>Ga0207071_1142_pt1 | contig 12769 bp, 12 predicted proteins | sample Alteio_BWMinHeat_67_FD_153531 | JGI IMG/M metagenome (GOLD analysis project Ga0207071, IMG submission 153531) | Enriched cells from forest soil in Barre Woods Harvard Forest LTER site, Petersham, Massachusetts, United States -... | ecosystem: Environmental > Terrestrial > Soil > Temperate forest >...
TGTCGAGAAGGGGAAATCCCGAGCTCAGTGGGATAAATGACCGCGCGGGAGCTCACCCCTCCGGCGCCGATCACGCCAAGCCACCAACCGGCGAGTTTCGATAGCGGCGAACGATCGCTGAATGAGTGGCTCCAAAAGAGGGCGCTCAAGAACCATTTGACTGGGGCGTTACGCTGTTTCGTGGTGTGCTCCGGACCGGACGGTAATCGGCTATTACAGCCTGTCGGCCGGAGCCATCAGCGATGAATCGTCGCCCAAGGCGATGCGTCGCAATATGCCCGACGCGTTACCGGTGCTGCTCCTCGGCCGGCTCGCGGTTGACAAGCGTTACCACAATCAGGGGCTCGGGCAAGCGCTGCTGCGCGATGCGATGTTGCGGGCGGTCCATGTTGCGAGTGAAGCGGGCATATTCGCGATTCTGGTACACGCGATTTCCGAACAGGCGAGGCGGTTTTATCTTTCCCGGGGCTTTGTGGAATCGCCCTTGCAGCCGATGACGCTGCTGATGACGCTGGGGACGGTGCGGTCGGTTCTGGCCGAGAAGCCGTAGAAGGTGTGAGAGTGGGCTTCCTCGGCGTCGGCGGAAGAGGCAAGACAGTTCTCGCAAAGATCGCCAAGCCGCGAAGGAACGCAAAGAAAACTTAGTTAGCGCGACGCCAGGTCGATGGCGGTCTGTAGTACGGCGTCTCTACCCGATGCTACGTCGGCCTTCGAGCGGGCGGCCTTCACGTCGGGGAGCACGCCGACGCCGACGAATTCGGTGCCGTCGGGGTAGCGGTCCCACTTGGTGCAGATGCGCGCGGTGGCGCCGTAGAGCGAAATCGGCAGGGGTTGGCCGGTCGAGCCGCAGGTGGGCTCACCGATGATTGTGATGCGCCTGGCGGGCTTGAGCGGGATCAGGAAATCCTCGGCGGCGCTGCAGGTGCTCGGGCTGGTCAGCACGTAAATCGGGCCCTGGTAGTGAGGGCCGGGGGCGGGCGCGATCTTATCGGGGTCGCCGACGTACCAGGTCTGCGGGCGTCCCCATGCCTCGAAGCTGGGATTGTATTGGTGCGTCTGCCAGATGCTGCCTTCCAGGGGTTTCTCGATGAAATGCGAGAGGATGCGGTAGCCGATGTCGCCCGAACCACCACCGTTGTAGCGCAGGTCGATGATCCAGGCTTTGGCCTGCCGGAGCTGATCGAACTCCTTTTCGAAATCGGCGGCGACGGACTGGTCGCTGAAGTTGTTCAGGCCGATGTAGGTGATGCCGCCGGGGAGGTCCTTGCGATCGTAGGGCGGATAAGTCGGGTATTTCAGTGCATCGCGGTGCTGGCTCCCATTGCGCGCCAGGGTGATGTCCAGAGGCTTGCCATCGGGCGTCTGCCATTTGGTGTGCATCTGCGAACCCGGTGGGCCGAGCAGGAGTTGGCGCATGCGGCGCAGTTGGCGGTCCTGCAGCGTGCTGGAGGAGATGTACGGGTCGAGATCGCGCTCAATGATGGTAGCGACCGGGGTGCCGTCGATTTCGAGCAGTTCCATCCCCGGCTTGAGGGCGCTCAGTTCGGGGAGATTGCCGACGATGGTTGCGACGGGCTTGCCCTCGATCGGCTCGAGCGCGACCGACGGCTGATCCTGCGGCTCCACGGCATCGGGATAGACGTTGGTGTGACCGTCTTGGAGCAGGCCGACGACGCGTTGCAGGATGCGGCCGTACTCGACGTCGTCTTTGGCGGCGGCGATGCGCGGCAGGTACTGTTCGAGCACGGTGTCCCAATGCGCCTCGGGGCGACGGTCCAGATAGACAAAATTGTATTTGACGTAACTCCAGAGGCGGGCGAAGGCAGCCATGCGGAGGATGGGGAGCGTCCCAGGCTTCGGCTCGATTTTGGGCGTGAGCGAAACGTAGGCGGGATCGAGCAATGCGCGCGCCGCGGTTTCGAGGGTGGCCTGGAAGCGCGTGAGGGCGGCGTCGAAAGCGACGACGTCGGCATCCGGCATCGGGCGATCCCAATTGGCGGCGGGCACCTTTACTCCGACGTTGAGGAGCCATCCGTTGCTGCCGATCAAAGCCGCGCCGGCCGCTTCCCGGCGGCGGGTACCGAGGTTGCTGAAGAGCAGCAGCTTGTTCGCCGACCGCGCGCCGGAATAGGGCTGGCGCGCGGCGCGCAGGGTCTCCGAAGCGGCGCGCGGGTCGGTGAACGCGATCAGGTCCACCCAGACGGTACCGTCTTCGTTTTCCCAATGGCTCCAGCGTGAATGGTCGCGCGCCGGCTGTTCGGCGGCGGCGATGCGGATCGTCTGGCCGGGTGTGACAGGGTGCAAGGCTGTGATTTCCGTGGGCGTCTCGAGCCTCCACGGGAGGTTGACCATGGCGTTGACCAATTGCTCCTGCGCCAACAGTCGAGTGACCATCGCGTTCAGAGGGTGGTTCTGGGAGCGGGCGGTGAAGGTGAGAAACGTCGAGAGGATGAGGATGCGAAGCATAGTGTTATCTCGCGCGCGGCGTCATGCGGTCCCCTTGGATGACCAAGATATCACGACGGGTTGTAACGCGGACTGTTACACTCTGGCCGGCGTCGGGTGTGAGGGCTCCGGCTATCTGCTTGTGGGATGGGGAGATGGCGATGCGGCGGGCTTTGGCCCCGCACGCGCATAGGCGATACGATGGCCAAATCGTCCAGCACCCATGCGCCGGCGCAAAAGGCTCCCGGCGGTCCCAAACCCAAGGCGGCGAAACAACCGGCTGCGGCGGCGTACGCGTCGACGGGGTTTGCGATGTCGCTGCCGTCTGGAAATCCGGGACTCGCGCAGCAGCGGATGGGGCAGATGCAGCGCTTCGGCGGCAACCAGGCGGTGGCGAACGGGTTGGCGTCGGGGACGATCCACACCAGTTTCCCGGTGGGCGGCGTGGATACCCAGCAGGAGCGCGAGGCTGAGCGCCAGGCGGCGGGACTGGCGAATTCCATGCCGTTGCGTGTGACGGCGACCGACGCGGGGGACGATCGCGCGCTCAGCGAACCGGCGCGCGAGTTCTTCGAATCGCGGCTGGGGACGTCGCTCGACGGAGTGCACCTGCATACCGGTCGCCGCGCGGCGGAATCGGCGCGGGCGCTCGATGCCAACGCGTTCACGGTAGGCCGCGACGTGGTTTTCGGCGAGGGAAAACTCGAGGACGGGAGTGCCGAGGGGCGGCGCATCCTGGCGCACGAGCTGGCGCACGTGGCGCAGCAGCGCGGGCGCGCCCCGCTGATCCAACGGGACACGCCGAAAAAGAAGAAACCGAAGGCCGAGGGATTTGGCCCTACCTATCAATCCGCCACGTCCAATGCCGCGGTGCCGTACGAGGACTACAAGGCGTCGATTGGGGTGGATCCGAATGTGCCGGCGCTCAAGGCGGCGCACGAATACCAGGGCGGAACGCCGATCGACCCGGTGGCGATTTCGATCGAGGATTTGAAGGCCATCCTCAATCCGAACAGCACGCCGCTGGAGAATATGGATAAGGACGTGGACGAGCACAGGGAGGGTTTCGAGACCATCATCTCGATGCTCAAGCTGGCCGGCGTCCACATCACGATCCAGGACGTGAAGAAGTTTCTGATCGCCAATCCCAAGACTCCCGAGCAGGTGCTGGATCGCAAACTGGAGAAGTATCTCGATTCGATCAACGTGGCGTTTGAGACGATGCAGATCGATACCGCCGAGGCGCAGGCGGTGTATCTGGCGCATGCCGCGGGCGAGACCGGCGGCCTGCAGACGCTGGAGGAGACGACGATTCAGGACAAGTCCTACAAGGGCTTCGAGGGGCGCGGTCCAATCCAGGTGACGACCGAAGGCAACTACGTCCAGACGCTGGCTTATATGGAGAAGGCGTCGGAAGAGATGCTGGCGTCGAAGGACGACAAACAGAAGCAGCGGGGCGAGACGGCGAAGCGCGCGGTGGAAGCGATCAAGAAGGATCCGAGCGCCGCGGCCGATCCGCAGTTTACCTTCCTGTTCTCGGCCGCATTTATGCAGATGATCGGGGGGGTACGGCGTTCGGCGACGATCAAGGCCGACCCGAAGTTCCCCGGGACGGCAGAGGAGGACTCGTGGGTGTCGGGCCACGATCATCAGGCCAACTACGACGCGGCCGTCGCCAGGCTCGCCACAGCGAATGAAAAAGCGAAAGGGGCGGATCCGAAGAGTGAGGTGGGCAAGCCGCTGGTTGCCGCCCAGACGAAAGCCGCGAACGACGTGCAGGAATGGAAATCCACGCTCAGCCGGAGTGTGGTCAAGCGGGAGACGTACAACCGTGCGCTGGGAATCCTAAAGAAGAAGCAGGTGAAGGCCCAGACTCCGGCAACTCCGACGACTCCGGCCCAGACTCCGGCGCCGGGAGCGAAACCGCCCGATCAGAAAGTCCCCGGCGCGACGTAGTTGCGGACGGACGGACCCCTCTGGCAGGTTTCATTTTTCTTTTCCGGAATGTGAGGCAATACTCTTCAACAGCGTACATATCAATGAGTTAACGGTATCCCGGGACACCGCGAAAAACCTTCAAACAATTTATGATTTGGACATGAGCAAACGCGAGCTCATCGTCAATGAGTTGGATCGCCTGCCCGAACAGGATTTGGACTGGCTGATCGGTTATCTGCATGCCATCCACGGCACACAGTGTGACGCTGCCGGGCGGCAGCGCGCGGCCGGCGTGGAAGCAGCCCGGAATTGGTTTGCGTCCGAGGAAGCCGCAGCCTGGGTCGAGCTAGGCGAAACGTAGCGCTGTGCCATAAATAGTAAACAACTCGTCAGACGCGGCAAGTGGTCCCCATCCGCACAATCCAGGTGCTTCGGATTCTTACCGCTCTCCCCTGACGAAACAAGTCGAAGTCGATGATATAGCGCTGCCCGTAAACGTTCGCCACGCCGGGCTCAGCCTCGCCGCTACCGATCCCCGCGAGGCGTTTGACCGGACCCATCCTCAAATTCCGGGCATGTGGGAGAATGCTGGACCCACAACCGGCATGCGTGTGCGGTACGCTAAGAACAGGGCACGACAATGGCTGCGAACATCATCCACGTCTCGGACGAACTGCTGGCTGACCTGCAAGCCAAAGCCGCGGTCGAGGGCAAGACTGTCGATGAATTGGCCGAACAGGCCCTACGCAAAGGGCTTGAGGAACAGACTTGGCAGGACCTCCTAGCCTATGGCCGCGAGACTGGCAGGGCATCTGGATACACCGAGGCGGATGTGCCAGAAATCGTTAAGAACCGCCGAAGAATCAACGCACAAAGGCGCTGAGTGGCAGGCGTCACCCTCGACACAAACATCTACGTGTCCGCCCTGGAATTCGGCGGCATCGGCGCGCGCCTATTAGGGATGGCCCGTGCGGGAAATTTCCGTCTCGATGTGTCCGATGCCATTCTCAATGAACTGGTAACGGTCCTGCGCGACGACTTCCATTGGGATGGCTACCGGCTGCAATTCGGACGGCAGGGCATTGCCGGGGTCGCGAATCATGTCACGCCAACCCAAACGCTGAACGTAATAAAGGAAGATCCTGACGACAACCGCATCCTTGAGTGCGCGGTCGCTGCGGGTTCAGATGTGATCATCACCTATGACAAAGACCTGCTTCGCCTGGGCGAGTACGAGGGGATCAAGATCCTCAAAGCAGAGGATTTTCTCCGACGGGGGATCGAGCGGTAGACGCCTCCGCAAGGGCCATAGGCGGCCATCGCTACACCTTGACCCGAAAATGTATTCCGAACCCGAACTATGCGAATTTAAGGGTTGCGGAAACGCGCCGTAGGACAAACCTCCATTACGCACCAGTGCTGACAGAGATGAGACAAGACTCCCGAAGCCTGGCATTCTTGCTATGACGGTGTTAGTCTAAGAGCCTCATGGCGCAACTACCCACAAGAAAGATGGCCGGAACTCATTTCACTGCTGTTTTCCGTGCGTCATTCTCCCTACGTTACGCTGGGCCTGCAGTGTTCATGTTTTGTCTCACTGCGTCGGTTCGACCGGCTATGTCGGGAAGCATTACCGACCTGGGGACTCTTGGTGGAACCTCGAGCGAGGCCGCTGCAATCAATGCCAGCGGACAGGTAGTGGGCACGTCGTGCCGAACAGCTGGCTGCACCACCGCTCATACGTTCCTGTGGTCGGATGGCACAATGACCGACATCGGCCTTCTAGGCGCGTTCTACGGCTTCAACAGCTTTGCGGGTGGAATCAATAACAGCGGACAGATTGTGGGTATGAAATCGTACCCTGGGTTCTCCGCGTTTTTGTACTCGGGCGGCATAATCACCGACCTGGGCGCTCTCGGTGCGGTCTGGGCCCATGGAATCAATGACAGCAGACAGGTGGTGGGGCAGAACTCCAGCCGGCATGCTTATTTGTACTCGGGCGGCAGCATGACCGATATCGGCGATCTCGGTGCCGGTACCAGCGAGGCCTACGGAATCAACGACAGCGGACAGGTCGTGGGTATTATTACAAGTCTGGATTTCCAGTTCATTCATGCATTCTTGTACTCAGGCGGCAATATGACTGACCTTGGCACTTTCAGTGACTTTCCAGGCGGCTACAGTTGGGCTAACGCGGGCTAACGCAATCAATTCAAGTGGGCAGGTCGTAGGCAAGGCGGAGACACCGACTGGCGGCTATCATGCGTTCTTGTATTCGGGTGGAAGCCTAAAGGACCTCGGCCCGCTATTCGGCGAGACCAGCAGTTTAAGCGAGGCGCGCGGAATAAACGCTGCAGGACAAATCGTGGGGTATTCGGCGGGATTAGGTCAGCAGCATGCGTTTTTGTGTTCAGGCGATAGCATGATTGACCTGAACTCGCTGCTGCCTGCTGGCTCGGGCTGGGTGCTTACGGACGCCATGGCAATCAACGATTCCGGCCAGATCGTGGGTAACGGGGTCATCAATGGCCAGAGTCACGCCTACCTTCTTGATATCAACTCGCCTGAGACTGATTCGCTGACCTTGCTTGGCATCGGTCTTGTGGCGGTCGGGTTGGGCAAATGGTGGTGTTCGGAGGGGATTTCGAAGTCACACCGGTTCTGAGCGGTCGTCAGCACTTCTCAATCACGTTGGGCTGGATGGCCCGATTAAAGGCACACACATCCTGGGCAGAGACGAGCCTCTACATCCGGCATTCCAGGGGGCACCATTGTGCCGGAACGGCCCATCCATCCTCAAATCTCGACCCCGGTAGACATACGATTGCAATATCTGGTACACTCACTGATGTCCCTTTGATAATGCTCAGTGGGAGGTACGTTTGCCTGTTTGGAACGGACCGCTTGCACCAATGAGGAAATATGGCACGTAAACCAGGTAAACAGTACCAAGCCGCGCAGAAGCAGGTCGAAGCCAAGGAATATCTTTTGGAACAGGCCATTCCGCTTCTCAAGAAAATCAAATTTGCCAAGTTCGACGAGACCGTCGAAGTCCACATGCGTCTCGGTGTCGATCCCAAGCACGCCGACCAGATGGTCCGCGGCACCGTCGTCATGCCCAACGGGTTGGGCAAGTCGAAGAAGGTGCTGGTCATCGCGAGTGGCGATAAGCAGCGGGAAGCCACCGAAGCGGGCGCCGATTTCGTAGGCGGCGAAGACATGGTGAACAAAATCCAGTCCGAAGGTTGGACGGATTATGACGCCGTGATCGCCACCCCGGATATGATGCGCTCGGTGGGTAAACTCGGTAAGGTGCTCGGGCCCCGCGGCCTGATGCCGAACCCGAAGACCGGCACAGTGACGGTGGACGTCGCCAAGGCAATCGCCGAAATCAAGGCCGGTAAAGTGGAATTCCGCGTCGATAAGACCGGGATCATCCATGCTCCGGTAGGCAAAATCAGTTTCTCGGCCGAGAAGCTGGTCGAAAACGCTTCCAGCCTGATCAGCGCTGTGATCAAGGCCAAGCCCGCGGTCGCCAAAGGCAAGTATGTAAGGAGCGCCACCGTGTGCTCCACTATGAGCCCTGGCGTTGCCATCGATACCGCGCCGTTCAGCGTGAAAGCGGCCGCAGTTTAAGTTGAGAGTGGACTAAAGCAGGGTGTTCCCATGAAAAAGAAGGAAGACAAGATCAAAGATCTCGAGTCGCTGCGTCAGGATCTGGGCGACCTGAAAAACCTGTTCGTCACCGGCTACGAAAAGCTGAAGGTCGGGCAGGATTTCGAGCTGCGCAAGGTGATTCGCAGCGCGGGCGGCAAATACCGCGTGGTGAAGAACAACCTGGCCAGCCTGGCGAGCGAAGGCACGGCGTCCGAGGGCGTACTGAAGGACCTGCGCGGGATGACCTCGCTGGCCTACACCACCGACGATCCCGTGGCGCTGGCCAAGGCGCTCACGGCGTACGCGAAAACCAATCCCACGTTTACTTTCAAGGCCGGCATGGTGGAAGGCCGGGTCATCGATGTCAAGGCGATCAACGACCTGGCGACGATGCCTTCGAAGGAAGCGATCTTTGCCAAGCTGCTCTATATCATCAACGCGCCGGCGCAACAACTGGTGACCGTGATGAACGCCGTCGGCCGCAATCTGGCCGTGGTGGTGGATCAGGGCGTCAAGGAAAACAAGTTTGCGGAGTAGTTCCCAGCGGCCGGGTTTTGCGGCCTCGACCACGATTTTTTGAAGCAACGATTTTTCGAATAAATAGGAGTTTGAAATGGCGGATTTAAACGCAATTGCGGATCAGATTCAGGGCTTGACGCTGCTCGAGGCCTCTCAGCTCGTGAAAATGCTTGAAGAGAAGCTCGGCGTGTCGGCGGCGGCGGCAGTAGCGGCTCCGGCAGCCGGCGGCGGCGCTGCGGCAGCGGCTCCGGCCGTTGAAGAGAAGACCGAGTTCACGGTAGTTCTGACGGGCGCGGGCGCCAACAAGATCAACGTGATCAAGGCCGTACGCGAAGTCACCAGCCTGGGCTTGAAGGAAGCCAAGGACCTGGTCGATGGCGCTCCCAAGCCGATCAAGGAAGGCGTCAGCAAGGAAGAAGCTGCCACCATCGCCAAGAAATTCACTGACGCGGGCGCGACCGTCGAAGTGAAGTAGTTTCCCTGGGGCCGGGCGCCTGTTTTCAGGCGGCCCGGCCACCCGGCCTCCCGGTGTGGGAGGCCGTAGTGTTTTTGTGGCGTTTGACGTGGGACGCAAGTCCTGCTAACGTTGATAGTTGGGCTGTCGAATCAGCGGACTCGAACCCAATTGGTGACTGTGATTCCCGAATCCTGGAACTTCAATTGCAGTGAAAGCAAGACTGCAGAGAGGGGATCTCTGCGCGTCTCTACGCTGGTAACTCAACAGGATACGTGCGCCTGCACCGCCACGGAACCCATCCTCATCGCGAATTCATCTTTGGTATCTGTTCACAGCGTATCTGTTCACAATCAGGCACCTGTTCCAAACCTGCCCCTGTTTCTTCTTCCGGCGCTCCGGGAGGCATCGCCTCCAGGGGCGCCATTGGTTTTGTGCTACTAAGCGCAGTTTGCTGGCATTGGCTGTCTGCCCGTCAGGAGTATACGAATGGATCTTCAAAATTACGGCGCTGCACCCGAGCGAGTTGATTTCTCGAAAATCAAAACTTCGATTCCGATTCCGAACCTGATTGAGGTTCAGAGGAAATCATACGAACGGTTCCTGCAGATGGACCTCCTGCCCAATGAGCGCGAGGACATCGGGCTGCAGACGGTTTTCAATTCCGTCTTTCCGATCTCCGATTTTCGCGGCGTGAGCGATCTCGAATTTGTCGATTACTCGATCGGCAACTGGGAGTGCAAGTGCGGCAACCTCAAGGGTCTGCATCACCTGCGCTCGACCTGCCGCAGTTGCGGCGCGACCATCCGCACCGACCCGTTCCACGCCGGCGACATCCTGTGCCACCATTGCGGAACGTTCAATAAGAACGTGGTTACGTTCTGCAACAAGTGCGGCGATCCCGTCGGCCTGCAACTCAAATACGACATGCAGGAGTGCCAGGAGCGCGGCATGACGTACGCGGCTCCGCTCAAGGTCACCATCCGGCTCACCGTCTATTCCAAGGATCCCGAAACGCAGAAAAAGAGCGTGCGGGATATCAAGGAACAGGAAGTCTTCTTCGGCGAAATTCCGCTGATGACGGACAACGGCACCTTCATCATCAACGGCACGGAACGCGTGATTGTCAGCCAGTTGCACCGTTCGCCCGGCGTGTTCTTCGAACGCGTCCCGGCGCAGGGCTATTTCCTGGGCAAAATCATTCCCTACCGCGGCAGTTGGGTGGAATTCGAATACGACAACAAGAACATCCTCTACGTCCGCATCGATCGCAAGCGCAAATTCTACGGTTCGGTCTTCCTGCGCGCCCTCGGCCTGAAAACCGATGAGCAGATCCTCCGCGCCTTCTACCGCGTCTCCAAAATGGAGCTCAAGGACAAGAAGATCTACTGGAACGTGGACGAAGGCCTGACCGGGCTGAAACTCTCGCACGCCATCACCACCAAGGGCGGCGATACCGTGGTCGGCCAGGGCAAGAAGATCACCGCGTCGCTCTTCAAGGAAATCCAGAAGGCCAAGATCGAGAAGGTGGAAGTCGCCTCCAACGATCTGGAAGGCGCGCACGTGGTCGCCGACGTGGTCGATATGTCGACCGGCGAAGTCATGATCGACGCCAACAGCGAGCTGACCTCGGTCGTGCTCAGCAAGCTGATCGAAGCCGGCATCACGGAATTCGAAGTCTTCTTCCCCGAGCGCGACGACGTCGGCACCGTGATCGCGGCTACCATTCGCAAGGATGCGGTCAAGACGCAGAACGAAGCGCTGATCGAAATCTACCGCAAGCTGCGTCCCGGCGATCCGCCCACGCTCGACACCGCCACCCAGCTCTTCCAGGGCATGTTCTTCGACCCGCGCAAGTACGATTTCTCGCGCGTGGGCCGCATGAAGTTCAACATCAAGCTCTACGACCGCAGCGATGCCACCGCGCTCGACAAGCGCACGCTCGATTCGGACGATTTCAAGAGCACCATTCGCTACCTGCTCAAGCTGCGCAAGGGCATTGGCGCGGTGGACGATATCGATCACCTGGGCAACCGCCGCGTGCGCGCGGTCGGCGAACTGCTGGAAAACCAGTTCCGCATCGGGTTGGTCCGCATGGAACGCGCCATTAAGGAAAAGATGAGCGTGTACCAGGAAATGTCGACGGCCATGCCGCACGACCTGGTCAACGCCAAGCCGGTGATGGCCGCGATCCGCGAATTCTTCGGAAGCAGCCAGCTTTCGCAGTTCATGGATCAGACCAATCCGCTCAGCGAAATCACCCACAAGCGCCGCCTGTCGGCTCTCGGACCAGGCGGGTTGAGCCGCGAGCGCGCGGGCTTCGAAGTCCGCGACGTGCATCCCACGCACTACGGCCGCATCTGCCCGATTGAGACGCCGGAAGGTCCGAACATCGGCCTGATTTCGTCGCTCTCGTGCTTTGCGCGCATCAACGAGTACGGCTTCATCGAGAGCCCCTACCGCAAGGTGATCAAGGGCAGCGTGATCGACGAAGTCAAAGTCCTCAACCCCGGCGATACCGATTTCAAAGTCGGCGACGTGGTCCGCCGCGGCGACATGGACGATGCCAACCGCAAGGTCGGCAAAAAGCAGCCCGCCGAATTCGAAGCGCATTGCGAATACCTCTCGGCGTGGGAAGAGGACAAGTGGACCATCGCCCAGGCGAACGTGGAGCTGGACGAGAAGGGCCGCATTGTTCCCGAGCTTTCCAACGCCCGGCAGGCCGGCAACTTCGTGCTCAAGCCGAAGGAAGAAATCGAGTACATCGACGTCAGCCCGAAACAGCTGGTGTCGGTGGCCGCGAGCCTGATTCCGTTCCTGGAAAACGACGACGCCAACCGCGCGTTGATGGGTTCCAACATGCAACGCCAGGCGGTGCCGCTGCTTCGCGCCGACGCTCCTTATGTGGGCACCGGCATGGAGTACGTCACGGCGCGCGATTCCGGCGCCGTGGTGCTCAACAAGCGCGCCGGCGTGGTGGATTCGGTGGATAGCGAGCGCATCATCGTGCGCGTGGAAGGCGCGGCGCACGAGGGCCAGCTTTCGCGCGAAGTCGGCGCGGACATCTATCAGCTCACCAAGTTCAAGCGCTCCAATCAGAACACCTGCATCAACCAGAAGCCGATCGTGCGCGTGGGACAGCGTGTTCCCAAGGGCGCGGTGTTGGCCGATGGACCTTGCACGGATCTCGGGGAGCTTGCCCTTGGCCGCAACGTGCTGGTGGCCTTCATGCCCTGGCGCGGCTACAACTTTGAAGACGCGATCCTGGTCAGCGAAAAGCTGGTGAAGGAAGATTACTACACCTCGATCCACATCGAGGAGTTCGAAATCGAAGCGCGCGACACCAAACTGGGACCGGAGGAAATCACCCGCGACATTCCCAACATCGCGGACAGCTTCCTGCGTAACCTGGACGAAAGCGGCATCATTCGCATCGGCGCGACGGTGAAGCCGGGCGATATCCTGGTGGGCAAGGTCACGCCGAAGGGCGAAACCCAGCTCACCCCGGAAGAAAAACTTCTGCGCGCGATCTTCGGCGAAAAGGCCGGCGACGTGAAGGACGCCTCGCTCTACTGCCCGCCGGGCATTGAAGGCACGATCGTCGATTGCAAGATCTTCTCCCGCAAAGGCCAGGAGAAGGACGAGCGCTCGAAGCTGATCGAGGAATCGCAAATCCAGCGTTTGCAGCGCAACCTGCAGGATGAAATCCGCATCCTGACCGATGAGCGCGCCAAGCGCCTGGGCACTCTGCTGGAA
>Ga0207071_1144_pt1 | contig 12612 bp, 8 predicted proteins | sample Alteio_BWMinHeat_67_FD_153531 | JGI IMG/M metagenome (GOLD analysis project Ga0207071, IMG submission 153531) | Enriched cells from forest soil in Barre Woods Harvard Forest LTER site, Petersham, Massachusetts, United States -... | ecosystem: Environmental > Terrestrial > Soil > Temperate forest >...
GCTATGGATACCATGTGAAAAACGGCGACAAGATTCGCGTCGAGACGATGATGTACAACCCGACGCCCACATCGTACGACAAGGTCTACCTTGAAGTAGCGATCCCGTATCAGGAAGCGAATGAAGCCGGCTCCACGCCGAGAAAAAGTGTTTATCCGGCGTGGATGGATGTGGGTTCATGCGGCGATTCCGGTTACGACCTGCCCGCGGGAAAAAGCGAGAAGATGGGAAAGGTGACCGTGAAATATGAGGGCGTGCTAATCGGAGTGGGCGGACACATGCACGATTATGGAAGGCAGGTTGTGCTGGAGGATACGTCGCGCAAAGAGACGGTGGCGACGCTGGACGCGAAGGTAGATGAGAAGGGACAACTTCTCTCCATGCCGACGAAATTGTTCCTGGCCGAAGGCGGATACAAATTCGGTGCCGGAGATGTGCTGAAGATTTCCGCGAAATACGAAAATCCAACAGGCGTATTGTTGCGCGACGGTGCGATGGGAATTGCAGTGGGTTACTTCTTGCCGACGGATGATACGAAGATGGCCGGCCTGCGACGGAAAACGAAGCCGACTCATGACATGGCAGGGATGTCGCACGAACGGTGAAGTAAACCCTATAATGAGGCAAGAAAAAACGTGAGGCGTGACTGGTGATTCGTGACTGGTGACTGCCCGAGATGCTCCCAACAGGACCGGCACAGGTCGGTCCGGCGATTCTTATCAACCGAAAAACACAACCGCTCGACTCTCACTGATCTCTCGGGATGGATATGCTTCGTGACATGTCTATTTGGCGTGGCCCCCTCCCCCTGATTCTTTGTAAGTGTTGCATCTAAAGGACTTAGAGTTTGTACAAGTCGTTTAGAATCAACACTTGCGGGTATATCTATATGTGTTGATTCTGCAAGACTTAGTGGGTGACTTGCGATTTGGTGAAAGGGCGAAAAGGCTGGTGCACAGGGCAGAATGATGAGGATAGTGGCTGAGTCTCACGACGCATGTTAACACGCAGGTACCGTACCTGTCCAGGAAGAGTTGGAGCAAATCTGGAAGTGATTGCCGGGGCAGGAGTTAAGACGAGGGATGGCGGAGACAGCCGTGTGGGTGGCTGGACACGGTCGCGCGGATAAAACTGGATCAAAATTTGTATCCCTCTGGTTAAGAACCACTTACATCACAACAAATCATGGCCATGCCCATGCTTTCCACCATTCAGGCGATCCTTGAAGTGTCGCCTCCGGGAGGGCTCATGCTGGCTATCTCAACGCGTTCCTTTCTTCGGCTGCTTGTCGGACTGTTCCTCTTGATCCTCACCGGCTCCGGGCAAGCACAGGAACGCACCGAATCCCTTATCCAAAGGCTTTCAGATCCCGACCCAACCGTCCGCGGCGAAGCTATGCGGAAACTGGAAACGATGCCCACCGCCGTTGTCGTACCCGAAGCTCTCGAGGCCCTTAAAACGGCGGACAAGGATTCTGCAGAGCGCCTGGTCAAGGTTCTCGCTCATCATCCTGACTCTGTTGAGATCGATCCGCTCATCACTCTGGCTAAAAAGTACGATGGTTTGGGTAGCGAAGTCTTCGCCGTCCTTGGCGCTGACGGTGCACGCGGTTTAGGGTCCGCGGCGGTGAAAAACTGCGACGCCAAAGTGGGCGAAAAGGAGTTTCTCGTCTGGGCAGGCGAGACTGCCAGCCGCGGAGGCCCGGAAGCGCGCGCCGTGCTTAAGGAACAGACTTCCGCCGGACAGCCGTGTGTCCGCAGAGCGGCGCTCTACGGCTTAGCGGCGATCTATCGGGAAACCGACGCGACCCCGGGCGAACTCGAGGAGGCGGCTGAGTTGGTCGTCGCTCGTCTTGCGGACCCCGATCCTCAGGTCGTCGAAACCGCAAAACTCCTATTGAAACCCGACCAAAACGGAGGCAGACGCTACAACCAGACCATAGAAGACTTCGCCCCTGAGCGGCTAATGAAGTTTTTCAATACCCAGAAGGACCCGGAGGTACGCGTACGCGTCTCAACCGTCCTCGCGGCCTTCGGCGACCCATCCATTCAAGAGTTCATGAATCATCTCGCCGATGATCCCAACGCGGCGATCCAGGAAATCGCGAAAAACTACGCCCCACCCCAGTATGAAGAAGAAGACCGCATCCACTACAGCGAGTCCCCACAGTCCGGCATCACCGCTCCGGAAAAGGCCGCCGAGATCGACCGGCTTCACAAGAGCAGAAATCCTCTCGACCGTATCTCTGCTGCCGAGCAGATGGCGAAGTCATGCGACGTACTCTATACGGCTGATCTCATCCAACTCCTCAAAGATCCCAGCATGCGCGTACGCGCGAAGGCCGCGGAAGGTCTCGGCGAACTGAACGGATACTTTGAGGATGCCGCAATCCGCTGGATGGGAAATCGGGAAGACTCGGCCCCGGCTTTGTACGCGGCCCTCGATGACCGCAGTGCAAAAGTCCGAGCAGCAGCGGCGAAATCTCTCGCCTCGCTGTTCCCGGAACACCCGAGCACCGACGAAGTTCCCCTTGACCACGAACAGGTTCTCGAAAAATTGAAAGCTCTGTCCAACGACGCGAACCCCGTCGTTGCCAAACAAGCATGGCTTGCTTACGCCAGATTTCTCCAACCAGACGACGTGAAGTTCGCCATCAACTTGCTGCAAAACGGAGATCCCCATATCCGCCTGGCTGCCGCGGGGGCGGTAGCGGATTCCAGGTCTCACCTGGGCGTGAAGCCACTGCTTGCCCTTCTGAAGGATCCGGACAAGTCCGTCCGCTGTGACGCGGGGAGAATGCTCTGGATCATGATCATCCTCGACAAGGATGAGGACAGAGCAGCTCTTTCCGCAGAATTGACAACGCAGCTACTCGCGGATGCGTTGCAAGACCCGGTGATCACCAAGTCTCAGATTCTCGATCTCCTTGCGGCGTCCAGAGACCCGAACGCAACGCAGCTCTTCTTGGACGAAATTACAAAGTCCAGCGGCTACTCCCCTGAGGGTGCCATTCGGATAATTGCAAATTCCAAAAGGCCCGATGCTCCTCAAATCCTGTTAAAAATTCTCCGCTCCGGGAACTACTACGGTGGCTATCAATGCCTGCAGGCTCTGATGGCAATGAAAGATCCTTCCGTCGTGGAACCCATCCTCGCTTTCGCGAGGACTCCGCAAGGGGCCTGGATCAACCAAGAGCAGGTTCTGCTGGCTTTTCGCGACGGGCGGCTCGTTCAAGCTCTACTGGATCATCTCAAGGATAAGGATGAAGCGACTCGCGCCGCGGCCGCAAGAAATCTCACGCAGTACAGAGACGAGCGCATCGTGCCCGCGCTGATCGCGGCTCTAAAGGACGAAGCGTGGACTGTACAATATGCGGCCGCAGCCTCACTCGGCCAGCTTGGCGATCCACACGCCACCTCCGCTCTTGTGGCCATGCTCGATTACAATCCCGGCGCGGCAGCCCTTGCTCTCGGCGACTTGCATCGCGTCGAAACTGTCCCTCAGCTGTCTGCCTTGCTTGCCAGTCCAAAGGCCTCCAATCGCAAGGAGATCGTCGCAGGAATTGCGAAGATGCCAGAGCCCGTTGCCGCCCGCGCCTTCGCTTCGTTCATCGAAAAAAGTCCGGTACGGGACTGCGACCTCGATAGCGCTGTCGCTCAGGCACTCGCGAAACTGAATGATCCGGGAGTGATTCCTGCACTGCAGAGAATAAATCTTGACGGCTGGAAAAAAGATGGGTGCGTCCCGGCGCGGGTTACGGCCGCCGCGGCGTTATCCCAGCGCGGCGCTCGCGCCTTCCCGGAAGAAAAAGAAAACTCTGTCGTGCCGTAGCTACGAACACCTGGTTGGTTGGTGCCACGCCTACGGGGCGGAGCGGGAGACGGCTGGCGGGCGGCCGATGCCGGGCATGTCGCTGCCGCGGCCGGGCTTGAGTTCCGCGCAAATCTGGGCGAGCAGCGGGGCTTGGGCGGCGAGGTAGTTTTTGGTGAGGGTCTGGAGAGCAGCGAGATTATCTGGGGCGACGTTGTCCATTGGGCCGGCGGAAAGCGGCAAGTCGGTGACTTGCAGGCGATAGTAGGTACATTCGGGCAGGGTGGTGAGCTCAAAGTCCACGGCTTCGGAAACGCTGTCCATCAGCACGGGAACGATTTGTTTGGCCCATCCGATGAGTCCCCATTTATGCGCCTGGGCATAGGTGATGGCGTCCTGGCGGTCGCCGGTACCGACGGAAACGACGACGACGCGGGCTGCTTCCGGATAGAGCAGGCGGGCTTCGACGTAGGCGGCCATTGACGGATTGTTGACGAAGATGCCGCCATCCACGAGAGCGTAGTCGTCCGTGCTGCGCGTGAGATGAAACGGCGGAAAAAACGTGGGCGCAGCGGAAGTGGCTCGCGCGATATCGGTGACCTTCCAATTGTAATCGGGGCGCGTGGCGATGAGGTGGCTCTTAAAGAAAAAAGGAAGCTGTCTCTGGAGATTGTAGCTGGAGATGAGAAGTGGAGTCTGAGCGGTGCAAAACTCCGTGGCCTGAAAAAACCTTGTGAGGGTGACTTGCAATCCATCAGGGGAATACTTCGGCATGAGTAGCTGCCGGGCAGGAGTGAGCCAGGTTTTTTTGAAAATCGCCGAACCGTTCTGGAGATAGAGATTGAGGAGTTGATCGGGTGTGTAGGGCTTGCCGTTGTTGCAGAGCGTGCCAAGTCCCAGGGCGATGATGCCGCCGGTGGAAGTGCCGGCGATGAGGTCAAAGGTCTGCGAGAGTTCCCTGGTCAGGCACTTCTGGATTTCGCTGAGGATCACCGCGGGGACGATGCCGCGAATGCCGCCGCCATCGACGGAGAGAACCTTAATGGTAGGCGCGTCCAGGCTGGCCATTGGACTAATCCTCCCCACTTGAATAGTGCCGCGAGCCACGGAATCGTTTCGCCGGAGCTAGGGTTTTTTGGCGACGAGGAGGCCGAGAACGAAATTGCCCGAAGCAAAGCCCGCCTTCATGGCCCGGAAGGATTTGAGATGATCGACAAAGCCAGGGCCCATTTTTGCAGCGAGCACCCAGAAAGATCTCTTTTTGATGATGTCCAGGGGAAGATCCCAGCTCTTCGCGCAGTACTCGTTGAGGATTTCGGTTTGCACCAATTGCAATTGACTTGATTCCAGAGTGGCCTTGTAGCGCTCCATGGTCTGCAATTCCACAAGCATGCCTTTTTCGATGGGCTCGATGAATTTCTTGTGTTCGGCCGGCGTGAGATGGGCCTTCCTGAACCAATCGACGATGGCGAAGGTGCCGCCGGGCTTCAACAGATTTGCGGCAGAGGCAAAGAATTTTTCGCGGTCTTGATAGTGGGAGATCGATTCGACGGACCAGATGACGTCGAAAGGCCGATCGAAGCGCATGGCCTGAGCGTCCATCAAAAGAAATGTTGCGCTGGCTTTCTGGGCGGCAGCAGCACGGTTGGCCATTTCGACTTGAATGGGGGAAATAGTAATGCCAGTGGCTTCGGCGTTGTAATTTTTGGCGAGGTAAATACTGGTGGCGCCGAAACCGCAGCCCACATCGAGAATCCTAAGGCCTGAGGCGATTCCCGCAACTTGCGCGAGGTGCTCGATGAGCTGGAGCTGGGCCTGCTCCTTGGTCTCATCGCCGCGAACCCAGAATCCGTGATGAATGTGCTCGCCCCATAGGGAGTAGTAATAAGGGCTGACGCGATCGTAAAGATCGCGGATCCTCTCCTTGTCGTTGTAGCGAATCGTTGCGGCGGAAGCTCCCACTCATCCCTCCTTCAGCGGCAATTGTCAAAACTGGCGCACACCCATAACGAGAGGACGCGCGGGCCGCTCGCTCTGAGCAGAATCACAAAAAAAGGAAATATTCCTAAGCAGTAGCGATAGCTGCCTTGGCGGCCGCTTCGGCGGTGTAAACGACAACGGCCTTTTTGCCGCCTTTGGCAGCAGTAGCGTGAATGGAATTCAAGTTGACGCCCTTGGCGGCGAGTTTCTGCAAGCAGTCCGCGAGGGAGCCGGGTTTGTTGCGAAGATCATAGGATTCCGCCGGAGTCTCCTGATAGGAGATGCGTGCGGCGTCGAGGGCTTTCTTTGCGCGCCGGACATCGTCAACGACGAGTTGAACCGTGCCGGCGGTGCCTTGAGCGGTTCCCAGGAGGGCGAGAATATTGACTTTCGCGTCTCCGAGTGTCCTGGCGATTGCGGCGACCGCGCCGGGTTGATGATCGATTGCGATAGTGAATTGCTTGGTTTTGGCCATGTCGGCACCTCCTGCGGTGCTGGGGGGAGATTATACGCCCGGATAGGGTAAGCGGGTGAGCGGCCGGCCTCGGAAGGCCGGCCCTACACAAGCGCAGTTATATTTGCTGGCGCTTCCAGCGGCCACGCTTGAAGAGAATGACGCTGACGCCGGCGATGAAGCCCTCGGCGATGACGATGGACCAGAAGACGCCGCGGGAACGCATGCCGGCGTTAATCGCCAGGAAGTATGCCAGTGGAATCTCCAACAGCCAGAAACCGAAGAAATTCACGATGGTGGGAGTGACGGTATCGCCCGCGCCGTTGAAGGCCTGTAGCATGACCATGCCGTAGGCATAGCCGATGTTGCCGTAGCTGATGATGCGCAGGCAAGAAGCGGCCAGCGGAACGACCTCAGGATCGCTGGTGAAAAGGCGGATGACTGGCTCGGCAAAAATGATGAGGAAGATGCCGATGAGGCCGAGAAAGATCATGTTGTAGAGGCCGGTGCGCCAGACGGAAGTTTCGGCGCGCTCAGGCTGTTTGGCGCCGAGGTTCTGGCCAACAAGCGTGGCGGCGGCGTTGCTGAGCCCCCAGCTCGGCAGAATGATGAAGATGACGATGCGGATGGCGATGGTGTAGCCAGCGAGTGCGGCGGAGCCGAAGATGCTGACGATGCGCACGAGGCCGATCCAACTTGTATGCGCGATGGCGAATTGCAGAATGCCAGTGAAGGAGACGCGCAGCAAGCGCCAGAGAACTCCGAAGTTGAGATGAATCTGGCTGCGGAGGATGCGAATCCGCTCCGAGCCGCGAAGCAGGCGATAGAACTGATAAAGAACGCCGATGCTGCGGCCGGTAAAGGTGGCAAGGGCGGCGCCGGTGACGCCGAGCTTGGGGAAGGGGCCCCAGCCGAAGATGAGGCACGGGTCGAGAATGAGATTGATGATGTTGGAGACCCAGAGGAGGCGCATGGCAATGGCAGCGTCGCCGGCGCCGCGGAAGATAGCGTTGTTGAGAAAAAGCAGCATGATGGCGCCGCTGCCACCGAGGGCGATGCGCGCGTAGCCGGAGCCGGTGGCGACGATTTGCGGAGACGCGCCCATGAGGCGAAGCAGGTCTGAAGCAAAGATGAGGCACGGAATGCCGACGAGCGCGGAGATGGCAACGCCGATGGCAATGGCCTGAACGCCGGCGACGGCAGCTCCGGCGGGATCTTTCTCGCCGATGCGGCGGGCGACCATCGCGGTGGTCGAAAGGCTGAGGCCAAAGCCGATGGCCATGACCAGGCTCAGGAGCGATTCGGTGAGGCCAACGGTGGCGATGGCATCCGCACCGAGGCGGCCGACCCAGAAAACATCAACGACGGCGAAAAGGGATTCCAACACCATTTCCAGAACCATGGGAATGGCGAGGAGCAGAATCGCGCGATTAAGGCTGCCGGTGGTGAAGTCCTGGTGCGAGCCGCGGAGGGATTCGCGGATGGAGCTCCACAGGGACGGCGGTGGCGCGGTGATGACTGTTTGTTCCGAGGACATATAAACCTTTGCGATCTGCGTGGCGCTGGCCGGAAAGTCGGGCGCGCGGACGCGGCTGCGGACATTAATTGGTAGAGACGAGGGAGAAAATCAGGGCCGCGCTAGCGGCAGATTAGCTTCGTACAGCGACTTGGGGGACGAACATGGGCGTTGTCCTTGGCGCTGTCTTTGCGTGTCGACTGCGCCCGTTGTCCGAGTTTCTGCGGACATTATTTTGCTGAAAAGATTCTACCGTGCATCGGTGCGGCCTGGCTAGTGGAAATATAAAGCGTCCCGGCAATCATGCGGCGGCAATGCGGCGGATGAGGTCTTCCTGCTCGGATTGTGATTCGGCGCCAATGGTGAAAGCGTCGAGGAGGTTGAGGCCGAGAGCGAAATTGAGGGCTTCGTCCTGGCGGTGGCGAAGTTCGCCCTGGCCAAGGATTTTCATGCCGATAATGCCTTTCCCGGCAGCGCGCATTTCGCGGATGACGCTGACGACGGTGTCGGTGTCGGAGTCCATGTAGGCGCCGACGGGATTGATTCGCACGAGGTGCACTTCGGCCCAGGAAGATTTTGTGGCGGTACGGAGCGCTTCGATGCTGTGGCAAGAGCAGCCGTGGGCGCGGATGATGCCCTTCTGCTTGGCTTCGGAGAGAACGTCCATGACGCCTTTGAAGCGCTCGGTCCAATCGCCTTCGGTGAGGCAATGCATGAGACAAATATCGATTCGCTCGACGCCGAGTTCGCGACGGAAACGGTCGAGGTCTGCGCGGGCGGAGGCGGCATCGCGCGCCCAGGTTTTGGTGAGCACGGTGACTTTGTCGCGCGGGACGTGCTTGAGGGCTTCGGCGACGTGGGGGTGGCTGCCGTAGGAGTCCGCGGAGTCGAAGAAACGCAGGCCGTGTTCGTAGCCATTGAGCAGGAGGTCGGAGAGGCCTTTGATGCCGAGCGCAGTTTGGTGGGAATGATGGCCGACGCCTACCGTGCCCGTACCCATGGCGAGGCGGCTGGTCTGGATGCCGGTTTTGCCCAGAGTGACGGTGTCGGACGCCGCGAACTTGCGGGAGAGAGGGGGGAGCGGCGGCGCGTGACGGGCGAGAAGGTTTGAGGGGAGGAACGCGGCTCCGGCTGCGCAGGCGGTGCGATGGAGGAATTCGCGGCGTTTCATGGGGCCTCCTCGTGGGAGAGGAACAAGAGCGATTGTCTATCATATCGACGCGCGAGAAAAGCATTCGGTTATCAAGGGCGAAGGGTCATCGGAAAGCGAACGGGCTTCGCGATGAAGGAGGAGGCGTAGTCTCTCCTTGACAATCTACCTATCGGCCGGGTATATATGTCGAACGTCTAGGAGGCGGGATGCCGATCGAGAAGTCGGACTTGCTGCAGGGCACGCTGGACATGCTGATCCTGAAAATTGTGGAGCTAGGGCCGGTGCACGGCTACGGCATTTCGCAGCGCATCCGGCAGATTTCCAAGGAAGTGCTGCAGGTGCAGCAAGGCTCGCTGTACCCGGCGTTGCACCGCCTCGAAAAACGCGGCTGGCTGGCCGCGGAGTGGGGCGAGTCCGACAACGGCAGGCAGGCCAAGTTTTACAAATTGTCGGCGAAGGGCCGCAAGCAACTGGCAAGCGAGGAGTCGAACTGGAACCGCCTGGCGGGTGCGGTGAGCCACATTCTGCAAACGGCGGAGTAGGAGAGTCATCATGTCCAGGTGGAAATCCCTGTTTCGAAAGAGCGCACTGGACTCCCAACTCGATACCGAGCTTCGCTTCCACATCGACAAGCTGACGAGCGACAACATCGCCGCGGGAATGACGCCGGACGAAGCACGCAGGCAAGCCGTCCTGGAATTCGGCGGGCGCGAGCAGATCAAGGAAGAATTACGCGATGTTCACCGCGTTCGCGTCATCGAAAGCACTCTCGCAAATCTCAAGGCAGCCTTTCGCTTCATTCGCAAATCTCCAACATTTTCCGCTACCGTAATTCTCACCCTGGCTCTCGGCATCGGCGCCAACAGTGCCGTCTTTTCCGCCATCGACGCCATCCTCCTCAGGCCTTTGCCGTTCCCCGACGCCGACCAGCTCATGCGCGTCGACCAATACAACCCCAAAACCAGAAGTCCACTCCATTTGGTCGCTCCGGCTCGCCTCGAAGACTGGAATAGCCTCAATTCCACGTTCCAGGCGCTCACCGGCTATTACAGCGAAGACGTCTCCGAGTCCACCGGCGCTTTGCCTGAAAGAATAACGCGCTCCTGGGTTTCTCCCCGTTTTTTCCAGGTATGGGCAGTTATTCCCGCGCTGGGCCGGGAATTTACGCCCGAGGAAGAGACTCTCAACGGGCCGGCGGCGGCCCTGATTAGCGACCGTTTCTGGCGTCGCCGCTTCAACGCCGATCCCACAATCATCGGCAAGAATCTGCGCCTCGATGGTCATCTAACTCCGATCGTCGGCGTAATGCCTGCTTCTTTCCTTTTTCCCAATCGCGAGGCCGATTTGTGGTGTCCTATTCCTGCCGGCCTTTCTTATGGTCCGCCCCGGGAAAACAACTGGTTCACCGTTATCGGGCGCCTCAAACCCGGCGTGACGGTCGCACAAGCCCGCGCCAATCTCGCCACCGTGCAGGCGCAGCTCGGCCGCCAATACCCCAAAACCGACGCGGAGCTTTCCGTCGGCATCGAGCCACTGAAGGAAACCACCATCGGCGATTCGCGCCGCTCCCTCTGGCTGCTCTTTGGCTCTGTCACTCTGTTGCTGTTCATCGCGTGTACCAACATTGTGGCTCTGCTCCTGTCTCGCTCGGCTCAGCGTCAGCACGAGATCTCCGTCCGCTTCTCCCTGGGCGCTTCCCGCGGCGCGCTCATTGCTCAACTGCTGACGGAAACTTTTGTTCTGGCCCTCATCGGCTCTGGCCTCGGTCTCTTTCTCGCGGCAGCGGCGTCTGACATCTTCCGCTCTCTGGCCGGGCAGCTTCCCCGCGTCGAAGAAATCCATCTCGACTCTCGCATCGTTCTCTATTCCTTGGCCTGCTCCGTGGTGGTCACTCTTCTCTGCGGATTGGTTCCCGCTGTTCGCGGCACGCGCCGCAATCTCTCGGCCTCGCTTGCGCAATCCAGCCGCTCGCAAGTCTCGGGACGAAATCCTCTGCAGTGGCTGCTCGTCGGCATTCAGGTGGCTTTGGCCGTCATCCTGCTCGCCGGTGCCGGCTTGCTTCTTCGCAGCTTTCAGCAACTGGGCCGTGTCAGCACTGGGTTTGACTCCACCCACCTTCTCACCTTCCAGCTCAGCATGAACTGGGGAGAAACTGGCGACATGAAGAAATTGCGGCAATTCACGGACCGCATTCTCGAAACGCTACGCGCCACACCCGGCCTCGAAGCTGCCGCTATTTCTGTCGGCGTTCCTGGAATACCCTTCCACTACCAAACCGAACTCAAGCTCATCGAGGGTCGCGCCGAGACGGAGCCCAAGCTCATTGTCGAGAACCGCTTCGTCTCAGCCAGCTACTTCGCGACTATGCGCATTCCTCTACTCGCCGGAGAAGTCTGCCGCGAAACCGATGGTCCACCCACGGTCGTCGCAAATCGCGCCTTTGCTGACGGCTATTTCCCCGGCGCATCTGTTATTGGCCATCACGTGCAATCTTTGAATCTGGGCTACTCCGGTCCGGCCGAGATTGTCGGTGTTTCCGGCGACGTCCGCGAAACCGGCCTCGACCATTTCCCCGTTCCCACCGTCTACTGGTGCGCTCCCATCGCCGAGCCTGGGACTTTCTTCCTGGTCCGAACCCACAACGCTCCCATGACCATGGTCGAAACCATACGCCGGCAAATCCACGACATCGAGCCGCAGCGTTCCGTCTATGACTTCGCTCCCCTTGAACTCCGCTTCTCCGATGCCCTTGCAGAAAATCGCCTGCGCACCATCCTCCTCACTTTCTTCGCCGGCACCGCCCTTTCACTCGCTTGTATTGGCCTCTATGGCACGCTCAGCTACACCGTCAATGTTCGCCAGCGCGAAGTAGGTCTGCGTCTTGCCCTCGGGGCATTACGCGGCCAAATCGTTCGCCAATTTCTCCGGCAAGGGCTTGGCGTCTGCATCGCAGGCTGCGTAGTTGGCTGGGCACTTGCCTCTGCCTCGGCCCGCATTCTGGCCGGCCTTCTCTACGGGGTCTCTCCCACCGACTTCCCCACTTTCTCCGGAGTGATCTTGCTTGTCCTGATAGTCGCGGCCATCGCCTCTCTAGTCCCCGCCACGCGCGCCGCGCGCGTTGAACCTATGCAAGTGCTCCGCGACGAATGACCGCTTAGCTGAGCGATGGTTTCGAGGGAGCCCCAGCTTCCCACCGATTGCGGCGAGTGTTATCCTCGCGGCGAATGATATTTTCCAACAAGAAGCTTATGAAAAGGCGTGAGTTCGTGTCGCGCTCCACGGGAGCGCTGGCGGCCTGGACGCTCGGAGGAGTGGTGTCGCCGACCTCGATACTTGGGGAAGAAAACCCGAACCGGAAGCGGATTGGCGTGTCGACCTGGAGTTTTCATAATTTCTTTCCGTCCACGCGAGATGAGAAGGCCGTGCCTGGCACGACGCTGGACATGCTGGATTTTCCAGAAATGATCGCGGATCGCTATCAAGTCCACGAACTGGAATTCGTCGCTCCCCATTTCGCCGCGACGACCCCGGCCTACCTTCGAGAAGTGAAAGGGCGGCTGGAAAAGGCGCATTCGCACCTGGTGAACATCCCGGTGGATATCGAGGAGCTGGGATTGGGCGGGGGACTTTCCGACCCCGATGCGGAAGTGCGTCAGCGCGCGATCGGGGGTTGTTTCAAATGGATCGACGTCGCATATG
>Ga0207071_1145_pt1 | contig 12562 bp, 16 predicted proteins | sample Alteio_BWMinHeat_67_FD_153531 | JGI IMG/M metagenome (GOLD analysis project Ga0207071, IMG submission 153531) | Enriched cells from forest soil in Barre Woods Harvard Forest LTER site, Petersham, Massachusetts, United States -... | ecosystem: Environmental > Terrestrial > Soil > Temperate forest >...
ATGCCGGCCGGTCTCATCATTAACGGAAATACGCTGGAGCGCAGCGGCGGACAGCCGCTTCTCTGGCAGCATTTGTTCTGGTTTTTCGGCCATCCGGAAGTCTATATCGTGATCATGCCGGCGATGGGCATGATCTCGGACGTCATCTCGACTTTCTCGCGCCGTCCGCTTTTCGGCTACAAAGGGATGGTCTATGCGCTCTGGGGCATTGCCGGTCTGGGATTTGTTGTCTGGGGTCATCACATGTTCACCAGCGGCATGAATCCGATGGTCGGCACGGCCTTCATGATGTCGACCGTGGTGATCGCGGTCCCTTCAGCGATCAAAACCTTCAACTGGCTCGGCACGATGTGGCGAGGGAACATCCGATTTGCCACTCCCATGCTCTGTGCGGTGGGATTTCTCTCGATGTTTATTATTGGCGGTTTGACGGGTATTTTTTCGGCGGTCACGCCGGTGGATGTATACATCCATAACACTTACTTTGTGATCGGGCATTTCCATTTCATGATGGTCGGCGGCGCTTTGTTCGGGTTTCTGGCAGGCGTTTATTATTGGTTTCCGAAAATGTTCGGGCGGATGATGAATGAAACGCTGGGTAAAATCCACGTCATTATGACGTTTATCCTGTTTAATTGTGTGTTCTATCCGATGTTCATTCTCGGCATCGCCGGAGAACCTCGCCGCTTGTTCGATGTTTCGGTCTATCCATCGCTCATGGGGCTTCAGCCCATCCGCGTTTTCATGAGCGTTTGTGCGCTAACTATGTTCGCAGTCCAGGGTTTGTTTCTGTTTAACTTCTTCTGGAGTTTGTTTAAAGGGGAGAAGGCCTCCAACAATCCCTGGGAGGCCAACAGCCTGGAATGGACCACTACCTCTCCCCCGCCGGTCTACAACTATGAGAAGGTTCCTCAGGTTTACCGGGGCCCCTATGAATACAGTCATCCCAACCGTTCGACCGATTGGTACCCGCAGACGGAACCGGCCTAATGGCTGACACGACCGAATCGCGTGGGTTGCATATCTATGCCATCTTTCTCGCGTTCGCGACGTTCCTCTTAGTCATTGCAGGAGGTCTGGTCACCAGCACGGGTTCCGCTTTGGCTGTCCCCGACTGGCCGTTATCTTTCGGACAATTTTTCCCGCCCATGGTGGGAGGCGTTCTATTCGAGCATGGGCATCGCCTGATCGGTACCGCGATAGGGTTTCTGACGATCATTCTGGCTATTTGGATGTGGCGCTCGAATCTTTCATCGGGAGTTCGCAAGCTGGGATGGTGGGCCTTGGGAATCGTTTGCGCCCAAGGGGTTCTGGGTGGTGTGACGGTCCTGCTGAAGCTGCCGGCGTTTTCGTCTGTAGCCCATGCCTGCCTGGGGCAAATCTTTTTCTCACTCATGGTTTGTATTGCCGTTTTGACCGGTGAAAGAGAATCCGTCCCCATCCTTCTTCCCCCATTGCAAGCGACTAAACTTCGACGACTGGCGCTCATGACCACCGGCTTCGTGTTCCTGCAGTTGGTTGCGGGGGCGATTTATCGACATACAGGCAAGGCCTTCCATGTGCATCTTCTCGGCGCCCTCCTCGTTTTCGTGCACGTCATTCTTCTGTCTCGTCGCATCCTTTCAGAATCGGCTTTCTCCTCGGTCCTTCGCACTCCGGCTTTGACTGCTTTAGTGCTCCTCGCCGTCCAGGTAGGTCTAGGCTGGTTTTCCTGGCGACTGCCTTCGGTCACGGTGACCACGGCGCATGTGGCCGTCGGGGCACTGTTGCTGGCGACCACGGCGGTGATCAGCGTCCAGTCGTATCGGCAGGAGGTTATGGCATGAAGCGGTTCCGCGCTTATATGGAACTGACCAAACCCCGGCTCACGTCTATGGTCATTTTCACGACTTGGCTAGGGTATGCGCTGGCGTCCAGGCATTCCGACCCCTTCCGTTTGTTCCATACGCTCTTGGGGAGCTGGCTGGTGGCGGGGGGGGCTGCCGCACTGAATCAATATATGGAGCGGGATCTGGATGCTTTGATGCGTCGGACGCAGAGCCGGCCGCTTCCGCAGCATCGACTCGAGGCGCGCGATGCCCTCATCTTTGGAGCGCTCCTCTGCGCTATCGGTGTCCTGGAACTGGCGATTTTCGTGAACTCCTTGACCAGCGTGCTTTCTCTGATCTCTTTGCTGAGCTATCTCTTGTGCTATACGCCTTTGAAGACGAAAACATCGCTTTGCACCCTGGTGGGAGCCATCCCTGGCGCCATTCCGCCGATGATGGGATGGACGGCCGTCCGCGGCGCTCTGGGGCCTCAGGCCTGGGTATTGTTCTGGATCCTCTTTCTCTGGCAGCTTCCGCACTTTTTGGCTATCGCCTGGATGTACCGGGAAGATTACGCCCGCGCCGGTTTTCCAATGCTTCCGGTGATTGATCCTCGAGGCGGTACCACAGCCCGGATGATTCTGCTCTATACCGTGGTTTTGATCCCGGTCACCTTGATGCCGGCCCGCATGGGCGTGGCGGGTCTGTCCTACTTTTTCGGCGCGCTGACTTTAGGAGCGGCCTTTTTCGTCTGCGGAGCCTTCACGGCCATTCATCGCACCGCGCTAAATGCGCGCCGCCTGCTCATGGCTTCGGTGATCTATCTGCCGACGTTGCTGACTTGGATGGCATGGAACAAGGCCATCTAATGGATACGCGGACAAAAAATCGGCGGGTGGGACTCTTTTTGACAGCGGTCACGCTGGGGCTAGTCGTTTATTCGTTTATCGTGATTAGGGCGAGAGGACGCTTGGCGGAGCCCCAGAATCTCACCAAGGTCCAGAAAATTTTGAGAGGGTTGTAATGGACAACGACGTGCTTCCGTACTCCAGTGCTCCGGTGCTCCAGTCGGGTCCTGTTTTAACGGGAGCACGGGAACCCAGGAGCACAGGAGCACGTTCGTTAGCCATCTCGAATGGTCGTTTAGGGATGATCTTTTTGATCGGGACAGAGACGATCCTCTTTTCTTCCTTTCTCGGGGCTTATCTTGTGCTGCGGATGGGGGCGCTGTCCTGGCCGCCCCCCGGGACTCCTGTCCTGAGTTTGGGATTATCATCGCTCAACACGAGCGTGCTGGTCATCAGCACGATTCTGGCGTTTCGCAAACAGATTCAAGCGACATTCGTCATGGGCACTCTATTTCTGATTCTGCAGGCGCTGGAGTTTCACCGGTTGTATGCCCGCGGTCTCACTCTGCAGACCGGTGCTTACGGGGCACTGTTTTACTCCTTGATCAGCTGTCATGGGCTGCACGTGTTGGGCGGGCTGGCGATTCTCGCCGCGGCGTACGTCAAGCGAGGGGAATGGCTGGGTCACGCGCAGCTGTATTGGCATTTTGTGACGGGCGTCTGGCTCGTTTTGTTTGCCATTCTTTATCTCGTTTAGGAGCGATTATGGAACAAGCGATGGAGATGCATCCGGCTGAATCTCTCGAGATTATGGGGGCTCCGCGTGGTAAAGTCGGCATGTGGCTGTTTCTGGCTTCCGATGCCATCACATTCGGCGCTTTGCTTGCGGCCTACGGCGCCATGCGTCTGGGGTCGGCTGACTGGCCGGTGCCTTCGTCCATTCTCGATATTCCTTTGACCGCACTGAACACCTTCATTCTGATCTGTTCCAGCGTGACGATGGTTAAGGCGCTTTCTGGCATCCGTCACGGCGACCTGAAAAAACTGCAGAAGTTTTTGCTGCTCACAGCGCTGGGCGGCGCGACCTTCCTGGGGATTCAGGCATTTGAATGGACCCGGCTGATCGGCCCCGACGGCCTGCGCCTGCGCAACAACCTCTTCTGCGCCACGTTTTTCTCGCTGACCGGTTTTCACGGGTTCCACGTTTTCTGCGGCGTCATCTACCTGCTGGTTATTTACTTCCGTTCCCGGATGGGGGATTTTTCGGCGGAGCGCTACCAGCGCGTCGAAGTCGCGGGACTGTATTGGCATTTCGTCGATCTCGTCTGGATTCTCGTTTTCACGTTCGTTTATTTGCTCTAGGAGGCTGCTCCATGGAAGCTGAAGCGCACGCCGAACCCAATTACATGAAAATTTTCTGGTGGCTGCTGGCCTTGACGCTGTTCGAGGTGGCCATCATTTATGCCCATATTCCGAAAGTATTCCTCGCCGTGGCGCTGATTCTGACCGCCATTATCAAGGCGCTTCTGGTGGCGATCAATTTTATGCATCTGCGGTTCGAGCGCTGGACGCTGATCGCGGTGACGATCTTGCCGTTATTGCTCGTCATCGACCTGCTGCTGGGCATCCTGCCGGATATGGCTCACATTCCGTTTTAGTGCACGTTATCACCCTCGAGAATCTGAGTTACACCTATCCAGCGAAGCGTCCTGCGAAAATAGAACGGCAAGCTTTGAAGGGAATCTCTTTTTCTGTCCAGGAGGGCGAGATCTTCGGGCTGCTCGGGCCGAATGGCGGCGGCAAAACCACAACCTTTCATATCCTGTCCACTTATTTTCCTCCAACGGAAGGGCGGGCGACGGTCTTCGGGATGGACGTCGCACGTGATCCGGAAAAAGTCAGGCAACGCCTGGGGGTCGTATTTCAATCCCCCAGCCTCGATAAAAAACTCACCGTTCGGGAAAACCTCCGGCACCAGGGGCATCTATACGGGCTTTACGGGGCTGATTTGAAGGCACGAATGGATGAAGGAATGGGCCGGGTGGGTGTGCGTGATCGGGCCGGGGATCTGGTGGACGTGTTGTCCGGCGGTTTACGGCGACGCGTGGAGCTGGCCAAGGGCCTCCTGCATAGTCCCGGTCTGCTGCTTTTAGACGAACCTAGTACAGGGCTTGATCCGGGGGCCCGCCGCGACCTCTGGGATTACCTAAAGGAATTGAAAGATCGACGAATCACGATGGTGGTCACCACCCATCTGATGGAAGAAGCCGAAAAGTGCGATCGAGTCGCCATTCTTAATGAGGGCACATTAGTCGCGCTGGGAACACCGGCTGAATTAAAGCGCCAGATTGGGGGCGACATTATTTCGATCGAATCCCCGGATGCCGAAGGCTTGCGGCAACAGATTGAGCAGAAGTTTAATGCCAAGGTGCAACAGGTGGATGGCATCCTTCGGATAGAGCGCCAAAACGGTCATGAATTCATCCCGCAGTTGGTGATTGCTTTCCCGGGCCAGATCACCTCGGTTACCCTGGGCAAACCGACATTGGAAGATGTGTTCATCCGCCAGACGGGGCATCGGTTTTGGACTTCCGGTACGGAAAGCCTTTCATGAGAATTTTTCTTCTCTCGGCGATGACCTTGTGGCAGCGGGAGCTGGTGCGGTTTTTCCGTCAAAGGAGCCGGGTCGTCGGGGCGCTCGGGCCGCCCGTCCTGTTCTGGTTTTTGATCGGATCAGGCCTGGGGGCGTCGTTCCATTTGCCGGGACTTCCAGCAGAGGATCTCGCGGGAACCAGTTATCTCCAGTATTTCTTTCCTGGAACGATTGCCTTGATCGTCCTCTTTACGGCCATCTTTTCGACCATTTCGATTATTGAGGATCGCCACGAAGGGTTCCTGCAGTCGGTTCTAGTGGCGCCTTCGCCACGAGGAAGCTTAGTCCTGGGCAAGATCGCCGGCGGGACGACTCTCGCCTTCCTTCAGGCCGTGGTTTTTCTCTGTTTTGCGCCTTTGGTCGGCATGACGGTGCGGCCGCTCAGCGTTGTTTTTCTGCTGGCCGTTCTCCTTCTGGTATCCTTCGGCTTAACGGGTCTCGGTTTCTTCCTGGCCTGGCAGCTGGACTCGACGCAGGGATTTCATGCCATCATGAATTTATTCCTCATACCCATGTGGCTCCTGTCCGGAGCTCTTTTCCCTTTGTCCGGAGCCCCTTTCTGGCTGCGTTGGGTGATGCGAATCAATCCGCTGACGTACAGCGTCTCGGCGCTGCAAACCAGTTTCCTTGTCCACGGACACCCGTTGGCACCGGGAGCGGCCGGCCCCGGCGCTTGTTTAGCTGTAACGGCTGTTTTTGGAGCCCTCATGTTTGCTATTTCAGCGGCGATCACTCAGAAATCGTGATCGCTCGTCTTCCCTCCGTCAATGCCGCCCTCAATCTGGCCAGCGCCATTTTTCTCGCCATCGGCTATGTCTGCATCCGCCAGATGCGCGTTCGTGCTCACCGCTTTTGCATGATGACGGCGTTTACGACCTCGGTCATCTTCCTGGTCTCCTACATCGTTTATCACGCGCACGTGGGGCATGTTCGTTACCAGCACGAGGGCGTTCTTCGTATAATTTATTTTGGTGTCCTGATTTCGCACACGGTTTTAGCGGTCGTGATTGTGCCCCTTGTGCTCCGGATTCTTTATCTGGCCCTGCATCAGCGGTTCGATGTGCATCGAAAATGGGCTCGGTGGACGCTTCCGCTCTGGTTTTATGTCTCCGTCACGGGGGTTGTAATTTATGAAATGCTTTACTAAAAGAGTGAACAGTGATCAGTGGACAGTGGTCAGAAAAGGCAAGAATTTGTGGCCATGGATTATCTGTGCACTGTGCACTGTCCACTGTCCACGTGTTTTTGCATGTCCCTTCTGCAAAGACGTCATTTCGGGTGGCTTAGCCAAAGGTTTTTATTGGAGCATTCTTTTGATGTTGGCGGTGCCCCTGGTCGTTATAGTTGTAATTGCGGGGGTTGTGAGGAAGGCGAGTAAAAAGCCTCGAATGGAGTCTTAGGCAGACGTGGATTCGGTGACGGGGAACAGCTTTTCATCGTACAGAACCCGCACAAGTTCCGATTCGGCTTGCCGGATTTGATGCAACGAAGCCGGCTGGCTTCTGTTCATTTCATCCTTGAGAAATTCCATGGCGGCGGGGCTGAGGGATTCGCTGAGCATCATGATGAAAGTGCGTCCCACAGTGCGGGGATAGGCATTCAGGAGGCGAATCAGAGTTCGCGCAGATATCTTCGGCAGGACCTTTTTCAGGTCGGCTTCCGGTAGATCCAGGATGTCAAACAGGCAAACTTCTGCGGCCACATGTCCCCCTCTCTCGCCTCCAGTCTGGCATGTGAAGCGCTTCGCGTCAACGAAAATCAGTCACGAACCATGCGATTTTACAAGCCGTTTTGACAAATAGTTGATTCTGATTTGGCTTCTCTGTGAGGATGAGGCAATAGATGGCCCTGAAACTTCTATTATTTGACCTGGATTGGACCTTGATTTATACCGGGGGGGCCGGCGTACGCGCCCTGGACTATTCATTTGAAAAGCTCTTTAAAATCGCTCAGGCCATGAAAGGAGTGAGTCCGGATGGCAAAACCGACCCCGCCATTTGCCGGGAGATGGTCCTGGTTCACCTCAGCCGCGAGCCGAAGACTGGGGAAATTGAGGCCCTTTGTCGCGGCTATGTCGACCGTCTAAAGGTGGAGGTCCCGGCGGCGGCTGGCTATCGTATATTGCCTGGTATCCCGCTCCTTCTGGAAGCGCTTACAGGCCGGGCGGACGTTTTTCTGGGCCTTGGGACGGGGAACTTGGAAGAGGGCGCACGCATCAAGCTGGCCCGCGCGGATTTGATGAAATATTTCAAATTCGGAGGGTATGGCTCGGATGCCGAAGCGCGCTCAGAAGTTCTCCAATGCGCTGTGCGTCGCGGCGAAGCCCTTGTTGGACGCTCTGTGGCGGCCCGGAATGTCGTCGTGATTGGGGACAATATCCGTGATGTAGAAGCAGGCAAGGCCATTGGAGCGGTGACCTTGGCCGTGGCCAGCGGTCCAATGAAATACGAGGAGCTCGAGAAGACCCGTCCCGACTACCTTTTTCACGATTTGTCCGATACACCCAAGGTCGTCACGGCGCTCCTCGGATAGAGCATGTTCCTGCGATTTGAAGAGAATCCTAACTGCGGGTTTGTCGATGACCGCGTTTTCACCGAACGGACGGAACCGCGCGCCGTGGGCGCCGTATTGAGAAAGCATGGAGGAAAAGAAAATTGGTGCCCTATTGTTGCGCTGGATGAGAAAGGGCGGCCGTTTCCGGCTCGGGCCCGCAAGGTTGAAGATTCCGGGGAAGGTATCTGCTATCTTGTGTATGGCGGTCTTTGGGGTCTGCGCTTGAAAGATCCGGACTGCCGGGATCCTTGGTCCATCGAAGACCCGCATCAATGGGGAGAAGCATTCCTGCTTTTGCCGTCCGACGGCGCCGACGTACAGTTTTCCGAATGACTTGACAAAAAATGGTCGTTTTCGCTATTTATAACTTAAATGATTGATGCGTCTGGGCTCACTAAACGTTACGGCACGACCTTGGCACTGGATCGTGTCAGTTTTGCCATCCAGCCAGGCGAAGTGGTAGGCCTCCTCGGACCTAACGGAGCGGGGAAAACCACAATGCTCAAAATTCTCACGGGTTATCTTCCACCTACCGAAGGTCGCGCCCGGGTCGCCAATCTCGATGTGCTGGAGGAGTCCCTCGCCGTCCGCCAGAAAATCGGCTACCTGCCCGAAACCAACCCGCTCTATGATGAACTGGCCGTTTATGAATCGCTCGAGTGGACGGCCCGGCTGCGCGGCATGCCGGAACCAAGCATCCCCGCGGCTCTGCGGCAAGTGATCGAAGTCTGTGGACTGGCTACCGTCGTGGCCAAGGATATCGGCCAATTGTCCAAAGGATTCCGTCAGCGGGTGGGACTCGCCCAGGCCATTCTGCATGATCCCGAAATTTTGATTTTGGATGAACCGACCTCCGGCCTGGATCCCAATCAGCAGCAGGAGGTCCGGCAGCTGATCGAAACGTTGAAAATGAAGAAAACGGTTCTTTTGTCGACTCACATTTTGTCGGAAGCTCAGTCCACTTGTGATCGTGTGTTGATCATTCACCAGGGGAAGATCGTCGCCGACGGCCCGCCGGACACCTTGGGCCAGCACATGGCCGGCGGCCAACGATTGCTGCTCGAATTGAAAGCGCCGGCGACTCAGGCTCAGGAAACGTTGTCGACATTACCCGGGGTGACGCGTGTGTCGCTTCAGAAAGCGGTGAATTCGCATGTCGTCGTCGTGGTCGAATCCTCCGAGTCTCAGGATATACGCGAAGCGGTGTTCGATCTAGCTGTCGAAAAGCGCTGGCCGATCCTCGGCATGACATTGGAAAAGGCCTCTCTGGAAGAGGTCTTCCGGCAATTGACGACATGAAAATAAGTCGAAATCCCATCTGCGTGCTGGCACGCAAGGAACTGGTCACGCTCTTTAACGCGCCGGCCACGTACGTGATCTTCGTCGTTTTCCTGCTGATCAGCGGTTGGTTGTTTGTGGCGCCCCTCTTTCAACTGGACCAGAGTACCCTTAATACGTTTCTTCAGCCGCTGCCGTTGATATTCACTTTTCTTATCCCCGCGCTGACGATGCGGTCCTTCGCCGAAGAATTTCGGGGCGGGACGATCGAATACCTGGCCACGCTTCCCATTCGAGATTACGAGATTGTTCTCGCCAAATATCTTGCCGCGATGGGCCTGGTGGGCGCGTTGATGTTTTTCACGTTCCTTTTCCCGCTGGCGCTTTTCCTCGTAGGTCGTCCCGATATCGGCCAAATGATCGGCGGCTACGTGGCGGTGATCGGACTCAGCTCGTTGTTCGTATCGATTGGTTTGTGGTCCTCTTCTCTGACGCGTAATCAGGTCGTCGCTTTCATCATGGCCTTTTTTGTGTGTTTTCTATTTTTTCTCCTGGGCCGGATCGCCGATTTTCTTCCAGGAATTCTCTCGAGCTTTGTTCGCGGCTGGGCGGTAGAAGCGCATTTCGAGCCGCTCGCCCGGGGGGTTCTGGACTCGCGCGATCTGATTTATTGGGCCAGCAGCACGGTTTTCTTTCTGGCGGCGAGCCTGATGGTCTTACATTCAAGGCGATGGCGATAAACGACCGCATCGGGGCATCGGAGAGTGGGAGCATCGGCGCCAGCGGGATGCCGCCCCGAGACTCCGAGGCCCCGACGCTCCGACGCAGAGCGATGTTCTTTACCAGCGTCAGCGGGCTGGCGCTTCTGGGTCTCATTGTGTTGTTCATCAATATCCTGGCCAACTGGGCGTTTCTGCGGCTCGATATCACACAGCGTCGCGCTTACTCCCTGTCGGATTCCAGCAAGCGCCTCGTTCGAAATCTCGAGGATCCCGTGCTGGTCAAGGCGTTCTTCACCCCCGACCTGCCCGCCCCTTACAATTCTTACGAACGCTATGTCCGCGATATCCTCGCCGAATACCATGCCGCTTCTCGCGGGAAAGTCCGGTACCAGTTTATGTTAACGGAGCCGGCCAAGAATTTTGAGCAGCAGGCGGCCGAGGCCAACTTGGTCCCTCTGCAGTTTGAGCAAATGGGAGCGGACCAACTGCAGATCCGGCGTGGATTCATGGGGTTGGTCTTCTATTACCGCGATCATTCTGAGACGCTGCCCGTGATCCGCGGCGTGGAGGGGTTGGAGTTCGATATCACGAGCCGCATTGCGCGCATGGCCAAGACACGCAAAAAAGTAATTGCGGTGATGACCGGTCATGGCGAGACGGAATGGCAGGGTACTCCGTTAAAAACCGCACAGGATCTCGATCAGCTCTATGATATCCAGCGCGTGGCGTTGACCGCCGGCGTCACCGCTCCTATTCAGGCTGATGCGGTGCTCATCGCCGGACCGAACCAGACGTTTGACGAGAAATCACTGTGGGCGATCGACCAGACGATCATGCGTGGAACGCCGGCGGCATTTTTATTGGACGCCAAGAATCTGGAATTGTCGCGGTTTATGGTTTTCCCTCAAAATACGGGCCTGGCCGATCTGTTGAAGGCGTACGGAATCCGCCTGGGAAATCAATTGGTCTATGACGCCCAGTGTCAGACCATCGGAGTCAGTCAAAATGTGGGCGGGTTTGCGTTCACGACAAGTATTCGCTATCCCTTCATTCCCATGGTCACCCAGCTGGACAAGAACCAGCCTTTGACCCGCGGAATTGAGACGGTGGCCGTGCCCTTCACGGTGGCCGTCGATCCCGTCCGAGAAGTTTCGGGGGTGCAGATGACTCCGCTGTTGTCCTCCTCAGCCCAAAGCTGGCTGGCGCCGGCGCAAGCCTATAATATCAGCCCAAATAACATTCCACAGCCCAAGCCGAATGATCCGCATGGGCCCTACACGCTCGGCGCGGTGGTGACCGGGAGCTTCCCAAGCTATTTTCAGGGAAAACCATCTCCGGTCGCGGGACAGACACTTATCGGGACAAGTCCGAAAACATCCTTGTTTGTGCTGGGGACATCCCATATTCTGGATCCCAAACTACCGGAATTCCCCGGCGCCGATGCGCTGATTTCCAATGTGCTGGCCTATTTGTCGCATGACGACACCTTGATCGGCATTCGATCCAAAGGCGAGGTCCTGCGGCCGCTCAAACCGGTCTCCGGGTCTGCGCGTGAATTAATCAAACTTCTCTGCACACTCGGCGCTGCTCTTTTGCCGGTGGCCTGGGGCCTTTTCCGCTGGCGCTCCCGCCGCACCTGGCGCCACACGCTGTCCGCTGCCTTTAGCAAAGCGAACACCCTTGCTCGCCCTGAATCCCCCTCGGTGTAGATCCAATGAAAATCTCAAAACTTATCAAAATCCTGCTTGTGTTGGTCATTTTCCTGGCTGTATTCGTGGCTATTTACTTCTATCAGCAGGTCCCGCACGGCCAGACACCCTTCTTAAAAGCCGTTGATCGATCGGAAACCATGACGCTTATGCAGGGATCGCAGCAGGTTCACCTGCGCAAAGCCAATAAGTCATGGGAAGTTAGTGCATCACAAGGACCCTGGTATACGGCTGACCCAGAGAAGGTGAAAACATTGCTGGCCGGTCTGCATGATGTGCGGGTGGAAGACGTGATCTCCGAGCAAGCGGACCGGGGCGATTATGAGCTCAGCGCGGCCAGCGGTACGCGCGTTACGCTTTTCGGACCGGGGCAGAAAACCCTGGCGGACGGTTTCTTTGGTAAGCAGGCTCCTGACTTCGCGCACATTTATTTTCGGTTTCCCGATCGGCCCCAGGTGTATTTGGCGCGCAATATGATCCGCGGTGAACTCGTCGGAGCGGCGCTGAATGAATGGAGAGACCGGACCCTGATTGATTGGCCGGAAGCCAAAGTCGAATCGGTCACCATCGAAGGGCCAGGTTTTACCACAAGCCTCGCACGATCCAGCGATACCTGGACCCTGGACGGGAAAAAGATCGATCCGGCGCCGGTCTATACGCTCTTGGGAACGCTGGCTCATTTAAAGGCGGATGATTTTGTCGTTCCTTCAAAAACCACGGTCTATTCATATGATATGCTCCGCCTCGCCAAGATCACTGCGCGCACGGCAGACCGCTCGCTCGAGCTGTGTATCGGTGCTGAATACGCACCGACCAAACGCTATCCGGTGGCGGTCGCGCCGGATAGCGGCATCGCCTGGCTGTACGAATCTAAAGTCAATAGTCTCCTCGTAAAACCGTCTAGTTTCAAATCGCCGTCCTGAGCAGTTGGGCTGATTTAACTGTCTCAAAAACCAGCCCAGTACTGAGTGGGGATTCTTACAGACCTTCC
>Ga0207071_1146_pt1 | contig 12437 bp, 23 predicted proteins | sample Alteio_BWMinHeat_67_FD_153531 | JGI IMG/M metagenome (GOLD analysis project Ga0207071, IMG submission 153531) | Enriched cells from forest soil in Barre Woods Harvard Forest LTER site, Petersham, Massachusetts, United States -... | ecosystem: Environmental > Terrestrial > Soil > Temperate forest >...
AAATCCGGGAGAGGAAGCCAGAGCCAGCAATTCGCCTGTCTGTGGATTCATCACCACGGCCGCGCCGGGATGATTGGTTTCTTTTAAGCTTTTTTCCGCCAATTCCTCAAGATGCTGATCCAGTGTCAGCCAGAGGTCTTTTCCGGCTTGGGGCAAGAGATGGCGCAGCACGCGGATCTGACGCCCGTGGGCGTCGACCTCTATTAAGAAACCTCCGTCCTGGCCATGGAGGGCCGGATCATACAGCCGCCGTAATCAGGCGTTCCGCAAAGCGCGCCACTTCCCGCGCTTTGGGACGGGTGGTCTCAATTTTTTCATGATGGAGCAGACTAGCGGACATGTTTCGCAGCATGGCAAAACGATGCCCCGTCGGACGACCCAGTTTTCTTCCGGCCCCTGTGTTCATGGCTAAGCGGGCTTGGCCGGCTGTGCAACACCGGTCAGATCCATCCCCAGAGTCAGATTCAGCTCGGCCAGCCGCTCCTTGATTTCGTCGAGCGACTTCTTGCCGAAATTTTTGTAGGAAATCAGCTCTTCGTCCTTGCGGCTGACCAGGTCGCCGATGGTGCGGATTTTAGCCGCCTTGAGGCAGTTGGACGCCCGGACGGATAGCTCGATAATATCCACCGGCTGATTGAGCAGCTCACGCAATCGCTCGATATCAGCGCCGCCTGCGGCAGCGGCCGCCGCGGCACCTGCCGGGCTGGCTTCTTCCGCGGGCTGAACTTCCTCTTCTTCGAACGTAATAAAGATCGACAAACTGTCCTTCAGAATCTTGGCGGAATAAGCAATCGCATCGCCCGGCGCCACCGAGCCATCGGTCCAGACATCCAGAATCAACCGGTCATAGTCCGTGACCTGGCCCACGCGGGAATTCTCGACGTCGTAGTGGATCTTGATGACAGGAGAAAACAGCGAATCCAGCATCAGACTGTCCGCCGGATAATTTTCGCGGACCTGCCGTTCGGCGGGCACATACCCCCGGCCTCTGGAGACCCACATCTGGAGATTCAGCTCGCCCGAGGTATCGAGCGTCGCGATCGGCAGTTCAGGAGTCAAGATTTCGACATTGGCATTGGCCTCAATGTCTTTGGCGCGTACGACTTTTTCGCCTTTGACAGACAGGCGGAGAATTTCCGGCTCGGGAGTATGCAGTTTAAACCGCAGCTGCTTGAGATTCAAAAGAATCGTGACGACGTCTTCCCGAATTCCCTTGAGCGTCGAGTATTCATGCACCACCTTATCGATCTTAACCGCGGTAATGGCGCAGCCTTCCAAACTCGACAGCAGGATCCGGCGCAGGGAATTGCCGATCGTATGCCCGTAGCCCTTTTCAAAGGGTTCGGCATAAAAACGGCCGTACGTGTCCGTCAAGGTATCCTGATCGGTCTCCAGCTTTTGGGGCAAAACTAAATCTTTTAGTCTCATTCGAACGTCCTCCTATTTTGAATAGAGCTCAACAATGAGCTGCTCGTCGATCGGGTACGAAATTTCATCGCGCGTCGGCCAGCTTCGCACTTTGCCCGACGCGTGGGCGGGATTGACTTCCAACCAGGATGGCACCGGACCCCGCTTCTGGGCGGCCTGAAGGGCTTGCTGAATGACGGCGTTCTGTCGGATCTTTTCTGAAACGGCAATCCGGTCGCCGGGCTGCAGCGCATACGATGGAATATCCACGCGCTTGTCGTTGACTTGGACATGGCCGTGCAAGACGAGCTGGCGGGCCTGAGGTTCGGAAGCCGCCAACCCCATCCTTTTAACGACATTATCCAGACGCGTTTCCAATAAGCGCAGTAAATTTTCTCCGGTGAGGCCGGGCATGATTTCGGCCAGGCGGAAATAACGCCGGAATTGCTCTTCCGTCAGTCCTGCCATTCGCTTCGTTTTTTGTTTCTCGCGGAGCCGCCGTGCGTACTCGGAAATTTTGGCTCGCCGGCCGACGTGCATGCCGGGGACGGCTTTGCGTTTTCCTTTGTCGAGGGTGCAGGCCGTAAAACACTTATCGCCTTTTAAGAATAATTTGGTGCCTTCACGGCGGCACAAACGGCATACGGGACCAATATATCTGGACATACTTACACTCTCCTCGGCTTTGGAGCACGACAACCGTCGTGCGGAATAGGGGTCACGTCCCGTATCGATAGGATCGATAACCCGGCCCCTTGTAATCCGCGGATCGCCGTTTCGCGTCCGGACCCCGGGCCTTTAACCAACACATGAACCTGCTTGACACCCGCTTCCAAGGCTCGCTTGGCCGCCGTATCCGCAGTCACCTGAGCCGCAAAGGGCGTTCCCTTCTTGGTGCCTTTGAAGCCGCAGCTGCCCGCCGTCGCCCAAACGATGACCTGGCCCTGTTCGTCCGTGATCGTCACGATCGTGTTGTTAAACGAGGACTGGACGTAAGCGCGCGAGATACCGATATTCTTCCATTGTTTCTTTTTCCGGCTGACGGGAGCCGAGCGGGCCGCCGGCGCCCCGGTGGCGGTTGTCGCCGGCTTGGTTTCACTTGCAGATTTTGCAGGTTTGGGAGGTCTCTGATCAGCCATGTCGTCTCCTGTTTTCCTTCATTATGCCGCCGGGGCAGAGGCCGGTTTAGCGGCTGCCGGCTTTTCCGCGCGGATGGCGCCGACCGTTTTCCGGCGTCCGCGCCGCGTTCGAGCATTGGTTTTGGTGCGCTGACCGCGGCAAGGCAAATTGCGTCGATGACGAAATCCGCGATAGGCCCCAATATCGATCAGACGCCGGACGTTTTGCTGAATCTCGCGCCGCAGATCCCCTTCCACTTTTACAGCGTCTTGGGTAATAAGCGTGCTAATTTTATTGATTTCTGCTTCGGTTAAATTTTTCACCCGCGTCGAGGGGTCAATCTGCGCTTCGGCCACGAGTTTGCTGGCCAGTGGACGTCCGACACCGTAGATGTATGACAGCGCAATGTCCACACGCTTTTCCTTGGGCAAATCAACACCTGAAATACGTGCCATAATTTCTCCTAGCCTTGCCGCTGCTTGTGGCGGGGCTCGCTGCAGATGACCCGAACCACGCCTTTCCGGCGGATGACTTTGCATTTACTGCATATCGGTTTGACCGACGCTCTCACATTCATGACTATTTCTCCCGAAAGGTAATGCGGCCTCGTGTTAAGTCATAAGGAGACAGCTCTACCTTCACCTTATCGCCCGGCAAAATTTTGATGTAGTGCATGCGCATTTTCCCAGAAATATGCGCCAGAACCTGGTGTCCACCTTCAATTTCGACTTTAAACATTGCGTTGGGATAGGCCTCCAGGACCTTTCCGTCGACCTCAATCTTTTCTTCTTTTACCATACGTTTTTAATCATGGTGCGGCGTCAATACCTCTGTCCCTGTGGCGGTAAGGGCGATCATCTTCTCATAATGAACGGATAGACTCCCATCCGCTGTCACGACGGTCCACTTATCCTCTTTGTGACGGATCTCCGCAGTGCCTGCGTTCGCCATCACTTCCAATGCCAGAACCATGCCCTCCACCAAACGGATGCCTGTTCCAGGCTTTCCGAAACAAGGTACGTGCGGCTCTTCGTGCATCGCGCGGCCGATACCATGACCGCCGTATTCGCGAACCACATGATAGCCCGCGGCTTCCACCACGGATTGCATCGCATGAGACACGTCCCCCAGGCGATGACCGAGAACCGCCGCGTCGATGGAGGCCTGCAGCGACGCACGCCCGGCTTTCATCAGCTGTTCGGCCGGCGGGGAGGCCTGTCCGATCGCAAACGTTGTGGCCGTATCCCCGCAGTAGCCCTCAACGAACATTCCAATATCTAAACTGAGAATGTCTCCGTCTTTCAGCCGACGCGGACCTGGGATCGAGTGGACCACCTCATCGTTCACGGAGGTGCACACGGTCGCGGGATAACCGCGGTAGTTTAAAAAGGACGGGATGGCTCCCCTTTGATGCATCATCTTCTCAGCCATCACGTCGATGTCACGGGTGGTCATCCCCGCAACGACCTTCTGCTTCAAATCCATCAAAATCTCGGCGGCGACACGGCCTGCCTGTCGCAAGAGATCCACTTCCCGAGGGCTCTTCAGTTCGATGTGCGACGGCTGAGCCACCACCATGCCGCCGCCTACGGCGCTTGAATGACGGTGGCGACCTGCTTGGCCACGTCATCCACCGACTGTGAGGCATTGAGCACGCTCAAGAGGCCTTTCTTCTCGTAATATTGCAGAAGCGGACTGGTGGTTTCTTCGTAAATGTCCAGGCGCTTACGAATCGATTCCGGCTGATCATCCACACGCATGGCCAAACGACCTCCACATTTGTCGCAGACGCCTTCTTTTTTCGGCGGCTGCGAAACCAAGTTGTACGTCTGACCGCACTGCGTGCAAATACGCCGCTTTCCCATTCGTTCAATAACCACCGGCGCATCCACTTTAAAATAGAGAACGCGATCCAGGGTCCGGGACGCCTTCTGCAAATAAGCATCCAACGCTTTAGCTTGTGTCAAGCTGCGGGGATAGCCATCCAGGATAAACCCCGTTTTGCAATCCTTGGACTTTAATCGCTCCGCCACGATGGCGTTGGTCAGCTTATCGGGAACTAGAAGACCGGCGTTCACGAACTGAGCAATCTGTTTACCCATCGCACTCTCTTGAGCAATGGCCTCCCGGAAGATTCCGCCGGTCGCAATCGCTGGAACTTCCAGTTTGGCGCTTGCCAATGCCGCCTGCGTGCCCTTACCGGCGCCCGGAGGACCGAGGAAGACGAAGCGAGTTTTCATTCAAAGATCAGGACGACCCGACGTTAAACCAACGCCCTTTGAAGCCGCCGCCTCCTTTGAAGAACCCATCATAATGGCGCATGATCAGATGAGACTGAATCTGACCGATGGTATCCAAGGCAACGCCGACGACGATCAAGAGCGCGGTACCGCCGAAGAAAAATGGTGCGTTCAACATCTGTCGCAGATAATCCGGCAGCACTGCAATCGCGGCCACAAAGAGCGCCCCGCCCAGCGTAATCCGCGACAGGATCGCTTCAATGTAGCGGGCGGTGGCTTCCCCGGGCCGTATGCCCGGAACAAATCCGCCCCATTTACGCAAATTATCCGCGAGATCCATGGGATTAAATTGAACCGAGTTATAAAAATAACAGAAGAAAATAATCAACCCCGCATAAACACACTCGTAAATCCAATTTCCCTTTTCCCATTTGGCCATTCGCACCGCCCATGCGGAATGAGGGAAAAAGGTGGCGATGGTGACCGGAACCGCCAGAAGCGACACGGCGAAAATCACGGCGATGACGCCTGATTGATCGACCTTCAGAGGCAGATAGGTGCTGGCCCCGCCATACATTCTCCGCCCCACGACCCGTTTGGCATATTGCACGGGGATCTTGCGCTGGGCGGTTTCAACCCAGACCACCAAACCCGTCACAACAACCACCAGCGCGATCAGGAAAAGAGCCTTAAACAACGTAATTTCCTCAATTTTGACGAGACGCACCAAGTCCGCCACGGCCGAAGGGAGCCGGTCCACAATACCCGAAAAAATGATCAAGGAGACCCCGTTTCCAATCCCTCGCTCCGTAATCTGTTCACCCAGCCACATGATAAAAACGGAGCCGGTGGTCAAAGTCAATACCGTAAGTGCAATCCAGCCGGCCGATGGATCGATCACGATCGGCAGGCCTCCCGGCGCCTGCATTCGGGAGATCGTCAACGTCAAACCGAACGACTGGAGCCCGCCCAGAGCCAGCGTCAGATACCGGGTGATCTGATTCATCTTTTTCCGGCCTTGCTCCCCTTCTTTCGCCAGGCGATCCAAATACGGGATCACGTGCGCACCTTGAAGAAGGCTCATAATAATGGAGGCGTTGATGTATGGGCCGACCCCCATCGCGAAAATGGCCAACCGTCCCATGGCGCCACCCGAAAAAATATTCAGAAACCCGAGCAACGTGTTCTGCTGGGCCGCAAAAAATGCCTGAAGCGCGTCGCGATTAATGCCGGGAACCGGAATGGAAGCGCCGACGCGATAGGCAGCGATAATCCCGAGCGTAAAAAGCAGACGCCGCTTGAGCTCTGGGACTTTCAGGATATCGGCGACTGGATTGCTTGTGGTCGCAGCCATTTACTTTTTCAAAACCTCGATCTTACCGCCCGCTTTTTCAATTTTCTTTTTGGCCGTGGCGGAAAATGCATGCGCCTGAATGGTCAGGGCCTGGCTCAACTCTCCATCGCCCAGCACCTTTACCCACTTTGATTTTTTTGCCAAGCCGGCCTCTCGAAGCACCTGTGGCGAAACGGGCGTCTGGCCCTTGAATCTTTTTTCAAAATCTCCCACATTCACCACGGCGAATTCGGTCCGAAAAAGAGTATGACGAAATCCACGCTTTGGGATCCGCCGAATTAGCGGGATTTGCCCGCCTTCAAATCCTGTCATACCCGAGAACCCCGCGCGGGACCGCTGGCCCTTCATGCCGCGCGTGGATTGCGCTCCATGACCGCTTCCGATCCCACGTCCCACAATTTTCCGGCGGTGCCAAGAACCGGGCGCCGGTTTTAATTCATCGAGTCGCATCGGCCGTGACCATCTCCTTGCTTCGCAGCGTGTTCACCTGTTCCTTCGTCCGTAAATTCTTGAGGGCTTCGAAAGTGGCATAGACTACGTTGTAAGGATTTGAGGACCGCAGTGACTTGGACAGAATGTCCTTGATACCGACGGCATCCAAAACGGCTCGAACACTGCCTCCCGCAATAACGCCCGTCCCGGGCGCCGCTGGCCTGAGGAACACACGGCCCGCACCGAATTCACCCAGCACGGCATGAGGGATGGTGACCCCATGAAGGGGAATTTCAATCAAATCTTTTTTCGCTCGCGCGATGCCCTTTTGAATGGCGGCTTGAATCTCCTTGGCCTTGCCGACGGATGTGCCCACATGGCCTTTCTTATCCCCCACGACCACCAGAACGCTGAAAGAAAAGCGCTTTCCACCTTTCACCACTTTAGCGACCCGATTGATCGCAACCACCGTTTCCGTTAACTCCATACCATTGGGATTAATCCGTGCCAAGTTATCTCCTTATTAGAATTGCAAGCCAGCTTTACGAGCCGCGTCCGCCAGCGCCTTGATGCGTCCATGATAAACATGCCCGCCGCGGTCAAAAACCACCGCTTTAATGCCCTTCTCCAGTGCCTTTTGGGCGATCAAAGCGCCGACCGCTTCGGCCGCCGCCTGATTGCCGCCCGACTTGACTTTGCCTTCCAGGTCCGGCGACAAAGATGAGGCCGCGACCAGGGTCTTGGATTGGCCATCGTCAATAATCTGCGCGTAGATATGCTTTAAGGTGCGGCAAACAGACAACCGGGGACGCGTCGTACGCATCTCGCGAATTTTCCGCCTGGTTCGTTCTCTCCGCAATTCGTACTTTTCTAGGACAGCGCCTTGCATGGTTATTTTTTAGCTCCACCAGCGGCCGCACCACCACCACCCACCGCGCCCGCCGCGGCTTTCCCCGCTTTCTTAATGATATGTTCACCGGCATAGCGAATCCCGCTTCCCTTATAAACCTCCGGCGGTCTCAGCCGGCGGATCTGCGAGGCGATTTCTCCGACCAGATAGCTGTCGATTCCGGTGATCGATAAGGCCGTCTGTTTGGGATCTACCGTCGCCTTAATCCCTGCAGGAAGCTTGAACTCTTTGGGACGGGCGAAACCTAGCTGGAGGGTTAATTTATCGCCTGCCACCTGTGCCCGGTATCCCAATCCCACAATTTCCAAATCTTTCTTGAATCCCTGCGTCACGCCTAGAACCGCGTTATGCACTAAAGTGCGGGCCAGGCCGTGCAAAGGGCCTCCAAGCTCATTATCCTGTGGTGTCGTTTCCACGATCACCTGATTCTTGTCGATCTTGGCGGTGATCCCTCGCGGCAGCTTCTGCGTGAGTTTGCCGAGCGGGCCGCTCACTTCGACGGAACCCGGCTTCGGGTCCACTTTGACTTTATCGGGAATGGCCACCGGCATCCGTCCAATTCGGCTCACGCGCGTTCCCTCACCAAATCCGGCACAAGACTTCGCCGCCCACTTTCGCTTGAAAGGCCTGGCGATCCGTCAGAAGACCTTTGGGTGTCGAAACAATCATGACGGCTCCCGCTTCACCCCGCTTGGAGAAGGCCTTGTAAGGACGATACACGCGCAAGCCGGGCCGGGAAACCCGCTTGACACCCTGAACCACTTCCTGTTTATTCGGTGCGTACTTCAAATAAATGCGCAGGGTGGGGAATCCTTTCTCCTCCATGACTTTGTAATTCGCAATAAATCCCTCGGCCTTTAAAATTCGAACGATCGCCGCCTTCACGCGGGAACTGGGAACATCCACCTTCTCAAACATACGGTGGCTTGCGTTCCGGATACGAACCAGCAGATCAGAAATAGGATCAGTCATGGGCGTTACCTACCAGCTCGATTTCACAATACCCGGGATTTCTCCCCGGTGAGCCATTTGCCGGAAACAAAGCCGGCACAAACCAAAATCCCGATAAAACGCACGCCCCCGACCACAGTTCCGACAGCGATTTCGGAAACGCGTCGCAAACTTCTGAGGCTTGCGCATCTTCACCATCGTTGCGATTCTTGCCATGTCGTGTTCGCTCTCCTTACGCTTGATCTTTGGGTTTGGCCGCTTCTGCTTCCGTCGCAGGGGCGGGAGCGGGACGGGCCTTCGGGCGCGACGTCTTCTCTTCCCGCTCCGATGATTTAAATGGCATCCCGCACAACGATAAGAGCTCCCGGGCCTGAGTATCATCGCCTGCCGTGGTGACGATGGTCACATTGAGCCCACGCACCTTGGGCGATTTCTCAAGATTAACTTCCGGAAAAATGTGCTGTTCCGATAACCCGAGATTGTAATTCCCGCGCCCGTCAAAGGCCCGGGGATCCAAACCTCGAAAGTCCCGGATGCGTGGAACCGACGCATTGATAAAGCGATCCAGAAATTCATACATCCGGGCTCCCCGCAACGTGACCCGGACGCCGATCGGCATGCCGGCCCGCAGCTTAAAATTAGAGATCGACTTTTTAGCGCGGCGAACTTGCGGTTTTTGGCCGGTGATCGCTCCCAGCTCTGCGCTGGCCAGGTCCAGGGATTTGATATCTTCTTTGGCATCGTTCACGCCCATATTGATAACGACTTTGACCAGGCGCGGAACTTGAAAAGGGTTCTTAAAACCGAAGCGCTTGAGCATCCCGGGGACGACAACTTCCCGGTACTGGGTTTTCATACGTGGCGATGCAGGCGTTTTGATCGTCATCAGACGAGCATCTCTCCGCATTTCCGGCAGGTCCGCACTTTGGTTCCGTCCGACAGTTGATCGTGCTTGGGCCGCATGGGACGGCTGCATTTAGGACAAATCAACATCACGTTAGAAATATGAATGGAAGCTTCCTTTTCCCGTATACCCCCCGGCTCTGTTTGCGTCGGACGGCTGTGACGTTTGACAAAGTTCACCTTCGAAACGAGCACGCGCCCTTTCTCCGGCAACACATCGACCACGTCGCCCTGCTTGCCGCGATTTTTCCCGGTCAGAACAACCACTTTGTCTTTTTTGCGAAGAAACGCCATCAAACCACCTCGGGAGCCAGCGAAATAATCTTCAAATAGTTCCGTTCGCGCAATTCGCGGGCAATGGGGCCGAAAATGCGCGTGCCGCGCGGTTCGCCTTGCGCGTCGATCAAGCAGGCCGCATTATCATCAAATTTAACGTAGCTGCCATCGCCGCGACGGTGCTCACGAACCGTTCGGACAATGACGGCTTTCACGACCTCGCCCTTTTTAACGGTCGCGGTCGGCAGCGCATCTTGTACCGAACAGACGATGACATCGCCCAGCCCGGCATAGCGGCGACGCGTCCCCCCGACCACGCGAAAACAACGCAGGCGGCGGGCTCCTGAATTATCGGCCACATTCAAAATGGATCGTTCTTGAATCAAACACTTTTCTCCAAAATTCGGACAACACGCCAGCGTTTCAATTTGGACAGCGGGCGGGTTTCCATAATTTCCACCCGATCTCCAACATGGGCATCATTTTTCTCATCATGGGCGTAAAACCGCCCCATGCGCCGCAAGACCTTGTGATACCGCGGGTGGGTCGTATGCCACGACACCTGCACGACCCGCGTTTTGTTCATTTTGTCCGAGACCACAACGCCTTCTCGGACCTTCCGCGCCGAACGCAATCCTTCGGGAACCGGTGCCGCTTTGGTCTCCATCACGCTGCCCCCTGGCCCTTTTGATGCAGGATCGTCTTTAACCGCGCAATCTCCTTGCGCGCATAACGAATCTGCATGGGATTCTTCAAAGGATTTGTGGCATGGCGGAATTGCAGGCGAAAACGCGATTCCTGCGCTTCACGCAAACGCGCCTCCAGTTCCTGCACCGACATGGCATGGACAGACTCTGTCGCTTCACGGCGTTTGGCCATTTAATTTTCCTCGCGTATGACAAACTTGGTCTTGATGGGCAACTTATGCGCTGCCAGAGTCATTGCCCTTAAGGCTTCGGGAGGTGGCAAGCCTTCTAATTCAAAAAGAATTCGCCCGGGCTTGACGACGGCCACCCAGAATTCAGGCGCCCCTTTTCCCTTGCCCATTCGAGTTTCCGCCGGCTTTTTGGAAATCGGCTTGTCGGGGAAAATACGGATCCACAGTTTGCCGCCCTTTTTAATAAAGCGAGTCAATGCCACGCGGGAGGCTTCGATTTGGCGGCTTGTGATCCAGTGCGATTCCAACGCCTGAAGCCCATACTGGCCAAAATCGACGGTCGTGGCGCCCTTGGCTTTGCCTTTGAGCCGGCCGCGATGAGCCTTGCGGTATTTGACGCGTTTCGGCATCAACATCAGGCGCTCTCCTCGGGCAAAATTTCTTCATCCTCTTCCGCCGGGGCAGCCCCGGGTATAGGAGCCGCCGCTTCTTCCGCCGGCGGCGTCACTTCGGCCGTCTTCGCAAGTTCTTCGAGCGCTTCCTTGGGAACGAGCTTTACTTCTTCCATCAAATCTTCACGCGTTTTCTTAAACAATTCCTTTTTGAAAATCCAAACCTTGCAGCCAATTCGACCCATGGTGATGAGGGCTTCGGCGAAGCCATAATTAATATCGGCGCGGAAGGTCTGTAAAGGGACACGTCCCTCTTTCATCCATTCGACGCGGGCGATTTCAGCTCCGCCTAACCGTCCGGATACCCGCACCTTGATCCCCAGAGCTCCGGCCGCCATCGTGCGCTCCATCGCTTTTTTCATCACGCGCCGGAAACCGACTTTCTTTTCCAGCTGCAGGGCGACTCCTTCCGCGACGAGCTGCGCGTCCAATTCCGGGCGTTTAATTTCCATTACATTCAAAGAAACGTCCGGCGTCCCGCGATCCGTCATTTGGGCAATATCATTTCTCAGGTTATCGATATCAGCGCCTTTTTTACCAATGACAATACCCGGCCGAGCCGTAAAAATAGTCACACGAAGCTTTTTCCCGGCCCGTTCAATGGTGATTTTCGAGACCGCCGCTCCTTCTAGTTTGCGCCGGAGGTACTGCCGGATGCGGCGATCCTCTTCAAGGAGATCGGGCATCTGCCTCAAGTTGAACCACTTCGAATCCCAATCTCGGATATAGCCGAGGCGCAGGCCTTCGGGATGAATTTTCTGTCCCACTAGCGATTCTCCTTCGTCTTTTTGATCGGCCGAGCAGCCGGCAGATCGTTTAAAATAATGGTCATGTGTGTCGTTCGATGACGAATGGTCGCTCCTCGACCCATGGCATGCGCCCGCATGCGCTTCATGACGGGGCCGCCTCCCACCCAAGCTCGAGCGATGTACCAGCCCGCGGGATCCTGCGACCTGCCCGCATTCGCCATGGCGCTCATCAGCGTTTTCTCGACCAAAGGCCGCGCGCCCTTGGTCACCAGGCGCAGAGTCGCCAATGCATGGGCGACGGACTTGCCGCGCACCAGCATGAGAATCTGGTCCACCTTGCGAGGGGAAATGCGAACGTAACGAGCGTGAGCTGTGGCTTCCATAGAAATCAGGTCAACGCGGTCGCTTCCTTAGTATGCGCTGCTCCATGGCCCCTGAAGAACCGGGTGGGCGCCATTTCGCCAAGACGGTGGCCTACCATTTCTTCGGTCACAAAAACCGGCAGGAATTTCCGTCCATTGTGGACGGCCAGCGTATGCCCAACGAATTCCGGCGTAATCATGCTGGCGCGCGCCCAGGTTTTAACCGGCTTTTTCTCGCCGCTTTTATTCAACACCTGAATTTTCTTCAGGAGTTTTTCATCGACATAAGGGCCCTTCTTTGTTGATCGTCCCATAGTTTTCCTCTTAGACGGCGGCCACTGTTTGCTTCGACCGATGCTTCAGAATCATCCAATCCCAGATCTTCTTGGAGCGCGTCTTATACCC
>Ga0207071_1147_pt1 | contig 12307 bp, 12 predicted proteins | sample Alteio_BWMinHeat_67_FD_153531 | JGI IMG/M metagenome (GOLD analysis project Ga0207071, IMG submission 153531) | Enriched cells from forest soil in Barre Woods Harvard Forest LTER site, Petersham, Massachusetts, United States -... | ecosystem: Environmental > Terrestrial > Soil > Temperate forest >...
TTCCCGGGGCTGCGCCTGCTCCATAAAAGACCGTCGCGCTTCCGGAGTAGCGGCGATAGCGGTCGAAAGCGGAGTGGTTGCGCGACTCCGTGCCATTGCGATCGCGCAAGACGAGTTCGGACGAAGCGGGAAGGACGAATTCGGCGTCGCCGATCCGGGCGCGTGTGTAGGTCGTGGTCTCGCGCGTGCCGGCAATGCGTACGTTCGGCGGAGTCTCGTCCACGCGCACTTCAAGGCGCAGGATGTCAAGAGCCTCAGTGTCGAACCACGCGGATCCCGCCAGAGGCGCGGGGGCGGCATTGGCGCCGGAGGAAACATAGAAGCCGCTGCGCGAGGCCGGGATGTCGAAATCCAGGCGCACGCAGGGACGATCGTCGCAACGCTCTTCACGCGGCGCGGCGAGAGTCGCGACCTCCCGGACAAAGAGAGTGCGAATATGGAGCGCGTAGCTGCCCTCGGAACCCAGGCCGTAGCCGGGGAGCAGATCCTGGATCCCGCTCTCGAAGCGATCGTCTCCCGGCCAGGAGTACAACTCGCGTCCGCCGGTGTAGGCGACTTCCAGGCGCAGGCGGTCGCTCAGTTCGAACGTCGCGCGCGCGCTGCGGCGAGTGGCGCGTTCGAGCGTTACACGGCAAGTGTAATCGGGTATATGCGAAACGTAATCCCGCATGTGGTCGCGGATCCGGTCCACGAGCGCGGGTGGGGCGGCGGCACTGGAGCAGGCCGCGGCGCAGCGCCAGGCGAGGAGCAGGCGCAGCGCGAGCCGGGCTCTAAAAATCGTCTTCGTCTTTCTTCTTGGTGCCTTTTCGTCTCATGATGACAACAGCGATGAGGATGACGGCCAATATTCCGGCGATCAGTTGAACTGTTCCTTGGGTCATTTTTTGCTCCTGTGCGTCCGAACCGGAAGTATAAAACAAAACGGGGCCGGGATTCCAGTACACGATTGAAAACGCACGATGGCGAGCCAGGTGCCTGCCCTGATGCATGAGAATTTCCAAGCAAGATCTGCGGCATCTACGCTGGGCATTGAAGCGGCGGTTTCGTCCAATTTGGCGGCGACGGCGCGAAATAGGGGCGGGGTTGATCGGCGTGGCGGCGGTGGGCGCCGGAATCCTCGTCAAGCAGAGGGGCATCAAACTATTGAGTGAAGCGAGACACTGAGCGTTCTCACCGGGTGGTCATCATCGGCGGCGGCTTCGGCGGATTATACGCCGCCAAAGTGCTGGGGAAGGCGCCGGTAGCGGTGACCCTGATCGACCGGCGCAATTTTCATTTGTTCCAGCCGCTGCTCTATCAGGTGGCGACGGGAGCGCTGTCGCCGGGCGAGATCGCGTCGCCGCTACGCGTGGTGCTCCAGAAGAACCGCAATACCGAAGTGCTGCTGGGTGAGGTGACGGATCTCGACGTCGTCAACCGGCGCGTGATCCTGCGCGATGGCGAAGTGGGGTACGACGACCTGATCATCGCCACCGGCGCGACGCATCACTATTTCGGCAACGACCAGTGGGAGCCGCTGGCGCCTGGGCTTAAGACGGTGGAGGACGCGACCGAAATCCGCAGCCGCATTCTCGCCGCCTTCGAGCAGGCCGAGCGCGAGCACGACCTCCAGAAGCGGCGCGCGTGGCTGAATTTCGTGATTGTCGGCGGCGGTCCGACGGGCGTGGAACTGGCGGGCGCGCTGGGTGAGATCGCCAACGACACCCTCCGGCACGATTTCCGCCACATCGACCCGCGCGAGGCGCAGATCCTGTTGGTCGAGGGCGAGTCGCGCGTGCTGCCGACGTTCCCGCCGGATCTTTCCGCGAAGGCCGAAAAACAACTGGTCGAGTTGGGAGTGCGGGCGCGGACGGGGACGCGCGTGACCGCGATCGATGGCGAGGGCGTGACGGTGCAGTCCGGCGAGGTTTCAGAGCGCATCCCGACACACACCGTGCTGTGGGCCGCAGGCGTGCGGGCGTCCCGGATGGGCAAGGTGCTGGAGGAGCGCGCCGGCGCGCCCCTGGATCGCGCGGGGCGCGTGCTGGTGGAGCCGGACCTGAGCGTGCCCGGCCATCCCGAGATCTTCGTGATTGGTGACTTGGCGAATCTCAGCGAGGCAGGGAAGCAGCTACCCGGAGTGGCGCCCGTAGCCATGCAGGAGGGCCGCTACGTCGCAAAACTCGTCGCCAAGCGAGCCGCCGGCGATAAGCGGCCCGCACCATTCCATTACTTCAACAAGGGAAACCTGGCCACCGTAGGAAGAAATAAGGCCGTGGCGGATTTTGGATGGCTGCACCTCGCGGGCTTTCTGGCGTGGTTCACCTGGGTCTTCGTACACTTGATGTACCTGGTCGAATTCGAAAACCGGATGCTCGTCTTGACAGAGTGGGTCTATAACTACATCACCAGAAACAGAGGCGCGCGACTAATAACGAAATAAGATCGCACGTTAATCAAACAAATATCAACTCTTCTGTTTCGATTTCCCTGACGAGGATCGCTCTCTCTCTTGCGTCCTTTTCGTCGGGCTCAAGGGCGTTACTCACTTCAAATTCCAGGAGCACTTCGGGGCCGTAGGGGACCTGTTGTGCGCAATGGTATTCGCCTGGGGATGGGAGCGTGTGGGTAGCGATTTCCTCGCCGGCTACGCTGGCAGTGAGGGTCAACGGGGCCGGGTGGTTTTGGGGGACGGTCACGTGCAGCGTCACGCGTTGATTGCCGGGGACGAGCGAGAGGGAGAAGCGGCGCTCGGTCCAGCGCCAGGCGTTCTCTTCGAGAACGTGCCAGCCCTCCCTGAGTTGGGTGGCGGGCGCGTCGGGGAAGGCGCGGGAGCGGAGCAGAGTGATGACTCGCTCGTCGCGCTGGGTGTTCCAGAGTAGGGAATCTTCGGCGGCCGAGACCATCCAATCGCAGATCTCCCAACCCGTGCGATCGAGCAGCGTGCGCAGGCCCGTCTCGGAAAAAATCCAATAATTGGTGCCATCGCCGCGCAGACCGTCGCCGCCGGCGAGGAAGGCGACGGCGAGATGATTCACGTCGCCCTGATCGGGCGCGAAGCGCGTGATCGCGGTGCTGAGTAGGCAGTAGCGGGCGCGTGCAGCGAGCGATTCGAGCGCGCCGTACGGGTTCTTCAGGTGGTAGAGGATTCCGAAAAAGAGGGCGAGGCCGCAGCGGCGCAGCGGCAGCGGCGCGCCGCGATCGAGATCGATGGGCTCGATCCGGACGGAGGAATCGAGCGCGGTCTTGAGCGCCGCGATGCCGGCCATGCGGTTGAAGTTGGTGGGCGGCGTATCGATGGCGCAGACGCGATAGCCGAGAGATTCGAAGAAGAAGGAGAGATCGCCATCGCCGCAGCCGATATCGAGAATAGGGCCGCCGTTCAGCATCGGGTCGAGGATGCGGCGGCGGCCGGTGAGCAACCGATCGAGCAGGGTGACGGTGCCGAAGCTGTCCCAGGGATACCAGCCGGGCGGCGGCAGATCGATGGCGCTTTTGGCATGGCGCAGGGATTCCTGGAAGGCGACGGCGCGTGCGATCAGGTCGCGGATCTCGAGTTGTTGGATGAGAGGCTTGGGCCGCAGCAGGCGCTTCCAGGACGTTAAGGACACTTTCTTTATTATTGCGATTCCTTTGGGAGTCTGGTGGTAATAGTAGGCAGGATAGCAAGCAGGAATGACATTAGCGGAGTTCACGAGGGGTTTTGACGATCACCATCTGGCGTTGTTCCGGTTTGCCTGCCGGCTGACGGGGTCGGCGGCGGACGCGGAGGATATCGTGCAGGAGTGCTTTCTTGCGCTGTTGCGCGCGGACTGCGGGTTCGACCCGCGGCGCACGCACCTGCGGACGTATCTGTTCGGGGCGGTGCGCAATCAGGCGTCGAAGCGGTTCCGGCGGCGTGAGGATGCGACCGGGGAGGTCGAAGCGCCGCCTGATTTGCGGTCGCCGGAGAGCGAGGTGCTGCGCGGCGAGATGCAGGCGTGCGTCGCGCGGGCGGTACTCGAGCTGCCGGAGACGCAGCGCGAGATTCTGATTCTGTCGCACTACGAGCAGATGCCGCTGGCGGAGATCGCCGAGGTGGTCGGGCTCGAAGTGGGCGCGGTGAAATCGCGATTGCAGAGGGCGCGCGGAGCGCTTCGGGAAATGCTAGCGGAGTATCAGGAGAGATTGCCATGAACGATCAGGAACTGGATCAGGTGTTGAATCGCTGGAAGACTCCCGCGCCCTCGGCGGCGCTGCGCGGGAGGGTGCTGGATCGGTTTCCGCGGCGGAAGCGGCTGGGCTTCGGGCGTCCGCTGCTGTGGGCGGCGGCGATGGCGGTGCTACTCGCCATGCTCGCGGTCGGCATGGAGCAGGTGAGCCAGGGATCTCTGGAGAATCTCTCCCGGGAGGCGCATGTCTATAGCCAGCGCACCAAGCGCTGGTTCGAGCAGATGTGGCTGGCCCACATGGTCCACGCATTCCGCAATTCCGAGTTGAAAGTCTACGTGGACGGTGAATTGCGGAACGACGTCGTGATCGGCGGATCGAGCGGCGGGCTGACTGTGAAGGTGCCCGGGGAAGGGAAGTATTTCCTGGCATTCCATTTGGACGGATTCAAGGGCGCCTACACGCCTGGCCGATTTGGCGGCCACACGCTGGAATTCGATGCCGGCGGACGAGCGGTGCGGATCGAATCGAGCGGTTCGTTCGGCTTCGGCGACCCGCGGCCGGTGTATATGCTGGGGCCGGCGCGGAACCAATAGATGATGTTACGCTCTTTGTGATGAAGGCAATGATTGCCATATGGATGACGTTCGGCGGGCTCTACGCGCAGCCGCCGATGCTGGCGAGGCCGGATAGCGTCGCGCTGTTTGCCGAGGGCAGCCGGCACTATCTGAATAAGGACTACAAGTCTGCCATCGTCCCCTACCGGAAGGCGATCGAAGAGGAGAAGACGGACCACAAGCTCCCTGTGCCGATCTGGCGGGCACTGGTGGACAATCTCGGAATGTCATACGGAATCACGGGGGACCTGAAGGCGGCGGAGGAGGTCTTCCGCTACGGCCTCTCGAGGGATCCCGAGTACCCGATCTTCCACTACAACATGGCCTGTGCGGCGGCGGAGCGCAACGATATGGAGGGCGCCATGAAGTATCTCACCACGGCCTTTCAATACCGCAAAAACGCGAACCCCGGCGAGCCGATGCCCGACCCGCACAAAGACGATTCCTTCCAGCGTTTCATGAAGAACGCCGCCTTCCGCAATTTGATCGATTCCCTGTAGGGCACGCCTCCTGGCTGCCTCCTGGCCTGTCACGCGCCACATGTTAACCTCAGCGTGATATGTCCTATTTATCGATTCGTGATCTTGATTTGAAGGGGAAGCGTGTCTTCATCCGTGTGGACTTCAATGTGCCGCTGCAAAAGAACGATCAGGGCGACATGGAAATTACCAGCGACAAGCGCATCAAGGCGTCGCTGCCCACGATTCAATATGCACTCGACGCCGGCGGGGCGGTGATTCTGGCGTCGCATCTGGGGCGTCCCAAGGGGAAGCCGAATGCGGAGATGAGCCTGAAGCCGGCGGCCGTGCGCCTGGAGCAGTTGCTGAAGCGCCCGGTGAAGATGGCGCCCGATTGCGTGGGTCCCGAAGTGAAGGCGATGCTGCCGGCGCCGGGCGAGGTGCTGTTGCTGGAGAATCTGCGCTTCCATGCAGAGGAAGAAAAGAACGATCCGGCCTTCGCGGCGCAACTGGCGGCGTTGTGCGATATCTACGTGAACGACGCATTCGGCTCGGCGCATCGCGCGCACGCTTCCACCGAAGGCATGGTCAAGCTCGTGAAGCAGGCGGCGGCGGGGCTGCTGATGGAGAAGGAACTGAAGTACCTGGGGATGGCGACGACTAATCCGCCGCGCCCGTGCGTGGCGATCCTGGGGGGCGCGAAGGTATCGGATAAGATCGAAGTCATCCAGAATCTGGGGAAGGTCGTGGACCGGCTGCTGATCGGCGGCGCGATGGCCTACACGTTCCTCAAGGCGCAGGGATTGCCGACCGGCAAATCGCTGGTGGAAGAGGACAAGGTCGAACTGGCGAAGAATCTGCTGGCGGAGTTGGGCGCTAAGCTGCTGCTGCCGGTGGATCACGTGGTGGTCTCGGAGATCGCGACGGGCGCGGCGTACGAAGTAGTGGAGACGATCCCCGAGGGCAAGATCGCGGTGGATATCGGGCCGAAGACTCTGGCGGCATTCGCGCAAGTGATCGCGGGAGCGAAGACGGTGATCTGGAATGGTCCGATGGGGATCTTCGAGAAGCCGCCGTTCGACCAGGGCACGGTCGCGGTCGCCAAGGCGGTGGCCGAATCAGGCGCGACGAGCGTGGTCGGCGGCGGCGATTCGGAGAAGGCGATCAAGGCGGCGGGCGTGTCGGATAAGATCTCGCATGTGTCGACGGGCGGCGGGGCGTCGCTGGAATTCCTGGCGGGCGACGCGCTGCCCGGCGTTGTGGCGCTGGATCGGTAGAGTCGTCCGATATCGGACCGAAGGTTGAACGGTTTTCCGGAGGGAAGGTATCACTTCCTAGTAACCGGATAGCTTTCGAAAAGTCTATCAACCCTCTCTGCGCAGTAAGCCTTCCTTGGTGGCATGCTTTAGCATGCTACCAAGGAAGTGATCGATCTCACGCCAGATCGTAGCGATCCAGGTTCATCACCTTGTTCCACGCAGCCGCGAAGTCCTTCACGAACGCTTCCTTCGAGTCGTCGCACGCATAAACTTCCGCGAGTGCCCGGAGCTGGGAGTTCGAGCCGAAGACAAGGTCGACGCGGGTGCCGGTCCACCTGACTTCGCCTGTCGCACGATCGCGCCCCTCGAACACGCCTTCGGAGCCAGACAACGCCTCCCACTTGGTCTTCATATCGAGCAGGTTGACGAAGAAATCATTCGTCAGTGTCTCTGGCCGGTTGGTGAAGACGCCGTGTTTGGACCCGTCGAAGTTCGCATTCAGTGCGCGCATGCCGCCGATCAGAACCGTCATCTCCGGCGCAGTCAGCCTCAGCAACTGCGAACGATCCACCAGCAGTTCCTCCGCCGGTCTGGATTGATCCTTCGGGAGGTAGTTGCGGAACCCGTCCGCGGCCGGTTCCAGCACGGCGAATGAGTGCACGTCGGTCTGCTCCTGCGTAGCATCCGTGCGCCCCGGCGAGAAGGGAATCTTCAGCTCGTGCCCAGCCTTTTTCGCGGCTGCTTCGACGGCTGCGCAGCCGCCCAGCACGATCAGGTCGGCAAGCGAAACCTTCTTCCCGCCCGATTGCGAACCGTTGAAGTCCTTTTGGATCGACTCCAGCGTCCGCAGCGCCTTCGCCAGTTCGGCCGGCTGGTTGACTGCCCAATCCTTTTGCGGCGCCAGGCGAATGCGCGCCCCGTTCGCGCCGCCGCGCTTGTCGGAGCCGCGGAACGTCGCCGCCGACGCCCACGCAGTCGTCACCAGTTGGGAAATCGAAAGCCCGGATCCGAGGATCTTAGCCTTCAGTGCAGCGATCTCCTGCTCGCCTATCAATTCATGGTCCACGGCGGGAACAGGGTCTTGCCACAACTGAGGCTCCGCGGGGACCAGCGGGCCCAGGTACCGCGGGAGCGGCCCCATGTCGCGGTGCGTCAGCTTGTACCAGGCCTTAGCGAACGCGTCCGCGAATGCCTGCGGATTCTCGTGGAAACTCTTAGAAATCTTCGCATAGCTCGGGTCCATCTTGAGCGCGAGATCCGTCGTGAACATCATCGGGGCGTGCTTCTTCGCCGGATCGTGCGCATCCGGCACGGTGCCCGCCGCGGATCCGTTCTTAGGCGTCCACTGATTCGCGCCCGCGGGACTTTTGGTGAGTTCCCAGTCATGGCTAAACAGGTTGTCGAAGTAGTTGTTGTCCCACTTCACCGGGTTGGTGGTCCATGCGCCTTCTAATCCGCTGCTGATCGTATCGCCGCCTTTGCCGCTGCCGAACGTGTTCTTCCAGCCGAAGCCTTGCTCTTCGATGGCCGCGCCTTCCGGTTCGGGACCGACATATTTGCCCGGCTCGGCGGCGCCATGGGCTTTGCCGAACGTGTGTCCGCCGGCAATCAGGGCCACCGTCTCCTCGTCATTCATCGCCATGCGAGCGAAGGTCTCGCGAATATCCCGAGCCGCGGCGATTGGGTCGGGCTTGCCATTCGGACCTTCCGGATTCACATAGATCAGGCCCATCTGAACCGCGCCCAGAGGATTCGCGAGCTGGCGATCGCCGCTGTAGCGTTCGTCCCCCAGCCACTTGCCCTCGGGCCCCCAGAAAATGTCCTCGTCAGGCTCCCAGACGTCCGCGCGTCCGCCGCCGAAACCGAAGGTCTTGAACCCCATCGATTCCAACGCGACATTACCGGCCAGAATCATCAGGTCGGCCCAGGAAATCTTCCGGCCATACTTCTGCTTGACCGGCCAGAGTAACCGGCGCGCCTTGTCCAGGCTCACGTTGTCCGGCCAGCTATTCAGCGGTGCGAAGCGTTGCGTGCCGGAGCCCGCCCCGCCGCGGCCGTCGCCGATGCGGTATGTGCCCGCGCTGTGCCACGCCATACGAATGAAGAACGGTCCATAGTGGCCATAGTCCGCCGGCCACCACTCCTGCGAAGTCGTCATCAGCGCATGGAGGTCTTTGACCACGGCGTCCAGGTCGAGGCTCTTGAATTCCTCGGCGTAGTTGAACCCCTTGTCCATGGGATCGGACAGTGGCGAGTGCTGGTGCAGGATCTTCAGGTTCAACTGATTCGGCCACCACTCCGCATTCGCGGGGACTCCTGCCGTGTGTCTGCGGGCGCCGTTCGAGAACGGACATTTGCCTTCGGTTTGCACCTGATCGGGGGCGGAAGCCCCCGCGGCGGCGGTAAGTTTATTCTCCATATATTCCTCCTCTTTTGAATTCGTCGAATCGTTAACGGGAAGCGCGCCGCGGCGCGCATTTCGGGCAGAGTCCCCGGAAGATGAGTTCGCATTCGCGCAGAACCCGCTTGCCGAGGGAGCGCGAGGCAGGCCTGGGCACGTCATACCACTCCAGGTCCTCCACATTGCCGCAGCGATCGCAGATGAAGTGGTGATGCCTCATACCTTTCGCATCGAATCGCGCGGCCCGCCCCTCCACTGCCACTTCACGTATCAAACCCGCCCGCACCAGGTCCCGCAGATTGTTATAGGTCGTGGCCCTGGCAGTACGTGGATCCACGCGATTCACGGCTTCGAAGATTTCCGCGGCCGTGGGATGACTGGCGTGCCCCTTCAAGAAGGCCATCACGGCGTAGCGCTGCGGAGTGCACCGCAATCCGCTGCCCACCAGGGACCTCCTGATCGCTTCGGCGTCCATGAACTATTTAGATTATGTCTAATGTGATATTTTGTCAAGGCGCGCGTGATTTCAAAGCTGGTGATTTCCAACTGTGACGTATATGCTATCCAATTGTGACCAAGCCTCCGCTCTTTGCCGTCTGTTTTTTGCTCGGGTGCGCTCATTTACTCGCTCAACGTCCCGGCTGGCAGCCATCGCCGGGTCACACGCAAGTGCCGCTATGGCCGGGAAACGCGCCCAACGCGGAGTTTGGTCCGCCGGCCGGCGCCGAAACGGTTGTGACACCAGAGTCGCCGGTTGCGGGCAAGCCATGGCTCGCCGTCCAGAACGTTTCCCGGCCGACGATGACGGTCTATTCGCCCAAAGGAAGGGCTACCGGTGCTGCGATAGTCGTGTTTCCCGGCGGAGGCTATCGCGTCCTCGCCATCGACCTCGAGGGCACGGAGGTCTGTGAGTGGCTGACGTCCAAGGGGATCGCCTGCGTGCTGCTCAAATACCGCGTTCCGGACTCGGGACCGCATTGGGATGGCCAGCGTCCGATCAATCCGAAAGCCCCGATGGCGCTCCAGGATGCGCAGCGGGCAATCGGCCTGCTTCGCCTCCACGCCGCGGAGTATCGCATCGATCCGCACAGAATCGGCGTGCTCGGATTCTCGGCCGGCGGGCACCTGGTGGCCGACATCAGCACACACTTCGACAAGCGTTTGTATCCGGCCGTGGATGCGGCCGACAAGGAAAGTTGCCGTCCGGATTTCGCTGTGGCCATCTATCCGGGCCATCTGTGGATTGGGTCCGAGAAGTATGAGTTGAATCCCGATATTCCTGTCTCGCCGCAGACGCCTCCCACCTTTTTACTGCAGGCCGGGAACGATCCCGTGGACACGGTCAACAACTCTCTGGTCTACTACATCGCCTTGAAGAAGGCCGGGGTTCCCGTGGAAATACATATATTCGCGGAAGGCAAGCATGCCTTTGGGCTGCGACCCACTCAATACCCGATAACCAGATGGCCCAGCCTGCTCGAGACGTGGCTGCGAACGATCGGGCTGATTTCGCCGTAGAACGCCGCTCACTTGCTCTTCCCCGGCGCCAGCGAGCCGCCTTCCAGCCAACTCTGTACGCGCCGCACCTCTTCGCTCTTCGCCGCATCTCCCGCTTCCATGGGCAGATAGATATCCGGCGGAACGCCCGCCACATCCACCATCAAACCAGGGATTCTCGTGGATCGCGTCGTCGCGTACCAGAGTCGCCGCCGCCCCGATGGCAAATCGTGCGGCCGCAGGTTCGAGTAATCCAGCGACCCGTAAGTGTGCCGTCCGATCAGCTTCACGTTAAAGCTCTGCCGCGCCTCCAGCGCAAACTGCTCGCAGGAGCTTCCGCAGCCTCCATCGATGAGAATCGCCACCCGCGAGGGCCGGTGTTGTTCCAGCCGCCCCACGCGGTCATAAGACATCGCGCCGCCGTCATTCATCACAACGTACGTCCCCGGTGTGGCTTTGCGCATCCGTGCGAGCGGATCGCGTAGAGACTTCTCGCACTCCGCGTCGCCGGGAGCATCCAGCGCGCAGATGCGTGCCCAGCCCTCGATATTGGCCTGCGTCGCCAATATCTCCGTGCCGGCGCTGGCGAGCTCGTCGGGCGCCAGCCAGGGCATCAAGGGCTGGTAACTGCTGTCGGCTCCCCCGCCGTTTCCGCGCACGTCGATGATCCAGTTCGAGTGCTCCGACAGATCCTTGCGACGAGCTTCGATCAGGGCAATCAGCGCATCCCGGTTGTAAGGCTCAAAACTCTTCAGCGTTAAGCGCAGCGTCTTCGCCGAGAGAATCTCGATCGCCGGCGCGTTCTTCAGATGCTGCGCCGACGCGTCCGCCCCTGGCTGCTGCGGCACTACCTGCTGCGGAGCCGGTGCCGCGGGAGCCGCCACAACATCCTCCACCCCCAAATGCCCATGCCGCCACGCCCGCAGGTATTTCGTGATCACCGGTTCGCAACTGGGGTTGCCGCGAATCTGAATCGCGGCGCTCTTTGCCTCGGCCAGCGCATCGTCGAAATGCTTCTGCCCCAACTGCGCCAAGTGGTCCCGCGCGCCCGTGTCGTTTTCCAGCAGGAAGCCCGGGATCTCTTCGAGATCCTTCACGCACGCAACTGCCGAGGGCCCTTGCGCGAAGCAGTTCAGCGAAAAGCAGACCGCCAGCGCCAACTCCGTAACAATCCTTCTCCGCATACCTAAGAGAATACCCCCCGCGCTCAACGGGCGGCAGTTCGTATCACCGGAGATCCCGTTCGTCAAAATGCGCTTTCGCCGCCGCGCACGATTCGGCAAACTCCAACCATGGGGGATCCGCAAGACATGCGATTTTCACAGCGGCGGGCAGTATCCCGATTGAGGCTGCTCCTACTGGTTGCCACCGGCGTGGCCTGTGCCGCCGAAGCGGGCGCACCCGTGCCGTTCCCGTCGGAATACCGTCAATGGGCAGTGACCAAAAGTCTCGTGGTGGGCCCGGAAAGCAAGACTTTCGCGACCCGCGGCGGGTTCCATCACTACTATGCAAATGCGAAGGCGGTGGAGGGCTTTCGCACCGGCCAATTCCCCGAGGGTTCGGTGGTGATCGACGAACGCCTGGAAGCGCGCCAGGCAGACGGGGCCACCTTGGAAGGTCCATGGACAAGCCTCGCAGTCATGGAAAAGGCGGCACGCTACCAAAGCACCGGAGGTTGGGGTTTCGACCTGTTCACCGGCCAAGACCGGACACGGGGCGCCTCAGCCTCAGTCCGCGCGGCCTGCTTCTCCTGCCACAGCCAGCGCAAAGACCACGACTTCGTCTTCAGCGAATTCCGCGAGTGAACTCGGCAACTAAACTCCGGGACCTGCTATATATTGTTCGAACAGCAGCGGGGAATGACACTCTCGTCCAAACGGAAACTCTACCGGTATCTGGCGTATCTATCCGCCTGGACCGTCTTCGGTCTCTTCAATTTCAGCCGCG
>Ga0207071_1148_pt1 | contig 12286 bp, 11 predicted proteins | sample Alteio_BWMinHeat_67_FD_153531 | JGI IMG/M metagenome (GOLD analysis project Ga0207071, IMG submission 153531) | Enriched cells from forest soil in Barre Woods Harvard Forest LTER site, Petersham, Massachusetts, United States -... | ecosystem: Environmental > Terrestrial > Soil > Temperate forest >...
TTTATCTCTTTTCCCGATAAATCAGAAATCTCATTTTTTGCATAATATGTGACAATTTTGCACAGACTGATTTTTTTCATTAAACAAAGAATATTTATAGATAAATATTCACCGACGAAAAAAATTGTTGGGACCTCATGTCAATCTGGATCCCGCGGACAAGCCGCGGGACGACGCTTGAGGAAACGCACTGGTGAATTATGCAATAACGCCTTTCGCAAGAGAGGGAAAGCTTGCCGTGTTATTCACTATCCTTAGAGTCAAAGACTACTTTATTATTTAATTTTAATACACCCTGCTCTTGAGTGAGGATTGTTGTATAGTCATTATGATCTTGGGTGATGTAATTGTTTTTTAGCCATTGATTGAGCTGGGTACGGAGTTCTTTTTCTTTTGTCGCATGGAAATGATTGATGATGGTTTCTATTTCATTTAATTTTTGGTTGAGATAAGCATACTGAGAAACCAATAAATAAGTCATTGGCAGAGTCAGTTCATTTTGTAAAAATAAATTTCTCACATAAATGGAATATCGCTCTAACGAAGCATTATCTGTTTGTAATGCAATTAATGCTTCAGCGGTCGCTTTTGAAATTGCCCCATTTTCCTCTAATGACGAGACAATCAAAAGATTGTGTCGCGAACTAAAGTCAGCCGCTTGCTCAGCAGCAACAACCCTGTGAAGCTCTAATGAGGAAATTTGAAATAATAATGGCGTGCGAGCTGCCTGATAAATAACTGTATCGACTAGCTCTTTTGAAATTTTTAAAAATAAATTTACATTAGCACCCTCTAATAAATCCAGCAATTCTTCTGCTTGTATAAAGTTTTTTTCTGGCCAACGAATTTTACCATACAAATAAAAATTTCCTTGTGGAGTAACCACACTTAACGTATCAAAAACTAATTCTGCGCCGGGAGAAACCACTTTGGGTAGCAGCAATAATATTTTTTGTCGAAACTGTGATTGATACAATTCCCCTACTAAAATAATTTTTTTCAGTAGCGCAAAAAATTCATCTGCTGTTTTCGCATTAAATCCTGTTAAATGTATTTTAAGATTAATAGGGCCTATTGATTGCTCGCCCATCTTAATGCTTTTAATTAACAACGACCTATCGCCATACAAACCGTCTGATGATAAATTGGTATTGATATCCAAATAACAATCCGAAAAAATAATATTTTCATTAGAATTATTCCTATAAATAATCTCAGGCACATGTAACAATATCTTACCCAACCACAAGTTATCCATGGCCGAATAAAGTGAAAATTTTGTATCAAATGAGTGCAACATAAATGCTGTGCCTGCTGATCGGTAATAAAACTTATCTGAAAGAATTTTACCAACAAGCTTGTTTTTATTATCACTGATGCGATAAGAGAGCTTTAAACCATTATCAAATGCTAATTGCGTATCAGACTTTATTAATGATAATTGATTAAACCGAACAACATTTAAATTTTCTCCGAAAAAATTTATTTCCTGTTCGTAAATGAAATCATTAGTGTGGAATACAGTATTGGCTAGTGCCTGCAGTTGAATTCTATTTTGAATTAGTGCAACACCAAGCAAATAATGCGGATCACGGCGGAGAAACAACCACGGTCCATGAAAAATTTTTTGTTGTACAGAAAATATAGGAGAATCGCCATTAGTAGATAGCGACAGACTTTTCCAAAAAGTTAGAAAATCAGGATTAAGTATTTTAACCTGTAGCCGCACATCGGAATAAAACCAGTGACGTTGGTATTTTTCAACTTTGACACTCACCTGTGTCATTGTAACCAACGAATGTCGGTAATACGCTTTAATCCAAAGACCAAATAACCCGGGCAATACCGTCACCAACAAAATGATTCCTAAAAGTCCAGCCAGCACTTTCCGCACTTTCATGAATTGTCCTTGCTTTCCATGTATTCTACGATCATTTGTACGCTACGCTTCCCGCGATACTCATTGATATCCATGCGATAAGCAACATTAACATCATGACAACGATAATTAGGCCATTGATTTAAATCCACATTGAATGCAATAGCATCAATTGTCTTGCCTTCTTTGGACAATAACATTTTCAAATGCTTGCTGCCAACCAGGCGCTGATCGATAATAGTAAATACACCGTCGAACAAAGGCTCAGGAAATGCTTGTCCCCAAGGGCCTGCTTCACGTAATTTTTCTGCGATTTCTAAACTTAACTCATTGCTTGCTAACTCACCATCAGTCATCAATTTATGACTTAAATCTTCTTCACGAATTTTTTGTGATACTACTGCATTAAATATTTCTGAAAATTTTTCAAAATATTCGCGTTTCAAAGTAAGACCTGCGGCCATGGCATGACCACCAAATTTTTCAATCATCTGAGGATGCTGTGTTGCGATACTAGCTAGTGCATCACGAATATGAAAGCCTGGAATAGAACGCGCGGAACCTTTGATTTCAACATCATTCGCCGCTCGTGCAAAAGCAATGACTGGACGATGCAAACGATCTTTGATACGAGCAGCAACAATACCTATCACACCTTGGTGCCAGGTTTCATCAAAAAGACATACACCGTGCGGTAATGTTTTTTGTTGGTTCGGTTTAAATTTTTCTAATACCGTCATTGCTGACTCTTGCATATCTTGTTCGATGATGCGACGTTCATCATTTAGCTGATTCAATGTTGTTGCCATTGCTCTGGCTTTTGCATGATCATCGCAAAGCAAACATTCTATCCCTAACGACATATCATCCAAACGACCCGCTGCATTTAAACGCGGCGCCACAATAAATCCTAAATCACTGGCCACTATTTTACGATGATCGCGATTAGCTATTGCAAATAATGCTTTAATGCCTGGTATACATTGATCTGCACGTATACGGCGCAAGCCTTGATGCACCATGATACGATTATTGTAATCCAGTGGCACTACATCTGCGACTGTGCCTAATGCCACAATATCCAATAATTTTGACATATTAGGTTCAGGAATATTATTCACAGAAAACCATTGCGTCTCTGTTAAATGTCTACGTAACGCTAACATCACATAAAAAATAACACCTACGCCTGCCATATTTTTACTGGGAAAAAAATCACCGTGTTGATTAGGATTCACAATAACGTCAGCAGGAGGTAATGTTTCTGCTGGCAAGTGATGATCAGTAATAATAACAGTGATATTATTTTCTTTTGCAGCTATCACACCTGCGTGGTTTGCGATACCGTTATCGACAGTAATAATAACATCCGGATTAAATTCTTTTATTGCAACTGCAACTAACTCTGGTGTTAAGCCGTAACCAAATGCAAAACGATTGGGCACTAAATAATGAATATGTTGTGCACCAAAACTTTTTAGTGCACGGATAGCGACTGCCGTACTGGTTGCGCCATCGGCATCGAAATCGCCTACGATTAGCATTTTTTTTTGGTGTGACAGTGCTGCCGCGAGATATTGCACTGCTTTTTCAATACCTAACAAATTATGGTAAGGTAATAATTTTTCGAGTGCATGATCTAATTCAGTAAGCGACGTTATACCGCGCGCTTGATAAATACGTTGTAAAATAGGATGAAGCGTATGGTCGATAGATGCTGTTTCTTTTAACTCGCGGCGTATGATTTTTTTTTTCACCTGGCTATCCTTTTGTTATAACGGTTTACTGCTAGCACACCCCAGATACAGGTGACAAGCCACATCATAACAATAGGCACCATGTATTTACTACAGACCACGATGAAACCCAAGACAATCATGATAATCCCGCCCAGCGAGGATGCATACAGCAATCCTACAGGTCCCAAAAAAACGCAGAACAATAATGCGCCGGCGACGCTTTTGAGGGGCAAAGTGATTTTTTGCTCTGGCTGTATATCCATTATCAAGTGCTCCTGAGGCTGATACAATAGAGTATACTGAATCATCACAGGAATTAAAATAATGAATCTTACCCTAGACGAAAACCGCGCAGAGTATCATATTTTCTCCTACGCCCCAGGAAAAGTGCAAGTCAATGAACAATTTTTTACAAACAGTATTATCATTGCCCCCGATCAATTAATCGAAAATTGGCAACCTCAGAATTTCAATGAATTAAAACGTGAACATTTACTGCAAGTATTGCCCTTAAAACCTGATGTTTTACTGATAGGAACAGGTGCTGTACAACAATTTCCTCCACTTGCGCTGTATGGTGATCTACTCAATCAAGGCATTGGTGTTGAAGTCATGGACTCTGCAGCTGCTTGCCGTACTTTCAACATACTAACTGCAGAAGATAGACGCGTAGTTCTAGCCTTATTAATTTAGGCGTTGTTGCATAATTCATTTTCTGGATCCCGGGGACTTGTCCGCGGGACGACGTATATCACCAGAGAAATATGCAACAACGCCTTATAGAGACGCTCTTAATTAAGTTTTGTAAAGATTTTTGCAAGCGTGACGCGATTCTCTTTCACTTTAACAATTTCAATCGGATAATCCGCAATTTTTATACAAACACCTGAGCGAGGAATTGCCTCAAGGTATTCTGTGATTAACCCATTTAAAGTACGTGGACCTTCCACTGGTAATGCATGATGTGCTAAACGATTATACTCTCGCACTGCCATAGCACCATCAACAAGATAACTATTATCGGCTTGTTTTTCTAAGACATATCCTTCTGAAACATTAGTAGTGAACTCGCCTACGATTTCTTCCAAAATATCTTCTACTGTAATCACCCCCAACACTTCGCCGTATTCGTCTACAATGATCGCCATGCGTTTACGTTGTTGTTGAAAATGATTTAACTGCAGGTTTAAAGTTGTTCCCTCGGGAACAAAATAGGGTTCATGTAAAATATCACGCACAAATTCGTTATCGATTTTTTTTGAGGAAACTAAAGCATGAGTCACATCACGTACATGCAGCAAACCTAGCATCTGGTTTAGCTGCCCGCGGTATACAGGCAACCAGTCATATTCTGTCGTGGCAATTTGCTGTTGGATTTTTTCCCATTCTTGATCAAGATCAAGACCAATCACTTGGTGGGCGGGAATCATCACATCTTCGACAGCAATTTTATTGAGATCTAAAATACCCAACAACATATTTTGATACTGATGAGAAATGCGCCCTGCGGTTTCATAAACCATACTGCGTAACTCTTCATGACCAATCGGTTCTGCTTTCTGCCCTAAAACATGCACGCCAAAAAGCCGTAGTACGGCATTTGACATGGCATTGATCAACCATACTAGGGGATAAAATATTTTTAGTAAAAAATAAACTGGCCAAACAAATAATTTTGCGATACCATCCGCGTGTAAAGCAGCCAGTGTTTTTGGTGCAACCTCGGCAAACACTAGAATAACAATAGTTAGCACTAATGTTGTTAATATGACCCCCCTCTCCCCCCACACAGAAATAGCAATGACTGTTGCAATTGCAGATGCCAAAATATTTGCTAGACTGTTGCCTATCAAAACCATTCCCAACAAGCGATCCGGTCTTTTTAATAATTTTAAGATTAAAATGGCTGATTTTTTGTTCATCCGTGCTTTGTGGCGCAATTTATAACGATTGACTGCCATGAGGGCCGTCTCCGCCGCTGAAAAAAATGCCGACAGAAACACCAGAACCACTAATATGCTGCTGAAAACAATCAGATGAATATGACTCAAAGGATGTCCTTCTTAATAATTCCTTAACAATTTATCTGATATTCTTACACGGCGCAAATGCATTGGAGAGAGAAATGCCAGAAACAACTTCGAGAACAATTTTAACTAAATTAGGATTAAAAACTAAGACGGGTACCGTACTTGCTACCACGGGAACAGTGTGTGATGCTATCCAATTTGACTTCGGCCTGCAACACGGAAGGATTTTACGTATTATCCCTGTTAATCGCGCCACGAAATATGTGTTTACTATTGTTTATGGTGCTGCTGATTTCGTCATATATGGCAAGCAAATAGATAATAGTACAGTTAAGTCCCTAGAATGCATTAAAAAACGCTCTTTCCCTAAAGATTGGACACCAGAATCCGCTGCAGGTAAATATATGACACTCACTATTTACATAGTGGGTGGTAATTTGATTGCTTTTGTTGATGGAATGACAACACTTTATTTTATTAGAGAATTGAGTGAGAAAGACTTCAACGATTGGACGGTAGAATGGCTCGCCATTCCTCTTGTCATTAGCGCCTACGGCGGCACACTCGTAGGAGAAGCTTGGTCCACTTTGGAATTGACCTGTAGACTTGTCTTAGGTAAATGGGACCAATCGGATGAAGGCCTTAATGACGAAGAAAAAGTAGAATTAGCAAGAAGAAAACACGACATTAATACATATCCAAACCGTTATCTATTAGCTAGCTCCCTCAGCGCTCTCATCAATACACTTGTTGCAACTGACATGACTTTTATTGTTTGTGTCGCTCTATCTGAACCTGGATTTTTACCATTACCTCTTGTTGTTATACTTTCTGTATTACGCGGTATTTGTGATTTAGGATTTAATTTTCAGCAAACAAGAGAAGCCATTTTTTCCTTTTTAAAAAAATGTTCCAGAATATTTGTTAAAAAAACTTGCATCATTGTTAGCCGTTGTAGGCGCAGGCCTTATCTTAGGTGGCGCTGTCCAGTATCACGTGAATGACCAAACTTTAAATGATCCTGAATCTCCTCCACCGCTAAATCTACCTGATGAATTAAAGGAAACATTCAACTATGGACTGGCTCTACGCATGACGATTCTTTGTTCATACCGATTGTTTCTACCCTTAATGAAAATGGGCTATGATGCAATATGTGGACGAAGTGATACGTCTTATGTCATCACTACGTCAATGCCTACGCCACCCTTAACCACAGATACAGTTCAGCCTACCAATACCCCACAAAATACAACTGCAAAACTACCACCCCCTACGCTTTCAACTCCACCAGAAACAACTACAAATACGACAGAAAACACAACAGCCACCGATACTCAAAAGCTACCACCGCCTACACTTTCAGAGCATCCAGCAACAACAACCTATGCAGAAGTAGAAAAAACTTCAACTTCATGCTGTAGTTCTATGTTTAATAATATTTATAATTTCTTTTGTTGCCGGAAACAACCACGCATACCTAATGTATATAGAGAAGAATTCGGCAAAAACAATACGCCTAACACACCCAATATTAATCAATTGAGAGTACCGCTCTTAGCAACACCATCGCAAGACAGCAGGTAATAATTCGTATATACTCTGCCGCTTTAGAAGGGCTTTACTAGGTGTGAATCATGTTTACCAATCTTTCCGAACGATTAACCAAAGTATTGAGAGACTTAAGCGGCCGTGGCCGCTTAACTGCTGAAAATATCGAAGATACTTTACGCGATATTCGCATGGCTTTATTGGAAGCAGATGTTGCATTACCTGTAGTCAAATCGTTTCTACAACATATTCACGAAAAAGCTGTTGGCGTAGAGATTATGGAAAGCCTGACACCCGGTCAGGCATTAATTAAATTAGTCCATGATGAATTGATTGTCCTCATGGGCGTAGAATGCGATACCTTAAACTTGCAAGCACAACCACCGGTTGTGGTTTTAATGGCTGGTTTACAAGGCTCTGGTAAGACCACTACCGTTGCCAAACTTGCACGTTGGTTACAGCAATCGCAACACAAATCTGTCATGGTCACTAGCACAGATATTTATCGCCCTGCTGCTATCACCCAATTAGAAACACTGGCAAAACAATTAGGTGTAGATTTTTTTCCCAGCGAAACCCAGCAAAACCCAGTGGATATTGTAAGAAATGCTATTCAAGCAGCCAAATCTAAACTCAGTGATGTGCTTTTAATCGACACCGCCGGACGCTTACATATTGACGATGAAATGATGGCTGAAATCAAACGATTACATGCTGAAGCTCATCCAACAGAAACACTTTTTGTTGTCGATAGTATGACAGGCCAAGATGCAGCAAAAACAGCTGAAGCTTTCGACAAAGCCCTGCCACTCACTGGTATTATCCTTACCAAAGCTGACGGTGATGCCCGCGGTGGTGCTGCGCTTTCTATACGTCAAATCACTGGCAAACCCATTAAATTTTTGGGTATAGGTGAGAAACTAGATGCCTTAGAACCGTTTTATCCAGACCGAATTGCTTCACGCATTTTAGGCATGGGTGATGTTTTATCTTTAGTTGAAGATGCACAACGTCATATTGATAAAGATAAAGCCGAAAAACTTGCAAAAAAAATTAAAAAAGGCAAAGTCTTCGACCTAGAAGACTTCCGCGACCAACTCAAACAAATCGGTAAAATGGGCGGCATCATGGGCATCATGAGTAAGCTGCCGGGTGTTGCCAATCTTCCAGAAGCCGCTAAAGATAAATTGAATGACAAGACGCTAATCGAAATTGAAGCCATTATCAATTCCATGACCCCCAAAGAACGCCGCTTCCCCGACCGCATCAAAGGCTCACACAAACGCCGTATTTCCATGGGTTCAGGCACTGACATCCAAGCTGTGAATCGCTTGTTAAAACAATTTACACAAATGCAGAAAATGATGAAAAAATTCAGCAAACAAGGCGGCATGATGAAACTCATGCGCGGCCTGCAAGGCAAAATGCCTGGCGGTGGGTTTCCGCCGATGAATTTTTAAACATTTATGCAGCAGTCCCTTCTCCCCTTGTGGGAGAAGGGACTTGCTTATGTCTTAGAGTATTCAGCACTGATGAAATTCATTTGCAACTTCTAAAAACTCACGTATAATTCCACACCTTTGATAGAGTCATGATTAGGAAGAAAAATAGAATGGTAGTAATTAGATTATCTCGTAGCGGCGCGAAAAAACGCCCTTTTTATCATATTGTTGTTGCCGACCGTCGCGATGCGCGTGATGGCCGCTGGATTGAACGTATTGGTTACTTCAACCCTATCGCTGCTGGCAAAGAAGTCCGCTTGCACTTGGATAAACCACGAGCAGAATACTGGATTTCAAAAGGTGCGCAACCTTCTGAACGTGTACAAAATTTGATAGAGATTTACAAAGAGCAGGCAACTTCTGCGTAAAGAGACCGACTTTGTCACCCTCGGAAAAGTAGGCGCTGTTTACGGTATAAAAGGCTGGCTAAAAATATTTTCTTATACAGTGCCTATCACGAATATATTAGACTACGACTCTTGGTATTTGACAGATAAAGAAAACTGGACGGCTTTCAAAATAGAAGAAAGTCGCCCACATGGTAGTGGGATTGTTGCAAAATTTGTTGGCTATAATGATCCAGAAAAAGCCCGCCAACTCACCGGCAAATTAATTGCCGTCAAACGCTCTCAACTACCTACCCTACAAAAAAATGAATATTACTGGCGCGATCTCGAAGGCTTGACCGTCATTGATCAACACCAAAAAATATTAGGTAAAGTAACACATTTGCTAGAAACAGGCGCCAATGATGTGTTAGTAATAAAAGGTGAAAAAGAACACGCAGTGCCTTATTTATTAGATAAAGTAATCACGCGAGTTGATTTGGAAAAAGGTGAAATTCATATCAACTGGGAGATATAAATAGTGCTGTGATGGAGATCCCCGCTAAAAGCATGCGGGGATGACGAGTACAGACCTCGCGGGGGCGTAAGATAAAAGCAATTATTCCCCAATGAATCGTCGTCCCGCGGCTTGTCCGCGGGATCCAGTGCGTACTTGTGTCATCCCGAGCTACGCGTGTGATCTCCCTGTAAGCAGGAGATCCCTCGGTGTGAAAAACACACCTCGGGATGACACTGGATCCCGCGGACAAGCCGCGGGACGACGTCAAATGAATTTTATACGACAACGCCAACATAATAGAGGATTTTAATAGTGTGGTTCGGTATCATCAGCTTATTTCCAGAAATGCTAACCGCACTGGACTATGGCATTACCGGACGTGCACAAAAAGAAAAATTAATTGAAGTAACCCGTTGGAACCCACGTGATTTTACACACGATAAATATCGCACGGTAGACGATAGGCCATACGGTGGTGGCCCGGGCATGGTGATGATGGCGCAACCTTTACAAGAAGCCATACACACTGCTAAAAAAGCGACAAAAGAAAAACCCTGCGTGGTGCACCTGACCCCACAAGGCAAAAAGTTCACTCAAGCTGCGGCCAGTGAGTTTTTAGCAAAAAAAGCAGTGATTTTGGTTGCAGGACGTTACGAAGGCATTGATGAACGTCTTATTACTTTAGAGGTAGATGAAGAATGGTCCGTAGGAGATTTTGTATTATCCGGCGGAGAATTGGCAGCCATGGTGATGATAGATGTCATCACACGTTTACTGCCAGGTGCATTAGGACATGAGGATTCAGCTGCAGAAGATTCCATCAGCTGCGGATTACTAAAATATCCTCAGTATACACGCCCCGAAAATTATCAGGGCTTAACAGTTCCAGAAGTGTTGATAGGCGGTAACCACAAAGCCATTCAACACTGGCGATTAAAGCAATCGCTAGGAAAAACCTGGTTAAAAAGACCAGACATGTTAGAAAAAATGCAGCTGAGTCAAGAACAGCAAGCATTATTGACGGAGTTTAGAAACGAAACACCCTCCCCCGAGAAGGAATCTTAGGGCAGATAACATATAAATTTAATTTAGAGGAAGCCAACATGAATAATATTATTCAGATTATTGAAAATGAACAAATGCAAGGTAAAGTCATTCCTGATTTCAATCCAGGTGATACCGTCAATGTCCAGGTCAGAGTGCAAGAAGGCGAACGCGTACGCTTGCAATCTTTTGAAGGTGTTGTCATCGCTAAACGTAATCGCGGTTTAAACTCTGCTTTCACCGTTCGTAAGATTTCCCATGGTGTCGGTGTTGAACGTGTATTCCAAACATATAGTCCAACAGTAGATAGTATTGAAATCAAACGTCGCGGCGATGTACGACGCGCTAAACTTTACTATATGCGTAACCTCAGCGGTAAGGCAGCACGTATTCGTGAAAAATTATCAACAAATAATAAAGAATTTGTGGAAGCTGAAGCACAAGAGAACACCGAGAAAAAATAGGATTTTAAAATCCTCCTTTTTCAAAAGGCGTTGTTGCATAAATAGATTTTTTCTTTCTTAAGCAGGAGATCCCCGCTAAAAGCATGCGGGGATGACGAGATACACCTCGTAGGGACGTAGATAAAAAAACGTCGTCCCGCGGCTTGTCCGCGGGATCCAGCTTTACTCGTCATCCCTGCATCAGGGCCATCTATTTAGATGGAGATCCCCGCTTAGAGCATGCGGGGAGGGATCTCCTGCTTAAGAAAGAATGTATATGCAACAACGCCTTTTCAACAAAAAAATTTTTAACACGTGGAAATACTTATGCCGCACAAAAAGTCTTCCGCAAAAAAATGCGCCCTCCTCGCCACTGGCGATGAAATTATCCACGGCGATATCATCAACACTAACTCCCAAGAAATCGCCCACCGTTTACATAATGCCAATATTCCAATTGGTTTTCACATGACTGTTTCAGATCTTTTAGAAGATATTAAAAATAGCATTCACTATTTATTACAAAATCACGAAGCTTTAATTATCACCGGCGGCTTAGGCCCAACCACAGATGATTTAACGCGTTATGCGCTTAGCGAGGCGCTGCATAAACCACTCGTATTTCATGATGAAATCTGGAATAACATTGTCGAAAGAATCACAAAAATAGGCTACCACCGCGTCCCCGAAAGCAATCGTCAACAAGCCCTCTTCCCCGAAGGTGCGACCATCATTCCTAATCCCAATGGTTCAGCAGCAGGTTGTTATTTACAATACCAAGGAAAATGGATTTTCATGCTGCCTGGCCCACCGATAGAATGTTTACCTATGATGGACAATACAGTACTTCCTATTTTAAAAAAGAATGACTTTGTAAAAATTATTTTTCATCAAGAATGGTTTTTATTCGGCGTCAGTGAAGGCCATATTGCCGAAAAATTAGAAGCGTTAATAGAGTCGCATGGCTGCACTACGGGTTATCGCATTTTTTACCCTTATATAGAATTCAAACTCGCTGCACTGGAACAAAAAAATCTAGCCACTGTTTTACCCCTAATCAAAGAAACCATCGCTCCCTATATCATCGATGATGGTAAACAAACTGCTTCAACATTATTACGAAAAAAACTAGAAACTCTCTCTTACACTTTCGGCATTCATGACACCGCTACCGGCGGCTTACTCGAAACTACTTTAAAAACACCAGCCAATTTTAAAAACATATTCTTTACCTCCGAAAAAAAATTTCCAG
>Ga0207071_1150_pt1 | contig 12159 bp, 16 predicted proteins | sample Alteio_BWMinHeat_67_FD_153531 | JGI IMG/M metagenome (GOLD analysis project Ga0207071, IMG submission 153531) | Enriched cells from forest soil in Barre Woods Harvard Forest LTER site, Petersham, Massachusetts, United States -... | ecosystem: Environmental > Terrestrial > Soil > Temperate forest >...
GACAGTGGATCGGTGTACTACGAGACGTGCCTACCGCAGTGTTGGTGAAGCTGGAAGTGCTGCCGGATGGATCGCCTGTTGACCGTGTCGAGTCGATACGGTGGAGTTCCTTTGCAATTGCGCTTGTCATGCTGAGGTCCTGTCTGCCGGTTGTTAATGCCTGGTGTCCTGTGTGCATCGTGGAACCAGTTGGCATCAGCGCGCAGCCCCAATTCGAGTGGTATTCGGGCCATATCGGACATTCAACTCCGTAGCTTTCGCAGATGCGGTGAGTGCTTGACGACAAACCGCGTGATGAACGGCGCCAGGCCGATCACGAACAGCAGTCGCACCGATTGCAGGGCCAGCACGAACGACAGATCGACCTGCGGGGTCGAACTCGCAATGATGGCTATCGAGTCAAGGCCTCCCGGGCTGGTTGCAAGATACGCGGTGAGTGCGTCGGTCCCGGTAAATCTGACGAGGCACTGTGCCAGTACTGCACAAAATCCCATCAAGGTAAGCGCCGCGACGATGACGACGGGCATGGCGCGGCCCGCATGGATGAGCGCTTCGCGCCTGAAACCCAAGCCGATGTGCCACCCTAAGCAGGCGTACGCCGCGGCCAGCAGCCAACGTGGCAGATCAATCTGAAGCCATCCGGCGGCATGTAGCCCCGAGAGCAGAACCATCGGGCCCAAAAGCGCCCACGCGTTCAGCCCCAGTGCTCGCGCGAATTGCTGAGCAATCAGTGCAAGGATGAGTACCAGGGCAAGGTTGTCCCAAGGGACCGGGCCGAACCAGGGTGCTGCGGGCGCATGCGCATTCCCGACATGCGCCCAGAAGTGCGCCACCAACGCGGCCGCCAGGGCCACCAGCAACACACGTGAGTACTGCATGAAGGCCACCAAGCGCGCATCCGCGCCTTCCGCTTCGCCGAGAATGACCATTGCATTGGCCGCGCCCGGCGAGGTGCCATACACGGCGGTTGCACCGCTGATCAATCCCATTCGACTGATCAACCAACCGATGCCGGCAGCGCCTAGCAGGGTACCTAATATCACCGTGCAGAAGAGCCAATACTGATGACTGAATGTCACCAGGATCGAGCGGGTGATGCTTTTCGCCACCATGGCGCCGATGAGCGCTTGCGCGCCCAGGAACGGGATGCGAGGCACCTGGATTTTTGCCCCGCTCACGCCGAGCACGATTGCACCGATCATGGGTCCCAGCAGGAGCGCTGCTGGCAGTCTCAAGGCGTTCCAGCCCGCAAAAATCGACACCGACAGCGCCAGTAGCGCGAGCCAGAGCAGCGGGACGGGCCAGCTGCCGAGTCGCGTTTTGGCTGGCAGCTTAGCAGAGAGCTTGGGTGTACTCATTCGAAGGTAATCGACTCCGAATTCACCACACGTGCCAAGCGGGGAAAGGTGTACTTGAAACTGTGGGCTTGCGTCTCCTCGCTCAAATCAGAGCAAAGATCCTCGCAGAGGACGAGTTCGTAGCCGTGCTCCCAGGCACTTCGCGCCGTGGACTCCACACCGATGCTAGAGGCAATGCCGCCCAACACGATCGTGTTCACTCCCCGGCGCCGCAGCTGCAAATCAAGATCCGTCCCGTAGAAGGCGCCCTGACGCTTGGTCACCATTAGATCGGATTGGGGCAGGGCTTCAGGAAACTCATCCCAACCAGCCGGCAGGGAATTCATCTCGCTCGGCTGATCGACCCTTGCGCGCGGCGCATCCGCAAAATTGCTGGCAAAAGACACGCGTACCCAGACAATGGGGCCACCGGCGCCGCGAAGGCGGGATGCGAGCTCCTTCGAGCGCGCATAAACGGCGCTCGCAGGGTGGGGGAGAAGCGGCCTAGCCAGGACGCCTTTTTTGCAGGTCGATCAGTACCAAAGCCGTGGTCTTCGTATTCAATTGCATGGTGTCTCTCGCAAATTAGAAAAGGGGAAATCGCGTGGGGGTATACGGCCCACTTATATGAGGGTATCATCATATAACTCTTATTATGAGGGGAGACTCATAAATGTCAAGTCAAGCAGGGGCCGCCGCGGCGGTTTTGCCGAAACGTCAGCGCGGCAAGCAACGTGTCGCCGAACTGCTCGTCGCCGGCGCGGCCGTTTTCGCCGAGAAAGGTTATGCGGCCGCAACCATGACGGAAATTGCTGCGCGTGCCGAGGCGCCTATCGGCTCGTTGTATCAGTTCTTTCCCTCCAAGGAAGCACTCGCCGACACGTTGGTGCAAAGCTATGTCGCGCTGCTCACCGCAGACTTAGAATCGCTCGAGGGTCAGGCACGGAATCTCTCCACCGCGGCCCTCATCGAGGGTCTCTTTGGAGTGCTGCGGGCTCACCCGCAGGAGCGTGCGGCGACGTTGCCCTTAGCCGAAGCCCGAATGGATGAGCGTACGCGTCGCGAGACATTTCGGTATGTGCTGCGCAAGCGTATCGCCTTGATCCTGCGCGCACGCTCGCCGACACTCTCCGCGGAGCGCGCGCGGGACCGCGCAATCGTGCTGTTGCAGCTCATGAAGGCTGCAAGTGCGCTCAACGACGAGGAGGGGTTGAGCGGCCGTTCAACCGCGCTTCGGGAACTACAGTCCCTGGCCGCCCAATACCTGGAACAGCGATGAAATCTCATCACTGCTCACTCATTTCACTGCGGCCGAACGAATCAACCAACGACCCGCCGTGTTCAGAAAGTAGCGTATATGCTTGACGGCGTATCACTGGATCAGCTCCGCACTTTTCTTGCGGTCGCAGATGAGGGTAGTTTCTCGGCGGCCGGCCGCCGCTTACGTCGCGCGCAGTCCGTCGTGAGCCAGTCGCTGGCCAATCTTGAAGGTCAACTCGGCGTGAAACTGTTCGATCGAAGCGGACATCTTCCGGTGCTGACGGATCAAGGCCGCGCGCTTCTCGCCAATGCACGTGCGGTGGCGGGCGATGTGGACTTGCTCAAAGCGCGGGCGAAGAATTTGGCTGGCGGTCTTGAACCTGAATTGAGCGTGGCTGTCGACGTCATGTTTCCTGACGCAACGTTTACCCACGCGGTTGCGGCTTTCCAGAAGGAATTTCCGGCGACGTTGCTCAGATTCGTCGTTGAGTCGAGCGCCGTGATTGAGCCCGTGCTCGACGGGCGCTGCGCCATCGGTGTCGTAGGGTCATGGGCGCTCATACCCCCGCAACTTACCCATGAAGTGCTGCTGTCAGTTAGGGTGTCCATGGTTGTTTCGCCAAAGCACCCGCTTGCGAGTAGACGCGGGCGGATACCAACCCCTGTCCTCGCCGAACACATCCAGATCTCGCATATTGATCCTAACGACATGACGGGCTTGTTAGTGGCGTCCCGCCCGAAGTATCCAAAAATTTGGCGCCTCTCTCACCTCGGCGCCAAGCTGGCTTTCCTGCGCGCGGGCTTGGGTTTCGGAAGCATGCCCCTGCATTCCATCGAAGCGGAACTCGCAAGCGGCGCGCTCATTGAAATCACACCCGATCATGCGCCGCCCGGGGGCCACGTTATCGACATGGTGGCTATCTACAGGACCGACAGCCCGCCGGGGCCGGCCGGCCGTTGGTTCATCGACCGCCTCAAGCAAGCACAGGCGCCGCCCCTCAAACGTGAACTGTCTCGACCGCCGCCGGTTTCCGCTGCCGCCAAGGTTGCGCGTCGACGGCCGTCGATCCGGTTGCTGGCATCGAAAGCAAAGCAAACACGTTAACAGCAAACTCGCTTGCGATTTAGCGGCGCTGAGTAGATGGTGGGCCGTGTAGCTACCACATCTAGGTCGCAAATCATTGATTTATAGATTAATAAAATCGACTTGATCCGCCGATGCCCCGGTCATGCCCCCACGAATGGGTGGCTGTTGATGGAGGTCCTCGGACGACGCTTCATGACCAGTACGCGTATCTGGTCGGGCAACCGCGATCTTTGCCCTATCTCAGTGGGAGCTCTATAATGTGTATGAAATCGTCTCGGAGTACACATTATGCGCACCAATATCGTCATTGATGAGAAGTTGATGTAGGAAACGCTTCGACTCACCGGTTTGAAAACTAAGCGAGAGGCGGTCGAGTTGGGGCTGCGCACGATCGTTCGCTTGCGCAAACAGCAAGCGATCCGCCGGTTTCGCGGCAAGCTTCCGTGGCGGGGTGACTTGGACGCAATGAGAACGGACTGATGATATTGGTCGATACCAGCGTCTGGATCGACTACTTTCGCGGCGTTGCCACTCCGCAGTCTGACAAACTGGACACTCTTCTTGGCGTGGAACAGGTGTTTACCGGCGATTTGATATTGACCGAGGTCTTACAAGGATTCGTCAGTGAGCGCGATTTCAATCGAGCCCGGAAACTGTTGGCTTCGATCCCTCTGGTCCCACTCGTCGGTGAAGATATCGCGTTTCAAGCGGCCAGGAACTCCCTTAGACTCAGGGCCCTAGGGATAACGATTCGGAAGACGATTGATACGCTGATCGCGACGAGTTGCATCGAGAAGGAACTCTCATCGTTGTACAGCGATCGCGATTTTGATCCGTTTGTTCAACATCTCGGACTGCAATCGGCGAACTGAGCCGGCGCTATTTGGCCACACGTCCGGAAGCGGTTTATGTGCTGCATTGTTTGCAAAAGAAGACCCAGAAGACTCGCGAGGCGAATATAGAACTGGCTGCAGGCCGCTTCGCGCAGATAGGAGATTAGCAACGTGCGCAAACGCAATATTCAACATACGACACCTGCCAACCGCAGTGTGCTCTATGACCTTGGATTCGATGAGGCTGAAGCTCGGGTTCTCGCTATGCGTGCCGATCTTATGGCCGCCCTGCGCCAGCACATCAAGGGGCGGGGTTGGACGCAAAGTAAGGCCGCTAAGGAACTCGGCATCACTCAGCCCCGTGTATCAGCACTGATGAAAGGTGCTTGGCGGAATTTCAGCGCCGACATGTTGTTGGTGTTGGCTTCCCGAGTGGGATTGCAACCTACATTAGAGTTGGCTGCTTAATTACTTAAGTCTCCACTCGTCGCCCGGGATGACCGCAAAATGCCCTGTTACCCCCAATGCACCAGAACCCAGTCATGCCCCCACCAAATGGTGGCTGTATCCGGCGCTCCGTGGACGTCACAACTTCTCAGCCTCAGCCGGCAATTCGAGTCGTCCCTCTCGGAGCAGGTGAATGTGGGCTTCACTACCAGAGCTCCCAGACCAAAAGTAAATTGACGACGGCCAAGCCGGCCAGCAGTATCTGGTGGCCCCACCGGGCAACGAACGAAACCATAAATGCACTCTTGCGAATCAGGGAGAAAGGTCCAGCATTTGCAGGTGCCGCCGGAGAATGTGAGCGGATTTCTTTAGGGCTCCGCTTTCCTCGTCGTTCAACTGAACGGGCAGGACTCGATCGACGCCGTCTCGGGTAATGATCGCCGGCAGCGATAGAAACACTTCCCCGACATTCATTTGCGCCGGCGCTAAATTGGACACAGTGAGAACCGCGTGCTCGTCACGCAAAATCGCGCTCACTATGCGAGTCAGCACCGCGCTGATTCCGTACTGCGTGGCGCCTTTGCTTTGAATGATCTGGAGACCGCCATTTCGCGTCTCGTTAGCGATGACCCGTAGAGCGGAGTCGTCGCATGGTAGCCGTCGCTCGCGGCAAAATTCCTCCAACGATGTGCCCGCGATCCGCGCCGAAGACAACAAGGCGACTTGGCTGTCTCCGTGTTCGCCGAGGATGTACGCGTGCACGTTGTCGGCAGCCACTCCGTAGTGTTCCGCGATCCGTCGTCGAAAGCGCGACGTATCAAGACTCGTTCCTGATCCAATGACGCGACTTACAGGCAGCCCGGACCACTTCCATGCCGCATGCGTCAGTACGTCGACCGGGTTGGATGCGATCAACAGAACACCCTTGGGTTCCTGGCGCGCAACTTCTCGGATGACTTCCTTCAGAATTGCCCCGCTTTCTCTGAGGTCATTCAACCTCGAGTGCGGCCTTTGAGAAGCCCCGACAGTGATGATGATTACGTCCGCGGCGGCGCAATCCGAGTAGTCGCCCGCAACGATGCGCGTAGGACGAGAATACAGAGCCGCGTCACGTAGGTCGTTTACGTGACCCTCAACTCTCTTCCGGTCCCGCCCGACAAGGATGATTTCGGAGGCGGTACCAGAGACGAGCAACGCGTGCGCCGTCGTGGTACCGACCAATCCGGCTCCAACAATCGCCACGCTAGCGACCGGGTGCGCGAAACGGTGTGCTACCGAGCTGTTCATGATGAAACCACCTAAATCAGAGCTCCGTTTACTCGGATGTTTTGCCCAGAGATCCATGCCGCCTCATCCGACGCGAGCCACGTCACGGCATTGGAGATATCGGCCGGCTCGCCAATACGGTTGAAGGCCGAGAGACTCGCCATACGTTTGATGTCGTCCGCGGTCTTTCCTGTCGTAAAGAGATCTGTCATCACCGGACCCGGTGACACAACATTTACACGGATGCCTCTGAAACCCATCTCTTTCGCGAAGACGTGGCTCATTTGCTCCACCGCGCCCTTCGTAGCCACATACGTAGCGTAGGTGGGCAGCGCAAGGGCCGTGGTGGAAGACGAGAAGTTTATGATCACGCCGTTGCTCTTCAGACGCGCAGCGGCGAGCTGACAGGTTAGGAAGGTACCCTTTACGTTTACCGCGAAGAGCCGGTCGTACTCTTCCTCAGTGACCGCCGCCAGCAGCTTATATAGGATTAGCCCCGCGTTATTGACTAGGATGTCGGGCTGTCCGAAAGACTTTTCTGCCGCGTCAAATAAAGCGGCACAATCCTGCTTTCGACTGACGTCGCCCCTTACCGATACCGCTTCGCCATTGGCACTCGTGATTTCGGCAACCACGCCGGCGGCCTCCTCGGAGTTGCGTGAATAGTTCACGACAACCCTCGCGCCCTCCGCCGCAAAGCGTCGCGCGATAGCTGCTCCGATGCCTCGTCCGGCACCGGTGATGATTGCTACTTTGCCCTTCAAGCTGTTTGTCACTGCTGTCTCCTTTGGTTTCAGACCTCGATCATGCCGCCGTCGACGACCAGTTCGGCCGCGTTGACGAAGCTGCTGTCATCCGATGCGAGAAACAGGACGGCTTTGGCAATTTCATCCGCTTCGCCAGTGCGCCCAAGCGGGATCGTGGTCGCCATCTGGGCGGCGAAACCCTGGATCTGCTCGTCGGTCAAGCCAGCCTTCTTGTATCCCGGGGTCACAATAACGCCCGGGCTGACCACGTTGACGCGGATCTTGCGGTCCTTCAGATCGGTGGCCCAGCCGCGCGCCAGATTGCGCACCGCGGCCTTTGAAGCGGCATAGACGCTGAAAGTCCCCATACCCTGCGACGCGGCGGTGGAAGCATTCAACACGATGGTGCCGGCGTCCCGAAGCAGCGGCAACGCCTTCTGCACGGTGAAGATCACGCCTTTGACGTTGGTATCGAACGTTTCGTAGTAGTGCTCTTCAGTGATGGCGCCTAGCGGCATGAAGTTGGCACCGCCTGCGTTGGCGAAAATGGTGTCAAGCTTGCCTTTCTCCTGCTTGATCTGCGCGTACAGACGGTCCAAGTCGGCCGGTTTGGAAGAATCGGCCTGGACCGCGGTTACGTTGCGGCCGATTTCGTGGACCGCTGCTTCAAATTCCGCCTTGCGGCGTCCAGTGATGTAGACGTGGGCGCCCTCCTCCACAAAGCGTTTGGCGGTGGCCAAGCCAATGCCGCTGGAACCGCCGGTGACCAGGGCAACCTTGCCTTCAAGTTTCTTGCTCATGATGTTCTCCAGTGATGCCCTATAGGGAAATTCAACGGGTAGTTCATATAGCCCGCGATGATCTTCAGATCGAGTGGATTGACACTCGCTGCTTCGACGCCGACGAGCACTTCGCGGGCTTGAGGTTCTTGTGCGGCGGCGTCGCCGATCTCGACGACCTCGTGGCCAGCAAAGGAATGAATACGAGCTGCCTTCATGATGTCTCTCGTCTCGTTTAGGGTTTTGGTGCGGGGAACTGGCAGATCTGGAGGAACAGGCTGAACCAGTCCTCTAGATGCCAGCTGGTGGTCACGCGGTGACCATCGAGCGCGTGAAACTCGTGGATCCGAAACTTCACGGCCTTTCCCGTTGGGGGGATGCCGAACAGCGCACCACGATGCGTACCGGTGATCTCGGCGCGAACGCCGATTTTCCCCGGTGTCTGCACGATATCCTGGATGGTGATGCGAACATCTGGGAAGGCCGCGATGACGCTTCGGATGATGGGCTTGAAGCCTTCGGGTCCCGGACCCTGACCCGGCGCCAACGGGATGTCCTTCCAGTCAGGGACTACCGCTTGGTCGACGAGATCGGGATTCTGGTCACTGAAGGCTTGATACAGAGTTTCCACCGCGTGTCGTTCGGCGCGGAGCTGTTCGGATCGATTGGTATCGGATGTAGGCATTTGGTCGTGACTCCTGTTGGGATGGCGAAATTCTGGGTATTCGCATAACATCTGTCCAACAAATGTTCCGTATATATCAATATTTGTTTTATGGATTTTCACGGCATTGACCTGAATCTGCTCGTGGCGTTCGATGCCTTGATGAGCGAGAGGAACGTCACACGGGCCGCCGCTCGCGTCGGCGTGAGTCAGCCGGCTATGAGCGCCGCTCTGTCGCGGCTGCGCAAGCTATTTGGCGACCAGCTCTTTCTGCGCGGTGCGGCAGGCCTGCTGCCCACACCTCGGGCCAGAGATCTGGCGGAGCCTATTTCACAGGCCCTCAGTCAGATCGAATCGACGGTGGTGAAAAAGCCCGTGTTCGTGCCCGAGAAGGCGACGTTCAGTTTCACTCTGGGACTGTCTGACTATCCAGCGTTCGTGCTGCTACCGGTGCTGCTTAAGGCGCTTGGAGAGCGGTCGCCCGGTGCGTCATTGATCGTGCACGCCTTCAACGCTCGGGATCATGCGGTCGACCTACTCGATGCCGGAACGATTGACGCAGCGGTTGGTGTGCCGCCAACCCATATCGATAGCCGAATATTGACGCGCCCAGTTCTTCGCGATGAGTTCGTCACAATCGTCAGTAAAGACAATCCCGCAGCTAGGCGCGGGATGGACATCAAGACTTATCTGGCACTCTCCCACGTCCTGGTGTCACCGGAGGGGGATCGGCACGGCGTTGTGGATCAGGCCCTGGCCCAAAGAGGCAAGCAGCGCTCTCTCGGGCTAACACTTCCGCAGATGTTCGTTGCTCCTGAGGTGATAGGGCGAACATACATGACGGCCACCGTTATGAGACGGGTCGCACTGAGTTCATCCGCCAGCCGCAGACTTGTGCTGTTCCCACCACCCATCGAACTTCCAGAGGTCGTGTTCGACCTTTTCTGGCATCGACGTAGCGACTCGCACCCAGCGCAACAGTGGTTCAGGAACTTAATTGCGTCGCTCGCCGCAGCATTGTGAATTGTTGCAGCGTCGGCCGGTGCGGTGAGTCTTAGAGACATGGTGTTTTTTTAGAGGGAATATCGGAGGGGTCGGCGCAAGTTATTGAAATTGGTGGGCCGTGTAGGGATCGAACCTACGACCAATTGATTAAGAGTCAACTGCTCTACCAGCTGAGCTAACGGCCCAAAAAACCTTGTCCAACAAGCGCTTCCCCGACACTCACCCTACCGCGAAGGTGGGGTGGACGACGGGACTCGAACCCGCGACGGCCGGAATCACAATCCGGGGCTCTACCAACTGAGCTACGTCCACCATTCGTCGAACGTCCGACTTTCAGATGGCGCGCCCGGCAGGAATCGAACCTGCAACCGCCGGCTTAGAAGGCCGGTGCTCTATCCGGTTGAGCTACGGGCGCTTTATAAATCAACATCTTACAGCGCCAAACGTAATCTTTCAGGCCGATGCCGGGTACCTTAACAAACCGAATCGGAAGTGCGCGCGGATTATATAGGAGTTTGCCGCGTTTTGAAGCGCCCAATGGCCTTAGGAAGGATTGCTTTCGACCGCCAACTTCAGTTTGGCGAGAGCGTGATCCCACTGCCGGCCGATAATTTCCAACGTGCGCCGTGCCTCGTCGAGTTGCCCCGGCTCGAACTCCCACAACCGCTCTCGTCCAATCTTGACGTCACGCACCAGGCCGGCGGCCGCCAGCACTCCTAAGTGCTTGGTGATGGCCTGCCGTGAGATCTCGGTGCCGGAAGTCAGCTGCGTGATGGACATGGCGCCGCCCACGCACAGGGCGGCGACCAGCCGCAAGCGCATTTCATCGCCCAAAGCCGCAAACACAGGTGCATAGTTTTGCAGCGGCTTAGTTCTAGCGGAGGCTTTACGCCTTGGCGACATGCTTCTTGATGTTCTCCATTTGTTGATCCCACCCCGAGCTGTTCATGCGGAATACGTCTGCGCGGCGAGCCAGCGGAATTTTATCCAATCCGGATTCGACCACCGTGAGCATTGTGCCGCCATCGACCTCTTGCAGCTCAAAAATCACCAGCGTGGTTGGTTCTTGCGAATAGTCAACCTTGGGGTCAATGGCCGCCGGATGCCAGCGCCAGGACAACAATTGCTCCGGCACGATGCGTTCGATCAGAACGTCCATGTCCAAATGTTCGTAGCCCGGATAAGTGATCTTTCCCTGCACGTGTTTCCCCGCGACGAAAGTCTTGCCTTTGAAATTGACGCCAAACCAGTCGCCGAATTCGCCCGCGTCCGACAACGCACGCCACACGCGCGCGCGCGGCGCCTTGATCAATACTCTTCTCTCTATTCGGTCAGTCGATGTGTTCATATGCAACCTCCTGGATGCATATTAGGTCACAGGGATCAGTTATGCAACTATTTAGTTGCACTTATAGCGCCGTGCTCTTTGCCATATCGCAGCCAGGCTTGACGGCTGCGCGTGCAGCCGCGTAGGTTTGCATGGAATGAACCAGCACCCGCCCAAGAATGACACCGTCACCCTGACGCATCTGCAACGACTCGAATCCGAAAGCATTCACATCATGCGTGAAGTCATTTCGGAGAGTAAAAACCCCGTGATGCTGTACTCAGCAGGCAAGGATAGCGCCGTCATGCTGCATCTGGCCCGCAAGGCGTTCTTTCCGGGTACCCCGCCCTTCCCGCTCCTGCATGTCGATACCGGCTGGAAGTTTCGTGCGATGTACGAAATGCGCGACCAGGTGGCCAAGCACAGCGGTATGCAGCTTCTCGTCCACCGGAATCCCGAGGCCGCCGCGCGAGGAATCAACCCATTCGATCACGGCTCGCTGCATACCGACCTTTGGAAGACCGAAGGATTGAAGCAGGCGCTGACCGAATACGGCTTCGATGTCGCATTCGGCGGCGCTCGCCGCGATGAAGAGAAGTCCCGCGCCAAGGAGCGCATCTTTTCGTTTCGTTCCGCCAATCATCGGTGGGACCCAAAGAATCAGCGTCCGGAGCTGTGGAATATCTATAATTCCCGAAAGAACAAAGGCGAAAGCCTTAGAGTTTTTCCGCTTTCCAATTGGACCGAGCTCGACGTCTGGCAGTACATCTATCTTGAAAGCATTCCAATTGTGCCCCTGTATTTTGCGGCGCCCCGGCCAACGGTCGAGCGCGATGGCCTTCTGCTGATGGTCGATGACGAGCGTTTCCGGTTGCATCCCGGCGAGGTTCCGGTGCTGCGATCGATTCGGTTTCGCACGCTCGGTTGCTACCCGCTCACCGGAGCAGTCGAAAGCAGCGCGACAACGGTGCCGCAAATCATTCAGGAAATGCTCCTGACCACCACATCGGAACGGCAAGGCCGGGCGATCGATCATGATCAAAGCGCGTCCATGGAATTGAAGAAACAGGCCGGGTATTTTTGATGAGCGGCACGCCGGCACAGTCCTCATACAGGGCCCATGACCTCGTTGCGGAGGACATCGAAGCCTATTTGCTCAAGCATCAGCACAAATCGCTGCTGCGATTCATTACCTGCGGCTCCGTGGATGATGGCAAATCGACCCTGATCGGCCGCCTGCTTTATGACAGCAAGATGATCTTCGAGGATCAACTTGCCGTCTTGACCGCCGACAGCAAGCGGATTGGCACACAGGGGCAGAATATCGACTTCGCGCTCTTGGTCGATGGACTCGCCGCCGAGCGGGAACAGGGCATCACCATCGACGTCGCCTACCGCTACTTTTCGA
>Ga0207071_1151_pt1 | contig 12113 bp, 10 predicted proteins | sample Alteio_BWMinHeat_67_FD_153531 | JGI IMG/M metagenome (GOLD analysis project Ga0207071, IMG submission 153531) | Enriched cells from forest soil in Barre Woods Harvard Forest LTER site, Petersham, Massachusetts, United States -... | ecosystem: Environmental > Terrestrial > Soil > Temperate forest >...
GCGGACGCGGGGCACGACGTGGTCGAGGCACTGGACGCGGGCGTCGGTGCGGCGGAGACAATAAAAACAATGGCCGCGTTCGCGGAGGTGGATGGACTGGCGCAGGGCGCGGGTCTTGAGGAAGTCGAGGGCTTCGAGGTTGGGGGATGTAGAGCTGTGGCGAGTGGCTAGTGACGAGTGGCGAGAGTGGGTGGCGGGCAAGCCCGCTGCCGGGGGCAGGCCGCAGCGAAGGCCGCGAATCTCGTCGGGGAGGAGCACTTCAATGACGTGGCCGAGTTTGCTGCGACGGATGAGGCGGAGCGCACCGAGGACGACGAGGCGGCGGACGGATTCACGTACGGGGCCGGTGCTGATGCCGATGCCGCGGGCGAGCCAGGGCATGGAGAAGCGGAGCTCAAGCCGGCCTTCGAGGCGGCTGTGGCGGATGAGATGCGCATAGACTGCGCGGTCGGTGATGGACAGGCGCAGGCGCGGGAGGAGGAAGTCCTCGAATTGAATCCAGAGATGCTTGACGTTCAGTTTTTTGCGTTTCATGGGGGATCCTTTGAGAAAGTTGTCAGTTGTTCGTTTTTAGTTGTTGGTTGAAGAGAAGAGGAAGATTCAGCACAGCGTCAACGGCAGTGGCCCGCCACGGCGGGCAGGCCGGCGCTACAAGAGTGTGGGTAGGGAGCCGAAGCGAGCTTCGGCGGGGAGAAAGCGGCGGCAAGCCGCCGCACTCCAAAAAAAAACGCCCCGACGGTGGTCGGGGCGCAGGTTTCTACAGGGAGTAGCTTATCAGGACAGTACCTTGGTTGTCAAGGGGGAAATGCAAAAAAACAGTGGCGTTCTTGAAGATCCGGTAAACGAGTGGTGAGAAAGGAGTTGGAAGGTTTGCAGGAGAGGTCCTTCGGCTCGCTACGCTCGCTCAGGATGGCTATCCTCATCGGATAGCCAGTTTGAAGGTTAGAAGGTTAGGAGGGCCGAAGAGGCTGGCGAAAGACAGCCGCAGTGGTGAGTGACGAGTGGCAAGAAAAAAAGCCCAGGGAAAATCCAGGCAAAGGCGTTTTTCGGAATTGAGGCGCGGCCACCAATCACGATTGACCCTGGGCCGGCTTTACGCTTTCTGGGAGGCACGAGGCTGCCACGAGTAAAGTCCATATAACAATCCGCCCAAAATCAGCGGTGGCAGTAGCCGGACAAATTCGCCGTGTATGAGGTGAGTAACCAAGGCCCCCGCCATCACCACCATTAACGTAACTACTGCCGATCGTCTAAGTGACGGCACGAGTAATCCAGGGCCCGCCAAAATCTCGATTCCCCCTATCACGTACCTCGATGCCGCCGGGTAGCCCCAGTGGGAAAGCCTCACCGCCCAAGCAATTCCCGAGGGTCCTGCCAGCTTTGCCCATCCAACAAGCACAAAAAGCAATCCAATAACAACCGCGAGGGTCCAGATCGCTGCCGTTCGAAGCACTCTTGATGCCTCCTCTGCACGACTTTTCGTCCACCGGCGTCGCAGGGATTCTGATGAACAAGGCTCATCCCACAGCAACCCACAAGACCCGTCAACTCAAATATCCTCATTTGTGCCTCTCAGAGGTTCATTGCGGTACAATTCGCTCCTGAAGGGCTTATTGAGGAAGAATTTCCGGTAAGGAGTCGGAGAATGAAGGTATTCGGCGAGTTTGAATTTGAAGAGGAAGCCATGCAACTTCGCCGCGGAGGAAGCATTGTACCGATCCAAGGACAATGCCTGGAGCTTCTGGTCTTGATGCTGGATCATGCCGGGGAGCTAATCACGCGTGAAGAGATCAGACGCAACCTCTGGCCGGACAGCAATGTGGATTTCGAGCATGGCCTCGATGTTCTTGTCAACCGATTGCGGGTGGCCCTGGGAGAGAACAGTAAGAGCGCAGGCTACATTCAGACCGTTCCGAAGAAAGGCTACAGGTTCGTGAAGCGAGTGAGGTTTCAGCCGAGCGGAGCCGAGGCTTCCACCAGCGTCAGCCGGATTCGCATCATTGCACGATATGCGTCAATTGCGGTTCTGGCAGCTCTTCTCGCCATGCTGTTCGCACGTACGCGCTACGACAGGTTTGTTCCACACCACGGAGCACCTGCGCCGACGTCCAGTAGGTGACGTGCTCTCCTTATTCCTTTGTTGTTTATGACGCGCTTTGTTCGCGAGCAGCGCTTCCAAGGTTCTGGCACCGAAGCTAGCCACAGATAATATCCCTAATCGCAGAAACCGAAGTCCCTGACCAGCTGGAAGGTTGCTGACGAGTCGAACTGCCGCATTGACCTGTAGTCCGGTTGCCCGACTTACGGGGCACTAACGACTGCGGCACCAGATGAGACACTTAGAATCCCCGATGATTTCGCACGAGAGATACTAAACGCAAGCGTGCAGCGCAGAAGGCGCCAAACGTGAAGGAGGGATGGAATGAGGTCGTCGCTACTGCTGATTGCGTTCTTTTCTTCGCTGACGTTGTTCGCTCAAAACGCCGACATTTGGAAGAACGTCAGCACCGAGCCCGCAGACCAGTCAAAGATCGTGACACCCAGCCCGACGCAACTCGTCATTATTAGAAAGGCGCTCAAAGCGCGCGAGGAATTGGATGTCGAGGGATGCGGTGATGAGGAACCCGACTGGGTTGACAAGGTCCTTTTCAAAGAGCTTCCCATATCCGAGACGGAAAAGGCGCTGCTTGTCGAAGCTGGGGCGGGCTGTGCCCGTGGGGGGCAAGGAGCAAACGGAGCAATGTGGGTAGTTCGCTTCGAGGGCGACAAGGTTTCTTTTCTTGCGACTCCCGAGCAGAAGTTCGCGGGATGGCTCTATTCCGTTCAGCCCACGACGAGTCACGGTCTGCGGGACTTGGTTCTTGGTTGGCATATGAGCGCGGCAGAAACCGGTCTGAGTTACTTCCGCTTCGATGGTACTTCGTATCACTCGGTGGCAGCGGCTGTACTCGTTTTTGACGAAAACTGCGCTGCAAAGATTGTGCCGGATCGTTGAAGCCGAGCTGAGCCGAGTGGCAATGCCCATGTTTGATCACAGAAGTACCCGACAGCTCTTTCTTTTTCCAGGAAATCGGGGACAGGCGGGACGTTTTCTGACGTTCCTGTGATATCGATCGTTTGGCCCGGGGAGGAAAGAGTTGGAAGGTTTGCAGGAGAGGTCCTTCGGTCGCTACGCTCGCTCAGGATGGCTATCCTCATCGGACAGCCAGGTTGAAGGTTAGAAGGTTGGAGGGCCTAAGAGGCTAGCGAAAGGCACACCCAGAGGCGTTTTCGGAATTAAGGCGCGGCCATTTCGCCCAAGACGAAGCCTTCATGATAGCCGTTGACGCCGCCGGGGCGCTGCTCTTGGGTAAGGGACAGCAGCTCACAGGAACGCTCTGGTGTCTAAGATTGCAAGAGGTAGAAGTCGCTAGCGTTCTAATGTCTGCTGGGCGAGAATGGCTCGCTCTGGAGAACGCCCATGTTGCGCAAATCGTTCCCGTTTTTCTGTCTTGCCGCAATCCTTTGTGCCGGCTGCGCTAAGAGAGCGGTTATGTACCAGAAGGCGACCGGCTTGTCAGAGGGCAAAAGTGGGCTTGCTGGGCACGCTGCCTATTTGACCCTCCGAAGCAGCGGAGCTGTATATGCAGGCAAAGTTTTTGCCGCGTCGCGTTTCGTCGCCGTGCGGCACAAGCTTGAAATCGTGGAGGCAGGCCCCGGGCTGGCAAAATCTGTCGAAGCCGTGGTCGCGTTTTGCGGCACCCTCCAGTGCGAGGTGCTCTCTTCGAGCGTCACCAATGAAACGGCAGTATTGTCCCCTTCGGGGAGCATCGCCGCGCGCGTCACGCCGCAAGACCTAAACAAATTCCTCGACTTCGTTGGGAAACAAGGAAAAATTGCGCAGCACGCGACGGAATCAGAAGACAAGACTACGGCGATCGTGGACGTCGAAGCCAAACTCAAAAACCAGACCGATTTTCGCGACAGTCTGCGCAGGATGCTGACCAAGCCAGGCGTCAGCGTGGCCGACCTACTGCAAATCCAGGAGAAACTCGCGGAAGCTCAAGCGGAGCTCGACAGCGAAGCGACGCAGCGCAAGATCCTCGCCAACGAAACCGAGAAGGTGTATGTAGAAATCGCGTTCCACGCCGAACAGCGCACGATTAGCCGCGGAGCGTTCGCGTCGGTCGGCGAAGCGCTGCGGGATTCCGGCTCCGTCCTTGGCGACAGTCTCGCCGCTCTCATCACCGCCATCGCGGCTATCATTCCTTGGTTGATCGTGATTATTCCCGGGTTATGGTTCCTGATCAAAACCGTTCGCCGGTTCCGGGAGCGTCGGCGTGCCGCGAAGGCAGCCACACCGGTCGCGTAGTCTGGTAGGGATCTTCGATTTCTGTTCAAGCAATGAATGCTGGTAAACAACCAACCAGGAGTTACATAAAAAATCTCGTGGCGAGGCATGCTGGGAAAGTTTACCGCCGACGCTTTGTGCGGACGCGCTTGGCGGACAGCTTGGTCGTCGATGGGGCGCCCTGCTTCGCCCTCTGCGCCTGCCCCGCCTTAGTCTTCAAGCGCGATTGTTCGTACATCTCGATCCACTTCTCGCTGGAAATCGCGGAGATCAGCTTGCCAATGGCTTCGAGGGGCAAATCGTCCGGCGACTCGAAGTGAACGCAACACTTCCCCATGTCGAGTTTCTTCCCCGCCGCCTTGAACGCCGCCTTCAGCTGCTCGAGCTGACTCGCACTCCAAAACGCGCCCATCAGGTAGAGCGAGCAGAAGTTCTTCTGCGACGAGAGCGCGACATAGCAGATCGGCTGCTTGTTGTAAGTGTCTGGATATCGAGACAGGGGGATGGTCCAGCCGATGGTGCCCCAGACGAGGCACTCCTCGTAGCCGCGCGGAATGTGCTTGCTCACGAGTGCGCGCACCGTCGCGATGGTCTTCGCACGATCGGCGGGGAGTGAGGCGATGTATTGCGCTGGCGTCTTGACGTTCGATGGTGGTTTCATGGATTGGTCGTCTCGCCGAAGGAAGTAACCCGGCGGAAAGTCATTCGAAGGCAATAAACTCCCGTACTTCGATTTCGGTCTCCTGGTCCGGCGCCACCGGAGATCGCTTCGCCCACTCGATCGCTTCTTCGAGCGACTTCACCTCGATAATCCAGTAGCCGCCGACCAGCTCCTTCGATTCGGTGAATGGGCCATCGATCACCGTTTTCTTTCCGCCGGGCGAGAATCGGACTCGCGCGCCTTTGGAACTGGGGTACAGACCCGCCGCATCGATCAGAATTCCCGCTTTGGCCTGCTCCTGGTTGTACTTCACCATCGCGGTGATCGATTCCTCGCTCGGCATCTTGCCGGCTTCGGAGTTTTTGTTCGATTTTTAGAATCAACATGAATCGCATGGTGGTTCTCCTGTATGAGTGTCGGTGGCCAGCGAAGCTCAGTTCCGGGCTCACTTCTACGTCGAACCGCAAGCGCCGAAATCGACATCCATGGAAGAATTTCCCCCAGGAAATCCATCAAGCGGCCCTAATCTACTGCAAACGCGACGGTTAACGCAATTGCAATCACAGAAATCACGAGCGCGACTACCGTGAGCACGTAATGATTGGGGTGGCCCCTCGCAGCTCGGGGTAAACGAATGGCGATAAGAGAGTTGGAAGGTTCGCAAGTTTGAAGGTTAAAGGTTTGGAGGGCAGAAGAGGCTAGCGAAAGGCAGCCCGACCTATCAGAGCACTGGATCCGGAATCTCCAGCCGACGCCGCTTATGCGGGTTCGATATTGCCCAAATCGGGATCTCTACAGACCCTACCTTGTTCCGTGATACATCACGCAGCGCAATCCGCAGAACAAAGGCCCGTTCCGGAACATCGATACTCTGCTGCAGGCGGTACCCCGAAGCCTGTACTAGCTGAAATTGAGCAGGGGGAACAGTGAAGGTGATCGTGTCGTTGATGCCGGTCACCTTCTTCCCACGTTCGTCAAATGCCAGAACTGCCATCTCAAGATGCGCAATATATTTGCCGTCTGCTGTCGTTGCCAATTCCAACTGGCTTGCCGCAATCGAGTAGTCGATCAAGAGAGGTTGCATATAGACCTCATCTGCCGGGGGTAATGAGGAAAGGAGAGTCTGCCCGTGGTGCTGGGTTCTCTGTTCCTCTTTGGTTAGACTCATCACGGCTCGTTCGGCGCGCTCGTCACGGAACGATTCGTAGTTCCCCAATTTGCTCATTTGCGATTCGGTGGCTTTCATAGGTTTTCCCGTCGGGGTCACGTGCGCTTCGAAAACCACGCCGTCCAATTCGGGGCCTCCATATCTCATCCCCACGGCGATCGGTTCCCCTGGCCCTGAGCGATCCAAACCGAACACCCTGCCAACTTTCCAAGGCGTTGATATTGACGACCCTGGCAAAATGATATCCGGAGAAGCCTCTGTCCCTGGACGAAACACGGTCGAGGGATCATCAGCGAAATAGCGTTGGCGAAAACGAACTCTGTACTCCTTTCGGCTGATTCCGATCCGAATCGTTCGCAATTTCCCGTCGAATTTGCTTTTCGCCGGTGAATAGGACAGCGTGTAATAGTTTTGCCCTTCGGCAACCGCCTGCGCAATCTCTTCTCGAATTCCGCCCCGATTGTGGAAAGCCTGACCGCCAGATCGAGCTGCCATGCTATCAACCCGGATCCCCTCCGCGCCCTTGCATTCGTAATACATGTTGTCCTCTTGGCTCTCGGTATAAAGCTCGAACCCCAAAAAAGGAGGCAGTTTTTCGCATAGACGTTTACTCTCAATCTGTTTGCTCCGGCCGTTGAGGTCGATTGGGTAAACTGCTACCCGCGCCATAGACAGACGGCTCGAGGCCAGGTGAAGGGTTTGCACTTTGGAAAGCGGGTCCACCTCCTGCCAACCCTTGAACTTAGGAGGAAACCAGATATCCCCACTGTCTGCGACGGGTGAAGCATCGAAATTGTCCGAAAGCCATAGGAGCTGCTTCCGTCCTGGCAACTCCCTTAGGAAGTTGCCGATTTCCGCTAGGGCATGCATGCTCGTATCCTCACGAGCCCACCCGATAAGTGGCATCAATTTTGGAGTCTCTAGCCTTGCTTCCCTGTCCTCCAAGGCGCGAATCAACAAATCCTTATCGCCCGTGATCCCCTGCAGCATCCTCAGACCGTCGCACGCAATGCAGAAGGTGTCTCGATTCCGGCGGTAGGTGAAAATGGCAAAACGGCTCTCTGGCGGCTTCTGTTCCAGATAGGCGACTAGTTCCTGTTTGGCGAGCTTCTGATCCTCTAAAGAGGTGGTCATTTGGTCCAGAAGGATCACATTGACGGGTCCTATCTCGGATGCGCCGGCATTCGAGAACGTGTTCTCTGGCAATGCGGGCGGCTTCGGAGTCCCCGTGGCCGACTGGTGCTCATGAGCCTCGAAGAAACGGATTTGCTGCAGCGTGTTGCCCTCAAAGATCTGGAAGTCCTGTTCGCGAAGTCCCTTCACCGGCTGATTGTTCGTATCGGTAACAATCACATCCACAACGACCTGGTGGATATCGTTCTGTTTGTCCTCGCCGCTTCCGTTTGTTGGGATTGCACTTGGCAGACATACCGCAACAATCGACGCAACGAGGAATACCAACCGCAAGGCCGCGGGCATGAGAGGCCTCCAGCAGATACGGCAAACCTTGCTCTATCTTTATGACGTATTGTAAAATTAGCTGGTTACGCAAAATTTTCGGGCGCGGCCACGCGCCGTATCTTCTTACTTTAATACTGCTTGACAGCAACGCCGGGTGAGCCTATCTTCCCGCGCATCGTCTCTCAATTAACCGGGAGACATCGTCATCCAAAACCGCATCAGGTTCACAACGGTCTATCGCGAGTGGTCCGTGGACTCGGCGCCATTACGGAGGATTTGTGCGATTGACCACTCGCTTGTTTCTGGCTTTTCTTCTTCTCATTCCCGGCGCACTCCCCGCGGCAGCACAAAGGCTCCAATCCTCTCCCTCGCCGGAAGTAACCGATCCCGAAGCCGGGGCTGTAGTCGCTGGTTCCGCCGCAGCTCTCCCAGCGCCGGAAAAGCCCGTGCTCTCGCCGGTCACAAAATCCTTCGTCGCTATCGATGCGCCGGTAATCGCTCTGCAGCACGTCCGAGTCATTGACGGTACGGGAGCGCCTGCCACCGAAAACCAAACCGTGCTCATCGACCAGGGCAACATCCGCGAACTCGGCCCGGATGCGTCGGTCAAGATCCCCGAAGGCGCAAAAATTGTCGACCTCACCGGCCGCTCCGTTATCCCAGGGCTCGTCGGCATGCATGACCACATGTTTTATCCCGCAGCCTCGGGCATGGGACCGGTTCCCGGCGCTCCCGCACTGCTCGACGAAATGGGCTTCAGTTTTCCGCGCCTGTATCTTGCCGGCGGCGTCACGACCATTCGCACCGCAGGCAGTCTCGAGCCGTACACCGATCTGGCCCTAAAGAAATTAATCGACTCGGGTGAGCAACCCGGCCCCAAGATGCACATCACCGGCCCGTACCTGGAAGGCCTGGGCTCTTTCGTCCCGCAGTTTCATGAACTCTCCGGCCCCGAAGAAGCTACGCGCATGGTGAATTATTGGATCGACACCGGCGCCACTTCGTTCAAAGCCTTCATGCACATCACGCGGGCCGAACTCGCCGCCGCCATCAAAGCGGCTCACGCGCGCGGCATCAAAGTCACCGGCCATCTCTGCTCCGTAGGCTTCACCGAAGCCGCCGACCTCGGCATCGACAATCTTGAGCACGGAATCATCGTCGACGAGGAGTTCAATCCGCACAAGCAACTCGATCAGTGCCCGCCAGACGCCGGCACGGCAATAGAAAAAGTCGATATCGAGAGTGCACCAGTCCAAGCCATGATCCGCAAACTAGTCGAGCGCCACGTAGCCATCACATCGACGCTGGTCATCTTCGAAACGTTCCAGCAGAATCGTCCGCCGCTGCAGCAGCGCGTCCTGAAAGCCCTCTCGCAGCCCTCGCGCGTGGACTATCTCGCCGTGCGCGCCCAAATCGCTGAAGGCCCACCGCCCTCCGTTAACCTCCTCAAAAAAGAAATGCAGTTCGAATACGCTTTCGTCAAAGCGGGCGGAGTGCTCCTCTCCGGAGAAGACCCCACCGGATACGGGGGCGTTGTGGCCGGCTACGGTGACCAGCGCCAGGTCGAGCTCCTCGTCGAAGCGGGCTTCACTCCGCTGGAAGCCATTCACATCGCTACGCAAAATGGTGCTGACTTCCTCGGAGAATCCGATCGCATCGGCACGCTGAAACCTGGCCGCCGCGCCGACATCGTCGTGCTCAAAGGCGATCCCAGCCGCAAAATCGAAGACATAGAAAGTGTTGAACTGGTCTTCAAAGACGGCATAGCCTACGACCCCAAAAAGCTAGCCGACGCCGTCGCGGGAGCCGTAGGCTTCCACTAGCTGTTTTGCCACCCAAAGGCGCTTTTCGGAATCAAAGCGCGGCTACCCGCCAGGACTTAGCCGTCTGAGGCGAAACAACTCGGCACTTCGTGCGTATAGAAGATTGCGGGCGTTTATGACCCGCAAAGTGGCACGATTTCCGAAAGGAGTTTCATGAGCAAAAGACTCGGTTTTGCATTTGTGGCATTGATGGCAGTTCCCGTTGCTCTGCTCGGGCAGCAGAAACCAGCGACGCCGGCCGCTCCAGCGGCGCAGGCCGCTCCGCCGGCGAACCCGATTACCGCGAGCGAAAGAGGTTTTTACTCGTTTGTAAGCGGCGCGGTCGTCGGTGCGGCGCAGAAAATGCCGGAAGAAAACTACTCCTTCAAGCCGACACCGGAAGTTCGCACATTTGGCCAGATCGTTGGCCATGTGGCCGACGCTTCGTACATGTTCTGCTCGCAAGCCATGGGCGAAGCAAATCCAGCAAAGGATATCGAAAAGACGAAAACGTCAAAGGCGGACCTGGTGGCTGCGCTCAAGGACGGAGTGGCGTACTGCAACAAGGCATTCGAGAGCATGACCGATGCAAAAGGCAGCCAGATGGTGAAATTCTTCAACTACGACCTGGCGAAGCTGACGTTATTCTCGATCAATACGGCGCACACGGATGAGCACTATGGGAACATGGTGACCTATCTGCGACTGAAGGGGATCGTGCCGCCGACAAGTGAAAACCAGTCCGCACCGCCACCGAAGTAAGAGGCTCGGACGCCTAACGCAGCAAACCGCCATGTCGTGGCCAGGGCAGTCGCGGCTTCAACTACAATACCTAAGGTAGCGGCGCCTCATTTACCCTCGAAATGCCGCTACCTACGCCGCGGCTACTCTATACAGCGAACTACGGTCGAGGGCTGGTTCCTAAAGATGCCGAGTCGATGGGCCGTGAGCGTAAGCCTTTGCTCGATTTCAACAGCAAATAACACAGCGTAGGAGGAATCACAATGCATCCTTTGCGCAAACTACGGGAATCCGGTAAGCCTACAGCAGCCCAGATAAGGGAGCTGCTTGCCGAAAACATCGTATTCAACAGCCCCATCCTGGTACGCCCGATCCAGGGGCGTGAAGTCATCGCGGCGATTTTCGCGCAGTCGAGCGCTACGCGTGGTTCCGGCACCTATACAGCCGAGTTCAAGCTCGATGAGCGCACCACCTTCTTGCGCTGGGTGGGGACCATGGATGGCCACAAGTTCGAGAGCTTGGAGATCATCGTGGACAACGATCAGGGACTGATTGTGGAGCGCACGATTGCCCTGCGGCCGTATCCGGCTCTGAAACTGTTCCGCGACGCCATGTATGCAGCGCTCAAGGATAAGCTGCCGCCCGATGTTTGGGACTACGCAAAGCCGTAGTGTGACCACGACGGGGCGTTTCCTATCGTTTGGCCGTGATGATTGGAGACTTTCAGAGTAAGGGAACTCCTGTCTGTCCCCCGGCATCAGAAATGTAACTTCAGGCTGAGGCGTCATTCGGCAGCGGATGAAGTTGCAGGAAGGCGGCTGCGGCGTCGCGGGCACGTCGCGCGATTTCGTGGGGGTTCGGCCGCTCGGCGACGCCGAGCAGCAGGCTGACCATCAGATCGCGCCAGAGCAGCGCGGCGAACTGCTGGGCAAGTTCGGCAGGACGTCCGGTGAGCAGTCCGGACGCCTGGGACTGGGCCATGATTTTACGCAACGCGGCACGGCTTGCCTCGCGGCCTATGGAGTTGAGCGCGCGCGCCACTTCGGGGGCATGGGACAGCTCGGAGATCGCCAGCCGGAATACGGCAATGACCGTGGGATCGCTTATCTCGCGGACGAGCTTGGTCCCGAAAGAAGCGAGCACCTGCTCCAGGGTCTGGCGATCACGCAGTACGGGCAGGTCAGCGGGCACGTCGAATCGCTTGGCGCGCTCGCGGATACAAGCGATCAGCATTTCCTGTTTGTTGCCAACCAGCGCGTAAAGCTCTCGCTTCGAAACGCGCGCGCGCGTCGCAATCTCCAGCGTGCTGGCCGTTGCGTAGCCGTTCTTCATGAACGCCGCAAAGGCCGCGTCGAGGATGCGTTCGCGCACCGGGGTTTCGTCGGCGTCTTGCTGACGGCGTTTTGACATCGATGCCTTAGCTATTACCCTCTCCTTGCCGACTGGTACCCCATAGTACCACTATCTTTGCTTTCGGGCGTAACCTTTTCTGCTCGCGAGCGTCTAAACTAGCATGTTGGTACCCGTTGGTACCAATCAAGATCAATTCGACGGGAGGCCAAATGTCACCGGAAATCATCTTCAATCTGCAACTCATCCTAGGTTATGTCGCGTGGCTGCTTTGCTTCGTCGTGTACATTCTGCCCTGGCTCAAGTCGATGGACCTGGTCGCAGCGCTACGCGCCATCGCTACGCTACACAGCTTCCGCTTCTTCGGGCTCGTCTTTATCCTTCCAGGCGTCGTCGGCCCGAATCTGCCAATCGCTGGCTTCGCCACGTTCGCCGCCTACTGGGACCTGGCAACCGGGGTGCTCGCCATGCTGGCGCTTCTCACGGTAAGGATAAGTCCGCTCTTTTGGCTGTTCGTCGTGGTCTTCAATCTCGTGGGGATAGTCGATCTCATCCTCGACTATTACCACGCCGTCCGGGTTGGCCTTCCCGCGATGGCGG
>Ga0207071_1153_pt1 | contig 12088 bp, 11 predicted proteins | sample Alteio_BWMinHeat_67_FD_153531 | JGI IMG/M metagenome (GOLD analysis project Ga0207071, IMG submission 153531) | Enriched cells from forest soil in Barre Woods Harvard Forest LTER site, Petersham, Massachusetts, United States -... | ecosystem: Environmental > Terrestrial > Soil > Temperate forest >...
GCGATTCGTGACGTTTGGCGTATCGTCGTCGGGCCGCGTGCCGTGGTTGCATACACGGAGCACGACGACGCCATTCGTATGATCACGGCTCGCCTGGCAACGCGGGCAGAGAGGAAGATTTATGAGGAAGCGTAAAACGCAGGTTGCTGATGAACTCCGCTCCGAATATACGCGCTCGGACTTCGGGGCGTTGGCCCGCGGGAAATACATCGAGCGACTGCAAGTGAATTCGAACGTTGTCGTCATTGACCCCGAAGTTGCCGACCTGTTTCCTAACGCGGCGGCAGTCAACGCTGCGTTGCGGTCGCTGTCGGAGATTGCCAAGCGTGCCGGCTCCCGGCGGACCAGATCGGGTTGAACTGCTGGCGATGGCGCGCCGGCAAGACGACACGCCTTTTGATCTGGGGGTTGTAGTCTCCTCGAAGGGGACTTGGGAGGGAGCGTAGGTTCATTACCAGCGACAAGCCGACTTGAACGAAGCCGCTCGCTGAGCGGCAGACGCTTCGCGTGCGAACGTGTCCATGAACCGCGAATGAACGGGTATGAACGCGAATTAGAGGTTGTGAACCACGCGCCTCCACTCCACTCGTGATTTGCGGAAGTTGATCAACAGGGCGAGGTGAAGACCCGAAGCTTTGAGATAGTTGATGCACTGCGCGAGGTGATCGTTGGTCAGATGTTCTACACATTTGGCCTCGACCAGCAGCCGGCCATCCACGACCAGATCTGCGGCGTACGTGCCGATATGCTTACCCTTGTAGGCGACCGGGAAGGTGACTTGCGCAGCCACTGGGATACCGCGCAGGCGTAACTCCTCCATGAGCGCCCGCTCGTAGAGTTTCTCCAGGAATCCCGCACCCAGGACGTTGCTCACCTCATAGGCGGCGCCGACAACCGCCTCGACCAGCGCTTCCAGCGCGGCGCGCTCGGGCGATTCAGGCTCGCGACCGTCGGGTTGCGAGCGTGAGCTCGACTTTTGTTCCACGGTGACACCCCCATCGGAGCGCGATTCACTCCCGCCTCCGAAAGAGCTATTGTACGGGCCACAAAGAAAGGAGGTCCCTGTGACCCGTCTTCGCAAGACGATGCTCGAAGAGCTCGAGCGTCGTAATTTCTCTCAGAGTACAACGCGGACATACATCCGTACCGTCGAGGATTTTGCCCGCTACTTCCACCGGCGACCCGATCAGTTGGGTCCCGCGCACATCCGCGAGTATCAGGCGTACCTGTTCACCAAACGTAAGCTCGCAGCCAACACCGTGATCCAGCGGTTGGCCGCTCTACGCTTCTTCTTCATCAAGACACTGCGCAAGCCCTGGAGCGTAGCGGACACTCCGTACCCAAAGAAGACTGTGCGTCTTCCGATGATCCTCAGCCAGGAAGAAGTTGCGCAGTTAATCAATGCCGCGGAGACGCCGTTTCACCGCATGCTGCTGATGACCGCGTATGCAACCGGCCTCCGCCGCGCTGAGTTGGCACACTTGAAAGTCAGCGATATCGACAGTCCGCGAATGGTGATCCACGTCCAGGGCGGTAAAGGACGCAAAGACCGGGACGTCATGCTCAGCCCCAAACTACTGGAGGAACTCCGCGCATATTGGCGCGGCCTGCGGCGGCCACCCAAAGTCTGGCTGTTTCCCGGCAATCGCTGGCACACCGCCAACCACCCGATCACGACTAAAGTGGTCTGGAGCGCCTGCCGGGAGGCCGCCGAGCGAGCCGGCATCACCAAACCGGTGCACCCGCATACCTTGAGGCACTGCTTCGCCACACACCTGCTCGAGGCCGGCGCGGATCTGCGAACCATTCAGGTCCTCCTCGGCCATCGTGATCTGGAAGAGACCACGATCTACCTGCACCTGTCGCAAAAACATTTGGGCGAAACCGCCAGCCCGCTTGACGCGCTGTCGTTATCGCCCTCGCCAGCCAATGACCGGCCCCGCTCGAAAAAGTAGATGGACCGGCCGCCGCTGGAGGTGGCCGATCTCATCCGCGCCGCGGGGCCGGGTTTCATCGAACGTAGCCACCGATGGCTGACGTCTCTCCATCGGAAGGTGCTGACTGCCATCGAACGTTGCCGCACGTCGGCGCTCGGTGGCCACGTCGACGAATGCTCCCGCTGCGGACATCGCGTCATCTCTTACAATTCGTGCAGAAACCGGCACTGCCCAAAATGCCAGGGCAACGCGCGCGAACGTTGGTTGGCCGACCGACAGCAGGAACTCCTTCCCACGCGCTATGCCCATGTTGTTTTCACGCTGCCGCACCTGCTCGCTCCACTGGCTCTGCAGAACAAGAAGATCATCTACGGTCTACTATTTCGCGCCAGCGCCGAAACGTTGCTTGAAATCGCCCGCGATCCCAAACACCTCGGCGCTGATATCGGTTTCTTCAGCGTGCTACACACCTGGAATCAGAAACTCGAACACCATCCGCACGTTCATTGCGTTGTTCCAGCCGGTGGGCTGTCGCCTGATCACACTGCCTGGATCAAACCGCGCTACCCGTTCTTCCTGCCGGTGAAGGTGCTGGGCCGGGTCTTTCGTGGAAAGTTTGTCTCCGCCCTCCGGCGCGCCCATAGCCGAGGCGAACTCGGCTTCCACGGCCAGCTGGGTTTCCTCGCTCATCCGAAGGCCTTCTCGTCATGGATCCGGCAACTCTTCCGGAACGACTGGGTGGTCTATTGCAAACGCCCGTTCGGCGGACCGGAACACGTGATCCGGTATCTCGGTGCCTACACTCACCGCGTCGCCATTTCCAATCGTCGGCTGGTGTCCTTCAGCGACGGCAAAGTCACGTTTCGCTGGCGCGACTCCGCTCACAAAAACAAAAAACGACTGATGAGCCTGGCACTGGACGAGTTCCTCCGCCGCTTCCTACTCCACACGCTTCCGACCGGCTTCGTCCGCATTCGGCATTTTGGTTTTCTCGCCAATCGCAAGCGGGCCGGTCTGCTACCGCTCTGTTTTCACCTTCTCGGATCGACCACAGAGCCCGCGACTCCCACCAATCAAGGGTCCCCGGGCGGAAACACCCCGGCGTGGAACTGTCCTCTTTGTGGCGGTGTCATGGTGATCATCGAGCGGTTCACCGCAGCCGCGTCGCTCGCACGCTCGCCACCGTCATTTGGAATCGTCCCATGACAGCACGCCCAGAAACGTCGAACCTATACCGTGCCGCGGCACGTCGACGGCCTCTTTGCGCCGTCGCGACATCGGGTGCGGACGCTCCCAGCTTCGACCCGCTTCGGCGCGACAATCTAACCCGGACCACGTGCAGACCCACCTGTCCACGGCCCCAAATCCCGGATTCCCACAACCCTCCAGCACCCGTGCACAATTGAAATCCCATATAGCCGCGAATGCGAGCGGCTTCCTTCAAGTCGCTGTATCAAAAGCGCCCCGGCCCGGCGCCTGCCGTCAACCCGAGTGTTAATGTCGCCGGGGCGCTTCCGATACAGCCCTAAGACTTCTCGTTACTAATGTCCGCTCGCGCTTTCGAGAAGGCCGTTGTGGGGACTGATGCGCGATCACACCAGCCAGGAGTCGACTGAATTGAATAGACCCCCCGGGTGGGGTCAGCCGTTAGAGAGCTTTCCTCCAGCTTTCGACTCGAGGAAAGCCCGCCCCTGACAATTATGCAGCCGACCGTGCAGACGACCAGAGCAAACAAAATGACCACGACGCGCGGGGCACAGAAGGTTATGGCACACGCCCCCTATTCTACGTGCAATAGACTACAATCTGATCGATAGGTAAAGAAGATAATGGCCGCATTTTCGACACTCAGCACGCGTAACAGAACGCGCTCACGCTGCGGAAATGCCTCTGCGCACACCCTTATCACGACCTCATCGGAAACCTAACCATCTCATGGCGAAACTCGCACAACGGTCTACAAGCGGAGCATATTATATCGGGAAGGTCGAGAAGGCGCTGTTTTCCCGGCCATTTCAGCAATTCACTGGCAAGGTACAACTGATTCTCACGTCACCGCCCTTTCCTCTGAACCAAAAGAAGAGCTACGGGAACCTTCAAGGCGATGACTATCTCCAATGGCTGAGCGATCTGGGTCCGACCCTCGAACGACTGCTTAAACCAAACGGCTCCGTAGTCATTGAAATTGGCAACAGTTGGGAACCGGGCCGTCCAGTTCAATCCCTGCTTCCGCTACAGGCACTGATGGAACTGACGAAGCGCTCCGACAGCGGCGGGCTAAGGCTGATTCAACAGTTCGTGTGCTATAATCCTTCACGCCTTCCCTCTCCCGCTCAATGGGTAACGGTGAACCGCCTACGTGCCGTCGATAGCTACACTCACGTCTGGTGGCTAGCCTTGAGCGATTATCCTAAGGCAGATAACTCGAAGGTCCTGCGCCCCTACAGCGCTGCGATGAATGCCCTACATGAGCGTGGTTCGTTTAATGGCGGTAAGCGCCCGTCTCAGCACAACATCAACGAGGCTGCATTTCTAAAGAACTGTGGCGGCTCCATAGCGCACAATTTTCTGGAAGTGGACGCGCTCGACAAGAACCGCAAGGTCCGGTTACCTGCCGTTCCTACCGCCTTCAGTTTTTCAAACACAGCTTCAAATGACTATTTCTCACGCCAGTGCAAGGACCGTGGCCTTGAACCGCATCCAGCCCGAATGCCGCTCGGGTTAGCGGCGTTCTTCATAGCGTTCTTGACGGAGCCTGATGATCTCGTTCTCGATCCATTCGCGGGAAGCAACACGACGGGTTATGCGGCTGCCATGCTCGGTCGACAATGGCTGGCTGTTGACGCTGAGCCAACATACGTTGAACAGTCCAGGCTACGCTTCACCGATCCCGATCTCAAACAACAAAGGGGAATTCAGAACAGTGGGACTAGCACAAAAAATTGCAAAGGTTGATCTTTTCAAGAGGAACGATGCCGGATGGCAAACCGGCACTTTTGTAGGTCGGCCGTTTCGGCTCAGCTATTCGCAGGGCGAAATCCTCATCACGGACGCATGGAAAGAGAAGGCAAACGGTGTGCCACATGGTTGCTTCCTCCTGGCTTACTACGATAACGACATGGCGAAGCCAGAGACCCGAGAGGGCATTCTACTGCGCGTTATCGAGCCCACTAAGCTCCCTACCGACCAGGACGTAATTGCGAGCATGGTGGAGTACTACAAGGATGGAGTGCAGACTGGTGATAAGAACCCCAAGACCCAACTGGATACCTTTACGCGTTATGAATTCTCGTTCTCAGGGCTCTCATGCTCAGTGCTCGGCAGTTTCTACCTCGATGGCGACGACTTGCGGTTTGGGGCCGACCTCGAGAACTTCTACAGCGCTCACAACTATTCCGTTCTGAAGCCATCGGCCGAGATACTCTCCATGATTGTCAATTATCGGGAAAAAGGCCTCCCCGGGGGGCCAGGAGATATTCGCGTAGGCAAAGTTCGATACAGTTCGAGCCAGCGCTTTCAAATGACAGAACCAGCCGTACCGGTGTACGTTAGGGCGTCGGATTTCGCGGGGAAACGGACCGCCCTCTTCGGCATGACCAGAACAGGGAAATCCAATACTGTTAAGAAAATCATTCAAGCGTGCGTAGAGATTAGCGGCAGCGCGCCGCTCATCCTCGGGAAAAGCAAGGAGTCCCCGGCCGACGTATTGAAGCCCTTTACGGAGGGGGGTTATCCGAAATACCCAGTTGGCCAGATTATCTTCGACATCAACGGTGAATATGCTAACCCGAACCTCCAAGATCAAGGTACAGCGATTTTTGACCTGTTCAAGGACAAAACGGTTCGATATTCCACCGTCGAACAAGCGGGAACGGATTTCCGTGTGATGAAGGTCAACTTCTTCAAGGAAACCGAATCTGGCTTCGAACTCATTCGAACTCATCCCGTGGTGGCAGATGATGACGCGCGGTTCGTCTCAGCCTTTCGTACGGTCGATCTCAATAAGCCTGTTGATTACAGCGGGAACAAATCTGCAGCAATTCGCTACGACCGGCGAGTCGCCGCATATCTCTGCTGCCTGCATCGAGCGGGCTTCGAGGCTCCAGTGTCTTTCAAGGTGAAGTTTACAGCCAGCAACGACGTGAGAACAGCCGTAAATGCAGGAGTCGACCCCAGCAAGGGTATTTCTCTTGAAGAGGCTGCTACATGGTGGGAACAGTTCTGGGAAGTCTACGGGTCTGCGCCGGTCTTCGTAACCTACAAACAGCAGAACCAACGCGAATGGGCCGACGAGGATCTTAAAGCACTTCTCGTCATGCTGACGCGCAAGCGAACCCCTGGTGGCTCCGCGGACTGCTCGGGCTTCCGGATTTTGCGGGAAATCTCCGATCAACACACGGCTGCAGACCAGAAACCGTTCGATCAAGACATAGTAGAGAACCTGCGCGCTGGCCGGATCGTGATCGTAGATCTCTCCCTGGGCGAAGAGACGATACAGCGGATGTTCACTGAGCGGATCACCAGACGACTGTTTAAAGATGCGATGCGCCGGTTCACGAATATGGAGGCGAACAACTTCATCCAGTTCTACTTCGAGGAGGCCCACAACCTGTTTCCAAAGAAAGACGACAAAGACCTTTCGCAAATCTACAACCGGGTGGCTAAAGAAGGTGCAAAGCTCAACCTCGGCCTTATCTATGCAACTCAGGAAGTCAGTTCGATCAGCTCGAATATCCTGAAAGCCACACAGAATTGGTTCGTATCTCACCTCAATAACGACGATGAAATTCGCGAGCTCAGGAAGTACTACGATTTCTCGGACTTCACGGAAGCGCTGGTTAGATTCAGCCAGGACACGGACAAGGGCTTCGTCCGGATGAAGACATATTCAAGCCCTTTCGTGATTCCAGTACAAGTTGATCGGTTTCCATCTGAGGAAATCGGCTAGGGAGGACCATGGGTTACTCTAGCAAGAGCGGAAAACGCCCGTTCGAGAGCGCGAGCAAAGCCTCTCATCAATACATCATTAATGATACTGAGGTCAGGCAACTCGTCGAGCAGCTTTACATTATGCCTCGGCCAACCGCGAGTAGCGTTGCAGGGTCATTGTGTACGATTACGTCACCTGAAACGAACCCTGTTGACCACATCATTGCTGTTGATGGCGGTTACGCCGAAGCAGTAATCGAAAAAGACTTCCCCTCAAGGCTGGTGCACTTCCTCCAGTTTGGAGCCCTATGGTTTCGGCAAGAAGACCTGTTAGATGTGGAGAAGAGCCGATTCATCGCGCCTGAGGACATGTCTCGCTTGAGAAACATCGAACGGTTGAAGGTTGCCATCCCAACCCGGAATGTGCGTCTCAAGGATGCTTCGACGGTGCGCGAGAGCGTCCTCCGCATCGTGGCAGGATTCTTCTCGAAGAACAAGCTCGGCGAATCTTTCAGCTTGTTGGACACGCTGGCCTGGTTCATTTTTAAGAGGTACAAAGGCGCCCTGCGTACTCCCGATGACAAGTTGTGGAACCTCGCCACGAACCCACATGCGACGGGCTCCGTTGTCCTAGCTGAGAGCGCGATGGCCGCCGACTTTACGTGGGCTTGCCCAGTTACGGGTAAGCGGATCTTCCTTACGGACATCTTTCGGCTTCATGAAGTGATCGAGGAGGAGACGGGCGCCACGGGAATCCTTGGGTACCTGTTGAATGCTATTGAGCAGTTGATCATAGTCCATCTTCTGAGGAGCTTTCTCAAAATTCAGCCAGCGCTGCTTAAGCACATTCTCTTCATCAAGGATGGTCCTTGTGGCTTTTTTGGGCAAACTGCAAACCTACATAAGCCTATGAGGGATCTAGTCGGCTGGTTACAGTCTAACGCAGACCTGCTTCTCGTGGGCCTTGAGAAGAGTGGGGCTTTTGTCGAGCATGCTCAAGAAATTCAGAACGCTATCGGTCCCGGCCAAGCATTTATCATCCCAAATGACTACATCTACCGATATATTATCCCGGGCGACGCCGACCCGAACCGGCCGTACGGCTCGACGACGAACTACTGTCACAAGGTCATCTTCAAGACGGCGCGCGGTCAGATGCACGTGGTGTCGATACCGGTGTCCCAACTCAAGGCCGCTCCGACAGCGGATGATCTCCCCAACCTTCATGTGCTGTTATCCAATGTGGAGAACTTGCATTGTGATATGTACGACTCCGCGCTATTCCCGGTGGCCCTTGTAAACAAGTTGGTAAGCCTGTCGTCTCATCCGAGCCAAGTGATTCTCCAGAAGTTCGCGAAGTCGACCGTACCGTAGTCCATCTAGTGGAGTGGGAGCATACCATCCGGCTGTTCGGAGCGAAGCAGTGAGCAGTAGGCACGAGGTTCTCTATTCTGGTCACTGGGCAGAATTGTGCAGAATGCATGTACAGCCCCGAAGAAACTAGTTCATACTGTTAAGTTAGATCGTGATGCGCCGCTCACAAGAACTGCAGCGCCGGGGGAGCGCATGAGTTTGAGGAACAAACCAAAACCGAAAGGCTCAAGGAGAAGGGTTCTTCGAATGGGGACATTCCGAATTGGAAGTGAGGGAAACTGGAAACTGCTCGGGCTGAGGTGGTGCCGCAAAACGTTTGGAACATGGACGAGGAGGTAAACGGTTATGGAGTTCAAGCATTACCAAAAACGGGCATGGTCTACCGATCGAACGAGCCGTACGCCTTGGATAGGTCTTGCCCAAAGCACATTCGGGCTGGCCGAAAAAGTCGGAACCATCACCGCCTGCTTGAAGAAACGTATCCGCGATGGGAATGCCTATGAGCCTTTCAAGGACGAAGTGGGTGTCTGCATCGGTGACGCCCTCTGGTATCTCTCCAGCGTTTGCTCCCATCTAGGAATAAGCCTCGACGATGCTGCGTTTCAGAATCTCACCTTGACGGAAGCCAGGTGGCAGAGACCCGACGAAGCACAACCCGGTCTCTTTTCGACGCTGTTCGATCAGGACTACCCGGAAAACGAACAGTTGCCCCGGCAATTCCGCGCACGGTTCGTCGAGCGTTCGATTCCGGAGCGCTCGTGGCTGCCTATGACTGAAGTGTGGATCGGCGATGAGCCGTTTGGTGATTCCATTGACGACAACTCGTCAGCCGCAGACAGTTACCGACTGCACGACATTTTTCACCTTTCCAATGCTGCGATTCTCTCTTGGTCGCCTGTGGTTCGCGCCTTGCTACGGCGTAAACGGAAGTCGAATCTTCACGTGGATAAGTACGAAGATGGAGCCCGCGCTCAAGACACAGAAGAAGCCATTGCCCGCTTGATCCACCAGGAAGCAATCCGGAATTCGTATTTCGAAGGCATCGACACAATTGACTACCCGTTCCTTACGAAGGTTCGTTCCATCGTTTCAGACCTCGAAGTCAGCGCTCGAACTGTGGCCGACTGGCAGCACTGTATCCTTGAGGCATACCGTGTCTTTCGAATGCTGCGTGACAACCACGGAGGGATCGTGGAGGTTTCGCTAATAGATCACACCCTCACGTTTAAGCCAGACACCGCCAGCGTAAGCGTATGACCGGACTTTCGGGAGCGGTCTTTTCGCCATGTCGAAGCTATCGGTACGTCCTCTGGCGCACGTGGGATGACAAGCTTCCCCGCGTTAACTTTGTTGGTCTCAACCCTTCCACGGCGGATGAGGTCTCGGACGACCCCACCATGCGCCGATGTCGGCGGTTTGCGGAACACTGGGGATTCGGCGGTTTTATAATGACGAACCTGTTCGCCTTCCGAGCTACAAAGCCCAGCGATCTCAGGGGCGCAGCGGACCCAATTGGCTCTGACAACGACCTGTGGTTAACCAGAGCGTCTGGCGAGGCTCAGATTGTCGTTTTTGCATGGGGAGTACATGGAGCGTTTTTGGGAAGGAATGAGGTGATCATTCGGCAGATCGGGAGCGGTGGTCATTGTATCGGCTTGACGAAACATGGCCACCCCGCGCATCCGCTTTACTTAAGAAACGGGCTTCCTCTCCTCCCGTTTCCGCCGTTCAAGCCGTAGCTGTCGCGAAAATCCCCATCGCTGCAACAAACGCCCCCCAAGTCCCCTTCTGGAGATTACTCCCCATAAACGCGCCTGGGACAGCCGATGCCATCTTCATTACGCTATTCGCCTGGTAGAGCCGACCGCTACCAACCGGTGACACGCTCGGCAGGAAAACCGCCGCTCATCGCGGGGAAGCACGGCGGCCTGGCATAGTCGTCATTAACGCACGCAGGACAGCGTTCACGGACTCGGGACTCTTGAAAACCCGGGCGACGTCTGGATCCAAAAGGACGGCGACAGACCCGTTCCGTATTCGTCCAGCGAAGCGGTTCGGCTTAGCCTTGCCATAGTTAAAACGATACTCAGGCTCCATTGGATCCGATTGTTTCGTTCTAGGTTTGGTTCGCGATGTACTCTTCATAGTCGTTCTTTTCTCGCTTCGTCACCCGCCGTGCACTGATAATCCGAATTTCGTCCTCAATCGGCTCTGTGAAACATACCAAGAGAAGTTTGCCTGCTATCGAATGACCGATGATGATTTCGCGGGACTCCTCCAGAGAATGGGCGGGGTCGTCGAAAATCCGGGCCAAGGGGTCCTCGAAAACCGAGACCGCTTCGATGAAAGGCACCCGGTGCTTGCGCAAATTCAACCGAGCTTTGCTCTCGTCCCATTCGAATATGAGGGGCATCGTATCCCTTTCCAGGATATGCGAAGCGCGAAAGGGAAGTACAGCCACCATGTCGTTAACCCGATAGCAATAATCCAGCCGCCCGCCTTTTCCTCGCGTTAGATCCCCGACAAACGCGCTTGCGTCAGGAGATCGTATTTCAGGTAGCCCTGGCAGCCACGCTGTGCTTGTGACCCTTCGCTGTCCAAACGGCCTTCTGGGAGATCACTCCGGTGAAGTCCCGGTCCCGTCAACTTGACGAATCACGCCCTGCTCGCAGACGGGGAAGTGGGATCACGCGATTCGGCGCTTCGACCGCCGAGGCGGCAAGTCGCCGCCGAAGATTACCGACGCCGACCCGACTTGTCGCGAGATCATCCGACGCGCCCTGTGCGCCGATTCGCGGGTACTCAGCTCGCGTGCGAACTATATTGATACTTGGGCCGTATTCGCACACGGGCCGCCGGCGAGGAGGAGGAAAGCGCAATGACCAGACTACGTGCATTTGCAGGGGGGATCGGCATGCTCGCAGCGGCGACGTTCGCCACGGCGGAGACGCATGAGTTGAAGCTCATTCCAGCGAACATCCACTGGGGGTACTTCGATTCGCGCGTCAAGCCGGTTCTGAAGATTGCTTCCGGAGATACGGTGCGGGTGGAAACGATGATTGCCGGCGGACTGGATCGGCTGAGACTTGCCGGCGTGCCCGACGCCGAAATCCCGGAGTCGCTGAAGGAGGTAGAAAAGGCGGTGACCGATCGCGGTCCGGGAGTGCATCCGCTGACGGGTCCGATCTATGTGGAGGGCGCGGCTCCGGGGGACACTTTGGAAGTAGACATCCTGGCCTTGGAATTTCTTCACCCCTACGGCGTGACGGGATTCAGGCCCGGCGGCGGGACGCTTCCCAATGAGTTTCCGTATGCGCGATTCAAGCAGATCCGCGTGGATGCCCGGGCCGGCACGGCGGAATTTGCGCCCGGAATCCGGCTGAAGCTCGCTCCTTTTTGGGGCACTATCGGAGTCGCGCCGGCGGCTGGAATCCATCGCCAGTCGAGCACAGCTCCGGATTCGAACGGAGGGAATCTGGACAACAAAGAACTGGTGGAGGGGTCCATTCTCTATTTGCCGGTACAGGCCGCGGGCGGGCTGATTTCCCTTGGAGACGGCCACGCGCTGCAAGGCGACGGCGAGGTCACGCTGACGGCGCTGGAGACTTCGTTGCGGGGCTCGGTGCAGATTTTTGTGCGCAAGGGCAAGCCGATCCACTGGCCGCGCGCGGAGACGCCGACGCACTACATCACCATGGGACTGAATCCGGACCTGGATGAGGCGGCTCGCATGGCCACACAGGAGATGATCGAGTTCCTGGTTTCCGAGAAGCACTTGTCCCGGGACGATGCCTATATTCTGTGTTCGTTGGGAGTCGATCTCCGGGTCACGCAACTCGTGGACCAGA
>Ga0207071_1117_pt2 | contig 12065 bp, 8 predicted proteins | sample Alteio_BWMinHeat_67_FD_153531 | JGI IMG/M metagenome (GOLD analysis project Ga0207071, IMG submission 153531) | Enriched cells from forest soil in Barre Woods Harvard Forest LTER site, Petersham, Massachusetts, United States -... | ecosystem: Environmental > Terrestrial > Soil > Temperate forest >...
AGCTCGGACGGTATTACGCCGACGACCAGCGGCTGATGCAACTGCCGCCCGAGCCGGGGCGCGTGGTCTTCCTGGGCGATTCGATCACGGACGGGTGGAAGCTGGCGCAGTATTTCCCCGGCAAGCCTTATGTGAATCGCGGCATTAGCGGACAGACGACACCGCAGATGCTGGTGCGGATGTTCCCGGATGTGATCGCGCTGAAGCCGGCAGTGCTGATGGTGTACGCGGGGACGAACGATATCGCGGGCAACACGGGTCCATCGACGCTGCAGCAGATCGAGGACAATCTGCAGGCAATCACGGAACTGGCGCAGATACACGCCATCAAGGTGATTCTCTGCTCGGTGACCCCGATCAGCGATTACACGCCGCGCAAGCAGGCGATGCAGCGCCCGCCGGCAGACATCCTGCGGCTGAACGCCTGGATGCGCGAGTATGCGGCGCGGGCGAAGGCGGGGTTCGCGGACTATTTCGCGGCACTGGTGGATGAGACCGGGATGCTGAAGCAGGGCTTCTCGGGCGATGGTCTGCATCCGAACGACAAGGGCTACGCGCTGATGACGCCGGTGGCCGAAGCAGCGATTGCGAATGCGCTGAAGTGAATCTGAATCGGCTACAGTAGAAATCGTGGAGCGCCTGACAGCGGAAGAGATCGTGGGACCTGAGTGGGCCGAGTGGTATGCTCTGAGCCCGGCCCAGCGGTTCCGCGAGTCCATGAGACTCTGGGAGACCTATCTCGCGCTCGGAGGATCACTTGAGCCGGATACTCAAAGCCCTTTCTTCGATCCGGAAGAGTGGCGCGCGAACGCTGCTCATGGGCGGCCAGGCGTGCGTGTTCTACGGCGCGGCGGAGTTTAGCCGCGATGTGGACCTCCTTATTCTGGCGGATGCGGAGAACCTGGCGAACGTGCGATCGGCGCTCGATGCGCTCGAGGCCACGGTAATTGCGGTCCCTGGTCTCGAAGAACGGCATCTTTTGAACGGGCACGCGGTCCACTTCCGGTGCCGGCGTGCGGATGTTGCGGGGCTGCGAATCGATGTAATGGCAGTGCTGCGCGGGGTGGACCTTTTCGAGGAGCTTTGGGAGCGGCGCACTACCCTCGAAATTGACGGGGAGCCCGTTGATTTGTTGGCGATGGAAGATCTGGTGCGAGCGAAGAAGACGCAGCAGGACAAGGACTGGCCGATGATCCGGCGGTTGGTGGAGCAGAGCTATTTCGAAGGCGTCGGCAATCCGACGCCGGGGTTAGTTCAATTTTGGCTGTGCGAACTGCGAACGCCGCAATTGCTGGCCGAGGTCGTAGCCGCGCATCCCGAGGCAGTTGAGGCGGTATCGCGGGCGGCCGTCCGTGCCGCGTTGTTGGGCTCGGCGGAAGAGATCGGAACCGCGTTGGAGATGGAAGAACAAGACGAGCGCCGGAAAGACCGGGAGTATTGGACGCCGCTTAAGCGGGAATTAGAGGAACTGCGGTTGAGCCGCGGAAAGAATGAAAGGGGCCGTTAGCGCGGCCTTACTTGGAGGGTGACCGTCTCTGTCGACACGCTCTTCGTGATGGGGTCGAAGGTGTCGACGTCGAAGGGGCGGTTGATGTGATTGCCGGCCACGTCTTCGAGCGTGGTGCGGATCACGACCTGGTACTCGCGCGCGGACCAGGGGGTTTCGGGCACGAAGCGCCACTCCTTCTCTTCGCGCGCGACGGAGACGACGCCGTGCATTCCGGGGATTTCGATTTCATGCTGCAGGAGCGCGTAATCGAGCGGCTTCGGGAAGGTGAGCACGAGCGGGTCGCGCGTGCCGGAACGGGGCGCGGCGATGCGCCACGTCTTCGGGTCAGGCGGGACGCGATCGTCGGGGGCGACGCGGAAGGTCTTGCGGAATTCCGCGGCGAGGGGCGCGCCGCGGCCATCGCGCCAGGCGCGGTCGACGACGAGGGTGTAGGTGTGGCCGGGTTCGAGCGCGGGCCCGGCTTCGGCGCGCGATGCGAGTCCACGTTTGATGCGGCCGGGATCGAAGAGGACCGTGAAGCGCAGATGGTCGCGATCCCAGAGTTCCTGATCGAGTTCGAGGAAGGGGTACTCGACGCGAGAGCCGTCGTCGCGCAGGAGGCGCACGTGCGTCCACGAATCGCCGCGCTGCATCGGGGCGGAGAAATAGATGTAGAGCTTCAGCGCGTTGGCGGGCAGCACGTTCGAGGTCGGGTAGATCTGCGCGACGCGCGTAGTCGCGGTGGGAATGGCGCCGGCGGGGACGTCGAAGGAAGATTCGATTTCAGATTCGCCGGGAGCGCGAAAGACGGCACGCACGTGCATGCCTGGGGAGAGCGGGAAGCGCGGGCGGAAGACGAGCTCCCCGGCATCGACGCTATACACACCGAGCAACGGCGGTACATCGCTGCCAGAGCCGGCGTAGACGGTGAAGATGCTTTGCCAGCCGGAGCGAGGCTCCGCCGGGGCGTCCCAACCGCTGACGCGGAAGACGCCCCCTTGGAAGTGGATCGCGGAGAGAAGAAGCAGCGCGAACACTACGGCAGCGGCACCGTGCGCAGATCGAGCGAGGCGCCTTCGCCGATCAGGACGAGGGCGCTGGCGTCGTCGTACTTATCGAGGTGCTGGACGCCCTTGAGGCTGGCGATGGTCTCATAGGGGACGCCCATGACTTCGGTCTGCTTGGTGATGGGCTGATAGGACTCCAGGTTATCGGCAGTGAGCTTCATCACCCCGCGGCTGGAGTTGGCCATCAGGATGTAGTGCTTGCCGCCCTTGGAGTAGACGATCATATCGATCGGCTTGTTGCGGTTGCCGAGCTCGGCGATGGTGGTGCCTTTCACCTTCGCGCCGGCCTTCAATTCGGAGACGGGAATGCGCACCAGCGGGGTGCAGGTGTAAGCGGCGAGGATCGATTTCTCGCCGTTGATTTCGTACGGGACGAAGGTGCGCACCGGGGCCTGGGTTTCGAAGCGGCCGTGCGAACCGTGCCAGATCTCGATGCCGGCGCCCTTGGAGGCGGCCTGGAAGGGGAACGGGATGGAGCGCAGGCTGGACAAGAACTCCTCGTTGGAGAGGCCGGCGATCAGGACCTTGCCATCGACGTATTTCAACTGCGTGATGGTTTCCATGCGCGCGCGATCCTGCTGCGGCTGGTCGGTGAGGTTGACCGACTGGTGCTTGACGTTAGAGAGCGCGACTTCGCTGAGTTTGCCGCCGGGCGCAGCGCGCAGGATGACCGGGATGGCGTCCGCGCCGCGTCCGCGGGAGACGGCGATGTAGACATTCTTGGAGATCGGGTTGACGACGACGTCCTGGATGAGGATCTGGTCGGCGGCGGTGCCGAGCATGGCGGCGATCTTCTCGTTGATGCCCTTGATTTCGAGGGCGGCGCCGGACTTCGACGGGGTGCGGTCTTCGACATCGAGGGCGACGATGGAGCCACCGACGGAATCGCCGACGAAGAGGATGCCATCGGGGCCCATGGCGAGTGCGCCGGCGGATTTGAGGTCGACTTTGCCGGCCGGCATGTTGACGGCGGCGGCGAAGGTGAGCGCGGCCGCGCAGGAAGCGGCAGCGGCAAGCCGGATGCAACGATTGGTGAAGCTCAAATTACCCTCCAGAGAGTGAAATTGGGTCCATGCTATCACAAGCGAGCGCGCGGCTTTTGTAAAAAGCAGCCCGCAGCTTGTGAAGCTGCCCGGATTCTCAAAAGCGGAACTTCATCGCCAGAGCCAGGTGGCGGGCCTGGCCCACCGCGGAAGTGATGCTACCGAAATTGGCGTTGGTGTTGGCTCCGGATGAGTAGTTCAGCGTAAGGGACGTATTGGGGTTTCCGGGATTGAAGTGATTGAAGACGTTATACGCTTCTGCGCGGAGCTCGAGGATCCGATTCTCCTTGCCCAGGCGGACGTCCTTCACCATGCTGAAGTCGAAGCCTTCGTAGCCGGGTCCGAAGAAGAGAGTCGGCGGGGTGTTGCCGATGCCGAGCGAGGTCGCGCCCGGAAGCGCGAAATTGCCGGGATTGAGCGGATAGTATAGGCCGCTGCGAGCACTTGCTGGAATGGCGCTTCCCGCGGGAAGAAACGGGTTGGAGCCGGCCATCTGGCAGCGGAACGGAATGCCGGTGCCGCCACCGCTGCCGATGGGAGTACCGGTCCAATAGCCAATCGGGGCGCTGGCCGCACCGCAACTTACGGTCAAGGGGTTACCGGACATGATCTTGGTGACGCCGCTGAAATGCCAGCCATCGAGCACTACTTTAGTAAGTTGATTCTTCCAGATGCGGCTGCCGTCGGGGACCTGATACGAGTAATGTATGTTGACCACCTGTGGCCGGTCGCCGCTATCCTCGGTATAAGTAAGGTAGTCGGGAGTCCACGGGTTCCGTGTGTAGTCCATGGTCTTCGACCAGGTCCAGTTGGCGCCGAACTGCAAGCGGGCGCCGAAACGCTTGTTCAACTGTGTCTGCAGAGAATGGTAATTGTTTTGACCGCAACTGCAGGAGTTATCGATCGCTCCGTATCCCACGAAAGGCCGCAGTAGGTTCGCGGTGTAGAACGCCTTGCCGCCGCTTGTGGGGTCCAATAATGCGGTATTAATGCCGCCATTGGGAGTCCATTCGGTGTAAGGGGCGATGCTATTGCCATCCACCTGGACAAACTTGTGGTGAACGGAGTTACCCACATAGGCGATGTCCACCATCATGCCTTTGCCGAGGTCCCGCTGAATGCCCAGGCTCCAGTTGTAGGTTGCGGGATTCTTATAGGACGTTCCCTGAAAGACGCTCTGAGGCGTCAGAAAACCTTGGGCGCTGAGCAGTTGCGTGAACGTGCTGTTGTAATAAGTCGGCGCCTGGAATGTTGGAGGCGCCATGAGCGGGCCGACGCCCACCCCGATCGCGCTTTCGTTGGCGACGCCCATGGCGCGGTCGTAGAAGATGCCGAAGCCCCCGCGCAGAGCCAGTTTTCCAGTTCCGAAAACATCCCAGGCGAAGCCCACGCGCGGCCCCACCGCCAGTCCGGGGTCCTGGTAGGCCCGAGTCTTGTATTGCACCATGCCGGAGTAGGGGCTGCCAGTGGCGGAATAACTAGCCGGGTCGAAGGATCCGGCGCGGGCAAATGGGTAAATCGCTCCGGTCTTCGGGTTTTGAGCCACGTTCTGTCCGTTGACGACTGCCGGGAATAACAGGGTGCCGGCTTTACTCGCGTTGTACACCGAACTATCGAAAAAGCCCAGCGTCCCGCCGCGCGTGCTAAGCGGTCCGGGATGTTGAAACCGGACGCCCAGGTCGAGCGTCAAGCGACGGCTCACTCTCCAGGAATCCTGCACGTACCACTCGGGCTGATTGTAGCGGACGTGGTCCACAATTCGCGAGTTGTCTTCGCCGTAGGCCTGCACGCTCCCGATCAGTGCATTCGAGTAGCCATATCCCGTGTCATAGGCACTTGCCGTGTCGGAGCCGAAATAGTAACTCCCGTTGACATTGTATTGGCTGTAGACGCTCACGTTCCGCGCCATGCGCTCAAAGTAGAAGCCGACCTTGATGCTGTGCGCTGCCTTAATCCAGGAAACGTTGTCCGTGATGCTTTCCACTTGATCGGTGCCATCGAACGGGAAACGGGCGTCGAACGTGAACGACGGGGCATTGGTAATTCCCTGGCCTGCCGCTTGCGGATTTAGCGTGCTGAATCGAATATTCGGAATCAAATTGGTCATCAGGCCATATTCGTTGCCGTTGTAAATCTTCGGTAAGGTCACCGTACGGCCGTCGGGTCCCTGGAGCGCGGCTAGCTGGTTGGTCGCAAGCTGAGTCTGGTTCTCCAGGCCCACTGTCTGATGGGCGCGATTGACGCCGGCAGTGAACTCGTTGATCAGATTCGGACGGAAGGTATGGACGACGGTGACCACCGCACCGGCGGATTGAATCCCGTAATCGGTTGGCAACTGGCCCCAGCCTCCGGTGCCATTGAGCGTGGCGCCGATGCCGCGGTCGCCCTGATAGTCGTTCATCAGGCGTACGAAAGCCTGGGTCCTGGGCGCGACGTTGTAGTCGAGGCGTAGGATTTTGTCTTCGTGCGGATCGTGCCGGCTGAACTGATAGATGGCGTTGTACTGGTGTTGCCCCGTGGGGTCCGTGGTGAACGGCAGGGGAAAGAGGTTCATCATCGCGTATCCCGATGGCGATATCCGGCTGGTGGGAATGACGTTGCCTGGATAGGCGATTCCGGTGGTCGGGTCCTTGATGGGAATCAGCTTGCCCGTCGTTGTGTTCGTCTGCGAGTAGTCGCCCGCTCGCTCCAGGGCAGTCGGCATGGTGAACTTGTTTAAAGAACCGGGCGTCAGAAACGAAAGGTAATCTTCCGAAAAGAAGAAGAAGAGCTTGGTACGGCTCTTGTTGAAGCTGGTTCCGGGGATAAGAAGAGGTCCCCCGAAAGTACCTCCCTCATTGCTATACCGGTAAAGAGGCCTTTGGAGACCCGCCTGATTATTAAAAAACTCGTTGGCATTCAGAGATTCATGGCGGTAAAAGTAGAACGCGCTGCCGTGAAACTGGCTGGTGCCGTTCTTGACCGTGACCACCAACTGGCCGCCGGCGCGCGACCCGTATTGGGCGGAGTAGTTGGACACCATTACCTTCACTTCGCCGACCGCATCCACGCTGGGCGCCATGTATCCGGTACATGTCTTGCCCGTAAAGCATCCGCTGTCCTGGCTGGCGACGCCGTCCAAGGTAATGAGTACCTGGCCCGTCTGACCGCCATTGATCGTCGGCATACCCGAATTCCAGCCGGGCACGTCGTGGTTATTCAGATCCACCACGCCGGGCAGGCTTTCGAGCACGCCCAGCCAGTCGCGGCCTCTCACGGGCGTATTCGCGAGTTGGCTACTATTCACATTCATCGTGCGGTCCGAACTGTCGGTGGCCACGTGCGCCGATTCCGCCGCAACGGTGATCGTGGTGTTCACGTCGCCAACCGAGAGCCGCACGCCATGAAGCGCCACCTTCTCGTCAGCGCTGACGCTGATGGGGTGTTGATCGTAGGCCTTGAAGCCCGGATGGGTGACGTGGATGGAGTAACTGCCCGGCACCAGATCGGCGAAAATAAAGCTCCCGCTCGCCTCAGTGATCAAGGTGCGTAGCTGTTTGGTGAGATCGTTCGTTAGCTGGACGGCGACGCCGGCGATTGGGGAGTCGGCCGAGTCCGTTACCGTTCCGGAGATCTGGCCGGTCACACTCTGCGCCCAAAGACCGGATGACGCCACGAGCAATGCAGGCAACAACTTCGCAACGATGCGATGGATCTTCATAAGCCCCTCCTCCAAGAATCCCAGCTGCAGTATGCCGCTCAGTATATAAGATATTAGGGAGCTGTCAAGGGCTTCGCCGTTGACTGCAAAAAGGAGCCCCGGCCGGAGGAAGGGCCGGGGCAAGGGGCGGAGACTGGGGTAGAGCCACCGCCCCGGTCGTCGCGAGGGGTTATACCTGGAAGAGCGTGAAGCCGGCGCGGAACGGGACAAGCCTGGAAATCAGAAGAGGCGATCCTGTTTTTTCAGGTTGCCGAGCGTGGTGGCGATGTTGGCGATGGCGAAGGCAAAGCGGTATTGATTGTCGTTGTTGCGCGCGCCGATGACGTTGACGTGGTGGAACTGCACGCTGAAGCCGCAGCAGTTGGTGTTGTAGGTGACCAGCGCGGTGGTGTATTGAATGTAGCCCTGGCGCGCGTCGTAGATGGCCTCGCCGCCCACGTTGAAGCCGCGATGGTTGGGGTCGCCGAAGCCGCCGCGCACGTGGAACTGGCTGGCGGGAGCGGTGATCGCCGGGTCGGTATGGACGGAACTCTGTCCGATCGAGACGAAGTAGTTGCGAAGCCAGCGATAGTCGACGGTGAGACTGCTATCGACGAGGCCGCGGGAGCGCGAATCGTAGTCGGTCTGCCAGCGCACGGTCAGGCCGTTGACGGGGCTCATGCGGAGCACGCTGACGACCGGCGAGGTGCTGCGCGGGCCCACCAGGAAAGCGTACGCCGTCAGGTCAGCCGAGCTGGTGACGACATTGCGCTGGCCCTGCACCAGCGCGCCGCCGAAGGTGGGGTCGAAATAGCGCTTCTGGAACAGCTCCCAACTGAAGATCTCTTCCACCGAGTTGCCGCGCTTGGCGTAGATGCGATTCGTGAGAGAGAGTAAGAGTTCGTTGGTATTGGTGGCCAGGTCGTTTTCGTCGAAGCGGATAAAGCGCACGTAGTCGTCGCCCACGCCCGTAACATAGCGATACGTGATACGCGGCTCGATCACGTGCTTGAGTTTGTCGCCAAAGATGGTCTTCTTCTGGAAGACGCGGGCCAGCGAAGGCAGCACCAGGTCGAAAGAGAAATCGCGCGTGCTGCGGACGACATTCGTGCCCACGGTACGGTAGTAATCCAGATACGGAGCCTGGGCTTCGCCGTAGTAAGTCTCCTGGATGCCAAAGCTGGGGATGAAATGAATCCCCGCCCAGTTGAAAGTTCCGGTAACGTAGGGAGAGATACTCGACCGGTTCATGAATTCGCCGGTCTGGAAGTTATCGATCAGCGTGTTACTGCTGTTGAACACAGGCTGCGAGCGATAGAGGATGCCGGAGGACGACTCGAAAGAGAAATAGAATGGCAGGCTGGGCGAGATCTGTTTGTCGCGTCCGCTGAATTCCACCTCGGGGAGTTTGCGGATGGTGACCGCGTTGGCGACGTAATGCGAGTTGGTTGTCGAGCCTTGGTCGGGCACCAGGATCTCGCTCGACTGGAAGTTCTGCAGGCGGGCAAAAATCGCGTTCACGGTGTAGTTCGACCAGTTCTTGTTGATGAAACCGACCGAGTGGATTTCCGAGCCGGTGATATCGGCGTAGGATTCGCTCCATTCCTGGCGGAAGCGGAAAGACGTGATGTAGTTGACGCTGGCGCGCGCCGTCCAGCCGTTGCCCAGATCGCTCTTGCCGACCAGCAGCAGGCTGAGGCCGCTGAATTTTTGCGGCGGATTGCCGCTGTTGGGGGCGCCACGATCCTGCACGCCGTAGACGATGGCGTCGTAGTCCGTACCCGCGCGCGGCTTGCCGCGGAAATCCACGTGATGGACGAGGCCCCGCGTGGTGTAATACTGGCCGAGGTAAGTCAGATCGTAACTGCGGTTGATGGCCCAGAAGTAACCGGCGTGAACCATCCAGCCGCGGCGCGAACTGTGCCCGATCAGGGGCAGCAGGATGCCGCTCTTGCGCGGCTCCTTTTCGAGCGAGTGATAGAAGAAGGGCGCGTAGAAGATCGGGAGTTTGCGGAGAATGAAGGTGCTGTTGCGCGACTTAGCGCTTTCGCCGGGAATGATGTCGAAGGTCTTGGCGCGCAATCGCCACCAGGGCTGCGGCATTTTACAGTTGGTGATAAAGCCGTTGTGGAGCACGTATTTCATGCCGAGGCGCTCTGCCCACTCGCCTTCGAAGTGAAAAGGATTGCTGGTAGTCAGGATGCCGGGCTTGGAGACGATGTGCGGAATGGTCTCGCCGATCACGTCATAAAACTTGCCAGTCTCTTCGTCGGTGTTGTAGGTGATGTGCGATGCCCAGATCTTCTGATTCTTGAGGAAGTCGTGAAAAAACACGTGGCCGGTTGCCTCGAGGTCGCCGGTCTCTTTGTTGTAAACGATGTCGTCGGCGCGGAAGACCATGGTCGAGCTTTCGACCTCGGCCGGGCTGCCGTGGAGGGTATAGACCGCGCCTTCCATCTTCTGCACGGGCGCCGTCAGGTTCCATTGGCCGATGGTGAGCGTTTTGGGGGGCACCGCAGGCGGCGCTTCCTGCTGGGATCCGGGATTCCCCTGAGCTGGAGCGTTTGCGGCTAAAATCAGTCCGAGCAACAGGGTAAGAACGAAATGACACCTAATACTCGAAGATTTTGCGTGACATGGGGACGGCTTTATGTTAACTACTATGAGAGAGCTTTTTGGGGAAGGCCTCAATCGAAGAAGCTAGCACACTTCGAGAGGCAAGATAAAGTCGTGCGATTTGGCGGCGCAACGGAAACTTCGAAATGACTTGTCGTTATTGTGGAACGCGGAATGGAGATGGCGAGCATCGCTGTGTGCGATGCGGCCGCAAACCGGAAGACACCCTGACCACTGAGGTCTCGGCGCCCTTCATGCACGGCGCGCTGGCGACGCAGTTGCAGCCGCGCGTGCAGGCGATGCACGCGGCGCGGACCGAGGACCGCGTGGCTCCCAACCTGTCTGGCGCGGTGCAGACGCAATTGTTCCACGACCGCTCTTCCAACGTGATTCCGTTCGATTCCTACGCTGCGCCGCGGGTAGAGACGAAGCCGCGGCCGCGCACCGACGCGCTGGCGCGCACACCGGCGCACAAAAGCGCCGCGCGACGCTCCAAGCCCGTTCCGGAAGGGCAAGGCACGCTCGATTTTCTGCCGCAGGCGCCCGCCAAGCCGCGTCAGTTAGGCACCACGGTGGACGCCGTGATCTACACGGAAGCGCCGGTGGCAACCACTCTGCACCGCGCGGTCGCAGCCGGACTGGATTGGAGCATGGTGCTGATCGGCTACGGCATGTTCCTCACCGCGTTCCGTATGATGGGCGGCGAGTTCGCGCTGACGAAAAGCAATCTCGGCTTCTTCGGCGGCATGTTCCTGGTTATCGCATTTGCCTATGGCTTGTTGTTCAGCCTGGCAGGCGCGGAGACGCCTGGAATGCACTGGACGCAATTGCGGCTGACCACCTTCGATGGATTTCCGCCGGAACGCAAACACCGTCTGGTCCGCTTCGGCGCCGCGAGTCTGAGCCGCTGCACGCTGCTCGGGCTGTTGTGGTCGCTGGCCGATGAGGAAAGCCTGTCCTGGCACGATCACATTTCGCGCACCTTCCCCACACCGATCGAAGTAGACCGGTCGAGCTTCCACCGGCGGTAGGACCGGTTAGCGCGCTTCCACCACACGCAAGGGGCTATCCAGCTTGAAGGTCAGGATCGTCTCCGCAGGCACCTTGATCGAGCCTTTGCTGACCATCTCGGTCAGAGCGCCGGCGCCCGCGCCTGATCCCGCACCGATCGCCGCGCCCTTACCGCCGCCTGCGATCGCGCCGATGATGGCGCCCAGCGCCGCTCCGCCGCCAACCATTTCGCCGGTGCGCTTGTTGGCGCCGAGCCCGCTTCTTCCCTTCTCCGACAAATCGGCGGTGTCCAGACGGTATTGCTGGCCTTCAATCGAAACTGAGGCCAGGTCCAGCACCAGGTCCGAGGTTCCACGGAAGTGACCGCCCTTGACCGCCGACTTGATCACGAGTTGCGCGTTGGAGCCGCGCGGGATGACGATGGCGCCATCGGCATCGCGCACGTCGGCGGCGATCTCCGCGGCGTACGTCTGGCCTTCCACCGCCTTGCCGGAATCGATCGTCTCTTCGTTGCGCACGGGGACCTGGGCGCCGGCGGCCAGCACGCGCGTGCGGCTCTGCACGGCCTCGGCGCGGGGATGATAGTGGTCCTCGTGGGTCGGCTCAGGCGGCGCCGACGCGCTGGGCGCGGCGCTGGCGGTCGGAGTCTCGCCGTAATCGACGCGACGCACGTCTTTCATCAGAATCGTCCGGCTGCCGCCGCCATCGGGATTGACAGTGATCTCGGTCGGCGAACTGGAGGCGATGGCGCCGGCCACGCGCGTGCCGTCGCGCATCACGATGGTGGCGTGAGGCAGGTCCGCCGTGGCGGGCGTGGTGGCGTCCTGTTTCGCACAGCCGGTCAGGAACGCGGCCGCTAACAGTGCCGGATAGAGAATGACAGATCGTCGCATAGACGCAGTATAGAACAGAGGTGGTTTGTCTGGATTATGATGAACTGACTGCCCGGCTCACTTCAATCCATCATGCTCCGTTACATTCTGATTTCATTCTTCATTTTCTTTCCGGCTGCGCAGTGCTCCGCTCAAGATACTTCGGAGCGTTGGAATCTCTATTGGCAGGCGACCTCGATCGGCCAATACCACGGCGCATTCGATGCGCTCTATTCGGGGACCAACAGCCTGCGAAAAATGGCGGTCGGCGCGCGGATAGTCCTGGGT
>Ga0207071_1078_pt5 | contig 12060 bp, 10 predicted proteins | sample Alteio_BWMinHeat_67_FD_153531 | JGI IMG/M metagenome (GOLD analysis project Ga0207071, IMG submission 153531) | Enriched cells from forest soil in Barre Woods Harvard Forest LTER site, Petersham, Massachusetts, United States -... | ecosystem: Environmental > Terrestrial > Soil > Temperate forest >...
GCCGTCGGCACGACGCATCGTCACGTGCTTCTCGATCAAACACGCACCGAGGGCGACAGATGCAATCGCCACCTCGACGCCAAGTGTGTGATCGGAAAGGCCGACCGGACAACCAAATTGTGCCGCAAGCTCGGGAATACGGCGCAGGTTCGATTGTTCGACCGGCGTCGGGTAACCACTTACGCAGTGCAGCAGAATGAGATCGCGACCGCCGGCGGACTGGAAGGCGCCGACCGATTCGGCAATTTCGTCGGGGCTCGCCATCCCGGTCGACATGATGACCGGCCTGCGGGTCGCGGCAACGCACTGCACCAACGGCAGATCGATCATTTCAAAAGAGGCGATCTTATAGGCGGGAGGATTGAAGCCCTCTAGGAACTCCACGGCAGTTTCGTCGAATGGTGTCGAAAAAACCGGGATGCCCAGCTCACGCCCCTTGGCAAAGAGAGCTTCGTGCCACTCCCAGGGCGTGTGTGCTTCCTCGTAGAGTTCGTACAAACGTCGACCATCCCAAAGACCCCCTTTGATCTCGAAATCCGGCCCTCTATGGTCAATCGTTATCGTATCGGCCGTATAGGTTTGGAGCTTGACCGCGTCAGCACCGGCGGTTTTTGCTGCTTCCATCACAGCAAGTGCGCGATCCAAGCTACCGCCGTGATTGGCCGACAACTCGGCGACTACGTATGGCGGCTGTCCGGCGCCAATCGCACGCCGGGCGATGGCTACGCTCGGATCAGTCCGCGCCGTCACGATCACCGCCCAATTTCCCGCACGACCATAAAGGCCTCAGCCACGCGCAGGCCGGCGGTCGCGCCGCGCCACGTGGTCAATGCCTCAATCGCCTCGAACGAACGCGGGTGCGGGAACGCCCTAATTTCCTCGGCGTAGGCCTCCAGCGCGCGACGCTTTGCGTCCTGAGTCGTGGAAATATCAATGAAGCGTGTCGGCAAAAATGCGTCAGCCGCGCGTGGCGACGACCACTCCGTGCTCGAAGGCACTTCCATTGTGTAGATGCGGTTCACTGTCGAACCAGGCTGCGGCCGGCACGCGATCAGCACGGCGCGATGGCAAACTACGTGATCGATATTTAAGTCGCCGGCATGATGGGTATAAATCGTGTCAGGCGCGATTTCCGCGACGATGCCTTCGATCAATTTTGCGACATTCAGAAGATCGATTCCGTCCAGCCGGTTGTCCGGAAGCCCAAGGAAACGAGGGAGACGAGCGCCGAGCGCGGTCGCCGCGGTCCGAGCGGCCACCGCGCGTCGTTCGGTCGCCGCGCGATCAGCGCCGCGCGCCCCAACCCCGTCGGCTAAAAAGACGATATGCACGTTATCACCGTTTTGCGCATGACGAGCCAGAGTACCGCCGGCACCAAGGACTTCGTCGTCCGGGTGCGCAACGACGGTGAGGATCGTTTCTGTCACGAGCAATTCCTCTTTCGAATGACCACGTGTGCCTCCACGACGTCATCAGAAACGGAAGGATGATCGAATTCGAGCCGCCACTCTCCCCAGTCTAGGAAGGCCCTTGGGTAAGTTGGCGCATCAAGCATTCGAATGAAGTTATACAGGCTTATGCCGGAACCATCTTGGGGTACTGCGCTTTCATACGGCGCGCGGCGCGCAAACAAAACTGTTTCACCGCTCTGCTCCACTGGGACAGGCTCTCGCACGATTATTTCGCCGATTAGGTCATACACCAAGTCGGCCGCACGTTCGAAAATCTCCTCGGCCCGCCCCGCCAGCGAAAGCGCCCGTTTTAAATAGACTGGTCCGGCATCAAGTTCCTCGGTCATGCGTAACGCTGTCAATTTAGTCGAGCCATGCCCTCGACTAATGAGATTCTGCAGCGGCGAGCCGCCGCGGCCGTAGGGCACGTCGGTCATATGAAAACAGACGCACTCATAGCGCCGCGTGAAACTAGCAGGCACCCGCCACGACCAATGGGGGAAAAAAACGTATCGAGGCGCAATTTTCTCAAGCAACTCCGGCGATAGCTGGTCCGGGGACGTAATGAGTTGCCAATTGCCCGAGAACGCCGCCGCGCGTCGCGCGTACGCCGCGATGTTCCAGGGTTTAGTTGTACAGACAACGTATGATTTCTGCATCATGCTGGCGCCAACGATGGCTTGCTCTGATAGACGTTATCCGTCAGGGCAACGTATCCCACACTTTTAAATAGGGCACGAGACGCATGGTTGTCCGGAAGAATCGCCGCGTCGAGGGTTGCACCTGGCATGAGTTCCCGCACGAACCGAAGAGCCGATGCGCCGACGCCACGGCCGTGGTATTTCTGGTCGATGACGATCGATAGTTCGTATTCGTTCGCTCCCGCCCGACCGGACAAACGATCGAGCCGCAGATTGCCGACGGGAGCGCCGTCGACCTCGACGATCAACAACTGCTTTTCTTCATCCCGCAGCGTCTTTTGGAGCCAGGCATGGTGTTCTTCGGGGCCGGGTGCAGCAGCGTTACGGAAGTAACGTCGGGTTTGCGGATGGGCCTGCAGATCGAACAGCCAGCCTTCATCGTCCAAAGAAGCAGTTCGAAGCCTGATCCGCGCACCGTCTTTCGACACCCCGTCATCCAACATGCCAAGCATGATGCGCATCGGACCTCGACCATCGACCAAAGCGCTGGCCGCCTGCGCCAATCTGCGGCGTGCCTCATCGTTACTCAGCAATCCCGTAACGAGATGGCGCAAGCGCGGGACGAAATCGTCGTCGATCGATCCCGCATCGAGCACTGCGACGTTCTCGGCCAACATACGCGCCATACCGCGCTGATTGTCCGCAAGGGTCACCACGATCGACGGGAGGCCGAGGACAGCCCGTTCGAAGGCGGTGGCGCCGAGCGCGCCCACGGCGAGATCGGCACGTGTCATCAATTCGGCCATCGTCTGCACGTCAACTAACAACTGCGTATTGCCACGCGACCGCGTACGGACAGAATTGACGTGCGGCGCCCGCGACGACAGCACGACGGTGACGGTGGCGGCATCCACGATACCGTCCAAAGCATCGAGCACCGACGCCGTAGCGTTCGCCGGGTCTGTCGCACCGCACGACACCAAGATCTCCTTGACCGGCCGCCCGTCGCGTCGCGCCAACGCTTGCTGGCGTCGCGCAACGAACGACCCACGCACCAGAGCGTAGGCCGGGCCGGCAAGAACCCGGGCCTGCGGCGACACATGCCCTGCGTAAACAGACGTCCCGACCGCAGCCGCATCGACGAGAATGTCGCAATCGTGATCCCTGCCCGTTGCGTCGTCGAAGACTAGGATCCGGTGTGCGAATGACCGACAGGTTCGCTCGAACGACCGGTCATAATCGTAGTGATCGACGACAAACAGCGCGGCCGCTCCAGACGCCATTTCGGACAATGTCCGGATTTGGTTCCTGTCGTTCAGCACCCGGACCGTAAAACTGCTCGTTGCCAGCGACGGCGCGCTGGTTATCGTGTCAGGACCGACAGCAAATGCCACCCGCCAGCCGGACGCACTTAGCGCTTCGGCCAATGCCAAGCAGCGTGTGACGTGACCCGCGCCGATGCGCGGCGCTGCATCGCATCGAAACAAAGCAAGCGGAAGGTCAGTTAATACGCGAATGCCGGCCACCGCGACGGGTTAAGGTAAAGCGCATCGACGGACGGCAGCGGATCGAACTCAACGTGACCATCTGGGGTCGCAGTCGCAATAATTTCGTCAAACTCGGAAAGGCTGTTGACGCCGACAACAACCGCGTCGAGCTCGGCTTGTTGGAACACAAACGCGAGACAACCAGCCGCCGGACTTAGTCCTTGTTTGGCCCAGCGGCCTTGTAGGCTCGCGATGTTCTCGCGCAGCGGACCAAAGAAATTCGGCAGGTTGGCTGGGTCCATCAGCAATAGCCCTTGCAGAAATACCGAGCGGGCGTGGACCTCGGCCCCCGCAGCCTTAAGACGCGCAAGCACCCCAGATTCACTTAGACGACGGTCAAACACGTTAAAGGGCAGCTGCACGAGTTCCGGCGCAAAGCGGCTTTCGACCAGTTCCAATTGATCAACGTCGTAAACGGAGGCGCCGACGTGGGCCGCCCAGCCACGAGCCTTCACCTCGTTCAGAGCACCTACAAGCCATTGCCAACCTGGTTTCCCGAGATCGCCGCTCTGGTGGACAAGCAAAGCATGCACGGCGTCTACCTTTAAGCGATCGAGCGAAGCCGCAAGCGTATCGAGAACACGCTGCTCGTAACGCGCATCAATTGTCGCGTCAGGCAATGCCGGCGTCTTGGTCAGAACACGTATTTTGTGACCGCGGGGCAAATGCCGGCCGATCAGAATTTCGGCATCGCCGTACGTGGGTGCTGTATCGATGTAGCTAACACCCCGCTCCGCGGCGCGCCCCAAAATGGCCGCGACCTCGCGTTCCGCCGGCCGGCCCTGGCGATTTGAGACACCATATTCGAGGCCGAATTGAACGGTGCCGAGGCCGAGGTGCGGCAACTTCTTCATTGTACGCCAACCTGTTCCTTAATCGTGGCCGTGACATGCTCAACATCTTCGTCGGTTAGCGACGGGTAAAACGGAACCGACAGGCAAGTGGCGTAATAGTCTTCGGCCTGAGGAAATTCCGCCGGTTCGATATCGTAACGCGCTGCATAGTACGGCTGGCGGTAGACCGGGACATAATGAACCTGGGTGCCAATTCCACGCTCGCGCAGAGCCGCCATTAACGCGGATCGTGTGGTTCGGAGCGCGACGAAATCGAACTCTATGACGTAGAGATGGTTTCCGGAGCGCGACCGCTGTTCCGGTGCCGACTGCGGCAGGCGGATATTAGTCAAACGCGAAAATACCTCGTCGTAGCGGCGCGCGATGGTGCGGCGGCGCTCTAGAAACCGATCGAGCTTGCCGAGTTGCGAAAGCCCGAGCGCTGCCTGGATGTCTGTCATTCGATAATTGAAGCCTAACAGTTGCTGCTCGTATAGCCACGGCTTGATACGTCCATCCTCGCCCGTCTCCTCGCCGACGAAGCGCTGCGCATCTCGCTCGACACCGTGCGAGCGAAGCATGCGTAACCGATGCGCGAGATCGTCATCATTGGTGACGACCGCTCCGCCCTCGCCGGTCGTGATGGTCTTGACGGGATGGAACGAAAACACGCTCATGTCCGCGTACGCGCCGCAACCAACCGGCCTGCCGCAAACGTACGTGCCGCCAACGGAGTGCGCGGCGTCCTCAATGACGACACGATTACCAGCCAGCGCCCGGATATCGGCCGAAGCATGCGCCAGGCCGCAAAGATGAACTGGAATCAACGCTCTGGTCTGCGGCGCCGCCGCCAGCGCCTTTGTCAGCGCCGCCGGCGCCATGCCGAGCGTGTCGCGGTCGATATCGACAAAGCCGGCGTCGGCGCCCGTGTAGAGTAGGCAATTGGACGATGCGGCAAATGTGATCGCCGACGTCAGACCCCAATCTCCAGGCCCGATGCCGGCGGCGAGACAGGCAATGTGGAGCCCCGCCGTTCCGCTACTCACCGCAACAGCGTGCCGCGCGCCGACACGCTCCGCCAGGGTCGCCTCGAAACGTTCGACGGCCGGACCTTGAGTCAGAAAATCGCTACTGAGGACTCCGACCACAGCGTCGATATCGGATTGATCGACGCTATGCCGTCCGTAACCGAGAGTTCGCAGCATTGAGGTTACTCGACGACCGCCCTTAATTGCTCGAGGCTCAGCCACTGGCTATTGCCGTTGCTGGCATATTCGAAGTCGTCCGCAACCGGCTGACCTCGCTCGTCGCCGTAAGCCGCAGAACCGTCGTAGTCCCACATATGGATATTGGGCTGCACGATGTAGAAATCATCGAATTCGACCGTGTGGCGGGCATCGTCGCGGGTGATGAGCAACTCGTGAAGCTTTTCGCCCGGCCGGATTCCCGTCGTTTCCTGCTTGCAATCGGGCCCGATAGCCGCGGCCAAATCGGTGATCCGCATTGACGGGATCTTCGGCACAAAAATCTCACCGCCGCGCATCACTTCCAGACACCGTTCGACAAAACTGGCGCCGTCCTCCAGCCTGATCCAGAACCGCGTCATGCGCGGATCGGTGATCGGCAGCTTGCCGGCTTTCGCACACTCTTTAAAGAAGGGAACGACGCTGCCGCGCGATCCGATGACATTGCCGTAGCGCACGACGGAGAACCGCGGCCCGCCCTTGCCCGCAAGATGGTTCCCAGCAACAAACAGTTTGTCGGAGCATAGCTTGGTCGCGCCGTAAAGATTGACCGGATTGACGGCCTTATCGGTCGACAGCGCGATGACCTTTTTCACCTTTTGATCGATGCAGGCATTTATGACGTTCTCCGCGCCGATCACATTCGTTTTGATACACTCGATCGGATTGTATTCGGCCGTCGGGACCTGCTTTAGTGCGGCGGCGTGCACCACGATGTCGACGCCGGCGAGAGCCCTGTTTAACCGCTCGCCGTCGCGAACATCGCCGATGAAAAACCGCAGCGAATCGGCCGAAATTTTTTGCTGCATTTCGTATTGCTTGAGTTCGTCCCGCGAATAAATCACGAGTCGCGCCAGGCGATGCCGCGAGAGGATTCTCTTGACGAATGCTTGGCCAAAAGAACCCGTCCCGCCGGTCACGAGGATGGCCTTGCCATCGAGAGAAAACTGCTGATCGGTCATGGATACGATGTCTTTGCTATCGGCACGCTACCGCAGTCCGGGTGAAAACGGCCCAGACCGCAAATTGACAAGGTTACCCGCGTCCCTCAGGCCGCGGCTATGGCCTCGGCGTCCAGCAGCACGCGAACCTTGCGGCCGAGGAGATCGAGAAGAATCGCAACTCGCTCACGATCCGGCGTGCCGTCATAAATGCCGAGACAATCGTAAAACGCGCCTTCGAGGATGCGGACTTTGTCGCCAAGCCCAAACCTCGGGCGGACATCGAGCCGAACAAACCCAGCCTCATCCTCGCGGCCTTTGAGCAGGTCGACGACCTGTTCCGGAACCGGCGCAGGAATGTCACCGGTGCTGATGAGCCGCGAAACGCCGACGGTCGAATAGATCGAGCGCCAGCGCTGCTCGGTCAAGTCGATAGCGACGAACAGGTAACGGGGAAACAGCGGCGCCGCGACGACGTCGACGCGCCGCGCATGCCTGCGGCGCTTGAGATAGCGCGGCAAATAAGTCGCAAACCCCTGACGCGCGAGATGCGCGACCGCCTTATTCTCGGCCTTCGCCTGCGTTTGCACGACATACCATCGCATCCGTGCCGACATCATTTTGCGGCCTTGCTGCGTTGACTCATGCGAACGCGCAACAGCTCAGGAATCAGAACGCGCTCGAGTCCGAACTTAGCGACCGCCGCCTCGCAAATCTCGCGGGACCTGACGAGATCGGTGACAAGCACGGCGTCGACCGATTTCGGGATCACGTCAAAATCCGGGAATATGGGGGAGCCGACGGACTCGCGCTGGTCGGCGCCCTTTTGCACGACGCCGACGATTTCGATTTTGTGCTCGATTGCGCAGAGCGCGGCGATTTCAGCGAGATCCGATTGTCCGGCAAGAACCACGGTTCGTATTCCCCGCCTGCGCGCGGCGCGGAATAATTCCGAGCAGTCGGTCTTTGCCTGACGAAAGAACCCGAATGAGTAGGAAAGATATTCGACCGTCAGTCGAGATTTCTCGGCAAAGCCCTGCGGCGTGAGATAGTAGGCGTAACGGCGCGCCGGCGCCTCGCGGACCTTGACCAGCCCTTTCTTGACGCAGCGCTTGAGGTAGGCGTTGACTAGGCCGAGGGCGATACCGAGCTCGGATGCCAGCAGACGTTGCGATTGCGCGCGGTCCTGCTCGACCGCGTCCAGCAGGCCCAACATAATCCGCGAACTCTCCGGACTTTCCTCGCCAACGCGCCGCATGCGGATATCCTGATGTTGCCAAGTGGTACGTCGTTCATCGCGTGAACGTCAAGACTGGATGTTCAAATCATGAACATGTCGCCGCCGCTGGTCTGCATCAGGAATAATGCATTATTTACAATGCTTTAAGAGAACAGAAACATGTCGGGCGCTCGAGATGCAGAGGTCCCTGAACTCCTAAAAATCCGCGGCCAAGCCGACCACATATTTTGCCGACGCGCGCCCCGAATCATGTGCATGTCCAGCGTCCGCCCCTGACAAAATTCCGGCCGCAATGACAAAACCGCACACGCAAACTCCTGATGGCGCCAGCACAGGACGCCGGAGCTGATGAGCGAGGACGGCAAAGCCCTGATTTGGTTGGCCATGTTGGCCTTGGCGTCGGCTGCGGCCATCAGCTTCGGTCTATTGCTCTGGTTACGGCCGCTGCTCACGCGTTACACGCTGGCAAAGCCAACCACGCGATCGTCGCACAAAGTGCCGACACCTCAGGGCGGCGGCATCGCAATCGTTGTCGCCACGGTGCTTGTCGTTGGCGTTGTATCGATCACCGTTCCCGGGATGGCAAATAATCCTGTTGAACTCGCGACCGTCCTCGCGTCGGCGGTTTTGCTTGCCATCGTCGGTGTTGTCGATGATCTGCGCCCCCTCGAACCCGCGCCACGCCTGCTTTTGCAAGTCATTGTCGTGGCCGCGGTCCTTTGGGCGCTACCAACCGAACTTCGTGTGTTCCCGGCGATTCCACGGTGGCTCGAACAGCTGATGTTGTTCGCTACCGCGGTCTGGTTTGTGAACCTCGTAAATTTCATGGACGGGATCGACTGGATGACCGTGGCTGAAATCGTCCCAATCACAGCGGCGCTGGCTTTGTTCGGTTTTGCCGACATGCTTCCGTCGTACGCAACACTCTTGGCCGCCGCTCTGTGCGGTGGGGTGGTAGGCTTTGCTCCATTCAATCGACCGGTCGCCCGGCTGTTTCTCGGCGACGTCGGCAGTTTGCCAATCGGCTTGCTGTTGGTTTGGCTTCTCATCGTGCTCGCCGGCAATGGACATCTCGTGGCCGCGCTCCTTTTGCCGCTCTACTACGTGACGGATACAACGATCACTTTGTTGGTAAGATTTGTCCACGGTGAACAACTCACGCAAGCACACCGTAGTCACTTTTATCAGCGGGCGACGAACAACGGCTTGTGTGTCACTCGGATCATAGGCCGCGTCTTTATTACCAATATTTTTCTTGTGGTTCTCGCGGCCTTGAGCCTGATAATTCAACCGCTTCCCGCACAGATTTTTCTGATTGTGGCCGGAAGCGCGGCGGTCGGGCTCCTACTGTGGAGCTTCGGCCAGCGTCCCGGTGGGTACGGTCCGTAAGCGCGGAAGCAACTTGTATTTTTCTTCACTGTCGCCTGCAGGTCGCTCTGCTTTGGTGGCAAAGCGCTGGGTGGCGCCAATTATCAATCGGGCGGTCGACGAACCATAGAAGCCCCGCCGAAACAATGACTGTCGAAGCGACGATGCACACCCGCGCGTCAGATTGGAATTGAAAACTACGACAGTGTCGGGAAACCGACTGCCCCAAGCGAAGCGAACGCCAATGGGAAACGAAGGGCAGCTCACTCGAACGCGCAAACTCAACATCATGATACCCATCGACACTGTGAGCAAACGACGTCAGCCGCGCGCTCACAACGGGGTTGGCCCCGACGCCCGCGATTTTCGCGCCATTTCATCTCCATCGACAGCAATCGCGACCAATGCGAATTTGGATGGTCGCGCGTCGATAACACCAAATACATTCCGCAAGCGGTGCCGGGTCGGATATTCCACCCAATAATACAGTAGGGACGCAACGCAGATTACTGTCGCAAGGCTGATGAAAAAAAGCGTCTGTTGCGCCACCTCGGAGTCCGCAACATGAAATCCCGCAAAGTAGTCGATGCCATGCCGCAAGACGAGAAGAACAGGAAAATGGATCACATAGGTCGAATAGGAAATTTCGCCGACCCATACCGCCGGCCGGCACCCGAATATCGCCCGCGCAACGGCGCCTTGTCCCGACACACCGGCAACGAGCGCGCCAAGCAGCGCGATCAACACAAAGTCGTTGGCGTCGAGAAACGCGCCGCACACAAACATGAAGAGTCCACCGACTGCCAGCGCATCGAAGAGCCAAGAGGGTGGGCGCGCAAAATCGATTCGCGTCGTACGATAAATAAGAACACCGCAAATGAATTCCGCCGCGACTCGCAGCAACGCCGGCTGGCCGAGCCAAGCCCATTCGATTTCCCAATGAAAGAAGCAAAAAAGTGTGGCGATCCCCGTCAGCATAGCCCCCGCAAGCGGCAAGGCCGAATATCGCGGCAAGACTAGAGCAATGGCCGCCGCGGCCGGAAAAAGAAGATAAGCAAACCACTCCGCGCTGATCGACCAGGACGGGGCGTTCCATCCTGCAACGTCGGTCAACCCCCAAGCATGCAACATGAGAAAATGCCAAGGTAGGTCGCCATAATCCCAGCTCTTTTGTTCATTAAGCTCGATGCCTTTAAAACGGAGCACAGCGATCAACACGACCAGCAAGATCAGGACGGTGGCGTGTGCGGGAAACAGCCGGACAAATCGATGCCAGAAGAAAACACAAAGCGACCGCGCATGAATAGGCACGAGGGCACCCATATAGACGTACGCGATGATGAAGCCGGAAAGGATAAAGAACAGATCGACGCCCAGATATCCGCGACGGACGAGAGACTCGTCAACAAGCCAGTTCGGAAAATTTTGGCCAGCGTGAAGCGTGAGGACTAGCAGTGCGGCAATGGCGCGAACGCCAGTTAGTTCAGGTTGATACGACTTGCCAAGATGCCGCATAAACTAGTCACGCGATTCGATCGCACGTTTTTATGATTATTTCGACGGTTCCTATTGCGCAAAATGCGCGCCAAGGCCATGACGGACGAGTTGCTCCGGGATCGGGTGGTTGACGTTGTAACAGGTGTGTCAAAATTCCAACCTCTCACGCGTGCATTGGCTGCACCAGCATACTGCTGTTCTGGATTGCTGGTGGATCAACAATGGCTGTCCCGCCCTGCCCGTCGCTTGAAGCGACGAACGCCGAAGCCATATAGTTACCCAAAAGCGCAATGCTGGCCATATGCGTTCCGTCACCAACCGTGAGAGTTCCCGAAGCATTGGTACCCGAATAGCCGACCGTCGCATTAGCGCCCGCAATAATGTCCCTCAGATCGAGAGTATCCTGACCAGTCATTCCTGCAACTGTGCCGGCGAATGCGGCCGAGTTGTCGAGTTGCAGCGTTCCGGCATTACCAGCAAAGGTCACGGCCCCCGCATAGGCCGCGCTGAGCTCCTCGGTCGCACCCTGAGCAACCGTCACGGGGTCAACCACCGTGAACTCCTGCCAGGCCGTCAGCGTGCCATTGTTCTGCAACAGCCGAGCCCACAACGTGTCAGTGTTACCGGAGGTGCCCTCATTGAACACCGTGCCAGCCACGTTGGCCGGCGTTACATCAATCTCGTGCCCGGCGGTCTGCGCCACGCCGTTGACCACGAACTGCCCGGTCGCCGCCGTACCGTTCGAGTCCCACAGCTCCAACAGGCTATAGCCGACACTGCCAGGGTCGCTGACTGTCACCAAAGTCGACACATTGATAACTTGGCCGTGCGTCGCCGTAGCGTCGTTGCTTACCGACAGTGTCGGCGGCTGGGCCGGCGACACGTTCCATTGCCCATAATCTGTGGTTAACGCCGTGTCAGTATCTACGGTTACTCCGATTAAAGTCGGGCTGGCTGAGACACCATTTGAATTTCTTTGGATATTAGCCCCGGAAAATGAAGTGCCCCAATGGGTATCTACCCAATAATAGCTTACATTCGGCAAATTCAAATTTTCGATTGCGGTTAGTACATCGCCCGGACCATAGACACCTATCTTGTAAGGGTTGCCTTGAGCCGCAAAATCCCCGCTGATCCGTTCAAAATATGTTTCGATCGCACTAATATAAGCAGATGGCAGACTACCAGACCCACTATAAACGCCAGCCTCAAAGGCAGGATCAACCGTAAAGTAGATCACTGTTCCCAGCGGTTGATGTGCAATGGTTTCTGCTGCCGTAATCGCACTGGCCGAACTA
>Ga0207071_1154_pt1 | contig 12039 bp, 6 predicted proteins | sample Alteio_BWMinHeat_67_FD_153531 | JGI IMG/M metagenome (GOLD analysis project Ga0207071, IMG submission 153531) | Enriched cells from forest soil in Barre Woods Harvard Forest LTER site, Petersham, Massachusetts, United States -... | ecosystem: Environmental > Terrestrial > Soil > Temperate forest >...
ACCGAGCGGCGCGATCAGCGCGACGGTAATCAGCATCTTCAAGAACCAGGGGAGCCAGACCAGCGCGGTGAGGAGCCCGGAGAGCACCAGCGCAAGCAGTGTGGTGAGCAAGGCGGTGAGGCCCAGGACTTTAATCATGCGTCCTTCGTCGCCGCCGAGGACGCGCGGGCTGAAGTAACTCCCCAGGCCGCTGGAGAGCAGCAGCGAGAAGATGACGACGGTCAGCGCATAGGTCGGGTGGCCGAGGAAGAGGATGAATTTCTGGATGAGCCCGACCTCGATCAGAATGTAACCCGCGCCGATCAGCAGGAAGTAGACCAGGAAGCCGCGTATGCCGGGTTGACTGGGAAGGCGCGTACCGAGGACGAGGGGCGGCGCGATCAGGATCAGCATTGTGGCAAGCAGGCTGATCGCCATGAGCTTGAACAGGAGCGGGATGGCGTCGTTGATCTTGCGGTCGGCGGTGTTGGCGGTGCCCTTCATGAACTCCCACAGGTCGCGCGGCTGCACGGAGTAAAAGAAAAACGGCCGGTCATCGGAGACCGGAGTGATATCGAACTTGTAGTTGCGCTCATACTCGGCGGGATTCGGACTGAGCAGGAGATCCCGGAACTGGTTGGGGATCGGGCTTCCGGGATAGTATACGGGCTGTTGGACGCCATGCGCGAAGATTGCCTGGGCGCGCGCAATATCCGCGTCGCTGAACGGCTTGCGCGCCACTAACACGGTATCGAGCGCGCCGTAGTCGGCGGTCGAACCCTGCCGCGAGACGATCACGTGACGCGCGGGCTGCTTCTCGCCGAGCTGGGTCAGGGCATCGATGGCCAGCGAGATGAGGCGCAGCGATTCGCGCGGCGGGTCGAAGCCCCAGCGGGTGATGGCGAGCACGCCGTCGTCGGTGAGGTGGGTGAGGTAATCGCGGAAGGCGTCGCTGGTGTAGAGATTGTTTTCGGATAGCGCGAAGGCGCCGGCGGCGGTGGCGGCCCAGGTATCGACGAGCGTCGCCTGCACGATCTGATATTTGCTGGTGCTGCGGCGGACGAAGCTGCGGCCGTCTTCGACGAAGAGGTGAACGTCGGGGCGCCAATACAGGTCGTTGCTGTATTTGGCGAAGCGCTGCTGCATGATGGTGTGCGCGATGATGCCGTTGATTTCGACGGCGGTGACGTCGCGGCTGCCGGAGGCGATGGCGCGCGCCACATCCCACCCGCCGCCGGGGCCGATGATCAGGGTCTTGGCGCCGGGGCGTACGGCGTAGGGCAGGGCGGGGCCCTGAAACATCAGGTCGCGGCGATTGTCTTCGGTGAGGCGATTGAAATCGAAGTGGGCGATGTCGGTGGCGGCATCGGCATCGATCACGATGCGGTAATCGCCGTTGGGTTGGCGGACCACGCCGATGCGGGAGAGATCGTTCCACTGCTTGAAGATTTCGTTGGGAATCGCCTGTCCCTTGGCGTGGCGGATCGTGAGCACGGGTTGCTTCTGGTTGTAGACCAGGAAGGCGACCAGCGCGAGGGCGAGGGCGACGCTTCCGGCGCGGGCGCTGGCGGAGCCGGCCAGGCTGTGCCAGATTGCGGCGGCCACCGCGAAGGTGACGGCGGCGCAGATCACGGTGTCGGGACCGCCGACCAGGCGTACCAGGGCGATGAGCAGGAAGCACCCGGCGGCGGCGCCGGCGAGATCGAAGAAGTAGATGCGGTCGACGTGCGCGATGGTTTCGCCGATAGCGAGCGAGACGATCGTGCCGGCGACGAAGAAGGGCAGGGCGGTAGTGAAGTAGACGAGCACGAAATCCCAGGTGGAGAGCGTGTCTCCGCGGCCGAGCAGGATGGCGAGCGCGAGGATGACGAGCAGGCTGTTGAGCAGGCTGAGGCGTCCAAGGCGGGTGAAGAGCGGCGCTTTCCAGCCGGCGACTATGTAAGAGAAGACGCCGCCGAGGCCGAGGCCGAAGAGCGCGATTGAGATCGCCAGAAAGGCGAAGTGGTAGTAGAAGACCACCGAGAAGATGCGGGTGAGGGCGAGTTCGAGGAGCAACGTCGCCATGGTGGTGAGGGCTACGCACAGGTAGACCTCACGCCATTGGGAAGTGGTCGTTTTCACGGAGTTCAACTTTTATTGTAGGGCGTGTTGCATGCCGGAGTGGCTCCAGGCCGGGAGTCCTGTCCTACTGGATGTAGATCTGGACGGCGTTGCTGACCGAATCGCTGAAGGCGAGGGTGACGTTGACCGCGCCTTTGGGCAGGCCGTCGGGAACGACCACATTGATCTGGTAGAGACCGGCGAAAGTCGGCGTCAAGCCGGCGTAAAGCGGCGTGACGACTGTGCCGCCGATGCCGCCGCCGAAGTTGACGGTCGCGGTGGCGGTAAGCGGGGCAAAGGGCGAGGTCGCGGGCGCGGGTTGACCGCTGATCACCGAGGGGTTCGTCGGGCCGAGGCCGATCGCGTACATGGTCAGCGCATCGCCGGCAGTCGCGGGGTGCGTGTTCACGCCGGGGAAGGAACCGACGGGCATGGGGATGCTGAGATCCTGATTCTGGATGGCGCCGTAGGTGCCGACGCCGATCAGGAGCAGGCGCGGCGCACGATCCGCGACCTGCACCGAGACCAGGTTGCTGGTGAGGCCATCGCGCGTCACTTGAATCACCGCGGTCCCGTTGCTGATTTCGTAGGGCATCTGGAAGGCGAGCTGGCCGTACGAAGAATAGTACATCGGCGCCGCCTGGCCATTGACGGTCACGCTGGCGCCGCCCACCTGGGTGGCGAGCGGCGGCGCCGGACCCACGGTCAGGGCGCTGAAGGAGAGCTGATCGCCGAGCACCACCATTACATCGCCGCGAGCGACGGTGTCGCCCTGGGCGAAGATCGCGTTATCCACCACACCTTGATAGTTGATGAAGGGGCCGGCCTTGGCCTCCACGTCGAACTCGATGGGGATGGTGACGGTACCGTTTGCGGCATTGGAAGAGATGGCCACCGAGCCGGTGTAGGTGCCGGCGGCCATCGTGCCGGCGTCGAAGGTGAGGATCGCGGAGTTGGAGATGGTCGAGGCTTTCAGCCATGCTCCGCCATTACCAAGGGCCCCGGAAAGCGTCAGCGTGCCCAGGCCGGCGTTGGTCAACGTGACCGCCGTGGTCAGGGGCAGGGCGCCTTGCGCGAGGTGGACCACCACGTGGTCCGTGGAGGCCAGCGCGATCGGCTGCGTGGTGACCCGCATGGTCACCGGGATCGACTTATTGTCGGGTGCGAAGGTCGAGCCGCTGGTGGTCAGGGTGCCGCTATAGGTTCCGGACGGCATCGAGGAGGCGGGCGCGAAGTGCACGCGGTAGGGAAAATTGAAGCGGAAGCTGCCGGTGCCATCGACGGCGAGCGAGAGCCAATTGCCGCCATCGTTGGTCTTGGGGGCGGCGGCTAGCTGGCTGTTGGTGGAGAAAGATATGTCGCGCGTGCCGCCGGGGGCGACGTAGACATCGAGGCTCGCGGGCACGGCGCCGCCAATAGCCACGGTGACCGTGATGGATTGCGGTGCGTCTACCACGCTGGTGTTGTTATCGGCGACGGTGACGATTCCGGTCGACATGCCCGCCGCCAGGCCAGATGTGTTCAGCGAAATCTGCAGCGGCGTGCAGGTTCCGGGGCGGGAGGAGCAGGCGCGCGGCGAGCCGACCGAGGTGGTGATCCACGACACCGAGGAAAAGAGTTTGGGGCTGAGCGCACCATCGCCGGCGTTGTAGACCTCGACGGTTTGCGCCGCGCCGTTGGAGCCCTGTGCGACCGAAACCGGCCCCACGGTGGTGGATACGAGGCGCAAGAGCGGAGCTGCGCTCAGTGCACCGGAAAAGAGGAGAAACGTGGCGGAAACCGCCGGAAGATTCCGTAGATTTAGACCCACTCGAGAGCACCCTTCTTATAAGCCCAAATATAACCAACCGCGAGAATCACCAGGAACACCGCAACTTCGGCGACACCGAACCATTGCATCTGGCGATAGCGGACGGCCCATGGAAATAAGAAGATGGTCTCGACATCGAAGATGACGAAGAGAATCGCAATGATGTAGAAGCGTACGGTGTAACGCCCGCGGGAATCCGACGCGGCCTTGATGCCGCATTCATAAGCTTCCAGTTTAGCCGCGAACGGCGCCGACGGCCGAATCAGTTTGGCAGCGACGATTGCCACAACGGGGAAGCTGATCGCGATTGCCAAAAAAATGAAAATCGGAAGGTAGCCGCTTGGCATGGCCCTTACTATAACACGCAGCCGCGCGTGGGGGAGGTCAAGTCGCACAGATGCGGGGTAATTTGCGATACCGCCGGAGGGGAGCCGTCGAGCGGGGTCAAACGGCCCGATTTGGTACACATTCCGCTCAGAGAATTCCTAGTAGTGTTACTCGTCCGGTCCTACACGACACAGGACCTTCGGGGCCTACAAACAGACCATTGTACTGGTACCCGTACCAAACCCAAACGGACGACTAGTACCTTTGGATTCATTGACTTACAGGCACCCGCTCCGGTAGCTTGGAAGGGTAGGAGACGAGCATCACGCAGATCAGATCACAGCTTCGAGTTATGGCAATTGCCGCTTTTCTAGGGTCGTTAGCGGCGATGCCGGTGAATGCGTCCGGATATTTGTTCACCAACGGCGGAGCGGGCACGGTGGGGATCACCGTCGGCAACCTGGTGAACGCGAATCTCGCAGTCAATAACGACAGCGTTACGATGCCGAACAACATCGACATGGCGATCGCGTTTGCATCCGGCGATAAGTTGACGATGTCGAGCGGAACGATTGTGGGAGCGGTGGATTTCGCAGATCCGGCGACGACCTCTACCGGAGGCACCTGCTCCGCGATGCCCGGCAGTGTTTGCAAGGTAGACAGCGGCAGCAGCATCACCAGCGGGACGATCAGCGGGTTTACTTTGCAGAACGCTTCGCCGATCGGTTCGGCGGTGAATGAGTGGCTCGGGCTGACCAGCACATCTACAGGATGGGGGGCGGTCACCACGACGACGAACCCTTCGCAGGTGGTCGCGGTGAACCTGGCGTCCGGCGCCACACTTTGTGCCGGCGTCTCCGGTTGTAGCGTAGGGAACACCGCCAACAGCACCGTGACCAAGATCATCAACGGCGTCTCGCAGACGGCCTACGTCTTCGACATCACCAGTTCCGGATCCCACATCAATAGCCCGGTGACCATCAAGGGGGACGGTTCCACCCTGGTCATTCTGAACTACAGCGGCACGAACACGCTGCAATCGAATCAGGTGATTTCCTTAAGCGGGCTATCTCCCGATCAGGTGCTGCTGAACAATTCCAGCACGGGCGGTATGCAGACCAGCAACGGATTCAGCTTCACGGGTGCGCTGGCGATCTCGCGGGGAACGACAATCAACCTGGACGGCGCCGGCATTAACGGACGCCTGTTTATCAGTGGTGCGTCGTCTCCATCCATCCAATCGGGGTTTAACCTGACTGCACCCAGTGACATTGGCCCGAACGGAGTGCCGGCGCCGGAATCGGAATCCACGATCCTGATGGCGAGCGGACTGGCGCTGGTCCTGATCGCATCCGCGGCGCGACGTCATCGGCGATTGTTGGGAATTTCCCCATCTGGTACCAGTACTTCTGCGACCCTTTGAAACTGATAGTACCCATCGATTCATTGATTTGTGAATTCTGGCTCGCTACACTCTTAAATATCGCGGGAAGCTGTATGTGCCGATACAGAAAGCACAGCAGAGTTGTACCTTCCATGACTACAGCAGGGTGTGAGAGGAAGATCTGGGTAAAAGACGGTTTCAGAGAGACTCCATTCGAACATCTCGACGCAATCCCGGGCTTTTGCCGGCGATTCTGGTCGGGTTTTTGAGTGCGTTTCCCGTTCAGGCCGCGACTACCATGTTCGTCACGGCGCCCAACTCCACGATCGGCGGCGCTGCCGTCAATGTCCAAGTCACTTTCATTACCAGCCTGAACCAGCTCGAGGTCCAGATCCAGAATCTGGAAGGCAGCATCAGCGTGGAAACCCAGGCGGTTTCGGCGGTGGACTGGCTGTTAAAGAACCTGGACAATTCACCAACCATCCAACCGTCAACGATAACCCTTGTACAGACGAATGAGGCGGGACTGGGCCAGGTAGTCAACATCACCTCGACTACGGCCACGCTATCGGCGCTGACCACGATCACCAACCGATGGGGGATTTCTTCCTCGGGCCAGCAGATCGTCGGTGGCGAGCAGATCAGCACCTTTACCGGTGGCAGCCCCAGTCAGCTCATCATCGGCCCGCCTCCCTATAATCATCCCAACGCCGCCATCACTGGGCACAACCCATTTCTCGAGACCGATTCCAGCACACACATCAGCTATGTCCTTGGGTACGGAACGAATAGCGGTGTCACGGCAAACACGGTGATCAGCCAGGCGCGGCTATCTTTCGGCACTAGTTTTGCCACTGCACAGGAACTCGACCTCGTCTTCGAGGCTCCGGAGCCCGGTACGGTGGGCTTGTTATTGGGTGGGATTGCGCTGATCTGCCTCGGGCTGACACGACGCCGGGGGAAGCCGGACTCTCCGGATCAAAAATAGTAGCGGCGGTCTTGTCGAATTGTTCGACGGGTCTATCGGTTCTGGTATGACCGAGAATCTCTACAGTACCCCTCCAACTATTGTCTCCAATGATCTGTGCCGATATGGTCATAAGGGGAGATGTATCGTGCACGTAGCTTCGGAGCCTGTCTAGGACTCCTGCTGTGGATGGCCGGCGCTCCGGCCGGGAACGCCAGTACCATTGCCTTCGCTACGAATCCGCAACTGGTGGCGGGCCGCGAAATCAACGTCAAGGCGACCTTCGATTTCGACTTTACGGCCCAGACGGTGACCATCTACCTGCTGAACCTGGAATCCAATCCGGTGGATATCGCGCAGGGATTGGGGTCGCTGCGGTTCGACCTCACCAACGCCGGCACCACGCCGACCTTGGCCTATCGAAGTTCCTCGATCGGCCTCTTCGATATCGACAATCAGGGACGGCCGCAATCGATCACCAGGATCGATCCGCACTCCAATACCTGGAAGGCGAGCAACATCGGCGGCGATACGATGGCCTTTTGCGCGGTCTGCGCGACGACGGCAACGATGATCCCGGAATTGGTGCTCGGGGGGCCTTCGAATGCCGGAACCTACGCGAAGAAGACCAGCCTGACGGATGGCACCAACGATCCGTTTCTCATCGGCAGCGGCGCCAGCTATGCGAGCGGCGTGTTGAGCGGCCTGGATACTTCACCGTCGTGGGTGTTCCAGGTGCCCAATCTGACCCCGACGGTCATGGTCTCGAACGTCTTGTTTGGATTCGGCGAAGGCGCCGCGTATGGGACGGCCTCCTACTTTATGGCGAACTATACGGAATACGAGGTGCCGGAGCCGGATTCTAATATCATGATCGTCAGCGGGCTCGGGCTGGTGGCGCTCGCCGTGGGGGTACGGCGGTATATGCGCTCGCATGGCTGAGTGCGGCAGGCGCGAAAGGCCGCCTAAGAACTTACAACGGCTTCGACTCGGTTGTCGTGACTTCCAGCGCCTTAAGGCTCTTCGCCGTCACCTGCTGATTGATCCCCGGAAGATCTTTCAACGCGGCGTCAAATTTAACCTTTTGCGCGGCGAGTTGGTCGCTCAGATCCTTAAACACGGTGTACGACGACGCGATCGGTTTGCCGTCGCCGGTCTCCACCACGCGCTCCAACGCCGCCATCTTGTTATTCAACTTGATGGGGAAGTTCAGCGGGTCCTGGCCGCTCCGATTCTGCACCTGATACACCTCTTCTTCCACCGCGATAAGTTTCTTGCGGAAGGGGTCGAAGGCCGGCTTCAGGTCGGCCGCCTGCTTCTGCCGGTCGTCCATCTGCTTCTTGAGCTCCCGAATCGCGATCACCATCTCGTTGGCCTCGGTGGTTTTATCGCGGATCTGCAGCGCGAGCTTAAACTGCTCGGTCAGGTCGGCGACGGTCACGCTGTCGATGCGCGGGTCCTTCTCCACGGTCATCCGCTCGCTCAGCGTTTGGCCGTTGACGGTCAGCTTCACCGTGTAGGGCCCGGGCACTGCCATCGGGCCGCCCCGTCCCGCGCCCCAGAGGATCATGCCCTGGAAGCTCTTGGCGCCGGGATAGCGCAGGTCCCAGGCGAAGTTGTTGATGCCCGCCTTGCGCGGCACGGGCAGGGTGCCTGCGCCGCGACCGCCCCCGCCGCCATCGTCTTCGGCCGCGGCGTCGTCCGCCGGCGCGGACGCAGCGGCAGCGCCACGCCCTCCGCGTCCGCCACGTCCGCCGCGCGCGTCATCTTCCGGACTGCCCGTGTAGCTGCGCACCACTTGTCCCTTCGCATCCACGATGTCGATCTGCACCTTGTCGGCGGGCTGCTTCAGGAAATACGAAATGCGTCCCTGGTTGACGTTCCGCGCCGCCGCGGGCGGGCGGAAAAGATAGGTGCTCGAGATCGGCACGGCCGGCGTCAACTGGCGCAGCGGCGCGATGTTGTCCAGGATATAGAAGGACCGGCCGTGCGTGCCGATCACCAGGTCGCTGCCCTCGATCACCAGGTCGGCGACCTGCGTGTCCGGCAGATTCAGCGCGATCGATTGCCACTGCGCGCCATCGTCGAAGGAAACGTAGATGCCGTGCTCGGTGCCGGCGAATAGCAGGCCGCGCTTGCCCGGATCTTCGCGCACCGCGTGGACAAAATCGTTATCGGGGATGCCGTTGACGATCTTGCTCCATGTTTTACCGTAATCGGCGGTTTTAAAGATGTAGGGCTTGCGATCGTCGTTCTGATAATTCTTCACCGCAACATAGGCAGTGGCCGCGTCGTTGGGCGAGGCGTCGATCAGGCTGACGCGTCCGAAATCCGGCATGCCGGGCGGAGTGATCTTGGTCCAATGCTTGCCGCCGTCGCGCGTGATGTTCACCACGCCATCGTCGGAGCCGGTCCAGATCGTGTCTTTCTCTTTGTGCGAGGGCGCGATCGTGAAAATCGTACCGTAGATCTCCGGGCCGTTCTGGTCGTGCGTGATCGGGCCGCCGGAATCGCCGAGCGTCTTCGGATCGCCGCGCGTCAGGTCGGGCGAAATCATCTGCCAGGAATGGCCGTCGTCGATCGTGCGCCAGAGGTGCTGCGAGCTGGTGTACAGAATGCCGGCGTCGAGCGGGTGGAACACGATCGGGAAGGTCCACTGCCAGCGCTCCTTCAAGGATCCGGCCGATTCGCCGGAGAAGAACAGCGGGTAGACCTGGATGTCGCGGGTGTAGCCGGTGCGCCGGTCGAAACGTGTGAGCAGCGCGCCCTGGCTGCCGGCGTAGAAGAGATTCGGATTGGTCGGATGCGGCGCGATGTAGCCGCTCTCGCCGCCGCCGACGGGGTAAGGCGGGGTGCCGCCGCGTCCGCCGCGCCCGCCCTGCGCGCTCGAAACGCAGATGGTGGAATTATCCTGCTGCGCGCCGCAGACGTGATACGGAATGTCGCGCGTCGTGGCCACGTGGTAAAGCTGCGCCGTGGGAAATTCCTGGCCGGTCCACGTGTCGCCGCCGTTCTGCGAAACGTTGGCGCCGCCGTCATTGCTTTCGATCATGCGCAGCGGGTTCGCGGGGTCGATCCACAGATCGTGATTGTCGCCGTGCGGCGTGCGCAGCGTGCGGTAAGTCTTGCCGCCGTCGGTGGATTTGTAGAAGCCCGTGTTGAGCACGTACATCGTGTCCTTCGCCTTCGGGTCGGCATAGATGCGCGAGTAGTAGAAGGCGCGCTGGCGCAGGCGGCGATCCTCGCTGGTGAGCTTCCAGGTGTCGCCGGCGTCGTCAGAGACGAAGACGCCGCCATTCTGGTTCTCGACGATGGCGTAGACGCGATTGCCGTCCGCTCCGGAGACCGCGACTCCGATTTTGCCGATGATGCCCGCCGGCATGCCGGGATTGCGCGTCAGCTCGGTCCAGTGATCGCCGCCGTCGGTCGTTTTGAACAACCCGCTCGCCGGACCGCCGCTGGAAAGGCTCCACGGCGTGCGGTTCGCATCCCAAATTGCGGCGTACAGCACGTCGGGGTGTTTGGGGTCGAGCGTGAGATCGACCGCCCCCGCGTGGTCATTGCGGAAGAGGACTTTCGTCCACGACGCACCGCCGTCCTTGGTGCGGAAGACGCCGCGCTCCGCATTCGCGCCGTACGGGTGGCCGAGCGCGGAGACGTAGACGATGTCGGGATTCGTGGGATGGACCCGGATGCGCGAGATCGCTTGTGTATCGGCGAGCCCGCTGTGCTTCCACGTCTTTCCCGCGTCCGTGGATTTGTATACGCCGTCGCCCTGCATGATGTTGCCGCGCAGCTCGGTCTCGCCCATGCCGATGTAGAGGACGTCCGGGTTGGATTCCGAGACCGCGACGGCGCCCACGGAGGAGCTCTTCAGTTGGCCGTCGGTGACCGGCCGCCAGGTCAGTCCACCGTCGGTCGTCTTCCAGAGGCCGCCGCCGACGGCGCCGAAATAATACTCCAGGGGGCGGGACGAGCTGCCGGAGGAGGTGATGGAGCGTCCCCCGCGCGCCGGCCCGATGCTGCGCCACGTGAGGTTGGCGAAGATGGTGGGGTCGTAGGTGGCTGCCGATAGGAGGAAGGCGAAAGGAAGGGCCAGGGCTAGTTTCCGCATGGGTGAAATTATAGCGCGCGAGGGTTTCGCGCCGGGCCGCTATTCGTGACGCAGGGCCGTGTTGGGGTCCACTCTGGCGGCCCGGCGGGACGGAATCCAGCATGCCAGCAATGCGACCGCCGTGAGCAGGAGAGGAACCACCGTGAAGGTCGCGGCGTCGTGTGCCGGCACGCCGTAGAGGAAGCTGGTGAAGAGTTTCGCCAGGACCCAGGCGGCGGCGAGGCCGGGGACCAAAGCCACCGCTACCAGTGTCAAGCCTTGGCGAACGATCAGGCGTTGTACTTCCCCGATTCTCGCGCCGATCGCCAGACGGATACCGATCTCCCGGGTCCGCCGGCTTACCCAGTAGCTGATCACGCTGTATAGTCCCACGGTCGCCAGCGAAAGCCCGAGCAAACCGAAAATGGCGAAGAGCGTTCCTGCCAGTCGGGGCAGGAATAGTGCATCGCTGAGATGCTCTTCCATCGTGGCAATGTCAAATATCGCAAGCGAGGGGTCCAGCGCGTGGATCTCCGCGCGGACGGCCTGCCCGAGCGCACCCGGCTCGCCCGCGAAGCGGACCAGAACCGCGTAGCCGCTCGTGGATGGATCGGCGCCGAGGTCCTGCGCGAGCGAACGGTAAAGGATGGCCCGGATGTCCTCACCCAGCGTGCGCGACTTCGTGTTCTTGACCACCCCGATGATTTCGTAGGTACGATTGCCGTCGCGAACGTGCTGGCCGATTGGGTTCTGACTACCGAAGAACCGCTGTACGAACCGCTCATTGACCACGGCGGTGCGGGGCGAAGTTACGGTTTCGTTCTCGAAGTCGCGTCCGGCGACGCGCCGGATGCCCATGGTATCGAAATAGCCGGGGCTCGCCATAAAGAGATCGACGACTGCATTTCCAGGAGGACCCGGCCGGCCTTCCACCTCGAAGCCATCGCTGCGGTGACCGCCGGAGAGCGGCACGGCGTCGGTACATGCCGCCGAGATCACGCCGGGGAGTCCGGCTGCGCGCTGGCGCACCGCGGCCAGCAGTTGCACCGAGCGCTCGGGGCTGTATCCATGGAGCCGCGGATCGACCGACATCATCAGAACGCCCTTGGAGCGGAACCCGATATCGATGCGGGAAGCGTTGCCCAGGCTGCGCAAAAAGAGTCCGGTGGCGCAGAGCAGAACCAGCGACATCGAGATTTGCGATACCACCAGGAGATTCCGCAGGCTCCACAGGCGGCCCGCGCCCGCGAGTGCGTCCTCCCCCTTGAGGGCGCCTGCGATGATGGGGCGGGCCACCGCCCACGCCGGAGCCAGGCCGAACAGCATGCCCGCCCCTGCGCTCAAGACGAACGCATACAATAGGACCCCGCCGGTCACGT
>Ga0207071_1155_pt1 | contig 12031 bp, 11 predicted proteins | sample Alteio_BWMinHeat_67_FD_153531 | JGI IMG/M metagenome (GOLD analysis project Ga0207071, IMG submission 153531) | Enriched cells from forest soil in Barre Woods Harvard Forest LTER site, Petersham, Massachusetts, United States -... | ecosystem: Environmental > Terrestrial > Soil > Temperate forest >...
GCAAGTACGTAGAGTGCGTGAGCGTTTGTTGCTAGAAAATTTTGAGACGGTGTCATTGCAGCAAGGTTTATCCACATGGGTAGAAAAAACCAAAACACAAGGTAAGCAAGCGGTACTCGCTTTGTCGGCACGGCAGGCTATTTGTCAGCAAGCACAATTTCCTTTGACTTGGTCTGAGGATGATATTGAGAAAGACATTAACCATAATCGGCAACACTATTTCCCAGGAATTACTGAAGAAATCTGTTTTGATTTCAGTGTGGGACAAAGTGAAGATAAGGCCACCCAAAATGCTGTGATTGTTGCCACGCGTGCAAGACATTTGCATGAACAAGTGCATATCGTCACCCAGGCGGGTTTGCAATTGTATGCTGTGGATTTAGATGTGTTAGGTATTGCGCGCGTTGTTCGTTTTGCCGTGCATGAACGTGATATTGTGATTATCGAATTTTTGCACGCGGAGTGTCAGTTAATTTTTTTGTCGGGGAATAATTTATTGAGAGTGCAACGAGTAGGGGAAAATCATTTTCAGGAAGTTCAACGGCTGTTGCAAAATGGCAAACCACAAAAGATTGTTTTTTTAGGAAGGAATAACCTGTCAGAACAATTGCAAATAGAATTATTGAAAAATTTAAGTGTAGAAATACGGCAAGCAGACGAATTAAAAATAGATACCGATATTCCCACAATAGCCTGGCGTCACTTGGGTCTAATTATTCGAGATCATCGTTATGATGAAAATTAATTTATTATCTTGGCGTCATACTAGGCGAGTTTCTCGTCGACGATGGTTTTACGGGGTTTCTTGTGTAATCATCGCGGTAAGTATAATAAGTGTTGTTTGTGTGCATGGTTTGATATTGCAAACAATTCAAATCCAGAAGGCAAAAAATGCATCATTAAGAGATAAAATAGCAATGCACCAAGAAAAAGTGAAATCCGCAAAGATTTTACAAAATAGATTTGAAACTCTGCAAATCGTTGAACATTTAAATCAAAATAATAAAAAATTATTTCATTGCCTGGATATTGCTGGTGAGAATGGCGTGCAATTAAAAATATTTAACAGACATCATAATGAAGTAAAACTTCAAGGAAGTGTTTCGGAAATGGATTATTTATCAGAATTTTTAAAAAAAATTTCTGTCACCACCAAAATTATCAATGTTGAGAGCGATGCGGCAACAGGAGATATCCTGTTTGAGGTGAAAATATCGTGAAGAATTATTTTTTCTTATTGTTATTGACGGGCGCCATCATTTTTTCTGGATATTGGTTTGATTTTAGAGGAAATATGGTGCTTTTAAAAACACTTAATCAAAAAAATAAAGCGTTACAAAACAAATATTCCGCAGAAAATGCGTTTTTAAAAAACAACAGCGCCATGTGTACCGTGGCGTCGAAGATGGTAGTCTTAGATAAAAATGCTATAGATATAGAAGGTTTGTCATCTAATCTAGTGAAAATGGTTAAGCATCATGATTTGTCTTTATTATTTTTTCGACCTTCTGGAGTTCAAACCTATAAGCAAATTCCTTTTGTTGCATTTTCACTGAAAGTGGAGGGAGAGTTGAGTGCTGTAAAATTTTTTATAAAAAATCTACAAAAAAGAGCAATGCCAATCGTATTACAAGATTTTTCTGTTGAGATTCAAGATGGCGGGGTAGTGACATTTTGGGCAAATGCCAAAATTTTTTTGATGACTATCGATCATTATGTCATAGAAAAAAATCCGGCCTCGTCTATTTTTATTTTGGGAAAGCATGAAATTTCGCAAAAAGAATTTATGCAAAGAAAACTAAAAGCTGTAGGCTTAATTAAACAGGGTAAAACACAATACCGACTAGCAAAGTTGCCTGCTGGAGATGTTGTGACGATAGAGGAGAAAGTATGAAAAAACTTGGTATTTGTTTGTTAATTTTTTTAAACATACAATTTTGTTTTGCAAAAAATACTATCTCTATTGATTTAGAGAATGTAAGTTTAGCTGATGCTATTCGCGTTATCGCTGAACGCATTCCATGTCGTGTTAGCGTAAAGCCAACAATAGTAGGATCAGTGTCTTTGCATCTCAAAGCTGTCTCAGCAGAAGAAACACTGGATTTATTACTGGCGTCGCATCAACTCATTAAACACAAGGTAGATGATACCTGGGTGATAGAAAAAAGTGTCGAACGCATGAAAGAAAATCAAGATAGTGTTCAACTACAAGAAAGCAGCGTGAATGCCGCACCCCTAGTTACTCGCGTGTGGCAAATTCATTATGCTAAAGCTGATGATATGATTCGTCTTTTGCAAGATAATCATTATACTTTACTTTCAAAACGTGGAGCTGTGCATGCAGATACGCGTACCAACACGCTATGCGTACATGATATTTTAGAGCATATGGATGAAATTAATCGTTTGATTAAACGTTTAGATATTCCCGTACAGCAAGTATTAATTGAAGCGCGCCTTGTGAATATTGATCATTCGTTCGAGCGTGAGTTGGGTATGCATTTTTCTGTGCAAAATGCTGAAGCCATTGACTCCGAAAAAAATCATTTCAGCCTTGCTGTCGCGCATCTTGCAGATGCTTCATTGTTAGATGTGAAATTAGCTGCGCTAGAAAATGAAGGACACGGTGAAATTATTTCTAGTCCAAGTCTTTTTACTGCCAATCAACAGACAGCGATGATTGAATCAGGCGAAGAAATTCCCTATCAAGAAACCAGTCGTAATGGTGCGACTAGCGTAGCTTTCAAAAAAGCTGTATTGGCTCTCAAAGTCACGCCGCAAATTATGCCCGACCATAAAGTCTTGCTTGAACTTGAAGTCAATCAAGATAAACCTAGCAAACACGTAGTGCTAGGTGTGCCAGCCATTAGTACTAGGCATATGAGTACACATGTGTTGGTAAAAAATGGTCAAACAGTCGTATTAGGAGGTATTTATGAGGAAGATCAGACATGGGAAACGGACCGTATTCCTTTTTTAGGAAAAATTCCACTTGTTGGTTTTCTCTTTCGGCAGCAAAATAGTAGCCAAGGAAAACGTAAATTATTTATTTTCGTCACTCCAAAAATTATGTAAGAGGATTTTGTTGTGAAAAATATTATTTTAATCGGCCCCATGGGTGCTGGTAAAAGCAGTGTAGGAAAGTCTTTGGCGCAAGTTTTAAAAATGGATTTTTATGATTCCGACGAAGAAATTGAAAAAAGTACAGGTGTCGATATTGGTTGGATTTTTGATGTAGAAGGTGAAGAAGGTTTTCGCAAACGCGAAAGAGCAGTGTTGGAAGAGCTGACAGCAAAGTCGAATATTGTTTTGGCGACTGGTGGTGGTTCTATTTTAGAAGTGGAAAATCAATTGATCCTGATGAGTAATGGTACTCTGATTTATTTACATGTTTCTTTGTCATCCCAAGACCATCGCACATTAAATGATAGTCGCAGGCCTATGTTGAGAACGCAAAATCGTTTAGAAGTATTAAAAAAATTATACGCAGAGCGCGAGCCTATCTATGAAGCATTAGCGGATTATAGTATTTATACGGATAATCGATCAGTGCAAGCCGTAGTGGATGATATTGTGGCGTGGTTGCAAGCGGAAAATAAAATCCCTCTTTAAAAAAGGGAAATTTGTGTCATCCCGAGCGTAGCGAGGGATCTCCCTATAAGCAGGAGATCCTTCGCCGCAAAAAAACGCGGCTCAGGATGACATAAAACCTCTTTTACGGAGTCGTTGTTGCTCCAGTAGCAGGCGCAGTTGTTGCTGGTGCTGTGGTTGATGGAGCAGCGCTGTTCATTGACGGAGCCGCTGTGGCAGGTACTGGTTGCTGCATAGCAGGGCCAGTAGCAGACGGCATCGTAGCAGAGGGTGTAGAAGAAGGAGTAGTAGGTGAGGCTGTAGAGCTAGCAGCAGGATCTGTTGCAGCTGGCTGAGTAGTGTTGGTGCCAGAGTTTGTTGTGCTACTAGAATCAGCAGCAGTTTGCATCAACGGTTGTGCAGGAGCTGCTTGTGTTTGTGAGGCATCACTGCTTTGTTGAGGTGCTTGCTGTGTTTGTTGTTGTGGAGCAGTGTCTTTGTTGGTGGCGGTTTTTTGTTGGCATGCAGTTAGGCCTAATGCAAGACCTGCAACTGTTGCGGCGATTAAAAGATTTTTTTGCATAAATGCGGTTCCCTTGTCAGTAATTAATGAATAAATCTTGTGAACACCTATATCGAATTCATTTCCAGAGGTGCCCAAAAAGTAATATTATCCTAAAATTATTGTAAAGAACAAGGTCATACTAAAATATGCGTGCATTTAAAAATGATAGTTTTTTACGCGCTATCTGGCGCCAGCCAGTTGTCAAAACGCCTGTCTGGATGATGCGGCAAGCAGGGCGTTATTTGCCTGAATATAGAGCACTGCGACAAAAAGCAGGTAGTTTCATGCAGTTATGTAAAACGCCAGAATTGGCTTCCGAGATTACTCTACAGCCTTTGGCACGATTTCCACTGGATGCTGCTATTTTATTTTCAGATATTTTGACTATTCCTGATGCCATGGGCTTGGGCCTATCCTTTAAAGAAGGCGAAGGCCCGATTTTTGCGCATCCACTTCGGTCAGAACATGATATTGCACGTTTGCGAGTGCCTACGCCTGAAGTTGATTTGGCTTATGTATTAGATGCCATCCGTTTGACACAGAAAAATTTAGCAAGGCAAGTGCCATTGATTGGTTTTTGCGGCAGTCCTTGGACGCTTGCTACCTATATGGTGGAAGGATGTGCGAATAAATCTTTTCCGCGCATTCAGGCATTACGGCAGGGAGATCCAAAGCTATTGCATACCTTGCTTGATGTGTTAGCAAAATCAGTTAGCGCACATTTGAATGCGCAAATTCGCGCAGGTGTTAATGCTGTCATGATTTTTGACACCTGGGGTGGAATGTTAAATACGGCGGATTATCAGATATTTTCACTTTACTATGTGAAGCAGGTGATTACGCATTTATTAACGCAACATGAAGGCTCGCCTATTCCTGTTATTCTTTTTACTAAAGGAGGCGGTCAATGGTTAGAATTAATGGCAGCAACGGGTTGTCATGTATTAGGTATTGATTGTCAGACTGATTTGAGTGATGCACGATTACGTGTAGGTGATAAAGTGGCATTACAAGGAAATCTGGATCCGGCTATTTTATTGGAATCTCCTGAGAGAATTCGCGCAGCGGTTGCAAAAACGTTATCAGCTTTTGGAAAAAAGCCCGGACATATTTTTAATTTAGGTCACGGTGTTCCACAACAAGTTCTTCCTGAACATGTGGCAGTATTAGTGGATGCGGTGCATGAGTTGAGCGAAAAGCAAATCCCTCTTTGAAAAGGCGTTGTTGCATAATTCCTCTGATGATATACGTCGTCCCGCGGACAAGCCGCGGGACGACGGAGTCAAATGAATTATGCAACAACGCCTTTTCAAAGAGGGATTTGCTTTTCTGTGCTAATGTGCCTGCGCTAAAAATAAGATTAGAATTTCTTGTTCTTCCACTTTATAAACGAGTCGGAATTCTTCTACGCTTTCGCTGTAAAGCCCGGTCATTCCTAAAATTTTTTTTGAACCCGGTGGGCGTGGATTAATGGATAGTGCTTCAATCAATGCTATCATTTGTTTTAAAGATTTTGCTGGCAATGATTTTATCTGGTTCGCAGCTTTCAAAGTAATTTGAATATCGTAAGGCGTCATTTATGCGTATCATCTTTAAGTTGTTGTAAGCTAACTGTGCCAGTATCTCTTGCTTCTTTGAGTGTTTGTATGGCTTCTTGTAAATCATTTTTGTCTTGAGAAGTGCGTAATACTTCTAGATCTTCAAAAGGGATGAGTGCTGCAACTTCTTTGCCGCGGCGAGTGAGAATGACCCGTTCTTTGTTGTGTACAACACGATTAATTAAATCAGCAAACTGTTCTTTGGCATCGAGCGTATTGATTAAATAGGTAGTCATGATCTCTGTGTCCTTGCAGTGAAAAAATATTCCCGCGTAAATATACGCGGGATTCTGTCATCTTAAGCCAGAGACGTTTCTTTTTCCATGGAAGGGTTGTATTTGCCGAGAGAAGCTAGGCTATTCAGTTTTGCTCTCTCATAAAAAGCTTTTTGTGCAGCACTTGTATTCTTAGCGTTACCTTGCCAGATTTTTAATGGATAATCTTGCAACGCGCGCGCATAAGAATAACTTAAGTTCCAAGGCAATTGTGTTTGCAAAGTATGCATAGCATTTAAGTTTGCTGTTGCTTGCTCAGGTGATTGACCGCCTGATAAAAAGTTAATGGTGCGCACAGCAGCAGGAACAGTACGTCGCAACACAGCAAGTGTTGCTTTTGCAACTTGTTCTGGTGTTGCTTGTTTTGCGCACTTTTTGCCGCTGATGATCATGCTAGGTTTTAAAACCATGTATTCTAATTTGACATGGTGTTTAAACAAAGAATGGAACACTGCATGAAATACTTTTTCGGATACTTCTTCGCATTGTTCTAAAGTATGTTCGCCATCAATTAATATTTCAGGTTCTACGATAGGTACAATACCTGCTGCTTGGCAAATAGCAGCATAACATGCAAGCCCTTCCGCATTCGCGCGAATTGCGGCAGTGCTAGGAGTGTTTGCAGAAATTGCATACACGGCGCGCCATTTTGCAAAACTAGCGCCTTTATTTTTGTAATCTTGCATGCGTTCAGCTAAACCATCTAATCCTTGTGTAGTTTGTTCTTCTTGTGTAAACGGTAAGCTTACTAAACCTTTGTCAACTTTGATGCCAGCTAATATATTTTGTTTTTTTAAAAAATCAGGAAATAAAATACCGTGACTAGTTTTTTGATGCAGTGTTTCGTCAAAAAGGATAACACCAGCAATAAATTCATTAATATTAGGTGTGGCCATCAGCAGTTCGCGATATTCTGCGCGCGTTTTTTCTGTAGATTCTACACCAACGGCGGCAAAACGTTTGCCTATGGTGGCGGCGCTCTCATCAGCAGCCAAAATGCCTTTTCCAGGGGTTGCAAGAATATTGATAGTATTTTGTAAGTCTTGAATATACATGGCTGGCCCGTCCTTTTTTGGATAGTGATAAACGAGCAGAAGGGTAGCATAAATCTTTTGATGACGCGAGGGCTGCCTCTATATTGCTTATTTAGGTCAAAAGTTGGATAATGGAAGAATATAGGGCTTAGAAGGGGTCCATCATGAATATGATAGAGAATACCCATTTCCGCATCCTAATTATCGATGATAATCCTGATATTCACCGTGATTTTATTAAGATTTTAAAGACAGACAAAAGCTCTGAACTGGATAAAATTAATACAGCTCTATTTGGCAAAAAGCAAGAAGATGTCACTTTGCCTGCTTTTGAAATCGATGTGGCCTCACAAGGTCAAGAAGGCTTAAAACGGATAGAAGAAGCCATCCAACAAGGCAGGCCTTATTCACTCGCCTTCGTCGATATCCGTATGCCACCCGGTTGGGATGGTATTGAAACCATTAAACATATCTGGGCAGTAGACAAGAATATCCAAATTGTTATTTGTACCGCTTATTCTGATTATACTTGGGAAGAAACTGTTGCTCATTTAGGAAAGTCAGATAATTTGCTGATTTTGAAAAAACCTTTCGACAGTGTTTCTGTGCGACAGTTAGCTTGTGCACTAACCAGCAAATGGCAATTAACAGAAAATTCTCGCCGTTACACCGAAATGTTGTCACAACAAGTATTAGATCGCACTTTGTCATTACAACAATCACTATCATTAGTGAAATCTACTTTTGAATCATCTAGTGACGGTATTTTAGTAGTGAATACCGAAGGTAATATAATGGACTATAATCAAAAATTAAGCGATATGTTGGAATTACCTCCCTCGCTCATGATTGAGAAAAGTGAGAAAAAAGTATTTGATTACCTGAAAAGTCAATTAGAAAAATCCAGTGATTTCTTTGAAAAAATGCAAAAACTTCACAGCACGCCTGAAGAAATTAGTATAGACGTGGTCACCTTAAAAAATGGAAAAATTTTCGAGTGTTATTCACAACCTCATAAGCTGAATGGAAAAACCATAGGCCGCATATTAGATTTTCGTGACATTACCAAGCGTGCTAAATTAGAGAAAGAATTAGAATACCAAGCAAAACACGATTCATTAACAGGACTTGCGAATCGCGTGATGTTAATGGATTGTATGCGCATAGCGTTAAAAAATGCGAAAGATAAAAGAACAAAATTTGCTCTGCTATTCCTAGATCTTGACCGATTTAAATTGATTAACGACAGTTTGAGTCACAATGCGGGCGATGAATTATTAAAGATTACAGCAATCCGGTTACAAGAAATGTTGCCTGCAGGTGATACCCTTGCTCGTTTAGGTGGTGATGAATTTGTTGTTATTATTAATTCTGTGAGGAATGAACAAGACATAGTGAGTCAAGTTAATCAATTGCTCAAGGTTTTTCAAAAACCTTTTGTCATCAGCGAACGTTACTTAACAGTTACTGCTAGTATAGGCATCAGTCTTTATCCAGATAACGGCACAACAGTGGATACGTTGTTGCAAAATGCAGATGCTGCTATGTACCGCGCAAAAGCGCAGAAAGGCAATAATTTTCAATTTTATTCTCAAGAAATCGGCATGCAAAGTTTAGCTGAGCTAGATCAGGAAATGGAATTACGTCGTGCAACGGCTCGAGGAGAATTTTTTCTCTGTTATCAGCCGCAATTTGATTTGAACGGAGAAAAATTGGTTGCAGTTGAGGCATTGATTCGTTGGCAGCATCCTGAGAAAGGTGTGCTGCTACCAGTCGATTTTATACCTTTCGCAGAAGAAACAGGTTTGATTATTCCGATTAGTGAATGGGTATTGCGTACGGCTTGCGCACAAAATAAAGCATGGCAAGACGCAGGATTTCCACCCATTCGTGTTGCTGTGAATGTGACAGCGCAACAATTTAAGTTACAAAATGTAACGCAATTAATTAGCGATGTTTTAAAGGAAACAGGCTTGAAGCCGCAATATCTAGAATTAGAAATGACAGAGAATGTGATACTGAGTAACAGAGAAACCATTCGAGTGCTAGGTGAGTTAAAAGAATTAGGTGTGACTATATCGATTGATGATTTTGGCACAGGTTACTCTAGTCTCAGTTATTTACGTAAGATCCCGCTCGATCGCTTGAAAATAGATAGTTCTTTTGTGCAGCATATTCGTTCTGCAACAGATGATGAAGTTATTATTCGTGCTATCATTGCGATGGCTAAAAACCTTAATTTGGAAGTGTTGGCTGAAGGTGTAGAAACAGAAGATCAAGCAAATTTCCTTAAACAATATCAGTGTGAGAATGTACAAGGATATTATTTTAGTAAGCCATTGCTAAAAGAGGATATGGATAATTATTTTAAAAACCCGAGCAAGAATAAAATTTTAAATCATAGCGATAAATGATAAGGAGAAAAAAATGCTTGCGGGATTTTTTCAACTCTTTCCCATTGCTTCCGATCAGTTGCATGGTCAATACGATTTACGTTTAGTCATATTATCATGGTTAGTGGCTGTGTTTGCCTCTTATATTGCGCTGGATTTAGTGGGACGATTGCGCGACACCAGTAATACCAAAGCGGATATTTTGTTTTGGCTTGTAGGTGGTTCTATTGCGATGGGTGCTGGCATTTGGTCTATGCATTTTATTGGTATGCTGTCTTTTACTATTCCTGGATTGACTCTGCGTTATGATTTGTTTTGGACTGGATTTTCCTTGTTGGTTGCTGTGTTAGTGTCGGGTTTCGCCCTTTATCTTTTGAAAGCAGCAACGCTTAATTTGATGCATTTACTCGTGGGTGGTGTTATTTTGGGATTAGGTATTGCTTCTATGCATTATACGGGTATGGGCGGTATGTTGATTACTTTGAACATTCGTTACTTGCCGAATTTATTTTTTGTTTCAATTTTGATTGCTATTTTTGCCTCGGAAGCTGCAATTTGGCTTGCTTTAAAAAGCAATCAAATTATTTTGAAAATGCGTAATCGTATAAAATTGATTAGTGCTGTGATTATGGGTGTTGCTATTTGTGGAATGCATTATACCGGCATGGCTGCCGCTATTTTTACACCACTTTGTGGCGGCGTGCCCGGTGTGGGGGCTTTAGATCCTACAGTGTTGTCTATGAGTGTTGCTGCTATCACTTTTGTTATTTTGGGTGTTGCTTATTTTGCATCAGCTTATAAAGAAGCTAGCAATCAACAAAAATTAGAAACCGCAAGACAGTTAGGCATGGCCGAAGTTGCAGCCAGTGTGTTACACAATGTAGGAAATGTTTTAAATAGTTTGAATGTCTCGACCAATATTCTTTCAGAAAAAGTCAATCAATCAAAAATGCAAAGTTTAAATGATTTGCGCACATTGATGCATGAACACAAGGATAATTTAGGTGATTTTATTGCGAAAGATGCTCAAGGTAGTCAGATTCCTCGTTTTTTAGATAAATTAACCGATCACTGGAACGAGGAGCAGCAAGCGATGTCCGGTGAGCTAGGGATGTTAACAAAAAATATTGCGCATATTAAAGATATTATTTCTACGCAACAAGGATTTAGAGGCGTAAAAAGTATGGAACATGTGATACAGATAAATGATATCTTGCAAGAAGCTTTGTTGATTACCGGATTAGATATTTCAAGAGAAATTCGTGTAGAAAAAGACTATGCACATTTGAAACCAATATTGATTGATAAAGTGAAGATGCTGCAAATTATCATTAATCTTTTGGCAAATGCTAAAGAAGCTGTGAGAGCTTCATCTAAGCCGGATAAATTAATTATGATTAAAACATCTTTAAATGATTCGAAAACAATCAGTATAGAGGTGAGAGACAATGGTGTAGGAATTACGCCTGAGCATGTAAAAAAGATTTTTTCTTACGGATTTACGACTAAACAAACCGGTCATGGATTTGGTTTGCATATGTGTGCATTGTCTGCTAATGAAATGGGCGGTTCGCTCCGTGTTAAAAGTGATGGAGTGGAGAAAGGTGCGACGTTTATCTTTGAAGTTCCTTACAGGATTCCTGCGAAGCTTTAATTTTGATGACAAGCAACACAACCGTAACCAGAATTAAATAACACCGTTTTCTCCGCTGAAACAAATTCTTTTTGGAAATTCACGGTGTTCAGCTGCGCATTACGCAAATGTGCTTCTAGTAAATGTTTATATGGCCATTGCGAATAATTTTTTGCAAGCATAGCGTTGTGATAAATAATCACAGCAGTTTTCACATCCCCCGATTTTACTAACATATCACCCATATTCAAGAAAAATCCTTCAAAATTAAACGGTGCAATAACAGAATTCCAGCAAGCACGTTTTGCACCTTGCGTTGTTTCTAGGGCAAGATAAGGCTTGAAATCAGGGTTTTTGCGATCAACATGCGTGCCAGTGCAAAGATCAAGCGTTTGCCACTGCCATGCCAAGCCTTCTTTAAAATGTTTAGAATCGTCAGGTAAAATACTCATGATGTAACCTGCGGTAAAATAATTAAATTCCGGCCAAGCATGAATAGCTTTCTTTAGGGTAAAATAACCACGCACTTCTTCACGTTCATCATGGAAGATTTTTCCTTCTGCTAATTGACTATCACCGTAAAACCCTAAAAATCGTGCATCGTCCGGATTTAACTGCACAGCATCTGCAAAATATTTTTTTGCGAGAATAATTTCATTAACGATCAATGGCGAAATAGTTTTGAGACGATAGCGTTCGGTGATTGCCCAAATATGCAAAAAGCCTAGATGTGCGGCCAATGCGGGATCGTTTGGGTTTTCTAAATAAGCGGCAGTGAGCAAACGGTCAGTTTCGGGAATATTATTATAGCGCCCCTGGTGCAGGGTTTGCCAAAAATATTTTTCCGCGTGCATTGCAAGCGCAGTATGCGATGTTTCTGCACGTTTAGGCGGTGTGGACCAAACAGCAATGTCTACGCAGCTAGAAAGTGTTATCATGAATAAACAGGTAAAAAATAATTTT
>Ga0207071_1156_pt1 | contig 12000 bp, 10 predicted proteins | sample Alteio_BWMinHeat_67_FD_153531 | JGI IMG/M metagenome (GOLD analysis project Ga0207071, IMG submission 153531) | Enriched cells from forest soil in Barre Woods Harvard Forest LTER site, Petersham, Massachusetts, United States -... | ecosystem: Environmental > Terrestrial > Soil > Temperate forest >...
CTCGACGTCCTTCAGACTGGAGGTCACTTTGACATCGCGAAATCCGTTGGATTCGTAGAGATTGGCGATGGTCTCCTTATCGCGGCGCAGCAGGCTTTCGCTGTAGCGGCCGTGCGGGAACTGGAGGAAACTGGCGGTCTGCAGATACATCCGCTCGCGAATGGTTTCGGTGGTGAAGTAGCGGTTGCCGGCGATGGAGACGGCGACGAGCTTGTGCTGCTTGCCGGTGTTCACCAGGAAATCCACGTTGGCCTTGTCGTTGATCACCTTTTGCTGCACGACCTCGACCTGGGCGTCGAAATAGCCCTGCGACTGGAAGTAGTCGCGCAAATTGCGCGAGCCTTCGACCAGCAGATCGTGATCGACGGCGTGCTCCTCAAAGATCGGGACGTAGCGGCGGAGCTTGCTCTGTGAGATCTTGGCGCCGACCGTGCTCACCTGAATGCGCGGTCCGCCATCGATGCGGAGGGTGGGGATGGCCTGGTTGGCGATGGGATCGTACTTCACCGATTCGAGCAGGACCTTGGCCTCCAGGCGATTCTCCTTCTGATAGAGCGAACGAACGCCGTCGAGTCCCTGGCGCACGCGGAGCTGGGTCACGGGCTTCCAGGTATTGATGATCCAGCGGCGGAATTTGGTGGCGGTGACGACGCGGGCCGGCTCCACCTTCAGATCGCCCTGCAATACGGGCGGGCCGAAATGGGCGCGTTTCCCGCTGTTGGTTTGGAAGCGGATATTGATCTGCTGGTGGGCCGTATCGTAGTCGAAGAGGGGGCGGATGGTGCTTTCGTAGAGGCCGTTGCCTTCGAGCAGACGCCGCTGCCCGGTGAGGGCGGTTTCGAGGCCGTTGTCGGTGTAGGGCTGGCCGAGATCGAGCCGGCTGGCGTTTCGCAATTGGCCGGAGTTTGGCGGATCGGCCACCTTGCCGGCGACGGTCACATTGCCGATGAACCAACTGGCGGCGGTGATGAAGGTCACGATGACGCTTTTTCCAGTCACCCCGTCGCCGTTGTAGGGTTGGACGTCGACCTTGATATCGGCGTAGCGGCCGGTGGCGAAGAGGCGCTCGATGCTGGCGCGGATTACCGGCATGCGCAGTGCCTCGCCGCGCTTGAGCGGCAGGATCTCGAAGAGCTCGGAGCCTTCCAGCGGCTGGGCGGGGGGTTCGAAGCGGATGTTGGCCACCTGCATGCCTTCGTACTTCTGGTCATCCTTCCGGTCATCCGCCAGAAGGCATCCGGGAGCCAGAAGGGCGATCAGGCAGAGGAGGTATGCGGGCAGCGATCGCACCAAGTTCATGATAGCGTACGCATTTTGTGGCATTTGGATGGCCGCATACATTCGGGCGATGACAGGCCAGGAGGCCCATCCGGCTGGTAACATCGGCAAGTGGCAATGGGACCGAGCGATCGGGAGCGGTATTCGCGGCAGATTCTGTTCCCGGGGATTGGCGAGAGCGGGCAGGAGGCGCTGCTGCGGTCGCACGTGGCGATCGCGGGGTGCGGCGCGCTGGGGAGTTTTCATGCGGCCGCGCTGGCGCGGGCGGGCGTGGGGCGGCTGACGCTGATCGACCGCGACTACATCGAGCCAAGCAATCTGCATCGCCAGTGGCTGTTCGAGGAAGAGGACGCGGCGGAAGCGCTGCCCAAGGCGGCGGCGGCGGCGCGGCGGCTGGCGCGCATTAATTCGGCGATCGAAGTGCGACCGGCGATCGCGGATTTGACGGCCGGGAATGTGGAGGAATTGCTGCGCGGCGCGGACGTGATTCTGGACGGCACGGACAATTTCGAGACGCGCTACCTGATCAACGATTTCGCCGTGAGCCGCGGGATTCCGTGGGTGTACGGGGCGGCGGTGGGCAGCTATGGGCTGACGATGCCTGTGCTTCCGGGGCACGGTCCGTGCCTGCGCTGCGTCTATCCGGACCCGCCGGCGGGCGCCCAGCCGACCTGCGAAACGGCGGGCGTGCTCAACGTGATCGTGTCGGCCGTGGCGTCGATCCAGGTGGCGGACGCGCTGCGGATTCTGACAGGGGCGCCGCTGAAGCCGCGGATCACGACGTTCGACGTGTGGAAGGGCGGCATCCGGCAGACGGACGCGCCAGGTCGCGACGCCGATTGTCCCGCGTGCGGGCGGGGTGAGTTTCCGCACCTGCGGGAGGTACAGCGTCCACCGGCGAGCTTGTGCGGTCGGAATGCGGTGCAGATTTCGGGGGTGGAGCGGGCGGTCGATTTGATGGAATTGAAGGCGCGGCTGGAGCCGCTGGGCAAGGTGCGGGCCAACGAGTTCGCGCTGCGATTCCAAACGGGGGAGTACGAGTTGACGGTCTTCGCGGACGGCCGCGCGATCGTCAAAGGGACGGACGATATCGGAATCGCGCGCAGTCTTTACGCGCGGTATGTTGGTTGAATGTCGAATGCACTGGTAACGGGAACGAGCACGGGAATCGGGCTGGCGACGGCAGTGACGCTGGCGCGCGCGGGACACACGGTGATCGCCACCATGCGGAATCCGGCGAGCGGCGCGGGCGAGATTCAGGGCATCGCGGCGCAGGAGGGCCTGGCGCTGACGGTGCTGCCGCTGGACGTGGACGACGACGAATCGGTGCGGGCGTGTTTCGCGAGGGTGGGCCCGGTGGACGTGCTGGTGAATAACGCGGGAGTCGGCGTACACGGGTCGGTGGAAGAGTTGCCGATCGCGGAATTCAAACGCGCGATGGAGACGAATTTCTTCGGGGCGCTGCGTTGTATTCAGGCGGTGGTGGCTGGGATGCGCGAGCGGCGGCACGGCCTGATCGTCAACGTGACGAGTGTGGCGGGGCGCCTATCGAATGCTCCGCAGGCCCCGTATTCGGCGTCGAAGTGGGCGTTGGAGGCGGCGAGCGAGGCGCTGGCGCAGGAGGTGAAGCCGTTCGGCGTGCGCGTCGCGATCGTGGAGCCGGACGCGGCGCCGCTGCTCGGGTGGCGCGCGGCGATGAGCGACGAACAGTGGATCGCCTGGGCGAGCACGAGCGATGCGGAATGGGTGGCGAGCGTGAAGAGTACGTTCGGGATGGACGTGGAGTTGTAGGAGGAAATCACGAGGGCCGGGGCCCTCTTGTTTCTAGTACCCCTGTTTCTTGTTGACGATGTTTTCCAGCGGACGGCCTTCCTGGAAGCGCTCGAATTGGGCCAGGAAGAAGCGCATGGCTTGTTCGGTCCAATCGGGGGTATGGTCGGCGCAGTGGGGGGAAAGCAGCACGTTGTCCAGGTGGTAGAAGGGGTGGCCGGCGGGTAGGGGCTCGGTATCGAAGACGTCGAGGGCGGCGCCCTTGATGCGCTTTTCGGTGAGGGCGTGAACCATCGCTGCTTCGTCGATGACGGGGCCGCGGCCGATGTTGACGACGACGGCGTTGGGTTTCATGGCGGCGAATTCGGGTTCGCCGATCATGCCACGCGTCTCGGGTGTAAGGGGCGCGGCGCAGACCACATAGTCGCACTGGGAGAGCATTTCCTTACGGTCGGCGGGCAGATAGATCTGGTTTATCAACGGGTCCACGTTGTACAATGGCGGCCCGTGGCGTTTTACGGCCAAGATGCGCATACCCATGGCGCGGACGCGAGTTGCGACCGCGCGCCCGATGTCGCCATAGCCGACGATGCCGACGGTCTGGCCCGAGATTTCGGTGATGTCGAACTGTTCCCAACGCGCGGCCTGCTGGTTGGCGATCATGCGCCGGAAATCTTTCGCGAAATAGAGAATGGCGCCGAGGGCAAATTCGCCGAGCGACTGGCTGAAGACGCCGCGGCCGTTGGTGAGCGGCACGGGACTTTCGATCAGTTCGGGGAAGAGCACGGTATCGAGGCCGGCGGAGCGCGAGTGCACCCAGCGCAGTTTGGGGCACATGGCGAAGACTTCGCGCAGAAGTTTTCCGGAAGCCGACCAACTCAGCAGGACGTCGGCGTCGGCTGCAAGGCGCTCGAAAGCTTCCGGCGAATTGCCCACCGCGAGGTTGGTTTCGGGCGGGAGCTGTTCCAGGAATTTCAAATCCTTGTCGGCCAGGTTCGCCGAAAGTACCAAGACTGTATGAGTGTCCATCAGGAGAAAGCTACCACATGTTTGACCTCTCGCTCGAACTGCTCCGTGTAGTAGAAGACGCCGCGATCGCGTCGGCCCGCACGATGGGAATGGGGGATGCCAACCTGGCCGACCAGGCGGCGGTGGAATCGATGCGCCGCTGCCTGGATACGCTGGCGATCGAAGGCACGATCGTGATCGGCGAGGGCGAGCGCGACGAAGCGCCCATGCTGTTTATCGGCGAGAAGGTGGGCGCCGGAACGTCGAATGGGATGACGGTGGATATCGCGGTAGACCCGCTGGAGGGGACAAATCTCTGCGCGACGGGCGGGGCGGGCGCGATCACAGTGCTGGCGGCGAGCGAGCAGGGCGGCCTGCTGCATGCGCCGGATTGCTACATGGAGAAGATCATCGTGGGGCCGGCGGCGAAGGGCTCGGTGGATCTGGACGCGCCGGTGAAGCAGAACCTGAAGGCGGTGGCGCGGCGCTTGCAGCGCGGGGTGGACGACCTGGTGGTGGTGGTGCTGGACCGTCCGCGGCACCAGAAACTGATCGCGGACATCCGGGAGGCGGGGGCGCGCATCCGGCTGATTTCCGATGGCGATCTCTCGGCGGGGATCGCGGCCTGCGTGGCGGGGACGGGCGTGCATGCGGTGATGGGGTCGGGCGGCGCGCCGGAGGGCGTCTTGACGGCGGCGGCGCTGCGGTGTTTGAACGGCGAGATTCTGGGACGGCTGGTAGTGAAGGACGGGGCGCAGAAGGAGCGGATGCAATCGATGGGGATTCAGGATGTGAACCGGATCTACAACACGCCGGAACTGGCGCCGGGGAAGCACATCGTATTCGCGGCGAGCGGGGTCACGGACGGGAATCTACTGCAGGGCGTGCGCTTCACTGGGGACGGGGTGCATACGCAATCGGTGGTGATGAACTGCAATCCGGCGCGGGTGCGGTTCGTGGACACGACGCATTTGGAGAATAAGCCGGATGTGAAGGTGCGGTTCCGGTAAGGGGAGAGGGGCGTCAGGAGAAGCTCAGGTGTGATGTGTGGTCGCGACCCAAGGTGACGCGGAAAGCGCGGCAAATCTGAGACGCTTACTCGAACGCGGTTCTCGGTCAACTGCTCGTGCGATCTTCGACCCACGGCGGAAGCCAGAGTAAACCATACACGCCAAGTACAAGGTTTATGCAGGCGAGCAACGGTTGCGCCGCGGGGAACGCAGATGGAGAATGGAAGGGCGACGGGCCGTGCCCATGGTGGTGCAATGCGAGGACCTGTGCACATTCGAAGAACTCTAGCGATCGCGGTGGCTATGTGTTCCACGCTGCCCCTCTCTGGCCAGGTGGACCCTGTGCGCGCGGAGGCTTACTTCAAAGAGGCCAAGGCATTCTGCGATCGCGATGGCGGAAGGCTGTGGGGCGTATCGCTGTGCGGTCCCATGGTGATCGCCGACGCGGCGACCGGCACCATTGCCACGAATCAGCCGGCGCCGGAAGGAGCCCGGCCTCGAAATCTCGGCTTCGCCAACGCGATCACGCAGTGGGGTGGCGTGGAATGGTCGAACTTTGTCTGGCAACTCCTGGCGTCGTCCGACAAGTCGTTTCGCGGCATTTTAATGATGCACGAGCTCTTTCACCGTGTGGAGCGCCCTCTGGGATTGATGACCAACGATGGACAGAATAGCCACCTCGACACGCTGGAAGGGCGCTATTGGCAGTTGCTGGAGTGGCGGGCACTGGCAAGGGCGCTGGGATCTTCGGGGACGGAACGAACCGCTGCCGTGAAGGACGCCCTTGCGTTCCGCTTCGCACGGCGGCAATTGTTTCCTGACGCGGCGGCGAACGAAGTGCTGGAGGAAATTCGGGAGGGCCTGGCCCACTACACGGCAACGGCACTCACTGCTTCGTCGCCGCGAGACGCAGCGTCACAGGCGATTCTGCAACTCGCCGACTTTGCCCAAAGAGAGAGCCTGGTACGGGACTTCGGTTATGCGTCAGGAAGCGCATACGGGATTTTGCTGGATGCATGGTCTCCGGGATGGACGAGGCAACTGAAAGGTCCCGAGGATCTGGGGGAACGGTTACGAATTGCCGGCGGCATCGCAGTGGCCGGCCTCGACTCGCGGGAAACGGCCGAGCGAGCCGCGCTGAGGTATGACTCAACGTCTGAGAAACGCTGAGGAAAAGCGTGACGACGAGCATAAGGCGAAGGTGGCGGAACTACGAAAGCGGTTTGTGGATCGTGCAGTGCTCGTGTTGCCGAATGCCGGCGGTTCGTACTCGAGTTCCGGCATCACACCCACCTGCGTCACCTTGCCGTCGCACACGATCTCCCCCGTGCCCTCGCCGACGATCAGGAATTCCTCTTCTGGATGCTGATGCGGCGGATGCGGACTCGCTCCCGGATCCAGCACGCAAGCCCCCGCCGACACCCCGCTCAACTGATCCGTCGGCCCGTTGTAATAAACGAAAACCTTCTGCCCTTCCATCGCCATCGGCGCGACCGTCCTCATATCGGCTACGCCTTCCGCAATCTTTCCTCCGGAAAACTCAGTGGACACCGCACCGTCTTTTAGCGCCATATCTCTCAATCTTACAGCCTTCTCCCGCTCTTGTTTGATGAACGTTTTTCACGTTCTTCAACGTTCATGAACCTGCGATTTCCCCCCGGAGCTTGGCGTGCGCCACGTCCTTTGGCAGTCTCCCTTCGCGATCGCGCCTTCCAGTGTCCCCGCTCGCGTCCAGCACAGCCTGCAGCACCCGCGCATTCCCGCGCGATGCCGCCTGGTGCACCGCCGTCCACCCGCGCTCGTCCGCCACGTTCGGGCTCGCGCCGCGCTCCAGCAGCCACATCGCCTGCGCGATCTGCCCCCAGCAGATCAGGTCGTTGAGCAGTGGCTTGCCGTTCCCCGTCGCGCGATCGATCTTCGCGCCGCGCGCCAGCGCCGCCTCCGCCAGATCGTACGCCTTGCCCCAAACCGCGTGCGTCAGCGAAGCGGTAGCGTCCGCGCCGCGATCCAGCAGCAGTTCGAACAGCTCCAGTTTCTTCGTGCCCGCCGCCAGATACGCCGCATCCACGTCGTGATTCCAACTCTTCGTCTGCGCCGTGACTTCCGCCCCCGCCTCGATCAGCAGCCGCGCCACCTCCAGAGTCGCCGCCTTCGGCATCCGCGACCCCGCCGCGCACTGCAGCGCCGTCAGCCCGCCGTGATCGCGCTCCCTGGCGAACTCCGGCCGTGCCGCCAGCCCCTTCTCCACGCGTTTCACGTCGCCCAGCGCCGCCAAGGCAAACCCGTCCATCTTCGCCCCGCCCTGGCGCAGCACCGCCACATACTCCGGGGACCCCACGAAGGCCGCCACGACGATCGCCCGCGCCGAAGGCCATGCCGCCACCTGCTCCGGGTCCGCTCCGTTGGCCAGCAGCCACTCCAGGCACGCCACCCGTTCCGGATCCGGCTTCCCTGCCCTAATGTGCGGATCTTCCTGCAGCAGCGAATGCACCGGCCGGTAGTTGCGCCACGCCGCGTTCAGGTCCGCTCCGGCGCTTTTGAGCGCTGCCAGCGCGGGCTGAAACGCCAGTCGCCCCGCCTCCACCACCGCCCGCGGATGCCGCGCCGCCTTCCCATCCGCCTTCACTGCCGCTCGGAATTCGCCGATCTTCCCCGCCCGTAACAGTTGTATCAGGTCGCCCATTTCCTACCAGCAGAGCATACCAGACGTCGAATAAAATGGATCGCAGCCCCGAGGAATCACGAGGAATCATGCGTCTTCTCATTCAAGATCTGCGCTATGCCCTGCGCATGCTCGGCAAGAACCCCGGACTCACCCTCGTCATCGTACTCTCGCTCGCCGTCGGTATCGGCGCCAACACCGCCGTCTTCAGCGTCGCCGACGCCCTCCTCCTCAAGCCCCTCCCCTATCCCCAGCCCGACCGCCTCGCGCTCCTCTGGCTGCGCTCCCCCGGCATCGGCATCCCCGAGGACTGGCCCTCGCCCGGCCAGTTCTTCGACATTCGCCAGCAAAACCACTCCTTCGACGAAATGTCGCTCTCCATCGGCACCAGCATGAATCTGATCGGTGCCAACCAGCCGCAGCGCATCGAGATCATCCGCACCACCTCCAGCCTGATGCACATGCTCGGCGCCCGCCCGCTCTTCGGCCGCCTCCTCCTTCCCGAGGACGACGCGCCCGGCAAGCAGCCCGTCGCCCTTCTCACCCACGCGCTCTGGCAGCGCCTCTTCAGCGCCGATCCGCAAGTCGTCGGCCGCAGCCTCAACCTCAACGGCAACCAGTTCGTAATCGTCGGCGTGCTCCGCCCCGAATTCCTGCTCAATCACGAGATCATGCCCACCGTCGCCGGCATCGAGAAGGCCGACGTCCTGCTCTCGCTCTCCCTCCCCGTCAACGGCCAGGACCAGCGCGGCAGCGAGAACTTCAACATCATGGCCCTCCTCAAGCCCGGCATCACGCCGCCGCAGGCGCAGGCCGATATCGATCTCATCGCCGCCCGCATCCGCCAATCCGACAAGCGCGACCCCACCTTTACCATCAGCGTCGTGCCCTTGCAGCAGCAGGTAGTCGGCAACGTGAAGCGCGCCGTCCTCGTGCTGCTCGGGTCGGTGACCCTCGTGCTCCTGATCGCCTGCGCCAACGTCGCCAATCTCCTGCTCTCTCGCGCCACCGGACGCCAGAAGGAGATCGCCATCCGCACCGCGCTCGGCGCCGGCGGATCGCGCCTCGTCCGCCAGTTGCTCACCGAGAGCATCCTGCTCGGCGTCACCGGCGGCGTGGCCGGCGTGGCCATCGCGATGGGGAGCCTGTACATCGTTCGCACCATCAATCCGGGCAACATCCCGCGCCTCGAAGCCATCTCGCTCGATGGCGGCGTGCTCGCCTTCACCTTCGCCACCTCCATCCTCACCGGCCTCGTCTTCGGTCTCGCCCCCGCCCTCCGTGCCGTCAGCGTCGATCTCAACTCCGCCCTCAAAGCCGGCGGCCGCTCTTCGCAGGGCGCCGGCGGTTTCGCCGTCTCCCGCCACCGCCTCCGTGGCCTGCTGGTGGTCAGCGAACTCGCCCTCTCCCTCATGCTCCTGATCGGCGCCGGCCTCTTGGTGCGCAGTTTCGTGCGCCTCCAGAACGTGCCGCCGGGATTCAATCCCGATCATGTCCTTTCTGCCCGCATCTCCTTCGCCGGCCCGAAGTATCGCGATCGCAAACTCATGGGACGCATCTTCGAGGATCTGACGGCGCGCCTCACCAGGATCCCCGGCGTGACATCCGCGGGCGCCGTCTCCACTCTGCCCTTCACCTCCTCGGTCGGCTGGGGCGGCCTTCAGATCGAAGGTTACGTGCCGCCTCCCAACGAACCGGAATTGCAGGTAGACAAGCGCGCCGCCACCACCGGCTACTTCCGCGCCATGGAGATCCCGCTGCTCAAGGGCCGGTATTTCAACGAACACGACGTTCACGAAGCACCTCCGGTCGCCATCATCGACGACAAGATGGCGCAGCGCTTCTGGCCGCGCGACAACCCCGTCGGCAAGCGCATCCGCAACGGCAGTAACCCGCCGTGGGTCACAATCGTCGGCGTGGTCGGCACCGTCAAGCAGTACGGCCTGGATCAGGACCTGCGCATGGTGGTGTACTCGCCGCACGCTCAGAATGAGTACAACGGGATGTATCTGGCGGCCCGCGCCGCCGGCGATCCCACCGCCCTCACCGGCGCCCTGCTCCGCGAAGTCCACGCGATCGATCCCGATGTGCCGCTCTACGAAGTCCGCACCATGCCCGATCGGATCCGCGATTCGCTCGCGCGCCAGCGCTTCGCCATGACCATGCTCGCCGCCTTCGCCGCTTTCGCCATGCTGCTCGGCGGCGTCGGCATCTATGGCGTCATGTCGTACCTGGTCACACAGGGCACCCACGATATCGGCGTGCGCATCGCCCTCGGAGCCTCGCGCGGCAGCATCCTGAACATGGTGGTCCGCCAGGGAATGTCGATGGCCGCCGCCGGCATCGCCGCCGGACTCCTCGGCGCGCTCGCCCTCACGCGCGTCATGGCCAGCCTCCTCTTCGGCGTCGGCGCCACCGACGCCGTCACCTTCTCCGGCGTCCCCCTCTTCCTCGCCGGCATCGCCCTGCTCGCCAGTTACATCCCCGCCTGGCGCGCCACTCGCGTCGACCCCCTGATCGCACTTCGCGACGAATAGGCCTGGGGACAGGGCGGGAGCCTTCAAATCACCAGAGGGACCCGTCTAAACCGAGATGCCGGTCGTTATTACTTCGCGCAATCGGCCACGCCGGCCCTTTCCTCAATCCGCCTTTGGAAACTGCTCCTTCATCCACGCCTGCCACCACCCCTCGTCGCGCGCTGCCGCGGCCGCGCCCTGCTCCCCGTACAAATAAAAGGTGATTGCCGCCATCACTTGCGGCCCCATGCCACAAGTGTTCAAGATCGCGAGTCCCGGCGCCGGCGCCTCCAGCCGAACCAGCTTGAATGCGTGATCGGAGTCCTTCATCATTTCCACCGAGCCCTTCAGCGGCGCGCTGCTCAGAGACTTCCAAACCGGCTCTTCCGGACCCGGTACAATGCTCATCACATTGAAGTACGAGCACCGTTGGCCGCGGAAGTGCGAGAGGTACAGTGCCAGAATTCGGAAAAACGGCGGCCACCCCGATTCCAGGCTCTCGAGCTGGTTATCCCAGTCATCCGTACTCGCAAAAAGACTGTGGACTACCCGGACCACGCACCTTCCGCCCGCCCTCGCCTCCACCGTCCATTCCGTCGCCATGCTCGGAGCATCCGGCCCCATGCTCGAATTCTCTTCCGCGTAACTCCGCGGTGGATCCCACGCGGTGATTTTCGCCACGGAGTCCATCCCCGCCCCGAAGTGCGTTGTCGTCGTGCCCGCGGTCTCATCCACCTCCGTCGGCACGAACCACGACGACACCCCTGGCCCCGTGGCAATCGCCTCCCAGACCTCCTCCGGCGTCCCCGTCACCTCGACTTCAACCGCGATCGATCTGCGTCCGGACTCTTCCTTCTTCACGCTCATAATTGTCCCTTCGTCTTCATGAAAATGTCACGAACCCACGCACAGCCCCTATCCCTTCACCGGCAACGGATGCGCCACCACAACTAGTCGATGCGCCCGCCCCCCCGGCGCCGATGCATCGTGATACCGTGCTGCCAACTCAGCCACCGCACCCGCCAACTCCCTGCTAAACGCAGCCCGATCCGCCGCCGACCGAAACCGGATCACGGTATCCACCGATAGTGTCGGCAACCGCTTGTCGAGTTCCTCGGACCTCCCGAGCAGCGCCTTCACCTCGCGCACAATCCTCGCCGCCAGCGCAATCAGATAGCTTGCCGACAGCCGGTCCATACTCCGACCCGGGTCCGCCGCCGCGGCCCCCATCGCCACGGGCGACACGATGTACGACGACGCCGTCGCCACCATCAGTCTCTCGGTCAGCCCACCCCACGCCCGCTCTTCCGCCACCCGTACCAGTTGATGTTCCTCGAGCGTCCGCAAATGATAGCTGATCTTCTGCCGTGCGATCCCCAACCGCCCCGCCAGCGTCGCGGCCGAAGCCGGTTCCGCCAACTCCGAGAGCAGTCGGGACCTCGCAGGATCGAGCGCCACCACCGCGGCCGCCGGATTGTCAATCACCTCAACAGCAAGCATTCTGGCTTATTAGAGCATTGACAAATTTATTTGTCAATATGCAGGCCATCGAAAATATGACAAAGCAGTCGCCGCACTCCCTTCGCCCTGAACTCGTGCGTACCGATCGGCGATATGGTGTTTACGCGCTCATGGGAATGGAATCTGGCTGCGCGGCCGCTGGCGCCAACTTCCCTGGAAGCCGACTTGGGCGGCCGATCCACCGCGTGAACCGATTACTGCCTGGGCACATCCCGAACCAACTGGAAATCACCTG
>Ga0207071_1157_pt1 | contig 11946 bp, 15 predicted proteins | sample Alteio_BWMinHeat_67_FD_153531 | JGI IMG/M metagenome (GOLD analysis project Ga0207071, IMG submission 153531) | Enriched cells from forest soil in Barre Woods Harvard Forest LTER site, Petersham, Massachusetts, United States -... | ecosystem: Environmental > Terrestrial > Soil > Temperate forest >...
AGACGAGCGCGCCCCGGCGTTCGAGGGCTGTCCTTCCTTGCAGGAATTGATTTGGGATTGGCTCGCCACTCCAGGCGTTCATCACCGGGCTCCAGGGTGCGTTACTCGCCTGGCGGGTAAAGTTTCCGAGGATCACGGCAATGAGTGCGATGGAGAGAACGGCCACCGGGCGCCGCCGCCAGCTCTTTTCGCCCTCCCCAGCGATGAATGGAAGCAGCAGCAGTCCGGCAATTGCGATTACCGGACCGATGAGTAGAGCCGGTGTTTCCATTGACGGAGGCAATAGCGAAAGCAGCGCGTACAGCCACAAGAAGAAATAATCGGGACGCGGAACGGTTTGAATGATCGTCGGATCTGGGCGCCCTCCGGGCCCAAAGGGTCCGAAGTACGCCGCGCACGCGAACAGAAGGATGAGGACGAAGGCGGAAAACAACATGTCCTTCCACACCGCGTACGGCACAAAGGCGATGCCGTCCTTTGCCGTGAGCTCGTGATATTCCTTCACGTAGGTTGCGCGACGAACCACGCGACCCGGCATGGGCCACTCGTTAATTCCCAGGCGAAGAACCATCAGCAGGTGCACGCCGATGAATGCAATCAGCAGGCCGGGAATCAAAAACACGTGCAATGCGAAAAAACGAGAGAGCGTCGCGCCTGCAATGATAGGGCCGCCCAGCAGCAGATGAACGATATACGGTCCCAAAACAGGAACCCGGCTGGAGACGGAAGCCCCGATTCCCAGCCCCCAATAGGCGTCCTGATCGAAGCGCAGAACCTGCCCGGTAAACGCCATCCCGAGCGTTACCAGAAGAAGGAAGACACCCACGATCCAGGTAAGTTCCCGAGGGTACTTGTAAGCTCCGAAAAGAAACACCTGAACCATGTGGATGAGGACGATCGCCACCATGAAGTTCGATCCCCATCCGTGCAGTGCGCGGATGAACCAGCCCAGTGTCACCCCATGATTCAGCACCTGCAGACTGTTCCAGGCTTCGTTTGCGGAGGGCACGTACACGAGCGCCAGCAGAATGCCAGTCACCAACTGAAGGACAAATACCGTCAGCGCAGCGCTCCCGAACACATACGCCCAACTCGCGGTCTCACGCGGAACAGGATGCATCGCGTTCTCCCGCACCACCGCAGCGAGTTGCAGCCGGTCATCGAACCAGCGGCCGATTTTTCCGATCAGGCGCATGGCGTCTTCCCGCTCCCAAGTTTGGCGCTGGGCCCCGGAGTCGGCTGTTCGCCGGCCTCGATCAGCAGCTCCCCGCTTTCCACTTTGTATGGATACTCGAAAAGGCCGCGCTCCGGAGGCCCCGAAGCGCGCTCGCCATCCGCGTAATACACACCTCCGTGACACGGGCACATAAAGAGTCCGGACTGGGGGAACCATCGCACCGGGCATCCCAGGTGAGCGCAGTTGATGGCGAATACCTGGAACTTATCGGCCTCCACGTGCCGAACCCAGCACGCGATGTTGGCGGTCTCTCCGTCCCACGAGTTCACGAAGGGATGGCGATAGGTGGCCATTCGCGTCTGGCCTTCGGGAAACCGGCCCAGCGCTCCAAGAGAAACCCACGATCGCGAGGCGGAACGGCGCTCGCGCAGCACCGGAGAAAGCAGGAATCCTAAAACAGGAATCGCCAGAAGCGCGGCAATCAAGCCGTTCAAAAGAAGCCCGATCTTGGCAAAAAGCGCGCGTCTCGAGAGCTCGTTTGGTTCAGTCATCGCGATCCTCCTGCGGTTGGCGGTGCGGGGTAAGCCTGCCCGGGAAACTTCGTCCTTTGCGCGGCCAGCCAGGCGACCACATCGGAGACTTCCTGCGCGGACATCGGTTTTCCCGCCACGTCGTTTCTCCAATCCGGAAAGCCCAATTCGGGACGGCCCACGATCACCGCAGTCCGAAGCCCCTGGTCGCTCACCAGGGCGAGGAACGATCCGTCTACGATGGAACTCGCCTTCGGTCCGCCCGCCCCGTTCGGTCCATGGCAGGATGCGCAGTAAACCGCAAATGCGCCGGCTCCCCGGGCGGCATCCCCTTTTTCCTGCGTGAAATAGGGTGGAGGATGGAATCCGGCGAGCGCATTCGGCTTTGCCCAGCGCGCGCGGATTCCCTCGACGAGAATGTCAATCTGCTGGTCCGTCAACAGTCCTCCAGCACTCTGCGCAAATGCAGCCATCGGCGTGCCGGGTACGCCGTTGGTGGCTACACGCCGGATGGTTTCGTCGTCTGCCAACGCGAGATAAGTGGAGTCGTGGAGGGCGGGAGCCGGTCCCCTCCGGCCGTCCCCGCCGTGACAGCCAGAGCAATTGTGGGTGTACAAGGCGTCGAAGTCTGTAAGTTGGTCTGGAGCCAGGACCTCCGACTCCATTTTGGGACGGCTGGGGACGTTGCACGCGACTAAGCCGGCCACCACAAGCAGCAAGGCGCTGACTATGAGCGAGCGCATTATTGCTTCCCCTCGCCTTCTCCGTGTTTTTCGTGCATGGCGCCGGGCGCCTCGATGCCTGCGAGAACCGCGAAGGGGAAGTTTTGCAGGGTGCGTATTTTTTGTTGACGAGCCACCACAATTCCGGCAGCGATGCCAAAGGCAAACTGCGAAGCGACGAACCATGACCAATTGATTCGCTGGCTCAAAACTGGATTGATGTACTCGAGCATGGTGTAGAGCAGTCCCGACCACAGGAGCGGCGCGAAAAAACCTCCGAGCAGAATGGGCCGGCGCGGAAACATAGGCAGAAGCGCGCCGTAAAGCACTCCTACGAGTAAGGAAGTCGACAAATGAATAGCGATGGCGACCACCAGCAAGGAAAAGTGGAACGCGGCCATTTGCGCGGTCGTGACTTCAAGCGCCTGCGCATACACTACCGCGGCAAGCAGATTGATGGGATACCACACGCTTCCGTACGCAATCAGTCCGTAGGCACTCGCAACCACCGCCATGGCGACGCCACCAGCGAGCCCACCTTTTATGCCCGCGGAAATCGGATAGGTTTCGAGTGGAAGAAATGCGCGGGGGAGGTCCTCAGCGATGGGGACTCGAGAGACTTCGCGGCGGGTAGTGACAACAGGTATGGCCTCGTCCGCCACTGAAACCGATTCATGCTGTTCGTGCGGCAATACATCACGGAACCACCCCACGGATCCAGCAAGAGTGATCACCGCGCCGAGAACGCTTATAGCCACGGTCGTCACCAGTCCAGCCGCCATCAGAGTGAGTCCGAACGCCAAGACTACGGGCCATGCTGTAGGAGCTGGCAATTGCACGCTCCGAGGTGACGATTCGTTCTTGGTGATTTGTCCGTGTGCGGCCGACATTCCGCGCTCCAGTTTCAGGCGATGTAAACGACGGTGAATACCACTACCCAGACGACATCGACAAAATGCCAATACAGAGAAAGGACTTCGGCTCTTTCCGCATGCTCCGGCTTCACTTTTCCCAGGAGCGCAAAAGTCATCACGATCGACAGAGCCACCAGTCCGATGGTCACGTGAGACGCGTGAAGACCGACCAGCGAGTAGTAAGTCGTGCCGAAGAGGTTCGTCGAAATAGTCAATCCTTTTTCGTAAATGAGACGATGCCACTCCCGCGCCGTGCCGACGAGAAAGATCAGGCCGAGGACTATGGTTGCAAACCACCAAACCTGGAAACCGGCTAGTCGGCCGCGAGCCAGCGACTTCACGGCCAAATGAACGGTTAGACTGCTTGAGAGCAGGCAAACACTAATGAAGATCGGAAGTTCAAGTACGTCCTTCGGCATCGGGCCTGTGACGCTCTTCCCGATATAGAACAGATATGCCACCACGAAGATGCTGAAGATTCCGGTCTCGGCGGCAATCAGGCAGAGCATGCCTACTCGCCCGCGATAAGGCAGTCGCCAGTCGACCGTGGCTTGAGATAACGAGGATGGCGTGGCGCTCATCGGGTGTTCCTCATTCGTACTTCCAATCCGGATCCTCGGGGTGTTTTGAGTCCCATAGCGGACGACGACTTCTTACGGTTGGCACAACTGCAAAGTTGTAATCCGGTGGCGGAGAGGAAGTGGACCACTCCAGCGTCCATCCATCCCAGGGATCGCTGCCGGCTTCGCGGCCGGAAAGGTACGAAGCGATGAGGTTATAGACAAACACCAGAATCGCAGCGGCCTGAAACAGAGCGCCGATGCTCACGACCAGGTTCCATGTCTCCCATCCGCGGCCAGGTTCGTAGGTGTAGATCCTGCGAGGCATTCCCAGTAGGCCGGGGACATGCATGAAGTCGAAGGTGAGATGGAATCCAGTTACGAACAGCCAGAAGTGCCATTTGCCGAGCGTTTCATTCAGAATGCGGCCGGTCATCTTCGGATACCAGTAATAAAACGCGCCGAACAACGCGAAGATAATTCCGCCCACAATCACGTAATGGAAGTGGGCAACGACAAAATAAGAGTTGCTGAGTTGCCAATTAAACGGAGCAGCACCCAGCATGATGCCGGTGAGACCGGCGATCAGGAACTGGAAGAGAAACCCGATGCAGAACAGCATGGGAGTTGCGAAGCGGAGCTTTCCACCCCACATGGTTCCAATCCAATTGAATATCTTGATGCCGGTGGGGATTGCGACCAGCATGGTAGTCAGCACAAAGAAAGCGTTGCCGTACGAAGGCATACCGACGGTAAACATGTGGTGCGCCCAAACGCTGAAGCTTACAAATCCGATGGCCACGGTCGCGGCCACCATGACCGGATAACCAAAGATGGCTTTGCGCGAGAACACCGGCACAATCTCGGACACAAACGCGAATGCCGGAATCACAAGGATGTAGACCTCGGGATGGCCGAAGATCCAGAAGAAGTGCATCCACAGCACGGCCGATCCGCCCGCTTGCGTGTCGAAGAAGTGACCGCCGAGATAGCGGTCGATTAACAGCATGATCTGTGCCGCCGACAGCGGGCCGAGTGCAAACAACACCATGCTTGCCATCACACCGTTCATCCACACCAGCAATGGCATCTTGTCTAGCGTCATGCCCGGACAGCGCATGCTCACGATCGTGGCGACGATGTTGATCGACGTGCCGATGCTCCCGAAGCCGGAGACCAGAAGCGCCAAAGTCCAATAGTCGGTGCTATGTCCTACCGAGAACGCGCGCGACGTGAGAGGGGCGTACGCAAACCATCCGACGTCGGGAGCGCTCCCCGCGCCGTAGAGTCCGGTGCCGCCCAAAAAGCTGAAATAAAGAAGCAGCCCGCCGAACGCCGTCATCCAGAAGCTCCAGGCATTCAGCCGCGGAAAAGCCATATCGCGGGCGCCGATCATCAGCGGCACCAGATAGTTGGCAAAGCCGAACATGACCGGCATGGCCATGAAGAAGATCATGGTCGTGCCGTGCATCGTGAACATGCGATTGAATGTCTCCGGCGACACGAAGGTGTTGTGCGGCACCATGAGTTGAATCCGAATGATGGTGGCTTCCATGCCGCCGATCATCAGGAACACCAGCGCATAGCCGATGTACATCAGCCCAAGCTTCTTGTGGTCGACCGTGATCAGCCAGTCGTGCAGCACCTCAACCACAGGCCGCGAAGCAACTCTCGCCGGAGTCAGCGCGATTGCATCAGACGCCATATCGTTTTCTCGCTCCTGTGCTAACGCAGTGTCGACAAATAAGCTGTGACCGCATCGAGTTCGTGTTCACTGAGCTGCATCGACGGCATCTTCGAGCCGGGTTTGATCGTATCCGGATTTCCGACCCACCGCCGCAGCTCCTCAGGGGTGTTTGGGGCAACACCAGAAGCGATCGTGTCTCGACTCATCAAGTGAGTTAGATCAGGACCGAACCGGCCGTTTGCCACCGTGCCCGATACCCGGTGGCAGTTAATGCAGGCCGTTGTCTCGAAGATCCGACGGCCTTCCGCAGCGGACTCGTTCACCTGGGCAGGATGACCCTGCGCTTGTACCCACCGATCGAAATCTTCACGAGATTGGACGTAGACCCGCAGCAGCATCTTCGCGTGTTGTACCCCGCAGTACTGTGCGCACTGTCCCAGGTAAAGTCCTGCCTGATGCGGATCAATCCAAATTTCGTTTCGGCGATTGGGTATCAGATCGGTCTTACCGGCCAAGCGCGGTACCCAGAAGCTGTGATCTGTGTCGGCGGAGAGCAATCGAATGAAAGTAGGTGTGGGATTCCTCGGGTCGCTTACGGGCACGTGCAGCTCGTTGGCGGTAATCACACCCATAGTGGGATAGCGAAACTCCCACCAAAACTGGTGGCCAATCGCTGTGACATCGATCGTGCCGGGAGGGCGCCGGGCATCCTGAATACCGTGAACCACTCGCGCGGTGGCTAGAAACAGAACAATCACGATAAGGCAGGGCACTACCGTCCAAGCGAGTTCCACGCGATTGCTTCCGTAGACTTGTGCGGGTTCGCGATTGTCGTCATTTTTGTCCGAACGGAATTTGATGACCACATAGACCAGCAAGCCGAAGACTACGACGAAAATCCCGGCAGTAATGCCAAGCACCAAACGCGAGAGATGATAGATGGAATCGGCTGGCGTGGAGGCGGGCGCGAATATGTTGGTGGGACTCGCTGCCATCGATTGCCCGAAGCCGGAGCTGACCAGTCCGAAGATAGGAAATAGTCTCCGGAGCGTTCGCAGCAGGCCTGACGACTTGTTGGAGCCCTGAGTTTTCATGGAAATGATGCCGCCAAACATACTCTGCAAAACTTTATGTGGCAATCTTGATTCGCGAGATAACACATTCCGCCTCAGCTCCAGAGGCGAACTTGAGGGCCGTAGAGGCGTTTGGCATAGGGAACCAGGCAGGGAAGCTGGGCAAAAGCGCAGGAAAGCTCAAAGCGGACAATACAGCAACTTGTTGGTGCGAAAGGAGGGACTCGAACCCTCACGGTTTTACCCGCCAGATCCTAAGTCTGGTGCGTCTGCCAATTCCGCCACTTTCGCCCGTTTAGCATCAAAGACTTACATCACATCGCAGATCGCGACACCCTAATTGTAGTGACTTTTGTAGTGGGTGTCAGCGACTGCTGGCTTCCATCCTTGGTTCGTTTACTGACCTGTTCCAAGCGCGCGAATGCGTTTTCAAGTGATTCAGGAGTGGGATGCACGTACTTCTGGCTAATCACGATGCTGCTATGACCTGCGACACGTTGGATCACGAACGCGTCGGCTCCACAGGCTGCGAGATTCGTCAGCATGGTATGTCTCAGTGAATGCAGCACAAAGTCGTCAGGCAATTTGAGAGCCTTCTTGACGCGCTCATGCTGTGAGGAGAGTGTGAACCGAGAGACGGCCGAAACGTGGTCGGCGCGCACGAAAACCAGGTCGCTGGAAGATAATTCCCCTTGTGAAACGAGTATCGATCTCGCCTATGTCGATTGGGCTTGGATCCGACGAGTCAAGCCTATGGGATTTCCATAGCTCTGAGGACAACCAAGAGTTCATTGCGAAGATTAGGGAAATCTACGGCGTCGATGTGTCTGACGTTGAGTCTGCAAGGCTTTGGCAAATCTTGGATCGCATCGCTACTAGCCGAGTTTCGTAGCTGTTGATAAATCGCCATTACACTCATGACCTTTGAAGGGGTTTTGAGTTCGCGGAGGCATTAGCCTGGCGCCCTTCATCCCGACAGGTCAGAATCAGCGCCTTTCAACTCTACATCCTCATCCCGGTGGCCCAATTGACCGTTCATGCTGGTATTGCCACCCTGATTATTCTGGTCTTGCTCCACAGCACCCTTGCCTTGGTCTTGATCCCTCGATTTGTCCATCGGAGTGATCTCCACTCGCCTTGTCATGACACCCTCTGTGCGGCAAAATCCCACTCTATTCTCGAAGCCGCCTTTGAGAATGGTCACTTTTGCACAGGCCTGAACCGCAACACTTCCCCGCCGACTCGGACGGTTGGCGAAAAATCGCCATTACACTCATTGATCCGCAGACTAGATTTGAGTGGCTCTGCCGAGTCACCAAGACGCCGAGATCCGGTGGCCCTGCACAGTCTCGAACTCTAAGGAGTGTGGTCCAGTTTTCAATGTATCGACTTTAGGATTATCGGCTGTCGGCATGTCTGCACCGTTGCTGAAGATCGAGCAAGGTGGATTCACGTCGCCGATCGGGAACGCCGGGAATCGCGGTGCTTGCCACTCTCCACAGTGAATTATCCATTCTCTCCCGGAAAGGGCCACCAAGTATGACTGACGCGGGCGGGAATCAGTTCGCGTGATTATGACAGCCGAGTGTTGCTTGTTGATGTGTATGTAGCCGTGTCCACTCCCGTCAATCGCCACCGATCCACTAGACCAGAACCACCAACCCATGTAGCCGTGGGCCGTCGAGTACGTTAAGGCCGCTGCAATGAGCAAGACAAATGCAAACAGCAGTAGACCCACGACCTTCAACGCGAGTTTCGTTACTCGATTCAAAGGCGCAGACATCCTGCTGATAATAGACACCACGCGAAATCAAATGACGAGAAATCGCCATAGCACTCACAATGCCCGCCTCCCGGGTTTTGAGCGTAATCGCCTGGTACCCAACAGTCTCCATATTGGGCAATAATCGACTCGATGGAACTCTGGACTGGTCTTGTGTGCCTTGTGGCGGACCCAGCTTGCAAAGACTTTAGGCGATTCGGAGATGGGAAAGGCGCTTACGTGAACGTCGTCGCATGGGCTGAATCAGCGGTGCAGTTTGAACGACGTGTTACGGCAATCGCCCGAGAACAGCTAGACTGCATTGTCCGTGAGACGGAACAGGTCGAATTGCTCGAAGCTGCTTTGGAGCGCGAGGGCTGCCCAGACGAATTTTTCACGATGCGAACGACAGCGGAACGCCAGCCACATGACGTTGTATTTGGGACATTTCACGTTTGGGAACAAGATGACCTGAATTGAGGTCTTCGCGCATGCCGCATAGCTGTCGCAAAATCGCGATAACACCAATTGACTCGGCTTCTGCGTGGAGTTTTGGCCGTCTCAAAGATCACCTACCTTGCGGGCTTCATGCAACTGCCACACAGCTTCGCCTTGGGCGTTCTCAAAGGCTTGCCACAGTACCGGCAGGGAGGACCGAATTCTGAGAGGCGGTGGTGAAAGACTGCGTTCGGATTAGTCTCCCGAAAACCTGTGATCCGTTCATATGCCGCAAGCATCGGCCCGAACTTCGTTTGCAGGCCGATAGCTCCTGCTCCAGCCTCGCTATGGGATATGACTTCCCGATATTCATCATCATCTAACATCGGCACCTCTGTTTTGCAGCGCCAGCACCAAAGCATTCTCATTGGGAATTTAGTTTTATCGACACAGCCTAGGTAGCTGTTGTGAAATCGCTGATTTTCATCAACTGTAGAGTCGGCCGTACCTCCCTAGCGTTCTTCAGGAAAATGCGATTCATGGCCGGCTACACACTGCCAGCGCCCATCGCGATAGACAAGAATATCCGTAAAGCGATTCTTCGCATGGAATTTTCCGTCATCGCTCCTTATCCCGCCCAGCCCGCGGACATACGCGAAATTGCCATACACGTGCGCATGCAAGTCAGACAATTCGAAGTGAACGGTGCTCGGAGTCGCGGCGCTAGCCAGCATTGCGCGGCGACTCCGGGCCCGCACTCGCTTCGTGTCTTACTTACCGTGTAAGCTCGTCGCTCTTCTATTCAATCGCGCGGACATCTTTCTGGGTGGCTCCAAAAAGGGAGACCATCGCCACCGCTGCTCCGGCGATCATGAACATTCCCTGCACGCTCCAGGAGACCGCCACGCCGGCTCCGGCCATCGACAGCGGCATCAGTCCAAAGGCTGAAAGCATCATTACGCTGGCGACTCGTCCCAACATGGTCCTATCGACGCGTTGCTGGAACCATGCCTGGATCTGGACATTGGTGAAACCGCTCAGGGATCCCATCACGGCCAGCAGCGCCGCGACCGGAATCAGTCCCGGAATGAAACCCACGACGCTGGTGATCAGGCCCAGGATGCCGGTCGCCGCCACCATCGCCAGTCCGCGACGCTTCATGCGAATCGCTCCCGCCAGCAGCATTCCGGCCAGCGTTCCCGCGGCAACGCTGGAAATCCACACCCCGAACGACACCGGGGACGAGAACCGCTTCTTGGCCATATACGCCAACCCGATACTCAGCGGACCTGCTAGAAAAAGATTGAGAACGGCGGCCACAAGCAGGAGCGCGCGTAAGGGCCGGTCGTTTGCCACGTAGCTGAGTCCTTCCTTGATCGACTTCAGGACGCTTGGCTTCGGCGTTCCCGGTTTGGCGGCCGTGATGTCCGGCAGCTTCCATAGAGCACCAATCAAAAAGAGAAAGCTGAAAGAATCCAGCAGAAACGCCCACGCACCTCCCAGGGATTTCATGATCACGCCAGCCGGACTTGGTGCGGCGACGCAGGCCAGCAGCGCGGTGCTTTGCCAAACCGAATTGGCTGCCGGCAACTGCTCACGCTCGACCAGCGAGCGCATCATGGCCGGAGCCGAGGGCATGGCAAATGCGTCGGCAATTCCAAAACCGGTCGCGAGCAAATACATATGCCAAATCGCGAGGTGCCCGGCCCACAGCATGCATCCGATGGCGCCCACCAGAAGTGCGCGCGCGATAGCTGTGATTATCATCAGCTTGCGCGGAGACATGCGGTCGGCCACCGCCCCTCCCATGAGCATGAGCGCTGCCCGAGGAACTCCCGCGCACATGCTCACCATGCCCATTGCCACTGCCGACCCCGTGAGTTGCAGAACTACCCAGGGCAGAGCGACGAGATAGAACTGATCGCCCAAAAGCGAAAGCGTCGCGCCCGTCCACCACAAAACAAAGTTGCGGGTCTTCAGCGGATGAGGAAGCTTTTGCGGTGCGGGTTGGGGCGTTTGGAGCGCCATGGTTGCCATGAGTGACTGCCTCCAGTCTGATGTAAATATAGATTTACATTACTGTAAATGTGAATTTACATTTACTATTTGCCAAGTCAAGAGATTTCTTGACGGAGCTACAGAAGGGCGGTAGGAACAGGAAGGCTGGTATAAACAGTTCGATGGCTAAAGCTAAGAAAACACTGGAGCCGCAGCAGGAACGCAGCCGCGAATCCGAGCGCAAGCTGCTGAAAGCCGCCGCTGAGGTTCTGGGGCAACACGGAGTAGACGGGGCGACGATCCCGCGCATCGCCCATCATGCCGGACTCACTCCCGGGGCGGTCTATCGGCGCTTCCGCGACAAAGATGAACTGCTGGAAACGACGATATTGGGAATTATGGAACGCCAGGATGAGCGCGCCAAAGTAGGACTCACGTCGAAGGCGGCGGCGCAGATTCCGCTTCCGGTCTTTGCCGATCAAATTATCGGATCCATGGTCGTCAGCTATCGGGCAAACGCAGCGCTGCTGAGGGCGATGCGTCAATTTGTCCAGGGCCGCGCCCACACGGAGTTCTGGAAGAGGGTCTCGGTCGTCGAGCTGCGCGCTTTTCGGCGAGTCGTCGATCTCTTCCTGGCGCATCGCGGTGAAATCAACCACCCACAGCCTAAGATGGCAGTCGCCCTGGGCCTGATGACGGTGATCAGCACTCTTTTCGAATTGGTGGTTCAGCCACAGGATCCATCTCTGTACAAAGGACTCTGGCCGCAAGACGATCGTGCGCTGAAAAAAGAACTCGTGCGCGGATTTCTCAATTATCTGGGCGTCGCTTCCTGAGCGGATGAGTGAGACGCGGCTGTACCCAGGGTGCCGCACTCTGCCTTCGGTTGGCAGTACGCCTTATGAAACATAACAATGATCGCCGCCTGGGCGCGGGTGGCATCCTGATTTCGCGATGATCGTGTTTTCTTGATCTCTTTTGCGATTCCGCATTCTGGGTGCCAGAACCAGATGCATCTCTGAAGAAGACATCTCCGAAGTCGAGATGCGTTCAGGCGTTGATTGATGTTCTTGAGAAACGGTATG
>Ga0207071_1158_pt1 | contig 11930 bp, 9 predicted proteins | sample Alteio_BWMinHeat_67_FD_153531 | JGI IMG/M metagenome (GOLD analysis project Ga0207071, IMG submission 153531) | Enriched cells from forest soil in Barre Woods Harvard Forest LTER site, Petersham, Massachusetts, United States -... | ecosystem: Environmental > Terrestrial > Soil > Temperate forest >...
GATATCGCAAATGATTATATTTTAGATGCTGTTACCCGTGCTTTACACAATAGACCCGCAGGAGCGGCCAAAAAAGGTGCAAAAACTTGCGCAGAATGCGGCGAAAAAATGCCGCCAGCGCGACGCCAGCTTGGATTTCAGTTGTGTATAGTTTGCGCAACTGAAAATGAACGTCAGAAATCTTTATTTGGCGGCCATTAAGGTGTAAGCTACGGGGGTATTTGAATAAGATTTTCAAGGATGACACATATGACCCAAAATAACTTAGATTCATTAAATGAAACCAAAATAAGCCTTCGCGAAAATGTTGCAGAAGTGATGCGTCATTACTTTGCAAGCTTAAAAGGTGAAGAGCCTTGCAACGTGTATGATTTTTTTCTCGATGAAATTGAAGAACCTTTATTGACTGTTGTCATGAAGTATACCCGTAACAACCAATCAGAAGCAGCGCGTATCTTAGGTGTTTCTCGCGGTACTTTGCGTACTATGTTGAAAAAGTTTGATATGTTATAAAATAAATTGAAAATGTGTCATCCCGAACTGTGCTTTTTGCAGTGAGGGATCTCCTGCTTACAAGGAGATCCCTCGCTTTGCTCGGGATGACATGTTTGCTTTAGGGATGTTATGACAACGGATTACCATCATGTAATTCATGAACTATCAGAACGCATCGTCAGCGCGCAAAAACCCATTCGTGTATTAGACGCCATAAAATGGAATCCAAAGACTTCCAGAGAGTTTTTTAAAAATAAATGCAAAGTGCTTCCTATTATTGATACAGAGTATTATCAAAAATACAGCCCACTCGCATTCGATCCCCAAAAAAAAATCGAAGAATTTCACGAGATTGAACGCAGTATTCGTCGCAAACTAGGACAATACAGCGGAGTCGGTAGCATCATGCAACGCATGTGTCATGAATATTCACGTGTAGTGGAAATGTTAATGGCGCGTGGCACACAAAAGTTTTCTGAAATTTCTCAGGAATTATATGGTAGCTCACAAGATGCTTTTCACGTAGGCGCACCTACATTAAAAGATATGGCAATTCTGGTGACGAATACGCTAAAAAATATTAAAGATCAAGTCACCACAGAAGCCGATGAAAAAAAATTTACGAGTGAAGAAGTCGTCGAAATTTTAATTAAACGATTTTCACATTATTTTTCAGGTCGTCAAGTGATACCGCGTGTGGAATTAAGCGATGGCATTTTAGCAGATGCAGCAGCAGGTGCTGAACGATTAAAAATTCATAAAGGCGTTATGTTTAGCGAAAGAGAAATTCGCGTATTAGAAGTGCATGAAGGTTGGGTGCATTTAGGTACGACATTGAATGGCATGGCGCAACCGTATTGCACTTTTTTAAGCAAAGGACCACCATCTTCTACGATTACACAGGAAGGGCTTGCTATTATCAGTGAAATTTTTACATTTGCCTCTTATCCCGGACGTCTTAAAAGTTTGACGAATCGTGTACGTGCAGTGAGTATGGCGGAAGAAGGTGCGGACTTTCTGGATGTTTTTAATTTTTATCGTAAAGAAGGATTGGATGCAAAAATGTCTTATCACGCGACCACACGTGTATTTCGTGGCAGCACACCCAGTGGTGGGCCTTTTACTAAAGATTTATCTTATAGCAAAGGTTTTATTTTAATTTATAATTATATTCGTCTGGCAGTGCAACGTGGATTAGTATCGAAAATTCCATTATTATTTCTCGGAAAAACAACATTAGAAGATATTCATATTCTCTCTGATTTAGCAGAAGAGAAAATTGTAGTGTTGCCAAAATACATTCCGCCACAATTTAAAGATATCGCGGCTCTCAGTGCATGGATGTCTTATTCATTATTTTTAAATCGATTAGATTTACAACGACTGGCAATGGATTTCAAAGCGATTTTACTCTAAATAAAAACTTCCCGATTGTCTCGCGACAACCGGGAAGCGACCACTCAATGATTATTGAATGTTCACCACATAGCCGTGTCTATAGTCTCGTGAGACTGTCAACATAGCTGAGTTTTGAGCGCATGGTGATGGGAACATAATGGAGAATGTTCCTGTTGGAGTAACAATGTTGCCCCAACGATTTCTGTGAAGTGGTAATGCTACTTTAGCTTCACAGCCACCTACGCTGTAGTCCTTCACTTCAAATAACAAGTATCCGCTGCGCATACCAGAAATGGTGTCGAGTTGGACGGCTTTTGCACGGTCAATTGTAGCAAATGGCACGCCTACGAAACCTTTGACAGCGACTTGATTAATATAAAGATTAGGATTGGTTGGAATCAAATACACATAGCGAAAGTGCGGTGTAAAATGATACCAATAGTGGTGATGTCGATGTTTTGCTAAAGCGTTGTCGCTTGCTACTAAGCCAAGCATCAATGCTCCGGCAATGGCAGTTACTTTGATTGATGGTTTCATCTCATATCTCCTCAAATTGAGTTGTTAATTGATGCTACCTTTATTGCTCGCTACTTAACGTAGCTTAACCACAGTATACCACTTGCAAGTCTGCTTGTGAGTTTAGTTTGAACAGTTATGAAAAATTTATTTTTAAAATCAATAAGATGAAATTGGATTCACAGGCTGAATCTTTTTTTACCAGAAAAAAATGATTGTAGAATAAAAGAGTTAAATAGCAGAAAAACCCATTGCAATAGTTTATTTTTTGATCTATTATTCAGAATAAGTTTATTATTAAATAACGAGAGAGTGAACCCATGGGAAAAAACATTTTCGGTAAACATTACAAGAAACGCCATAAAAAACACTATCCATCGGCTGCAAAAAAAATCCAGTACCGCATCCATGTTAGAAAAAGCCTGCACCGATGCAAAAAAATCCAGTACCGCATCCATGTTAGAAAAAGCCTGCACCGATGTTGTGCTAAGTAATATCGTAACGAATTTCGAACGCAGAGAGGGCGCTTGTTTAAGCAGTGTTAATCGTTTTTTTCATAGAGAAATTCAAATAAATAATCCGAATATCGGTGTTCCAGAAACGTTCTACGCATCGTATGATTATCTAGCAAATCAACAAGTAAGAATCATGATAAATCGTGCTGAATTGGATTCTAAAAGAACGGTAGAAAATTTAAAAATAGCCGTTAAAAAAGCAAAAACCATCAATACAGCAAAAAGAAATCAGGATAACTCAAAATATTATGATAATTTCTCTATCAATGCCGCGCTTGTTTTCTTGTGTGTTTTTGTACTGATGTATAACGCTGTTCCACTCGCAGAAAATTTAGAAGTGCATCAACAAAATATTCTACATCGAGCGGTGATTCTTTTGAAATGGTTGGTTGATAAAATGAGCTTCAGTGTACACCCCATCGTAGGAATTGTCGCAGGGCCTTCGATTTTAGGGGTATTTTCGCGAACTATTTTACCTTATATTCACAACCCCGGTTTTGCGATTACAAAAAAAGAAGAAGCCATTTTTGCGGCATTAAATAATACTATCGAAATGGGAGAAAGAACCGCAGAAATTCAGCCAGTGACTGTAAGAAAAAAAAGTAAGTAAATACAAATAGATCAAGTGAATATCCACGTTTTGTTAATATGGGTGTATAATAAATATTGTAAGGAAACAGAGGAGAATACCCATGGCAGCATCGCAACAAGATTTTTCTCAAATGTCTTTGTTTGAACTGTTACAAAACCGAGAAAAACCTGCATCCACACTCGCTCAAGACAATCCAACACTGGCGTGGATGAGGAGTCAATGTGCCGAGATCCAAAATCAAATAAATGCCCTGAAGAAAGAATTAAAAGAGACAAGGGATGAGCTTGACAGACATCTTCCACCGAATGTAACAGAAGAGCAAATTCGACCAAAGGTTGAGGCAAATAAAAAAATAGAAGAGCAGATAAATGCCATCAATATGGACATAAAGAAAATGACTACCGGAGGATCATTAGTACCAAAGGATGAAAAAACTCTTGAAAGTAAAAAAGCCGAGATTACTAAACTGAAAGCTCAAATAGATATGAAATTCGATGAATCTATACCAATTTTTATTAAACATATAGACCGCTTATTATTAGAAATTAAAAAAAATGAAGAAATGCTTAAAGAGTGGGTGTCTCGCACTGCGAAGCTTGCTGAGGATCTAACTCTTTTGCAAAACTCAGTAACCGACTATGATGAGGAAATTAACAATAGAAGAAAAGTGCTTGATACTATTTATAGTCAGTTAATAAAATTTGTTAATCAATATCAATCGTATCTTGTGTCAAGAATAGCCGATAAAATTAAAGACTCAGCCACTTATAAAGAGGCAACAGAATTTAAAGGAGAAGGCGCAGCATCAAAAAATCATCCCTATGTGGCAGTATATGGCAAAGCTAAATCAATTAATGATAAACCCCTTTTATTACTGCTCAATAAATATTATGCAATATCGGCTTTAGCCAGTCCATCACTAGAAAACATGACTGATACAACGACAATGACTGCTGCTCAGCAGTTTCTTCAAGCAATAGATAAATTTTCTTTATTAGATAGATCTGCTAAAAGTATGAACGGCGATTTATTTCCTATTGTTGATGAGTTTACAAAAAGTCAAGAAACCTTAAGCGATATTATTAAAGCTAAAACTAAGCTTGTCAGATTTGGTTTTTTTGATGCTAACACTGTAACGAAAGCAATGTCGGCTTCTGATGACAAAAATATGGAATTAGATGGGATACAAACGCTTGAAGTGTTAAAAAAATTGTACGCACAAGCACAAACATACTTAGATCCAGCAAAGTATCCAAAATCAGGTATCACCACCCATGGCGCTGGACCCAGTGCTACCACAACCACTGCGGCAGCGAAAGTCGCTACCACTACAGCAACAACAGCCACTACATCTACTACAGCGCCGAGAAGACGTAGCAGTAGCGGTTAGCACAGTCTTTTTTTGCATAATTCATTTGACTTCGTCGTCGCGGGGTCCAATCCAGGACTGATCTCGTCATTCCCGCATGCTCCTAGCGGGAATCTCCAGCTTAGCAAGAATCTCAATAAGCAGGAGATCCCCGCTAAAAACATGCGGGGATGACGAGTGAGACCTCGCGGGGGCGGGGAAAAATCCCCGCACAATGACGTGGTTGATGACAAATTATTCTACCGTTAATTTATCCACCCGCTGATACGCCCGCGGTAATTTACTGCCACGTTTTGCGCGCTCACCAACAAAATGTTTCCAGTCAGAAGGTTTTAATTTGAGTTGTTTATTACCCGCAGTCACAACTAGTTGTTGCTCAGGTTGTAATAAAGTAATGTCCGTTAAAAATTCCTCGCGATTTAACACGCGGCTACCCGGAATATTTAAAATTTTATCGCCTTTGCCTTTGGCTAATTGCGGTAATTCTTTGAGAGGGAAAATTAATAATAATCCTGTGTTAGTTACTGCTGCAACTAAACTGTTTTCTTGATCGAGTATTAAGCGTGGATGTAATGGTTTAGAACCTTTAGGTAAAGATAATAAGGTTTTGCCCGCGCGATTTTTACTGTAAAGCTCCTCGAGTTTCACAATAAAACCATAACCCGCATCAGACGCTAATAAATAATGTTGTTCCGGTTCGCCAATCAGCACAGCAACAAATTGTGCGCCGGGCGGTGGATTAAGACGACCAGTCAATGGTTCACCTTGACCGCGGGCGGAAGGTAAAGTATGCGCGAGTGCAGAATAAGAACGACCCGTCGTATCTAAAAATACCGCTAATTGATTGCTGCGGCCTAATGCAGTGGAGAGAAAGCTATCGCCTGCTTTATAACTCAATGTAGCCGCATCAATTTCATGGCCTTTGGCAGCTCGTATCCAACCCATAGCAGATAAAATCACCGTCACAGGTTCGGTTGGCATGATTTCTGTTTCACTAATCGCTTGTGCTTCTTTGCGTGCAACTAGCGGTGAACGACGTTTGTCGCCGAATTTTTCGGCGTCGGCTTCTAATTCTTTGCGAATTAATTTTTTTAATCGTGCGGGAGAATTTAAGGTTTGCTCGATTTCTGCTTGTTCTTTGAGTAAGTCGGCTTGTTCGCCTTTGATTTGCATTTCTTCTAAACGTGCTAAGTGTCGCAATTTGATTTCTAAAATGGCTTCGGCTTGATCTTCAGATAATTTAAAACGTTTAATTAAAGCGGCTTTAGGTTTATCTTCTGTGCGGATAATTTTTATGACTTCATCTAAATTCAAAAACGCAATCAACAAACCTTCTAAAATATGTAAGCGCTGCTTTACGATATCTAAACGATATTGTAGGCGGCGTTTGACTGTAGCGGTTCTGTATTCTAGCCATTCAGTCAAAATAGTTAAAAGATTTTTGACGTGTGGACGGCCATTTAAGCCAATCATATTTAAATTGACGCGATAACTGCGTTCCAAATCCGTAGTCGCAAATAAATGCGCCATTAACATTTCAATATCAACACGATTAGAGCGGGGAATGATTACTAAACGTGTTGGATTTTCGTGATCAGATTCATCACGCAAGTCGGAGACTAAAGGCAATTTTTTATTTTGCATTTGTTCGGCAATTTGTTCGAGAATTTTTGCGCCCGATGTTTGATGCGGTAAAGCGGTAATAATAATTTCATCGTCTTCTACGGTGTAAATAGCACGCATACGCAGTGAGCCATTGCCTGTGCGATACATATCTAGTAATTCTTGTTTAGGCGTGATGATTTCAGCATCTGTTGGGAAATCCGGTGCAGGAACTATTTTGCAAATTTCATTCAATGTCGCTTTAGGGTTGTCAAGTAAATGAATCAATGCTGCAACCACTTCGCGCAAATTATGCGGAGGAATATCGGTAGCCATGCCTACGGCGATACCTGTTGTGCCATTGAGTAAAACATTAGGTAAACGTGCGGGTAATAAAGTAGGTTCTTGCAAAGTACCGTCAAAATTCGGTGCCCAATCGACTGTGCCGCTGCCTAATTCTGCTAATAACACTTCTGCGTAAGGTGATAAACGTGATTCTGTGTAACGCATGGCTGCAAATGATTTAGGATCATCGGGTGAACCCCAGTTACCTTGTCCTTCAACTAATGGATAGCGATAAGAAAAAGATTGTGCCATCAGCACCATGGCTTCATAACATGCCATATCACCGTGTGGGTGAAATTTACCGAGTACGTCACCGACGGTGCGCGCGGATTTTTTGAATTTCGCAGTGGCTTTCAATCCTAACTCCGACATTGCATAAATAATGCGGCGTTGCACGGGTTTTAGACCGTCGCCAATATGTGGTAGCGCGCGATCTAAAATCACATACATGGAATAATCTAAATAAGCTTTTTCAGTAAATTCACGTAAAGGAATGCGTTCTATAGCTGTGCTCATATTAAGTAACCTCTGCTAAATTGCCTTTGCTTTCTAACCAAGTTTTGCGATCGGCGGCGCGTTTTTTGGCGAGTAACATATCTAACATTTTATCGGTGTGATCGTTTTTAGTGATAGTCAACTGTACCAAACGCCGTGTTTCGGGTGACATGGTTGTTTCACGTAATTGCAGTGGATTCATTTCTCCTAATCCTTTGAAGCGAATCACGTGGGTTTTGCCGGATTTTTTCTCGGCGGTGATGCGATCTAATATGCCTTCTTTTTCCGCTTCATCCAATGCGTAATACACTTCTTTGCCATGATCAATACGAAACAACGGTGGCATAGCGACATACACATGTCCTGCTTCAACCAATGGACGAAAATGTTTTAAAAATAATGCGCATAGTAAAGTGGCAATATGTGCGCCATCGGAATCGGCGTCGGCGAGAATGCAAATTTTTCCGTAACGTAATCCAGATAAATCATGATTGCCAGGTTCTATACCGATGGCAACAGAAATATCGTGTACCTCTTGTGAAGCAAGGACTTGTGTATGTTCCACTTCCCACGTATTAAGAATTTTACCTCGTAGTGGCATAATCGCTTGAAATTCACGATCGCGAGCTTGTTTTGCGGAGCCGCCTGCAGAGTCCCCTTCTACTAAAAACAATTCACTGCGTTTTAAATCTTGTAAACTGCAATCCACTAATTTCCCAGGCAGTGCAGGTCCTGCAGTGACTTTTTTTCTCACTACTGTTTGTGCGGCTTTTAAACGGCTTTGTGCATTGCTTATGGCGAATTGCGCGAGTGCTTCACCTAATGTGACATTTTGATTTAACCAAAGACCGAATGCATCTTTGACGACACCAGAGACAAATGCGGCGCATTCGCGTGAGGAAAGACGTTCTTTGGTTTGTCCTGCAAATTGTGGATCTTGCATTTTTACAGAAATTAAATGGGCGCAGCGGTCCCAAATATCTTCAGGTGCCAGTTTAATCCCTCGAGGTAATAAATTGCGGAATTCACAGAATTCACGTAATGCTTCTAATAAACCTAAACGGAAACCATTCACATGCGTGCCACCTTGCGGTGTTGGAATGAGATTGACATAACTTTCTGCAACAACATCACCTGTTTCGGGTAACCAAATAGCTACCCAATCCACTGTTTCATGTTCGCTACTGAATGAACCTATGAAAGGTTCTTCGGGTAAATGTTCTGCGCCGTCGATCGCTTCCATTAAATAATGACTGAGTCCTGCTTCGTAACACCATTCTTCTGTTTCGCCGGAATTTTCGTCGCGGAATGAAACATGTAACCCTGGGCACAGTACAGCTTTAGCACGCAATGCATATTTTAATTTAGGAACGGCAAATTTGCCGGAGTCAAAATATTTTTCGTTAGTCCAAAAACGTATGCTGGTACCGGTTTCGCGTTTGTTAGCGGTTGTGCCTATGGTTTTTAAGTCAGATTTTTTTTCACCGTTAGCAAATTTGATTTCATAAATTTTTCCATCGCGTTTGATAACAACATCTAAGCGTTTTGATAATGCATTGACGACAGAGATGCCAACGCCATGCAAACCGCCGGAGAAGCGATATTGTTTGTTTGAGAATTTGGCGCCGCTATGTAATTTTGTGAGAATAAGTTCGACGCCGCTTAAGCCTTCCTCAGGGTGGATATCGACCGGCATGCCGCGGCCATCGTCGACTACTTCCAGTGAGCCATCTTTGTAAAGTGTCACCGCTACCATAGTGGCATGGCCTGCCATGGCTTCATCTACGCTATTATCGATGGCTTCGCGTGCCAAATGGTTGGGATTCGTTGTGTCAGTATACATGCCTGGTCGACGCTGTACTGGCTCCAATCCGCTTAAGACTTCTATCGATTCCGCTGTGTATTGGTTTGATTTCATAAGTAATTTCCGTGAATCAAGGATTCATGCAAAATATAGTGTTATTGGTAAGATGTAAAGAGGTTCGCAGGTATGGTCGTCATCCCCGCATGTTTTTAGCAGGGATCTCTCTCAGTTGCATCGTGGAGCTTGCTTTCCTGTCAAATTTGTGTTCAAATGCCCACTTACGTTATATAACTAGTATCATTCCCAATGCTGTTTTATTTCCTTTTCTTGAGGTTATCTTAAATTGTTGGCAATGATGATATCAATGTCAGCATACAGCCTTTGTGGCTCGTTTGCCTTTTTTTGAGGAAAAAATATGTCATTCTCCCAATTCAATTTGGATCCTGCGATTAATAAAGCGATACATTATGATAAACCGACACCTGTGCAAGCACAGTGTATTCCCGCCATTTTAAATGGAAAAGATTTAGTTGCCTCCGCGCAAACCGGTACAGGTAAAACGGCGGCGTTTGTGTTGCCTGCTTTGCAGTTGTTGAGTGTTCGCAAAGGTAAACATGTGAATCCGCGTGTTTTAATTTTAAGTCCAACGCGTGAATTAGCAGCGCAGATTACACAAGCCGTGAGTAACTATGGTAAATTTTTGCGATTGAATATGGCAAATTTAGTGGGTGGGATGTCTTATAAGCAACAACTTAGAGATTTATCGCGCGCTGTTGATGTGATTGTGGCAACACCCGGACGCTTGTTGGATCACATGGAAAGAAAACGTGTGAATCTTTCTGAAGTTGAAATTTTAATTTTAGATGAAGCGGATCGTATGTTAGATATGGGTTTTATTGATGATGTGCAAATGATTGCGAAGAAAACGCCCGCTACACGCCAAACTTTATTATTCAGTGCTACTATTGATAAAAAATTAGCGACAGTGGTGCGGCATTTGTTAAAAGATCCTGTGCGGATTGATTTATCTCCTGAAAAAATGTCGCCGGCTTTGATCAAACAATCGATTTATATGGCGGATAGTTTTCAACATAAAGAAAAACTGTTTCAGCATTATTTAGAAAATGAAAATATTTTTAAAGCGATTATTTTTTCAGGTACAAAAATTAATGCAGATAAATTAGCGAATAAATTACGTGATGATGGCTATAATGCAGAAGCATTGCATGGCGATTTGAATCAAAATAAACGTAATCGCACTGTTGAGCAATTACGTCGTGGTAAAATTCAATTTGTGGTGGCAACCGATGTGGCAGCGCGTGGTATCGATATTTCAGACATGACGCATGTGATTAATTATGATTTACCGCGGTTTTGTGAAGACTATGTGCACCGTATTGGTCGCACGGGTCGTGCGGGTAAGACGGGAATTGCGATTTCATTTGTGTTGCCTATGGAAATGCGACATTTACAAAGAATCGAGCGGTTTACGGGGCAGTCTTTGCGACGTGAAATTATTCCTGGATTAGAACCTAAGAAAAACTTTTCTAACAATCAAAGTCATGCGGGTGATGCGAAAAAAGGTTTTAAAAAGAAAAAGCATTTTGGTGATCGGTTTGAAAATAAATCATCCGGGTTTAAAAAGAAGAAACATTTTGATGGTGATCGTAAAGATTTTAAAAATAAGGATTTTAAAAAAGATAAGTTTGAAGGTCGCGGTAGGGATTTTGCAAAAAAAGATCGGTTTGATGATAATCGCAAAGACTTTAAAAAATCAGATCGTTTCGAAGGCGGTCGCAAAGATTTTAAAAAGAAAGATGGATTTGAAAGTCGTGGCCGAGATTTCAAAAAAACCGATCGCTTTGAAGGTGCTCGCCGGGATTTTAAAAAGAAAGATAGCTTTGTTGAAAGTCGCGGAAGAAGTTTTAAAAAGAAGGATGGAGTTGAACGTGATGTTTCCATCTTTCATAAAAAAGCTCATGCGGAAGATTCAGGAAAACGTTTTTCTAAGAAAAGATTTAAGTCGGAATCTTTTAAGAAAAAACCGAGAGAGAGATAAATATCTAAGAAGCTTAATGCGGATTTTTTTAGTGCCAGGGAAAAGCAAATCTCTTTTTTCAAAGGGCGTTGTTGCATAAATATTCTTTCTTAAGCAGGAGATCCCCGCTAAAAGCATGCGGGGATGACGATGCTGACCTGGCGGGGGCCTGGGGAAAAACGATGTTTTTTACTCGCGTCTCCGCGAGGTATATCTCGTCATCCCCGCATGAGAATCCATCTATATTAGATGGAGATCCCCGCTTAAAGCACGCGGGGAGGGATCTCCCGCTTAAGTAAGTTAATCCGCTTTCCACTTCTTCTGTAACATTTCTTTATTCATTCGTAACCACTGCAACGCCACAATCGCCGGCGCAGTTTTGATTTTAAACGCATACGCGAAAAAGATATTTTCAACCGCCCATTTAAAACACTTTATTACAATATAGACACCCACAAAGCTGCCATGGCATTACCGGAATTTGCTCGTCATCTATTAACCATCGAAGAGGTCACGCACTCATGAAAAAAAAGGATTTTCTCAATAATTTAGCCGGACGTTTATGCGATGCACTACCTTCCAGTGTGAAAACCTTAAAAAAAGACATGGAAAAAAATTTCCACGATATTCTCAAAAATGCATTTGCAAAATTAGAGTTAGTCACACGCGAAGAATTCGATGTGCAATCCAAAGTATTATCACGCACTCGCAAAAAACTTGAAGACTTAGAGTCGGAAGTGCATAAATTAGAAAAATTTATT
>Ga0207071_1159_pt1 | contig 11859 bp, 8 predicted proteins | sample Alteio_BWMinHeat_67_FD_153531 | JGI IMG/M metagenome (GOLD analysis project Ga0207071, IMG submission 153531) | Enriched cells from forest soil in Barre Woods Harvard Forest LTER site, Petersham, Massachusetts, United States -... | ecosystem: Environmental > Terrestrial > Soil > Temperate forest >...
CTCCTGCCGACCGCCGTCCTGCTCAACGGCTTCAGCTACACCCAGTCCAACGGGCCGGACAACGCCCTCACCTTCGTCACCAACGACGGCCCCAAGGTCTACACCCAGATGGCCAACGTGCATGCCGACGTCTACGCGCCTGGCAAGCGCGCCGACTATCAGATTTCCATCGCCGCCGAAGCCATCGCCCGCGCCAAAATAGAAATCGCCGACCGCGGCCTGATCGCCACCGTCTTCCAGAACTTCTACGGCATGGCCGTCGCCCAGCGCCACCTGAAGAACGCCCAGCTCAGCCTCAAGGACGCCCAGGATTTCGCCGACATCACGCGCAAGCAGGAAGCCGGCGGTGAAGTCGCCCACTCCGACGTTGTCAAAGCCCAGCTCACGCTCGACCAGCGCGAACGCGATCTCCAGGATGCGCAACTCGCCACCGATAAGGCGCGCATCGGCTTCGCAGTCTACCTCTTCCCCGATTTCCGCCAGGATTTCGCCGTCACCGACGATCTCGACCACCCCGTCCCCCTGCCGCCCTTCCCGGAGATCGAAACCAGGGCGCGCAACAACAATCCCGATATCCGCGCCGCCCAGGCCACCATCACCCAGGAAACCTTCGGCATCCGCAGCGCCCGCGCAGCCTACCTCCCGGTGCTTTCCGTTGACTACTTCTTCGGCCTCCAGGCCCGGCAGTACGCGATCCACAACGAATTCGGACAGAACAATCTCGGCAACAGCGTCGTGGCCAGTTTCAACGTGCCCCTCTGGAACTGGGGCGCCACGCATAGCAAGGTCAAACAGGCCGAGCTGAAACTCCAGCAGGCGCGCACCGATCTCACCTTCACCCAGCGCCAATTGCTCTCCAATCTGAATTCCTTCTACCTCGAAGCCAACGTCGCTTCCAACCAGCTCGCCTCCCTCAAACGCTCGCTCGATGGCTCCGACGAAAGCCTCAAACTCACCATCCTTCGCTACCAGGCGGGCGAAGTCAGCGTCCTCGAAGTCGTCGACGCCCAAACCACCCTGGCGACCGCCCGCAACGCATACGACGACGGTCTGGCCCGCTACCGCGTCGCCCTCGCCAATGTTCAAACCCTTACGGGGGCCTTCTAACCAATGAAGATATCCTTAGCTCTCGCACTCCTTCTCCCTCTCCTCTTCACCTCCTGCACCAGACCGGCAGTGAAGGAGGCCGAAGCCCCCGCCGCCGTGCAGGTGACCGCCGTCACCCAGGACACCATCCGCCGCGTTGTGGCCGGCGATGGCGTTCTCTTCCCTATCAACCAGGCTGGGGTCCCGCCCAAGATCGCCGCCCCCGTCCAGCGCTTCCTGGTTCAGCGCGGCGATCACGTGAAGCTCGGCCAGCTCGTCGCCGTCCTCGAGAATCGCGACCTCGCCGCCACCCAGGGCGAAAGTCAGGCGCAGCTCGAACAGGCGCAGGCCAACCTTCGCTCCACCACTTCCGCACAAATACCCGAAGCCGTCGTCAAAGCCCAGACCGACGTCGATTCCACCCGTGAGTCCGACGACGCCGCCAAGAAGCTCCTCGACAATCGCCAGAAGCTGCTCCAGCAAGGCGCCCTCGCCCACAAGCTCGTCGACGACGCGCAAGTCGCCTATGCCCAGGCCCACGCCGCCCTCCTCTCCGCCCAGGAACACCTGCGCGCCCTGCAGGCCGTCGGCAAAGAGGAGCAGCTCAAGACCGCCGCCGCCCAGGTCGAGGCCGCGCGCAGCCACCTTCAATCCTCCGAAGCCCAGGTCAGCTACTCGCAGATCCACAGCCCGCTCACCGGCGTCGTCGCCGATCGCCCCCTCTATGCCGGTGAAATGGCCCAGCCCGGAACCGCCCTGGTCACCGTCATGGATATCTCCAGGGTCGTCGCCCGCGTCAACGTGCCGCAGAATCAGGCCGTCTCCGTCAAAGTCGGACAGCCCGCCACCATCACGCAGATCGATACCGATCTGAAGGTCGAGGGCAAAGTCACCGTCGTCAGTCCGGCGACCGACCCCAACAGCACCACGATTCAGGTCTGGATTCAGGCCGACAATCCTGGCGAAAAACTCAAGCCCGGCGCCAGCGTTCACGCCGCCATCATGACCGAGATCATCAAGGCCGCGACCATCGTGCCCGCCATTGCCGTGCTCCCCGGCGAAGAGGGCGGCACCTCCTGCCTCGTCGTCGACTCCAACAACACGACCCACCGCCGCACCGTCACCCTCGGCGTGCGCGATGGCGATAAGGTCCAGATCCTCAACGGCGTCCAACCCGGCGAAACCGTAGTCACCGTCGGTGGCGTCGGCGTCGACGACAAGGCCAAGGTCCGCATCGTCGATAACACCAAGAAGGAAGCCGACGAGGACGAAAATGTCCCCGAGGCACCGGCCAGCAAGGATGCCAAGAAAGATGAGGCGAAGCCAAAAGCCAAATGAGCGATCTTTCGACCATTCCACCCGGGCCGCCTCAAACGCCGGACTCCAGTAATGGCAAGCCGCACTGGACTGCCAGCCACGGCAAGCCCATCATCTTCGTCATCCTTACCCTGTGCGCCGTCGGCGTCTATCTCGCGCTGACCATTCCCGTCGCCGTCTTCCCGGACACCAACTTTCCGCGCATTGTCGTCGGCATCGATAACGGCGTTTTCCCCATCGACCAGATGCTGGTCACCGTCACCAAACCCATCGAAGAGGCGGTCAACTCGGTCCCCGGCCTCGATCACCTGTGGAGCATCACCAGCCGCGGCACCGCCGAAGTCGATCTCTTCTTCGCCTGGAAGAGCGACATGTACCGCACGCTCGAACTGGTGAATGCCGCGATGGCGCGTGTGCAATCCAATCTGCCGCCCACCGCCAAGGTCACCGTCAACCGGCTCACCTTCGCCGCCTTCCCCGTGATGGGCTACAGCCTGACCTCGGAATCCATCCCGCAAGACAAGCTATGGGAAACCGCGAACTACGATCTCAAACCGCGCCTCAACCGGCAGACCGGCGTCTCCAGCGTCGTCGTCCAGGGCGGCCAGGTCCCCGAATTCGAAGTCAAACCCGATCCCTCCAAGCTCGTCCAGACCGCGACCACCATCCCCAACATTCTCGACTCCATCGGCCGCGGCAACATGATCGATTCCCCGGGCCTGATCGAAGCCAATCATCAGCTCGTGCTCAGCCTGGTCAACAGCCAGGCGCGCACCCCGGCCGAAATCGGCAATATCGTGATCAAGACGACGCCCGCCGGCGCGCCCCTGCGCATCGCCGACATCGCTGCCGTCAGCCCCAGCACGATGCCGGTCTACACCGTGGTCACCGCCAACGGCAAGCCCGCCGTGCTGCTCAACATCTACCGCCAGCCCGATAGCAACACCGTCGTTGTGGCCGACGCCGTCCACGCGGAAATCGAAAAAATTCGCAAGGAACTGCCCAAGGGCATCGACCTGCGCCCCTTCTACGACCAGTCCGAGATCGTCACCGCCTCCATCGATAGCGTCCGCGACGCCATCCTGATTGGCCTCATCCTTGCCTCCCTCATCATGGTGCTCTTCCTGCGCGACTGGGGCACCTCGCTGGTCGCCGGCCTCGTCATTCCCGCCACCATCGCCATCACCTTCATCATCCTGCGTACGCTGAACGAGAGCTTCAACCTGATGACGCTGGGCGGACTCGCAGCCGCCGTCGGACTGGTGATCGACGACGCCATCGTAGTGGTGGAAAACATCGTCATGCACCGCGATAGCGGCCAGGATCGCGGCGAGGCCATCCGCAGCGCGATCCGCGAAATCCGCGCGCCCCTGGTCGGCTCCACCATCACCCCCATCGTCGTCTTCCTCCCGCTGATTTCCATCACCGGCGTCACCGGCGTCTTCTTCCGCGCCCTCGCCGTCACCGTCGGCGTCGCCCTGCTCACTTCGCTCGCCCTCGCGCTCACCTGGACACCGACGCTGAGCCACTTCCTGCTGAAGAGCGGCAGACGCCACAGTCATGAGCACGAGCCTGCAACCCAGGGACGCTTCATGCGCTTCTACGAGCGCACCCTGCGCTTCACCCTGGAACATCCGCTAGTCTTGATCCTCTTCGCGCTCCTCCTGATCGCCGGCAGCTATCTCTGCTATACCCACACCGGCAGCGACCTGCTTCCCGCCATGGACGAAGGCGGCTTCATCGTCGACTACATCATGCCCGCCGGCTCCTCGCTCGAAGAAACCAACCGCGTCATCACCCACGTGGAGAATATCCTTCGCAAAACGCCCGAAGTCGAAAGCACCTCGCGCCGCACCGGCTTGCAATTGGGTCTCGCACAGGTGACTGAGGCCAATACCGGCGATATCTCCGTCAAGCTCAAGAAAGATCGCAAACGCACCGGCGAGGAAGTCATTGCCGATGTGCGCTCCAAAATCAAAAAGGCGGAGCCTGTGCTCGACGTCGAATTCCCGCAGTTGCTGCAGGACATGATCGGCGATCTCACCAGCGCTCCCGAGCCCGTCGTCATCAAGCTCTTCGCGCAGGATCCCAAACTCCTCGAGGTCTGGGCGCCGCAGGTGGCGGGCGCCATCAAGAAGATCACCGGCGTGGTCGATATCCTCAACGGCATCGAAAACACCATCAGCGGTCCGGCGCGGGTTTTCACAGTGGATCCGGCCGTCACCGCGCGCGCCGGTTTCACTCCCCAGGAAGTCGAACTGGACGCCAGTGCGATTCTGCAGGGCGAACCCGCCTCGCTTCCCGTGGTCGTCAACGACCGCTCTTATACCATCCGCGTGCGATTTCCCAAGGAGACGCGCGCCACCATGGAATCCATCCAGAATACGCTTTTGATCAGCGGTACCGGCAAGACCGCCACCATCGGCAGCCTCACCGGAATGACCGAGGTTCCCGGCCAGACTGAAATCCGCCGCGAAAACCTGCAGCGCGACGTCCAGGTCACCGCCCGCTTTGAGAACATGAACCTGGGCGATGGCATGGTCAAGGTGCAGCAGGCCGTGGCCGAACTGAACATGCCCCCCGATATCCGCGTGCAGTACGGCGGCCAGTTCGAGGAACAGCAGAAATCCTTCAAGGATCTCGTCTTCGTTCTCGTCCTGGCTATCGTGCTCGTCTTCATGGTGCTGCTCTTCGAGTTCGGCAACTTCGCCGCGCCCATCGCCGTGATTGCTTCCGCGCTGCTCTCCACCTGCGGCGTTTTCCTGGCGCTGTTGATCAGCGGCATCACCTTCAATATCTCGTCTTTCATGGGCCTCATCATGGTGATCGGCATCGTCGCCAAGAACGGAATTCTTCTGCTCGACGCCGACCAGAAGTTCCGTAGCGAAGGCATCGGCGCCGAAGAAGCCATGATCAAGGCCGGCGAACGCCGCCTGCGCCCGATCATGATGACCGCGCTGGCCACCGTGGCCGGCATGGTTCCGCTGGCGCTCGCCTGGGGCGCCGGCTCACAAATGCTCCAACCTCTGGCCGTCGCGGTGATCGGCGGTATTCTCGCCTCGATGGTCCTGTCCCTGGTTGTCACGCCGGCCGTTCACTATTACCTGGGAGGCCGGCACTAACGTAGGATAGGCCTCTGGCCTGTCCACTAATCCAAAGGAGATCTAAATGAAGAAACTTCTCACACTCGCAGTTCTCACCTCGGTGGCGTTCGCCGCCGAAGGCTACAAGGTCCTCAGCAAGATCAAAATCGGCGGCACCGGCGGCTGGGACTACCTCACCGTCGACAACGCCAACCGGCGCGTATACGCCTCGCACGGCACCGCCGTCGAAGTCATCGACCCCGATGCCGGCAAAGTCGTCGGAAGCATCAAAGACCTCCACGGCGTGCACGGTATCGCCATCGCGCCCGAACTCAACCGCGGTTTCATTTCCAACGGCCAGTCCAACAGCGTCACCGTCTTCGACCTGAAGACCCTCGCCAAGCTCGGCGAACCGGCCACCGGCAAGAACCCCGACGCCATCTGCTACGATCCGAAATCCAAGCGCGTCTACACCATGAACCACAGCGGCAACGACGCCACCGCGATCGACGCCAAGACTAACGAAGTCATCTCGACCTTCCAGATCGGCCTCGCCCCCGAATTCTGCGCCGTCGATGGCGCCGGCAAGATCTACGTCAACCTGGAAACCTCCAACGAGATCGTCGAAATCGACGCCGCCAAGGCCGCAGTCGCCCGCCGCGCCCAGCTCGCCCCGTGCGAAGGCCCAACCGGACTCTCCATCGACGTGAAGGGCAAAAAGCTCTTCCCCGTCTGCGGCAACAAGGTGATGGGCGTGGTCGACATCACCAGCTTTAAGGTGGTTGCTTCGCCCGCGATCGGCGCCGGCACCGATGGCGGCGGCTTCGATCCCGGCCCCGGCCTCGCCTTCAGCGCCAACGGCGGCGACGGCACCCTGAGCATCGTCAAACTGGTCAACGGCAAGTACGAAACCGTGGACACCGTGCCCACCGAGCGTGGCGCCCGCACCATGGCCGTCGACGAAAAGACGCACCGCGTTTATCTGCTCGCCGCCGAACGCGGCCCCGCCCCCGAAGGCAAAAAACAGGGCCCCGTAATCGCCGACAGCTTCCACATCCTCGTGGTAGGAAAGTAGGATAGGCGTCCCCGCCTGTCCTCCCCGTGCATCGAAAAAAGGCCGTGCGCAACGTCGCGGCCTTTTCTGCATTAAAAGGGGTTCACTTCCCCGATTCCGTGCTAACATCCCCTTGGAATCAGGTCCCCCTATGCAGGCAACGAAGTCTAGTCAACAGCGAGACTCTCTGCCAAAAGTCCTCTGGCCGCAATGCGATGCAAGCATGCCGGAGCCACTCACCGAAAACCCAGCCCCCAAGCCGAAGGTGAAAACCATGGCGGCCGCCTCCGAACCCGGCACCGAATACTGGCTCCCGTAAGGACGAATCCTGGCGAATCATGCTTCTCTCCTAGCCGCGATCGTCGTCGCGCCTTTCGTGCTCCATGGCCAGCCTGCGCGATTCGACGTAGCCAGCGTCAAGCCCAATCGCAAAGCCGCATGCCGCGGTCGCTGGGATTTCACCGTCTCGCACGGCACCCTGGCCGCCGAAAACGCCCCGCTCCTGAGAATCGTCAGCCGCGCCTTCAACCTCACCGACGATCGTGTCTCCGGTCCCGCGTGGATGGAGTCCGAATGTTACGACATCCGCGCAAAAGCCGCCGGCGCCGTACCCGACCGTGACCTGATGCCGATGCTCCAATCATTGCTCAAGGAGCGCTTTCACCTGGTCGCCCATCGCGAGTCCGACGAACGCCCGGTCTCCGCCCTCGTGATCGATCGGGGCGGATCGAAACTGCGCCCCTACGGCGACACCTCCGCCCCGCCGCCGGTGACCGACGGCAAGGTCCTCTTCATGGCCCGCCACATACAGGATCTCTGCGAGCGGCTGGGAAAGGTTGTCGGCCGGCCTGTCATCGACAAAACCGGTCTCGATGGCGACTATCTGATCGTGCTGACTTACCCGCCATTCGGCATCCCCAGCGAGACGCCCGACGCCGCCCCCGACATCTTCGCCGCCGTGCGCGATCAGTTGGGCCTCAGACTGGAATCGCAGCGCGGAGTCGTGGACGTCCTGAAGATCGACAGCGTCGACAAGGTTCCAGTCGGAAATTGAGTCGCCCGCCTATCGCCGCACTTAACTCCTGGGCGTTCGGATGCTGCCAAGCAGGGTCAGATTTCCAGGCTCCGCCCCACTCCACTGCGCACTTTCTGAGGCGCTGACGCCGCCAAAGATTGTCGTGCCAGTTTGGAGGTCATTTGACCGAGAGTAACGCTCTGTCGCCCGGCCAGAACGTCATCGTCAAGTTCCAGCGTCGTTCGCTTACCACATTCAATCTATCATCACGCACCAGATCGTCTGATGCGTGATGTGATTCCAAACGCCTACCGCCGCCACTTCACTTCGCCGTTGACGATCGTCGCCATCGGACCGCCGTGAAACGTCCGCTGGTGAAACGGAGAATTCCTGCTCCGCGACGCCGATTGATTCACGTCGTAAGTCCATTCCACATCCGTGCTGAACACCGTCACGTCGCCGGGCGCTCCGTTGGCGAGGGTGCCGCGTCCGAGGCGCATCACCGACTCGGGGCCCGTCGTGAACAACTCCACCAGGCGCGCGAGTGAGATCTTTCCGGGCGTCAGCAGTCCTTCCACCGCCAGCGCGATCGCCGTCTCCAGCCCGATAATCCCGAACGGGCAGCGCTCGAATTCCTGCATCTTCTCCGATCCCGGATGCGGCGCGTGATCGGTCGCGATCGCCGAAATCGTGCCCGCCGACAGCGCCTCCACGATCGCCTCGCGATGCCCGCAGGAGCGCAGCGGCGGCTTCATCTTGTAGTTGCTGTCGTAGGGCGCCATGTCGTCGTCGCTCAGCGCGAAGTGGTGCGGCGTGGTTTCGCACGTCACCGGCAGGCCGTGCCGCCGGCCGTATTCCACCATGGCGACGGCGTTGCGCGTCGAAATGTGGGCCACGTGATACCGCGCGCCGGTCAACTGCGCCAGCACCAGGTCGCGCGCCACCATCACGTCTTCGCTCGCCGCCGGTATGCCGCGCAGTCCCCAGCGCACGCTGCTCACGCCTTCGTGCATATCGCCGCCGGCGCTCAGGTTCAGGTCTTCGCAGTGCTGGATGATCGGCAGGTCGTAACTGTGCGCGAACTCCATGGCGCGGCGCATGACGCGCGCATTCATCACCGGCAGGCCGTCGTCAGAGATCGCCACCGCGCCCGCCGCCTTCATCGCGCCGATCGCCGAAAGTTCCTCGCCCGCCGAGCCCTTGGTGATGGCCCCGATCGGGTAGACGTTGACCGCGGCCTTGCTGCGGGCCTGCGCCACGATGTAGCTGGTCACCATCGCGCTATCGTTCACCGGCTTCGTATTCGGCATGCAGCAGATCGAGGTGAATCCGCCCGCCGCCGCCGCGCGCGAGCCGCTCTCGATGGTCTCGGCGTGCTCGAAGCCCGGCTCGCGCAGGTGCACGTGCATATCGATGAAGCCGGGCGCCACGATCATTCCCGTCGCGTCGAAAACCTCGGCCTTCGGCGAGGAGAGGTTCGGCGCCACGCCCGCGATCCGCCCGTCGACAATCAGCACGTCCGCCACGCGGTCCGTGTTCGACGCCGGGTCGATCACTCTTCCGTTCCTGATCACGATCGGCATGCTATCCAATCACCTTTTCCAGCACCGCCATGCGCACCGCGATTCCGTTCTCCACCTGGTTGAGGATCACCGAGCGTTGGAAATCCGCCACCTCGCTGGATAGCTCGCGCCCGCGATTGATCGGCCCCGGATGCATCACGATCGCTTCCGGCTTCGCCAGATCCATGTGCGCCAGTTGCAGCCCGTAGAAGCGGAAGTACTCGCTCGCCGGAAAACTTGCCTCGTGCTGCCGCTCCAACTGCACGCGCAGCATCATGATCACGTCGGCATCCTTGATCGCCTCGCGGATGTCGGTGGTCAGCACCACGCCCGGCGCCAGTTGCGCCAGTTCCACGGGCAGCAGCGACGCGGGGCCGCAGAGCACGATCCGCGCCCCGAATTTCGAGAGCAGATGGACGTTGCTGCGCGCCACACGGCTGTGCGCGATATCGCCGATGATCGCGACCTTCAGGCCATCCAACTGTCCGCAGCGATCCAGAATCGTGCGCGCGTCGAGCAGCGCCTGCGTCGGATGTTCGTGCGTGCCGTCCCCCGCGTTGATGATCGGCGTGGGCAGGTGCCGCGCCAGAAAGTGCGGAGCGCCGCTGGCCGCGTGCCGCATCACGATCGCGTCCGGCCGCATCGCGCCCAGCGTGTTCAACGTGTCGACCAGCGACTCGCCCTTGGAGACGCTGGATCCCGACGCGGTGATCGAAATCGCGTCGGCCCCCAGCCGCTTGGCGGCGATTTCGAAGCTGGTGCGCGTACGCGTGGAAGCTTCGAAAAACAGGTTGACGATCATCTTGCCGCGCAGAGTGTCCAGTTTTTTTAAGCTCTGGCTTTGCAGCGGCTGAAAATCCTTGGCCCGCGACAGAATCGCTTCGATCTCGGTGCGGCCCAACTCCTCGATTCCGAGCAGCCCGGCTGGCATGGCGTTCCTCTACGCCGCCTCGCCCACGACTCTCTCCACCAGCAGGACCTTCTCCATGCCGTCGATCTCCTGGAATTTCACTTCGATGATTTCGATATCGGTGGTCTGCACCGTGCGCCCAATGAAGCGCGCCTCGATCGGCAGTTCGCGATGGCCGCGATCGATCAGCACCAGCAATTGTACCCGTGCCGGGCGGCCGTGATCGAACAACGCGTCCAGCGCCGCGCGAATGGTGCGTCCGGTGTACAGCACATCGTCCATCAGGACGACGTCCTTGCCCGCCACGCTGAAAGGAATCTCGGTCGCGCTGACCACAGGCTTCACGTCAACCGTGCTCAAATCGTCGCGATAGAGATTGATGTCCAGAATCCCCACCGGTACCTGGCGGTTTTCCAGGCTCTCGATCTTCTTGGACAGCCGTTGTGCCAACGGAACCCCGCGGCGCCGGATGCCGATGAAGGCGAGCTGATCCAGATCTTTCGTCTTTTCGAGAATTTCGTGTGCCAGTCGTACCAGCGTCCGATCGATCTCGGACGCACTCATGAGCTGTGCTTTTTCGCGGGTGGTGGCCATAGAGCTCCGAATGTCAGGGTATCATGCCAAGGCGTGAAATGTTTCCGCTTCGCGGCTCACTATTCCTGCGAAGCAGCGTATCCTAAAAAGATAGCCATTTGCGAAGTTTTTCAGCAACTTGTGGAAAACGCAACGCGTCAGACCACCAGAACATTCTATAGATTCGAGGGTTAATGAGTGTAATGCGTGTCGGTTCCGTCGTAATGCTGGGTATAAGTGTATTCATTGGGCAACTGTGTGCCCAGGATTGCGCACCGATCGCCCGCATTCTACCGGCCGGAACCCTGTCGGGCACGCTGGATGCCACAAGCTGCCAGTTGCTCGACGGCACACCGTACATCCCTTATCGCCTCGATCTTCCGGTTCGCGGCCGAATCAAAATCGGGTTGACCGGAAATGTCACGGATTATTCACTGATTTTGCGCGACGCCACCGGCAATAAGGTGGATTCCGGAGCGAGCATCGCTCGCCCGATCGAAGCAGGCAGCTATACCGTACTGCTCAACGGGGCCATACCCGGCCAGGCCGGCAATTTTAACGTGACGAGTTCATTCACTCCGGAACCCGGGATGCTCTGCTCGAACTTCCCGAATATCGGGCGCCACCAGGTGGTGCCGGGACGCCTTCCCAGTTCCGGCTGCCTGGCGCTCGACGGCACTCCCTACGAAGCCTACACGCTGACCACCGACGGCGCCGGCACGCTCACCGTCACCGTGGATAGCCCGGACTTCACGCCCATCATCGCTGTGCGCGACATCGACGGGCATGCGCTCGGCATGCCGGCCGCTAGCCCCGTCAATGTGGTGGTCAGCGGCGATAGCCAATACCTCATCGTGATCAGCTCGGCCGACAAGACCGGCGCCTACACGGTGACGGTCGGTTTCCAATCGGCCGGCACGGAAACCTGCCGCTCGCGGCAGACCTTCACCGCGTCGAGTGCGGATTCGAATACCATCGGCGCCACTAGCTGCTTCATCACCATCGCGGGCAGTGGCGATCAGGCCTACTATAACTACTACAACCTCACCGTCCCCTCCGCCGGCCTGGTGGAAGCGACCGCCATCAGCGGCGATTTCAACTCCACGGTGAACCTGCTGGATGCTGGCGGCAACCTGGTGGCTTCCGACTCCGGAAGCGGTGGGTACGACGCGCAGTTCAATGTGCTCTCCACCCTGCGCGTGCAGTTGCCCGCGGGCAGCTATCGCCTGCAGATCTTCAGCGACGTGCCTTCCGGCGGC
>Ga0207071_1069_pt1 | contig 11842 bp, 9 predicted proteins | sample Alteio_BWMinHeat_67_FD_153531 | JGI IMG/M metagenome (GOLD analysis project Ga0207071, IMG submission 153531) | Enriched cells from forest soil in Barre Woods Harvard Forest LTER site, Petersham, Massachusetts, United States -... | ecosystem: Environmental > Terrestrial > Soil > Temperate forest >...
ACGATCGCCGTCGATCAGTTCGCCGCCACACTCGCGACTTGGTTCGGCGCCGACGCGACGGCACTCGCGGCGGTGCTGCCCAACCTCTCGGCCTTCAGCCCGGTCAATCTCGGATTCATCTGAACCTAAGTGGCGCGAGCAAGCTGAACTACTGCATAGCTGCGGGGCACTGCGCCCCAATCCACTTGCCCGTCCCCGAATAATTCCCGCTCAGGGGTCCATTCGGACCGTTGGCCGTAACTTGGCCCGTTCCCTGTACATGTTCAGCGTCGACAGCGGTCAATTGCATCGCGAATTGCAGCGTGCCCATGTTCCGCGGCATACAGGTCCCATTGGCCTGCATGGCACTGCTGGTCGAGCTGATCACGTTCCAACTGCAGTTCGCCTTCGGATCGGTAAATGGATATTTCGTCAGGTCCCCTGGCCGAACACATGATGTATAGCTCGTCGTGTGCGGCGGCATGCCATTAATGCTGCTGGTCATGGTCACCTGCCAAGCACCGGTCTTGATGCTCAATGGAGCCAGGCTCGCGGCTGCGATGGCAGAGGTAGTCAGCACTGCAACAACAAACACGAATCTCTTATGCATTTGCGTCCCCCGTTGGTGATTTGCCTGACAATAATTACTTTTGGACGGACGGCGCGTGTACGCCGGTGTAGGTGTAGCGAGTGCTGTAGTGCGACTTGTTACCTTCGCTGGTGAGGCCATTGTCGACCTGAATCACCTTCGCGATGGCGAGCAACTGCGCGGCGAAGTTCCCGGTCAGTGCGCCGAAGCGCGCCGTCAGTGTCGCATTGGTGCTTGTTAGGATCGGATTCAGCACGGCGCTGCTCGCGAGCGCGCCGGTCATCACCGCTTGCGCGGCCTGCACCAGGTTGTCGCCTTGATCGAGGCTGAGGAGCTGCTGCAAAGCGGTGAGGCGCGCCGCATCGGTCGCGTCGCTCGCGTAACCGTTCAGCCCGAACGATCCGCTAGTCGGTATAACCAGCGCCTGCGAGGCGGCACCGGTGACGAACAGGTTGTTCCCGCCGGTCGAAATCATCGGCGGCACGCTCGAGCCGGAATTCAGCGACGCGAGCTGGTCCGTCAGCCGTCCGCCCCAACCGCTGTTCGATGAGGACGTGCTCGAGATCGAGGCCTGCCACTGGTGCTGCTGGTCGATGTGGGAGAAGAGACTCTCGGGCTTGGTGGTCGAAGTCGACAGGTACTGCGCCTTGGTGAGCGGTTGGACGAGCGTCCCGACATTGGCGACGATGGCCATGTTACCGGCCGCCCAGAGCGCCTGCAGGCCCGGAAGCGCGGGATGCAGACCATAGAGCGGGGCACCGGCAGCCACCGCGAGCGGCAGGAGCTGCGCCTGGGGAAGCGCGAGATAGCTGCGGGTGGTCGCGTAGTTGGCGTAGCCGGCCGTATCGAGCGGTACAAGCGTATTGTTCGCATCGTTTCCTCCGTAGAGGAACACGCACACGAGTGCCTTGTAATCATTCGCCGGTGCGGCTTTCGCGGCAAGCAAGCCGAGTTGCCCCAGCGCCGCGCTGCCGGCGAGCACCCCGGCATGTGCGAGGAAGGTTCGACGCTTCATATCAGCGCTCCACTTGGTATTGCCCGGAAGTGAGTATCAGATAGGCCGCCGCCCGCACCGGGGCAATGGGGTCGCTTTAGTTGGCGGCTGCGGCATTCGCTGCTGTAAGGATGGTGGCGCCGGCATCGCTCGAGAGGCTGCCGTGCATCAGCGTCTGGTTGAGCGCCGCGATCATCGCTGCATTGTCGCTGGCACCCGTAAATGCGCTGAGTCCGATGCTGGTTCCGGTGCTGCCGGTTACCGTGGAATTGGGCGCCGCGCCCCCCTGCAAAATCACGGTGTTGACGAAGTTCGACCGGGCGAGCGCGGTGGCGGCGTTCTGGATACCGAATTCCGGCGCGGTGGTCTGCGTGCCCGGAATTTGGTAGCTCGGTGGATAGAAGTTGAACACCGTCTCCGGCGAGAAAATCGGTTGGCCCATTGCCGAACTCGCGGAGCGCAGGAACACGCCATCCGATTGCCCGCCGAGGCTGCGCATCGTCGCGGTGATGAACAGCGCCGGCTCGCGCAGGTGACCGAAGATCGCCGGGGGTGCCGGATCGCGGGCTTCCTCGTCCTCGAGAATCGCGCGCACCACGGCGCCCAGATCGCCACGCACTCCCTGGCCGTTGTCGGCGAACACCGCCGCGATCCGCGCGACGTACGCCGGCGAGGGATTGCTGGTGACGAGGTGCTGGATCAGCTGCTTGCCGATGAAGGGGCCCACGTTCGGATGATTGAATATGTTGTCGAGGGCGTTCGCGAGGTCCTGCTCGGGCGTTTGCCCTGTCGGCACGGTATAGCCATTCAGGAGGAGTTTGGTACCCGACTGGTGATGGTTCGGGAACGAAACCATCTGTCCATCGAAATTGATCGGATTGGTCCAATTCGAACTCGCACCGGGGCGCGGGGGATAGGTCCAACCGGTGAACACAGTGGCAAAGCCCACGATCGTCGGCGGAGCGTACGTTGGAATCGGCGCACCGGTTGCATCGAGCTGCGCGCTGCCGTCCTGATTGAGTTGTACGAGGCCGATCGAGAAGAGCTGCAGCACTTCGCGCGCATAGTTCTGGTTCGGCACGGTTCCGTTGGCGGGATTGGTCTGATCGCTGTTGGCCATGTCGAGGTAGTGACCCATCACCGGACTCAAAGTCACATCCTGCAGCAGCGCTCGGTAGTTACCGAGTGCGTCATTCAACAACATGTTCTGGAAGTCGGCGAGACCGTAGGCCTCGTAGATCTCAACGCTCGAGACCACCATGATCTGCGAGAGCGCGAAGGCCACCCTCTGTCGCAACTGGTCCGGGTTGTTCAAGGCGTGCGTGAAGAAATCCCGCTGTACCTGGAACGCCGAGTATTGATCGCGCGCGCAGAGGCTCGCGGCATCGGGCGGGTTCGAACCATCGTTCTTGCAGTCCGCGGGTGCCGTATGCGGCGTGTAGCTGTAGCCGGTGTACTGAGTCGCGGGCACCGCGAGTTGCGCGCTGATATAGGCGTCGATGCCGGTACTCTGCACGCTCGCCACATCGCTCGCCGTGACTCCGAAGGTCGCCTGATCGAGGAGTCGGGCAGCATCCGTGGCCGTGGCGGCGGGTGGCGCCGGAGGGGTCGGCGCGGGCGGTGCACTTGTCCCGGAACCGCCGCCACCGCAGGCCGACACGATCAAGGCAACGCTGAATGCGCCGAGAAATTTCGGGACTGTCGGTGCCGAGCGACAACGAAAGAAACCGCCTCCCATGATCCCACTCTTTTTTTGCCGGTGACGACTATAGAACGTCGAGGCACGGACTCCGTTGACAGTCGACGCGCATATCGAAACGATGCCCGAAGGGACTTCGCCGGTACCAATGCTCTGATCCGTCATTGACTGTCCTAGAATGACCGCCGACGGCGGCCATTCGCGTCGATCTGGACATAGCGGATGCAAGCGTAGGATTGCTGTCATCGGCAAAATGGGGGCGCACCGTGAACAGGGATTACATTGGGCCTTTTTCTTGGAAGCCACGGATCGCCTTTGATCAGCAGTGCTGCAACATGAAGGTCACCGCAGGTTGCTGCGCACTTCTGCTTCTGAGCTGCCTCTCTGTATTCGCGCTCGCGGCGCCGGAAACCGCACGGACAACAAATACGCAAGACGAGCAGAGTTGCGCCGCGCTGACCGGTTTCAATCTCCAAGCGCTGCCCGGAGGGCCAGCGATCATTTCGTCGGCGCAAATTGTGGATGTGCCGGCAGGCGGGTTGGAGCACACCCGCAATAGTGGCTATCAGGGCCCTACGGCTCGCCCGGCCAATCCCATTCATCGGTACTGCGACGTGACCGGCTACGTTGCGCCGCAGAGCAAGTTTGAACTCAAGTTGCCCCTACCCGCCGACTGGAACCATAAGTTTTACTTCAATGCCTGCGGCGGCTTCTGCGGCGCAGTTGTCAAAGAGCTGCCCAACTTTGGTCTGGAACGCGGCTATGCATCGGCAACCGGCAACGGCGGTCACGACAGCGTGCCTGGATTTGATGGAGTCTGGGCAGCGAATGCACCCGAATTGCAGGAGGATTTTGGCTGGCGCAGCAACCACGTGGTTACTCTCATTGCGAAGGCCATCACGACGCGATACTACGCGACTTCGATCAGGCATTCTTACATGACGGGTAATTCGAAGGGTGGTCAGGCCGTCCTCATGGAAGCCCAACGGTTCCCAGAAGACTTTGACGGATTGATGCCCAGCGCCGCGGTCTACGACTACACCGGCAGGAATACGATTGCGTCGGCCTGGTTTGCTCAAGGCTTCAGCGACGGACAGGGTGGCTCCGTGCTCAATGCCGAAGTAGCACAAATTGTCCACATATCCGTGTTGAAGCATTGCGGTGCGCAGGCCGGAGTGGAAGAGGGGCTCGTCACGGATCCGATCTCCTGCAATTGGCGACCAGAACTGATCGCTTGCCGTTCGGGCAATACCGAGCCGAGCTGTTTAACTCCGCAGCAAGTCGCAGCGATTAAGCGATTGATGAGCCCGGCAACCAATAGCAAGGGAGACGTGCTCTACGCCTATCCTTACATCGCGGGAACTGAATCCCAATGGATCGGGTGGAACTACTACGGGGAACCCGGTGGAAGTGCTATCCGAGTGCCACCTCGACTTGCCAACATGGATCTGCCGGCACAACACCTGGGGTATCTCGCCGACGAAACCGTTCGGCACAATGTGGATGCGCTGACGTTCAACTTCGACCGGGACCCGGCGACCCTAGCCCGCTCGCGGCGGATCTACGACGCGACTTCGTTTGATCTGCGATCCTTCAAAGCTCGTGGTGGCAAGATTCTCATGTGGCATGGATGGGCCGACGGCGCCATCGTGGCGACCTCATCGATTGGCTACTACGAGGGTGTGCGCAAATTCATGGGTGGTCGCGACAAGACAGACGACTTCTTTCGTCTATTCCTCGTTCCGGGCGTACACCACGGTGGCGGAGGTCCCGGGCTCACTGAATTCGACGCTCTCAGCGCACTCGAAGACTGGGTGGAGAAAGGTCAGGCACCCGACAAGCTGATTGCCGGGCGCGTGACCAACGGGGTCATCGAGCGCACCCGGCCTGTTTACCCATATCCAATCTTGGCCCGTTACTCCGGGAACGGCGATCCCATGCATGCGGACAGCTTCGTACCATTTGATCCGTCTCGGAAATAGGCGATGACGGTTATCTCGGTGTAGCCCCATCGCAGCATTTTGGTCGAGACGAGTATTTCTCCGTCATTGGCACCATCGTCCGTCTTAGATCGGCCCAAAAGCGGTCGCAACGGCCTCCCGAACCTCGGCTGCAGAGCGGATGTTGCGCATGGCAACGGCAATAGCAATTCGGTCCGGTTGACCTCCAGCCTTATCCCATCCGGCTAGTGAACTGATGCATGTCAAAATAGTCGCGCCAGGCTCTGATCTTGGCGTCACTGACCTCGAAGATCCCCATGACCGGGAGCTCGAACGACTTGTCGGGGAGCTTGAAGACGTCCACCCGCTCGGTCATCACGATCGGACCATTGGCTGCGATGTGGATGACGCGAAACTGGATGGCCTCAATACCTGGCGCGCCAGGGCGGATGAACTTGGCGATGTTGTTCGCGATGGCCGCTCTGCCGGTGACCGGCGCCATCGGGATATTGTGGTAGATGGCGTCGTCGGTGAAAAACGCGGCCAACTCGGCGGCCCCGATATTGTCGGCCCACGCCGCGCAGAACCTGCGCACTACCTCGATCGGGCTCTCCATCTGACTTCTCCTCTGGTCGATCTTAGTGGCGCCCATCAATGCCGGCCCAGTAGCTGATGCGATTCCGGCCCCACCAACCGCGTATAAAAACTTGCGTCTCGAGCTCGAGTGCGACATTTCCCTTCGGTTGTCCAAGTTCTTGTCATCCATAAGTCGCTCCGAAACCTCACTTCCGCTGTGTATTCAAATCGCAGGCCTGAATCTCGTCAAGCATCCGGCAGGACAATGCCTGCGCCCCTGAGGGCGTCTCCCGGCCATGACTTGACGGTCACAGGGCTGAACTGCCAGCCCTAAAGCAGCCACCCACGACTTCGGGTAGGCTACCGGGACGATAACGACGAGCCCATCTATGGCCGACCTCGCCGAACAACACTATTCCCGAGACCGAAGCGTGACAAAGGCACCGTGACCGACTCCGGCCGGGCGGTGTTCCTGAGCTACGCCTCGCAGGACGCGGAAGCGACCCAGAGGATTTGCGAGGCCCTGCGTGCGGGCGGAATCGAGGTCTTTTTCGATCAGAGCGAGCTGCGGGGCGGGGATGCGTGGGATCAGAAGATCCGCCACGAGATCCACGACTGCGCGCTCTTCGTTCCTATTATCTCCCGGCACAGTCAGGAGCGGCTGGAGGGCTATTTTCGGCACGAGTGGAAGCTCGCCATCGAGCGTACCCACCACATGGCCGAGCAGAAGCCCTTCCTGGTGCCGGTCGTCATTGATGGCACGGGGGACGCGGAAGCGTTTGTGCCAGACGCCTTCCGGGCGCTGCAGTGGACGCGCCTAGCAGGAGGGGAGACTCCGCCTGCTTTCGTCGAACGGATCAAGCGGCTGCTGTCCCCGGAGCTCTCGCCGATGAGCGCCGTGTCGGGTGCGACACTTAAAGAACCAGTGCGCGCGTCCCGGGGGCTAAAGCCGGTACTGCTCGCGATCCTTGCCCTTGTTGTTTTCGCGGCGCTGAGCGTTGTCTTTATCGATAGGTTCCTGATCTCGAAGCACGTAGTGGCATCCACCGCCTTTAACCCGCCGCCGCACTCGATCGCGGTGCTGCCCTTTGCGAACATGAGTGGGGATAAGGACCAGGAGTACTTCTCCGACGGGCTCACTGAGGAGCTGCTCAACTCGCTCTCCGAGATCAACGAGCTGCAGGTGGCCGCCCGCACCTCGGCATTCTCATTCAAGGGAACGAACACCGACATCGGCACGATCGCGCGCAAACTGAACGTGGGCGCCGTGCTCGAAGGGAGCGTGCGGCGCTCAGCAAACACCATCCGCATCACCGCGCAGTTGATCAATGCGGTCACGGGCTTCCACCTGTGGTCGAAGACCTATGACCGGGACTTGGGGAATGTGCTGAAGCTGCAGACCGAGATTGCGACCTCGGTGGCGAGCGCTCTGAAAGTCACGCTCCTCGGGGATATCGCGGCCAAAATCGAGCTCGGCGGGACGAGTAACCCGGCCGCCTTCGATGCGTATCTGCGCGGGGCCAGGGAGGCAAGCTCTTTTCGCGACACCAAAGACCTCCCCGCTGCCATTGCCGCGTACACGGAAGCGATTCGCTTGGATCCGCACTATGCGCTTAGCTTTGCAGCCCGATCGCACGCCTTTAGCACCGCCGCCACGCAGGCCGACACCTCAGCGGCGAGCCGTGAAGGCAATGACAAGGCGCAGGCCGATGCGCGCCAGGCGCTTGAACTCGCCCCGGATCTCGCGCAAGCCCACCTCGCACTGGCGTACGTTTCGAATACCACCCTCAACTTCACACAGGCGAATGAGGAATACGAGCGGGCGCTTAACCTCGCGCCGGGCAATGCAGAAGCTTTGCGACTAAGCGGCGAATTTGCAGTTTTCATGGGGCACTTCGATGCGGGCATTGCCGCCGCCCGCCATGCGGTCGTGCTCGACCCGCTCGCTCGCCAAAGCCATTATGGGCTTGGGTTCGCGCTCTATTCCGCCCGCCGCTATCAGGAGGCGTTGGCGGCTTTCGCCGAAGTCATCAGTCTTTATCCCGACTACAAGGCAACCTACGGGAATCGCGGGATTGCCTATTACGGGCTAGGGGATCTTGAGCACGCGCGTGCCTCATGCGAGACGAAGCCGGACTTCTGGTTTAGTCAACAGTGCCTCGCGGTGATCTATGACAAGCTCGGACGCCATGCGGATGCAGAAGCCGTACTGTCGAAAATGAAGGCGGAAGACGGCGATACCTCGGCGTACCAGTACGCCACGATCTATGCGCAGTGGGGCGATAAAGTGAAGGCGCTCGAATGGCTCGAGACGGCTTGGCGGCTGCGGGATCCGGGCCTGGTGTACCTCAAGACTGATCCGCTCATGGACCCCTTGCGCCAAGAGCCGCGATTTCAGGCAGTGATGCGGGAGTTGAAGTTTCCGACGTGAGAGCTTGGCGACAGAAGGCCAACTTGGATACCCGAAAGCTGACGCCCGCGACCGTCAACAACGGGTCGACCTCGGTCATAGGATGTCAGATGGAGTCTGAGCTACACAGCGCGGCGCGACGCTCCATATGCAAGACAGCTCAATTCCATTGCCGATCGGCAGCAGCACACTTTGCAAATTTCCCTTCGCCTCGACGGCGGCTCGATAGGCTTCGGCATCGGCGCGTGCCACCTCGAAACCCCGACCGCCTGTCCGGCGCGCCGCATCCGCGAGATTGACCGTTGAATACCCGTAAGAGGTTCCCAACTCCAATATGCGCTTGGCGCCCCACCCGATGATGAGCGCATGCATCAGCCAGCCGACCTCGGGGCCGACCGCGAGAAGATACTTAAGCTAAGAATCGGGTTTGACCGCCCACCACCGTGCGCACGATCTTGATGTCCTTGATCTTCGCCGGCTCGATCGCGTGCGGATCCTCGGCCAGTATGACGAAGTCGGCAAGTTTGCCGCGCGTGATCGATCCCTTGATCGATTCCTCGCGTGTCGCGTAGGCGCCATTCAGGGTATTGACGCGCAGCGCCTCGTCAACGGTGATGCGCTGATTGGCGCCCCATACCTCGCCGTTCCAGCCCGTGCGCGTCACCATGCCCTGGATACCCATCAAGGGAGAGAAGGGACCTGGATCGAAATCCGAACCCGCGGCCGCCGGCACGCCGGCATCGAGAAGCGTGCGGTAAGCCATGCAACGCTTCATCAGTTCCTCGCCGTAGAAATGAAACTTATCCGGATTGTAGTACGCGTAGGATGTAAAGAGAGCCGGCACGGCGCCGATTGCCTTGATCCGGCGCACCAGATCATCCGTGATGAGGGTGCAATGCGTGATTTTTGGGCGGCTATCGGCGTTGGGCTTCAGGCGCAGCGCGCGCTCATACGCGGTCAGGACATGATCGATTGCCACGTCGCCGTTGGCGTGGCAATTCATTTGAATGCCGGCGCCGTGCACGCGCTCGCACCATTTGTTCAGATCCTCCTGCGATTCAGTGACGTTGCCTTGGTAGCCGTTGCTGCCGGGATAGGGGACGCTGATGGCCATGGTGCGTTCGGAGAACGATCCGTCCGCTGTGTGCTCGCAGGTCGCGCCCAACCGAATCCACTCATCGCCCAAGCCGGTCGACATGCCGCCGCTCAACATGGCCTCAAGTTCCGGCCCTTCCGCCTCGTAGCTCACGCGATGCAACAGCGCGCCCCGAGCGCGCACCTCCTGCAGTGCCTGCAAATTACCTGCCTCATGGCACACGCTGGTGAGGCCATAGCGCACGAATTGCTTGGAGATGAAGGCGAGTCCGTCGCGATCACGGCGCATCGCTTCCTCGCCGGTATAGCTCATGTGCTTGCCCACGCGCTGAAAGACATCGCGTGCCCGGTCGGTGACGCGGCCGGTGAGTTCGCCGCTGGCGTCCCGGTCGAACGTGCCGCCGGCGGGATTGGGCGTGTCCTTCGTGATGCGCGCCATTTGCAGCGCCTTGCTGTTGTAAAAGGCCGTGTGTCCGCCGCGATGCTGCACCATCACCGGTAGTTGTCTCGATACCTGATCCAAGTCACTCCGCGTGAGCGCGCGCTTGTCCGTGACCTTGGTGTCGTCGAAGAAATAGCCCTCTACCCAGGTTTCCGCCGGCGTCTTTTGTGCTTTGACGCGCAGCTTGTCGACGATGCTGCCGATGGTGACGAATTCGACCTCGTAGGGATTCCCCACCAGCACCTCATACAGCAGTTCGTTGCCGGGCGCGTGATTGTGGCTATCGATGAAGCCCGGCACGATGGTCATCTGTTGTGCATCGATCGTCTGCGTTGACTTGCCCGCCAAACTCTTGATGTCGTGCGTGGTGCCCAGCGCAACAAAGCGCCCATCCTTGACGGCAAAGGCTTCCGACTTCGGTAGCTGTGAATCCACGGTGTAGATTCGGGCATTCAAGACCACGAGGTCGGGGGTTGCCCAATCCGCCAGCGTGCCTGCCGCGGCGCGCGCTGCGCGCGAGCCCAGCAATGCCAGGCCGGCGCCCGCCATGCCGACGACCTGCCGGCGGCTTAGAGTTCTTGTCATGGAGACACCTCGCGTGGGATCGGGATACGGCATATTGCATTAGATTCGAATGACCGTCATTGTCTGGGCCCCATGCGATCGTACCTATGTCTGCTTTTATTCAGCTGCGCGCCTTGTGCACCGGCCATCGCCGCTGCGCAGCCGGCGACCGTCTTTTCCGAGGCTGATCATCTGCGAGGCAGCTACGGTCCGTATCGCGCCAACAACGATTTGCTGTACTACCACCTCGACGTGCGGGTCGATCCTGACAAGCAAACCTTGAGCGGCAAGAACTCGATTCGCTTCAAAATGCTCAGAGACGGCAGCCGCATCCAGCTTGATCTTGTGCCCGTCTTTCAAATCGACAAGATTCTCTTGGATCAGGCGGGTGCGCCGTTACCCTTGCACTTCGAGCGGGCGGCCGGCCGCACTGTCTACGTCGACTTCCCGAAAAAGTTGATCAAGGACAGGATCTACACCATCGAGTTCTACTACTCGGGTCACCCGGTGGAGATGGGCCGCTTTGGCGGCTTCGTGTTTCGCAAAGATCCCATGGGCCGCCCATTGGTGAATACGGCCTGCGAGGAAGAGGGCGCGAGCGTGTGGTGGCCCAACAAGGATCAGTGGCGCGACGAAGTGGACAGCATGGACATTAGCGTCGAGGCGCCGAGCGACCTGGTCGAAGTGTCCGGCGGCCGCTTTCAAGGCAAGCAGGAACTGCCCGACGGCTATACCCGTTGGAATTGGCACGTAAATTATCCGATCAACAATTACGATGTGTCGTTGAATATCGGCAAGTATGTGCACTTCGACGATCACTACGGCGACTTGACGCTCGACTACTACGTTTTCCCGGAAGATCTCGAGAAGGCCAAGCGGCAGTTCCTGCAGGTGAAAGACATGCTCAATGCCTTCACCTACGAGTTCGGCGATTATCCGTTCCCCAAGGATGGCTACAAGCTGGTCGAAGCGCTCTACTCGGGCGTCGAGAATCAAACCGCGATAACCTACGGCAATCATTTCGAGAACGGCTATGTGGGCCACCCTGCCGAAGGGATCGCCACGCGCTTCGATTTCATCATCGTCCACGAAAGCGCGCATGAATGGTTCGGAAACAGCATCACCGCAAAGGATCGCTCCGACATGTGGATCCATGAGGGCTGGGCGAACTACAGCGAGGTAATGTTCGTCGAGTACATGTGGGGCAAGCGGGATGCGCTCGTTTACTTAAACACCGGCAAGGAGAAGGTAAAAAACGCAATGCCGGTCATTTCCGAGGAGGGCGTATTCAGCACGCCGCCGCCGGATCAGTACAAGAAAGGCGCGCTGTTCTTGAATACATTGCGCAGCGTAATCAATGACGACGAGAAATGGTTTTCCTTGCTGCGCGGCTACTATCAGCACTTCAAATATCAGACCATCATGACCACGGACATGGTGGCTTTTTTCAATCGGCACACCGGCAGGCGATTGCAGCCGATTTTTGACGAATACTTGAGACACGCCGCTATTCCGACACTGGAGCTGCGCTTCGATGATCGAGCGCACGCGGTA
>Ga0207071_1160_pt1 | contig 11805 bp, 6 predicted proteins | sample Alteio_BWMinHeat_67_FD_153531 | JGI IMG/M metagenome (GOLD analysis project Ga0207071, IMG submission 153531) | Enriched cells from forest soil in Barre Woods Harvard Forest LTER site, Petersham, Massachusetts, United States -... | ecosystem: Environmental > Terrestrial > Soil > Temperate forest >...
CTTCTACTCCCTCCGCAGCCCGCTGCTCATCGACGTCCTCGACATCATGCGCCGCTATTTCCAGGAACAACTCACCGAAACCATGGCGGCGCTCGGCGAGATCGAAAAAGAGCAGGGGGCCAGTCGATGACCGCCCTCCCCGAGACTCCGCTCGATCAATGGATGCCCAAACTCGTACTCTGCCTGCGCCAATACACCTGGCAGATCTTCATCAAGGATCTGATCGCCGGCCTGACGGTCGGTTTGGTGGCGCTGCCGCTGGCCATGGCCTTCGGCATCGCCAGCGGAGTCACCCCGCAGGCCGGGATTTACACCGCCGTGGTCGCCGGATTTCTGATCTCCGCGCTCGGCGGGTCGCGCGTCCAGATCGGCGGCCCCACCGGCGCCTTCGTCGTCATCATCTCCGGCATCGTACTCAAGTTCGGCGTCTCCGGATTGCTCATGGTCACCGCGATGGCCGGCGTGCTGCTGATCCTCATGGGCGCCACCGGCCTCGGCACAGCGGTGCGCTTCATCCCGCGGCCGGTCACCATCGGCTTCACCAACGGGATCGCGGTGCTGATCGCCTCCACCCAGATCCGCGATTTCCTGGGCCTCAAAATCGGCGCCGTGCCCAGCGAATTTCTGTCGCGCATGGAAAAGCTGATCGCGCACATCAACACCATCGACCCCATGACAGCCGTGGTAGGCGGCGTTTCCCTCGCCATCATCCTGCTTTTCCCGCTAATCACCAAGCGCGTGCCGGGTTCGATCGTGGCGCTCCTCGTGGGTACCGCGATGGCGATCCTCTTCAAGCTCCCCGTGGAAACCATCGGCACCAAATTCGGCGGGATTCCCACCGGGCTGCCGACCTTTCACATCCCGCCCTTTCGCGCCGACCTGATTCTGCCGCTCCTGCCTTCGGCGATGACCGTCGCGCTTCTGGCCGCCGTCGAGAGCCTGCTTTCCGCGGTGGTGGCCGACGGCATGTGCGGCGATAAGCACAATTCCAACGTGGAACTGATCGCACAGGGCATCGCCAACCTGGCGTCGCCGATGGTCGGCGGCTTGCCCGCGACCGGCGCCATCGCCCGCACCGCCACCAACATCCGCAGCGGCGCCAAAACGCCGATATCCGGCATGGTGCACGCCCTCACGCTGCTCACGATTCTGCTGGTTGCCGCACCCCTCGCCAAGTTCATCCCGCTTGCAACCCTGGCCGCCGTGCTCTTCGTGGTGGCCTACAACATGGGTGAGTGGAGCGAGATCGGCGGCATTCTGCGGCTCGGCCGCGCAGAGCGCGTGGTCTGGGTCGCGACCTTCGGGCTCACCGTCGTGGCCGACCTGACCGTCGCCGTCGAAGTCGGCATGACCCTCGCCGCCCTGCTCTACATCTACCGCGTCTCGCAGACCACCACGATCGCGCCCGTGAGCCCGGAGTACGTCGAAAACGGCCGTCCCCACGTGCTCCAAGGCAAAGACATCCCCGCTTACGTGACCATCCTCCGCATCCACGGACCCTTCCTTTTTGGAACCACGGAGAAACTCGCCGATGCCACCGAAGACCTCAGCGGGTATGGCCAGGTCGTGATCCTGCGCGTCCGCAACATGACCGCGATCGACGCCACCGGCCTGTATGCTCTCGAAAAGCTGGCCGAACGGCTGCACAAAACCGGGCGCGAAGTCCTGGTCTGCGGCGCCCGACGCCAGCCCCGCAAGATGCTGGAGCGCGCCGATTTCGTCCGCCACATCGGGGAGGAGAACATTCTGCCGCACATCGAGGCAGCACTCGAGCGGGCTGCCGTGCTCCATGAGCAGAGCACCCAGAAAACGGCGTAGACCGGGAGTTGTGCCACAGTCTTACCGGATCTCCATCATGGAGGCGAGCGCCTGACCGATCGGCGGGTCGGGTCTACGGTCGAAGAAGTAAGCCGGGGCGCCGGCTGCCTGCGATTCAAAGGCAAACCAAAGACAATCGCACAGATGAACGATGTCATTCGCCGCGCGGTGATCCGACGGCACGAACGCGGGCGATACTGACGTCGGATCTCTAGGTTTTCTTGGCGAGCTTGGCGTCTTGGCGAGAGACTGCTCTTAAGGTCCGCGGGGACGAAAAACAATTTCTCGCCAAGCGCCAAGCCCGCCAAGAAAACCTAAAGCTGTTTGCGCGCGAGCTTCCCGGGAGAGAGCGGAGCCGCCGCGACGTTTGCCTATTTTGACCGTCTGTTGATTCGTCGCGCCAAGCGAGCCGGCGTACCCCTAGTCTCCGCCATTTGAGCCGCCCGCGCGATAATAAGAGTGCTGCCCCTATGCCGACAGCAATTGAGAGCGCGGACGCCGCCGCATGGAAGGAGCCCACACCTCCCTCCAGCCGCCTGCGCTGGTTATTTCTCTGTGTCTCCGTCCTGCTCCTGGCCCTGCTCCTCCTCTCCGGCGCGCTGACCGTCCGCTTCCTCGGCGAAATGCGCACCCAGGAACTGGCCGCCACCCGCGCGCTCGCCGACCGCACCCGCGCGCTCTCCGGGCTCTGGCTCTCCATCCAGAGCTACGACCAGGCCGTGCAGCAATTCGTCGCCCAGACCGCCGCCGATCGCGACGCCGAAGCGCGACGCCGCCTCGACCAGCTCACCCTCGAAATCGCCTCCGATTTCGAGCGCTACCCGCGCATCCGCGATTCCGAAGAGGACGCCCTGCTCAACGGCATGCGCCATGTCTTCGTCCAGCAGCGAACCATGTACATCACGGTCCTCGCCGCCCGCCCCGCCGAGCGCCGGCGTCAGGCCGATAACCTGGCCGCCGAGCACCTTGTGCCCGTCCAGAAGCAGATTCTCGACTGGTCCGGCAAACTCCAGGCCTGGAACGGCGAGCGCCTCCAGCATGCCGATCGCGACCTGGTCAGCCAGTTCGCCAACCTGCAAGGCAACCTCTCCCGCGTGCTTGCCGTCGGCTTCGGCAGCGGACTGCTGCTGGTGCTCGCCAGCATGGCCTTCATCGTCCGCCTGGACCGCCAGACCCGCGCCCGCTATGTCGAGCTCGCGCGCAGCCAGCACGCCCTGCAACAACTCTCGGCGCGCCTGGTCGACGCGCAGGAAACCGAACGCCGCGCCATCTCCCGCGAGCTCCACGACGAAGTCGGCCAATCGCTCGGCGCCCTGCTGGTCGATATCGGCCGCCTCTCCACCATGCTCTCCGACGGCCCGCCCGAAATCAGGGCGGAGGTGAAGGCGCAGCTCGACAACCTCAAGTCCGTCGCCGAGCGGACCTTCCAATCCGTCCGCAACATGGCGCTCCTCCTCCGCCCTTCCATGCTCGACGACCTGGGCCTCGCCGCCGCTCTCGAATGGCAGGGCCGCGAAGTCTCGCGCCGCAGCCAGATCGAAGTCTCCGTCGATTCCGAGAGCATTCCCGAAGACCTGCCCGACGAGCACAAGATCTACATCTACCGGCTCGTCCAGGAAGCCCTCAACAACGCCGTCCGCCACTCCGGCGCGCGCAACGCAAGAGTCGTGGCCGAACTCAAGGGTGAATCGCACAACTGCCAATCCATCGTCGTGCGCGTTACCGACGATGGCCACGGCTTCGACCCCGCGCGCACCCGCGGCATGGGCATCCTCGGCATGGAGGAGCGCGTCAAGCGCCTGGGCGGCAATCTGCACGTCGATTCCGAGCCCGGCAAAGGTACCACCGTGACCGCCGAACTTCCCATCCCCGCGGCGGTCCCAGCTTGAATCAAAACAGCGTGAAACAGACCAGCGTCCTGCTCGCCGACGATCACACCCTGATCCGCGCAGGCCTGCGCATGGTCGTCGCCGCCCAACCCGACCTCACCGTCGTCGGCGAAGCCAACGATGGCCGCGAAGCCGTCGCCATGGCTGAAAGGTTCAAGCCCGACGTCGCCGTGATGGATATCGGTATGCCGAATCTGAACGGCATCGAAGCCGCTCGCCAGATCCGCGCCGCGCTCCCGGAGACGCAAGTCGTCATGCTCAGCATGCATTCCGACGAAGGCTACGTGCTCCGCGCCCTGAAGGCCGGAGCCAAGGCCTACCTGCTCAAGGACTCGGCCGAAGCCGATCTCGCCCGCGCCATCCGCGCCGCCGCCGCCGGAAAATCCTTCTTCAGCCCCGCCGTCGGCCAGGTCCTCCTGCAGGACTACATGCGCCGCCTGGAGCGCACCGGCGCCGAGGATACCTACGAGTTGCTCTCCCCCCGCGAACGCGAAATCCTCCAACTGGTGGCCGAAGGCAAGTCCAGCAAGGAAATCGCCAACCTGCTCAACCTGAGCGCCTACACGGTCGAAACCCACCGCGCCAACCTCATGCAAAAACTAAACCTCCGTAGCGTCCCGGAACTCATCCTCTACGCCGTCCGCAAAGGCATCATTTCGTAGGTGGCCGCATGCATCAGCATGCGCTCCGGCGCCAAACTCTCCCCACGTTCCAGCGCTGCCATGCGTCATCTGCATGATGCCCTGCTCCGTCTTTGCCATCGCCTGCCTGCTCGGTGCGCCCTTGCTCTTCGCCCAGGACAATCCGTCGGTGCCCACCTTCGACGTCGCTTCCATCAAACCCTGCGACGAGTCCGCACAACTCGGCACGATGATGCAGGAGAAGACGGGCTCCCTTTTCTACCGCCATATCAACCTGCTGGCCGCGATTCGCCGCGCCTTCAATGTCGACGCCCCTCAGATCTCGGGCCCTCCGTGGATCGGCGCCGATTGCTACGATATCGAAGCCCGCTTTCCGTCCGATACGCCCGTCCCGCGCTTGCAGCAGATGCTGCAGACACTCCTCGCCGAACGCTTCCTCTTTAAGGTCCACCACGAAAAACGCGAGATCTCCGCCTTCAACCTCGTCGTCGCCAAAAGCGGTCTGAAGATGCATCCCTCCGAGGGGGGACAACTCAGCTACGGCCCGTCTCGCTCACCGGCTGGGCGCCGCCTTGCCGGCAAGATTACGCTCCCGGTGCTCGCCACGAATCTCTCGGGATTGGTCGGCCGTCCCGTCTTGGATCAGACCGGACTCGCCGGACTTTACGATCTCGAGTTCACCTTTTCCCTGGAAGATACCGCCCAGAATCCGGACGCTTACCCGCCCATAGAGGCCGCCCTACCAGAGCAACTCGGCCTCAAGCTCGAAGCCAGGAAGACGCTGCTCGAAGTCGTCGTCATTGACTCCGCCCAGCGCCGGCCCATTGCCAACTGAGCGCCCGCGCGAAGAACCAAGAAAGTTACATCCGCCAAGCGTTGACTGTCGTATCACAGGTAGCAGGACAGACAATCCCCGCAACGGGCCATGGTATAGTTCTAAAACGCTAATTCGAAGCCTTATGGGTTTGCCTGCCCGTTCTCTTTCTCTTTGCGCGAAATCCAAAGCAATATGATCCACTCCGCCGGAAAACTAAGTCTTTGCTTCCTATTTGGCCTTGCGCTTCACGCGCAGGGCGTAATCACGACGATCGCGGGAAGCGATGTCAGCTACCCGGGGAACTCCTTCTCGGCGCTGAGCGCTACCTTCGGACAGTTGGGCGGCGTGGCGGTGAGTCCCTCGGGAGATGTCTACTTCTCCAGCGCGACCCGGTCACTGATCGTCAAGTTCAATCCGCAGAAGAGCAGTCTCACCATCGTAGCGGGAATCGGCGAGGGGAGCTATTCGGGGGATGGCGGTCCCGCGGTCAACGCCGCGTTGAACAGTCCGCAGCAACTGGCCTTCGACCGGGCGGGCAACCTCTACATTGCCGATGAGTTGAACTACGCTATCCGAAAGATCGACACGCAGGGCGTCATCACCACGATTGCGAGCAAACTGGTGAATACGAAAGGCGTGGCCGTCGCAGCGGACGGCTCGGTTTACGCCAGCGACTATTACCGGATCGTGCGGATCGCGAGCGGCGGGAGCCTGACCGTCATCGCCGGATTCCAGACCAGCGGGTATTCGGGGGATGGGGGCCCCGCGATTCAGGCAATGCTGAGCGACCCCATCAACCTGGCATTCGACAGCGCGGGGAACCTGTATTTTGCCGAATCCGGGCACCACCGGATCCGGCGCATCGCTCCCGGCGGGATCGTCTCCACGTTCGCGGGGAACGGCCAAAACGGAAATCCTGTGTTTGGGCAACCTGCCACCGCGAGTTCCTTCGGATATCCCAACGGGGTTGGCGTCGATGCCGGCGACAACGTCTACTTCGGAACCGGCTACTCCCTGGTTCGGGTCGATACCAAAGGAATGGCATCGCTCGTGAACCCAGATCAAAACGGCTTCCTTCTACCTGCTGCTGCGCCGGTCCGAACTCCAGCCCTCGGTGTGATGGGAATCAGTTTCGATGCCGCGGGAAACCTTTATTTCGTCGACAGGCTTGCCAACTGTCTGGGACGGCTGACTGCCGCGGGCAGCATCCAGGCAGTCGCCGCCTACTCTCCGAACTTTGCGATCGGGGACGGCGGGCCGGCGCAGTCCGCGGTGCTGAGCACGCCCCGGGGCCTGACCATCATGCCCGACGGCGCGCTCCTGGTAGTGGACGCGAGCAGTCAGAGAATCCGGCGGATCTCGCCGACTGGTGTGATCAGCACGGTGGCAGGCACGGGTGCGCCCGGACATCCCCCGGCGGCCACGGCCCTGACCACGCCATTCCTGAGTCCCTATTACGTGGCCAGCGATCTGGTCGGCGGATTCTACGTCTCGGAGAACTGCGATATCACGCATGTCACCGCATCGGGGAGCATCACGTTTATGACCAGGGATGCGCTGGGTTTGGATTGCCTTTCCGGTATCGCGGTAGACCAGAAGGGGAATCTGCTGGTCGTGGGAAACAAGGTGGTGAGTGTATCGCCTACAGGCAAAGTGACGCCTATCGCGGGAAATGGAAACACCGGTTTTTCCGGCGATGGGGGCCCGGCGACCGCCGCAACGCTAAATAGCCCCCAAGGTATCGCGGTGGATGCGAATGGTGTCGTGTATATCGGGGACGTGAATAATAACCGGATTCGGAAGGTCACTCCCGACGGCATCATCAGCACGCTGGCCGGCACTGCGAGCGTCAACCCGCAAGGCTTCGTGGCGATGTCGATCGACCGGCAGGGAAACCTCTACGTTGTCTGCATTTACAGCCAGGTCGTCGAGAAGATCTCTCCCAGTGGCGAGGTCACGGTCATCGCGGGCACTCGAACCAATGGGTTCAGCGGAGATGGCGGACCAGCCAATCTCGCAGCATTCAATCAACCGTTCGGGATCGCCGTCGATGACGCAGGCAACATCTACATCGGGGACCAGGGCAACAATCGCATCCGCAAGATCCTCGCCGCGCCGCCTTCCATCGGAGTGTCCGCCCTGCAGGTGAACCTGTCGGCGGCGGCGCAGGGGCAACCGGTGTCGGCCAACGTCGGTGTCGTCAGTTCGGTACAGGGTTTGGCGTACTCCCTGTCGTTTACGACGGCCAAGGGCGGAGACTGGCTCGGGGTGAGCGCGCTGCAAGGGTCGGCGCCAGGGACTTTGACCATCATCGCCGATCCGAGTCTGCTGCAGGCCGGGACGTACAACGGGACCGTGACGCTGAGCAGTCCGCTAGCGGCGACGCCGTCCATTACGATTGCCGTGACCCTGCAGGTAGCCGCCTCGCAGCCGCCGAAGTTGTCGCTGACGGCGCAATCGCTCTCCTTCGCCTTCACCAGCGGCGGGGGCGCGGCCAGCCAGCAGTTGAGCGTCAATAATCAGGGTGGCGCGAGCGTGGCCTTCACCGCGTCGTCGACCACCACCTCTGGCGGCGCGTGGCTCGCCGTCTCGCCTTCGAGCGGGAACGCGTCGGCGTCCTCGCCGGGCGCCATCACCGTGACGGCAACTCCGGGATCGCTTGCCCCAGGGACGTACAGCGGCACGGTGACGATCGCCAGCGCGGCCACGGGTGACCGGATCGTCGTCCCGGTCACCATGGCCATCAGCACGGCGCGGCAGAAGATTCTGCTCTCGCAGACCGGGCTGACGTTTACGGCAGTGGCGCAGGGCGGGCCGGTACTACCGCAGACCATCGGCATTCTCAACGCCGGCATCGGCTCGATGGACTGGACGGCGAAGACGACTACGCTGGCCGGCGGCGCGTGGCTCTCGCTGTCGAATACTAGCGGGTCGGTCGCCCAGGCGCTCCTCGACGTCTCGTTCGTCGATGTGCAGGTGGATGCGTCCGCGCTCGCTCCCGGAACCTACTACGGCAGCGTGCTGGTCAGCGCTCCGGGCGCGGCGAACTCTCCGCAGGCGATCACGGTAGTGTTCAACGTCCTGCCCGCCGGATCGAATCCCGGACCCGAAGTGCGCCCCACGGGCCTGGTGTTTACCGGTCTGGCGAACGGCAACAGTCCCGGATCGCAGAGCGTGAATCTCTCGAATCTGGCAGGCAGCAAGCAGCTTTCCTATGGATCGAGCCCGACCTATGTGAACGGCTCGAACTGGCTGAGCTATCTGCCCGCCAATGCCACTCTCGATACCGTGACGCCCACGCGCATCGTGGTGCAGCCGGACTTCACCCAACTGGCGCCGGGGATTTATCGCGGGGCGATCACCATCGCGCTGACCGACGGATCGATCCGGACGGTGGGGATCTTGAGCGTCCTGGCGCCGGGCGGCGGAAATGCGGCCGAGGGCATACGCCCGCTGGCGGCCTCCTGCGCGCCCAATAACCTGCAGGCGCTGCTGACCAGTTCGCAGCAGACGATCGTGGCAAGCATCGGGCAGCCGCTTTCGATGGAGCTCCAGTTGGTGGACGATTGCGGAGCGCCGGTGACGCCGCAGCGCGGGGGCGCCGCGGTGTCGGCCTCCTTCAGCAACGGCGATGCGGCGGTGGCGATGACGCACACGCAGAACGGAAGGTGGACCGGCACGTGGCAGCCGCGCGGCGGAAGTCCGGGCGCGGTGGTACGGGCGACGGTGACCGCGTTCCTCGCTCTGCCCGGCGGCAAGGTGCTCGGCGGGCAGACGGACCTCACGGTGAGCTTGACCGGCGGTGCGGGGAGCCCGGTGCCGCTCTCGGTGTTGAACGGGGCGAGCTTTGCGGCGACAGGAGTGCTCGCGCCCGGCGCGCTGATCTCCGTGTTCGGCAGCGGACTGGCGGGCGCTCCGGCCAGCGGGAGCGGATCGCCCCTCCCCACCGACTTGTCGGGGACGCAGGTGAGTCTGGGTGGGCAGGTGTTGCCTTTGCTGTACGCGAGCGACGGACAAGTGAACGCGCAGGCGCCGTACGGTCTGCCCATCAACACGGAGTTGCAACTGCAGGTGAAGCGGGGGACGTCGCTGAGCGTGCCGCAATCGCTGACGGTGGCTCCCGCGCAGCCGGCCGTGTTCACGATCGATCAGAGCGGGCACGGGCAAGGGGCCATCGTAAATGTAGCGAATGTGGTGGTGGATGCCGGGGCTCCAGCAGCGAGCGGGGACACGGTGGTCATCTACTGCACGGGCTTGGGCGCGGTCAGTCCGCCGGTTGCGGCCGGAGTACCGGCATCGACGACGACGCTCTCCCAGACGGTGAACGATGTTACGGTGACGATCGGCGGGCAGGCTGCGGCGGTGGCCTTCGCGGGGCTCGCGCCAGGTTTCTCAGGCTTGTACCAGGTGAACGCGGTAGTGCCCGCGGGGCTGCCATCCGGCGCGGAGGTACCCGTCGTACTTCAGGTGGCCGGGCAGACAGGCCCCGCAGTGACGATCGCGGTGAAATAGGCTACTTCTGCGCCTATTGCAAATTGCAATTCACCACAACATGAGATTTATTTATCGCTCCCCATCCCCTTGAATCGATGGTCCTTCCCGCCAGATCCGACACACACTCCCCCGATTTCTCAATTTCCCGCGTGGTATCAATATATCCAGCGAGGGCCTGCGTCCCGTTTCAGCAAAGTTCATTGACAAATGAATAACTTGCCTACCACGACAAGTGCACCCTGGCTTCCGCCGAGACCCCACCCCGGGGGCGCATCTATCGCGGAGTCCCCTCCAATTGCACCCCCCGACCTTCTTCGTCCTCCGCATGTCGCAGATTCCAAACCACTTGCAGGAGCATGAGAAAATGACGACACATCGCGAAACATGCCCCCGGACCCGGAGGCGCAATGCTCCCAAAAACCCCTCAAATTGCGCCTCCCGATTTCCGCACTCCCTTGCAACCAACAGATTCAAAGCCGCTTACAGGACCACGAAAAACTGATGACACCTCCCGAGAATTGCGCCTCCCAGGCGTCCGCCTCCGCCTACCGACTCTCCGGCCCCAAAATACCGACTTCCCGTTACAAACCGGAACCCCCTGTCCCTCATCTGTATAGGTGGAGCCACCCGACACGCTCAAGCTTCGGTGGCGATCCGAACAGATTTTTTGGAGGCTAAATGAACACGCAATGGATTTTGGGTCGACCTAAGAGAGCTGCCGCAGCCATGCTGTTGGCGCTCGGATTGGGTGGTCTCGCGGTGGCGGCTGCGGAGCACGCGTTGAATCCCCCGGCCACCTTTAAGTTTGCGAGCGCCGACGAACCGGCCAGCCGCAACAGTTTCGCTCCGGTGGTGAAGAAAGTGCTGCCCTCGGTCGTGACCGTGACTTCGTCCCGCATGGTGAAGACGGACTTTCAGGGAGGCGAAGACGGAATTCCTCCCATGCTCCGCCAGTTCTTCGGCGACGATCCCGGCAACGGTAACGGCGGAATGATGCCCCGCATGCCGCGCCAGCAGAAGGAATCCGGACTCGGCTCCGGCGTGATCGTCAGCCCAAATGGCTACATCCTCACCAACAATCACGTCGTGGACCACGCCAGCACCGTGACCGTGATCCTGCACGACAAGCATGAGTACAAGGCCCGCGTGGTGGGCACCGATCCCAAGACCGACATCGCCGTTCTGAAGGTGGACGCCGGCACCCTCGAGGCGGTCACCATCGGCGATTCCGACAAGGTGCAGGTCGGCGACTACGCCCTCGCCGTCGGCAACCCCTTCGGCGTCGGCAAGACGGTGACGATGGGAATCGTCAGCGCCACCGGCCGCGCCAATCTCGGCATCGAAGACTACGAGGATTTCATCCAGACCGATGCTTCGATCAACCCCGGTAACTCGGGCGGCGCGCTGGTGAATGACCGCGGCGAGCTGATCGGCATCAACACCGCCATCCTCTCCCACGGAATGTCGGAAGGCAATCAGGGCATCGGTTTCGCCGTCCCCGTCAATGTCGCGCGCGGTGTCATGAACCAGATCATCAGCAACGGCAAAGTGACGCGCGCTTATCTCGGCGTCATGGCCCAGGAAGTCACGCCCTCCATCGCCAAGGCCTTCCATGAATCGGAAGTGCGCGGCGCGCTGATCGGCGACGTTACCCCCAACAGCCCCGCGCAGAAGGCGGGATTGCAGAAGGGCGACATCATCCTGGACGTCAATGGCAAGCCCGTCAACGGCAGCGCCGAACTCCGCATGCGCGTTTCCCTGATGGCTCCTGGAACCCAGGTGAACCTGAAGATCTTCCGCGAAGGCGCGGAGAAGACGCTCCCCCTGACTCTCGCGGAATTGCCCACCGAGACTGCGAAAAATGAGCAGCCCGACAACGTCCGCGAAGACGCCCTGCAAGGGATCACGGTGGCGAACTCCAGGTCCGGCAGCGGAGTCGTCGTCACCGGAGTCGACCCGCAGAGCAAGGCCGCCGAATCCGGTCTGAAGCGCGGTGACGTGATTCAGGAAGTGAATCGCAAGCCCGTCCGCAACACCTCGGACTTCGAATCCGCCATGCGCAATTCCAAGGATACAAACCTCCTCCTCGTGAACCGCCAGGGCAGTACAATGTACCTGGCTGTCTAAGCAGCTACCCTTGGACGTA
>Ga0207071_1161_pt1 | contig 11697 bp, 8 predicted proteins | sample Alteio_BWMinHeat_67_FD_153531 | JGI IMG/M metagenome (GOLD analysis project Ga0207071, IMG submission 153531) | Enriched cells from forest soil in Barre Woods Harvard Forest LTER site, Petersham, Massachusetts, United States -... | ecosystem: Environmental > Terrestrial > Soil > Temperate forest >...
TCGGACTGCGGTTCACTGCTGGTGCCGGTCACCTGAAAGCTCCCCGGCAGAAGACCAGAGAGTCCATCGCTCGCCGTCACGGTCGCCACCTCGACCAGCTTTCCGTTGGGCGGCCACAAGCTGCATCCCGCCGCCGGCATACCGGAGATCACCGGCGGCGTCGTGTCCACCTTCACGGTGACAGACTTAGAAGCTTGCAGACCGGCTACATTGGTCGCCGTGCAGGTAAAGGTGGTGCCGGCGGTCGGGGTAGTTACGGTGGTTGACGTGCAGCCCGTGGTGCTGGCGACGCCGGATTCCGGATCGGTGACACTCCACGAAACCGTAACGCTAGTGTTATTCCACCCCGCTCCATTCGGAGCCGGAGTAAGCGTGGGGACTATGACCGGGGGCGTTGTGTCGATCTTGACCGTGACGGACGCGGACCCGGTCAGGCCGATTCCGTTCGTTGCCGAGCAGGTCAGGGTCGTGCCGGTAGTCGGCGCATTCAATACCGTCGTCGTGCACCCCGAACTGGACACGATCCCGGTTCCGGAGGGGTCCGTGATTGTCCAGGTGACCGTCACCGGAGTGGTAGTGTTCCAGCCGGATACGCCAGGCGCCGGACTAACATGCCCGGTGACGACCGGCGGCCCGCCGTTATTCGTCACGGTTAGCTGTGTCGGGAAGCCACGGCCGCTCAGATCCCCCGTCGCCAGCGTCGTCGTGTTGCCAGAGGCGTCGGATATGAACACGGACGTCACGAACCAGGTACCGGATTCGCTCCCCATCGGGAAAGGAACAGTGGTGGTTCCCGCCACTGAAGTATTCGCGGGAAACGTTGCCGATCCGGTCGCCGTATTCGCGCCCGACGGACTGACGAAACCAACCTGAAACGTGGTCACGCCGGAGAGATCGTCGGTCGCCTTGAAGCTGACCGCTACCGTGGCGCCGCCGAGCTTGGTGTCGATTGATGCCGGGGAGAAACTAAAGGAAGTAAGTGCTGGAGGCTGTGTGTCCTTGGTCGAGGTTACCGTAAATGTTGTCGGGAATCCCGCACCCGCCAAGTCCGTGGTTGCCAAAATTTGGGTATTACCCGCCGCATCCGCCACGAAGACCGATGTGACTGTCCACGTGCCGGCTTCGCTGAATTTCGGGAATGCGAAATTCGCGGTGCCGCTCACCGTCAAGGCGGAGGATAGATTGACGGTCACGCTCGGTGTGCTGGCGCCGGACGGACTCGACAAACCCACCTGGACCGTTTTGACTCCAGACGAATCGTCGGTCGCCGTGAAGTTCGCCGCCAGGCTCGCAGATGCGGACGTCGTGTTAATGGTAGTGGGCGAAAGCGAGAAGGCAGTCAGTTTCGGCGGTACGGTGTCCGTCGCGGACGATACCTGCACTGTAGTCGGGAAGCCTAAGGCTGCGAGCCCGGGGGTATCCAGAATGGTGGTGTTTCCCGCATTGTCCAGCAGGAAAACCGTGCCGATCGTCCACGTGCCCGCGTTGCTGAAGGCTGGGAAGGTGATCGACACCGAGCCGGTCACCGTGTTGAGAGCCGGTGAAAACAGCTTCGACCCGCGCTGCAGGAATACGCCCGTCGGATCGACAAAAGAAGTCTCGAAGTATAATACCCCGGAGGCGTTGTCGGTCGCCGTCAGATTAATCGTCACGTTCGCAGGACCCGTCGCCGTGTTAATCGCGTTTGGAGTAATACTAAACGCGGTGAGGCTCGGCTGGCTGAATCCTACTATCGGCAGCGCCAGCGCCATCAACGGCCCAAGTATAGCGAACCGTGAACTTCCGGTTCTGGTCCCTCTATTCATATATCTCTCCTACGATTCCAGACACGTCAATTTAGCCTTGGTACTGTTTGGGCCGTGAGGCGCCATGTCTCAAGTGACAAGTATGCAGCGCCCCACTTCCCACTGGCAAGGCCGACTAATTCCTAGTAAGCGGCACGCCCCATTACATCTTGAAGCCCGGGTTGCCGCCATTCGCAACACCGTTCGCGGAGTTGCCCGCGAATTCGTTGTTGCCGTCAGTGTAGATCGTTCCGGAGTTCGGATTGAGCGCGGTGGAATTGGAGATGAAGGTGTTGCCGAACAGTCCGATTGCGGCGCCGGCGCTGCTTTGGACCGCCGTGGCGTTATTCGTGACCTGGCAGTTATTGAGATTGCCCGATGACGCGCCGGTCTGATTGAACGCGATACCGCTGAACGACAAGGTCGAATCCCTCACCAGAACAGATGCATTCGCTCCCGCCTGAATGGCGTTGCCCGAGATACCCGTGACAACAACGTTGGATAAATTGGCAAACGCGGTTCCGGCTGAGGAACTGATCGCGAATCCGGTGGGGCAGTTGCTGACGAGTACGTTGTGTGCCCTCAACTGGGAGAATGTGGATGTGCCGACCGTTACACCCGCCGTTGTGAACCCATATATCGTGACATTTTCCAGGTTCAGCATCTTCCCGGATATGTAGTTGATGCCATTGGTACCGCTTCCGACGCCCTGGATCTCGAGGTTGAGGAGGTTTACCACGTCTGACCCTCCGGCGGCCACGGTGATGCCGGGGCTGCCCGCGACCAGAACGGAACCCAGTGTCGCCGCGCAGTTGATGGTCATCGCCTTCGTGATAGTTACTCCGCCAAACCCGCCTGGATCGAGACAGTCGATCTCGCCGCCCGGAGCCGTCTTGGAGATGGCGCCGGCAAATGTCTTACACGGTGCCGTGCGGCTGCACGGATTCGCGTCGTCGCCCACGCCCGAAACCCAAGTGCGCGATGCCTGCGCGCTCGCGACCGAGGCAAATGCAAGCGCCACAAATAATACTGCCAACAGGGTGTAACTGTATCGCATCCTCTTCATAAACACACGTCTCCTTCATCTTCGGTAGCATTCCGGATTGGAAATCGAAAATTCTAAGTCGAAAAATCGATGACTGGTGAAGGCTGGCCGGATTCTATTTATCCGAAGATATCCAGTAGATCCCTGATTACGCCCGCACTTCCATTAAGTCACGCGATCTGACTAGGAGGTATGCTATATCACGCCTATGAGGGTGTCAAGAGTCACAGTACTAGTGCCGTAAGGGAAATGCGGGTACTGTGTGAAAACGCACGAAATCCGCCGATTCGGGGATAGAGGGTTGTGCTGGCTGAATTACTTTGGAATTATTACAAATCTGCGTCGGCCACGGTACCGGGGACGTCGAGCAAGACTTAGCGTCGCCGCCTCTTCCACATCCCAGCTACCAATCCCGCGCCCAGCAAAGCTAGCGTCCCAGGCTCCGGCACATCGCTTAACTGGAAATACACATTCTCATTGGCGGTCCCGGCCGTCGAGAATCCGCCGTTGTCCACTATCATGAAGCTGTTGTCGCTCGACCCGACGGTCGGAGGCTCGAACATATTGACGCCAAGGTCCATCCCCGCGGAGAGGTTGGTGACGCTAGCGACAAAGATCAGATCTTGAGGCACCGCCAGGCCGCCCAGGTCGAAGTGCATTGTGATTACATCCGCGCCAAAAGACACCACGCCGCTCACCGTGAACGTTCCGCCGATCTCCGGCCCGACCGGGGCCCCCACCTGATAGAGTCTCAATTCGGCGTCGAACGTCCCCGCCGATCCCGCATTATACATCTGCAACATCGCTGTCTCGGCTCCCGGGCTGGACTCCACCAAATGAATCTGGTCGCCGAGCCCCGTGTACGGACCGCTGGAGAAAAACACCGTGTCGAGCGTGTCGGTCGTGGTGTTGTCATAGAGCAGTCCGGCAATGGCCCCCGGGGCGCTGAAGAGCGCCAGCAGGGCGGCACACAGCAATGAACTTTTCATCATCGATCTCCTTCGTTCCATTACCGTGGTCCCGCTCCCAACACTCTCGGGTTATATGTGAACGCCTGAGTTCCGGTACGCGTGAATTCAATTATAAGGGTAACCTGGGCTCCTGCACCCATCGGCCCCAATTCTTTAAACGGACTGCCTGAAGGCGAGGTCGAGGCGGTGAGTCCGGACGGCGCCGTCATCGCCACCCCAGCGGGTAGTCCATCCGCTACATAGGCCGCCGCAGCCAATGCGCCGCCATTGTTCGTGACCGTCACCGTCTGGCTGTATTTTCCTGTCCCGCGATTGAACGTCACGACGGTACGCGTCACCGACATCTGCGCCGTCACGTCGGGAGCCATGTTATTGGTCACGGTCACCTGGGTCGGGAAGCCGCGGCCAACCAGGTCCCCCGTCGCCAAGGTGGTCGTGTTGCCCGCCGCATCCGATACGAATGCGGACGCCACCGTCCATGTGCCGGTTTCGCTGCCCTTCGGAAACGGAACGTTCGCAGTTCCGGTCATCGAGACATTTGCCGGAAAAGTAGCCGATCCGAGCGCCGTGTTCGCGCCCGACGGGCTCAGGAAGCCCACCTGAAACGTGGTCGCGCCGGAGAGATCGTCGGTCACCTTATAGTTCACAGTCACGCCGGAGGGGCCAGCCGCGGTGTCGATTGAGCCCGGAGTGAACCCAAAAGTCGCTAGTGCCGGGGGCTGTGTGTCATGGCTCGAGGTGACATTGAACGAAGCCGGAAACCCTTGGCCCGCCAGGTCGGCGGTACCCAGAACCTGTGTGTTGCCCACCGCATCCGCCACGAAAACCGAGGTCACTGTCCACGTGCCGGACTCGCTGAATTTCGGGAACGGAGAATTCGCCGTTCCGCTAACGGACGTGTTGGGTGTCAGATTGACAGTCACGCTGGGCGTGCTGGCGCCCGAGGGACTCGAGAGCCCCACTTGGACCGTTTTGACCCCCGATTGGTCGTCTGTGGCCGTGAAGTTCATCGCCAGGTTGGCAGGCCCGGACGTCGTGTCAATCGAACCCGGAGCTAGCGAGAAGCCCGTCAGTTTCGGCGCGACCGAGTCCGTCGCCGATGTGATCTGTAGCGTCGTCGGGAACCCGAGTCCCGAGATGGTCGCGGTATCGAGAACCGTTGTGTTGCCAGCATTGTCCAGTAGGAAGATCGTGCCGACAGTCCACGTTCCCGAATTGCTAAAGGCGGGGAAGGTGATGGTTACGGAGCCGTTCACCGTGTTGAGAGCCGGTGAAAATAATTGCGACCCGCGCTGTAGGAATACGCCCGTGGGATCCACAAACGCCGTCTCGAAGTACAAGACTCCCGAGGCGCTGTCGGTTGCGGTAAAGTTGAGCGTCACGTTGGCGGAAGCGCTTGCCGTATTGATCGTGTTGGGGGTGATGCTAAACGCGGTGAGATTCGGTTGGGCGAATCCCGCACCCGGCAGTGCAAGCATCGCAAGCGGCCCAAGAATCGCGAACCGAAAACCGGCTCTGGTCCCTCTGTTCATATATGCCTCCTACGGCTCCAGTAACATCACAATTCCCAATCCGCGGATTCTCCCCTACATCTTGAAGCCGGGATTACCGCCATTCGCGACGCCGTTCGCCGTGTTACCCGCAAATTCGTTGTTTGCGTCGGTGTAAATCGTACCGGAGTTTGGATTGAGCGCGGTGGAATTCGAGATGAACGTGTTGCCGAAGAGGCCGACTGCTGCGCCGGCGCTGCTCTGTACCGCCGTTGCGTTATTCGTAACCTGGCAGTTATTGAGATTGCCCGACGACACCCCGGTCTGATTGAACGCAATGCCGCTAAACGACATGGTCGAATCCCGCACCAGAACCGAGGCATTAGTGCCCGCTTGAATAGCGCTGGTGGATGCATTGGAGACGACGACATTCGACAGATTTGCAAATGCGGTGCCGGTCGAAGTGGTCACGGTGAATCCGATCGGGCAATTTGTGGCACGCACGTCGTGCGCCCGCAACTGCATGAATGTAGCTCCGGCTACCGCCACGCAACTCGTGGAGAAATTCGCGATTGTAACGTTCTCCAGATGCAGCATTTTTCCTGCGATGAAATTAACGCCAACGCCGCCGCCGCCATTCCCTACAATCGTGAGATTTCGAAGCGTCACTACATCCGTAGCTGGTGCGTTGACGACCACGCCGCTTCCGGGACCGGCCAGGATACCCCCGGAGACCGGGCAATCAAGAGTCATCGCCTTGGTAATGGTCACCTGGCCGAACCCACCCGGGTCGAGACAGTCTATCTCGCCGCCCACCGCCGTCTTGGAGATGGCGCCCGCAAACGTTTTGCACGGCGCGGTCCGGCTGCATGGATTCACGTCGTCGCCCACGCCCGAAACCCAAGTGCGGGTTGCCTGTGCGCTCGCTACCGAGGAAAATGTAAGCGCCAAAAACAAGACCGTCAAAGACACAAAACTATATCTCATCCTCTTCATAAACGCACGTCTCCTTCGTTTTGAGTTAACCCGGATTTGGATCCGCTAAGAGTTACTGTCGGAAAGTAGTTGACTACCGAAACGGCCCGCAGACAGGACCAATCCCCTCGATAGCCAGCCCATTCTTACTAGTTCTTACTAGGAGGTATGCTATATCACGTCCTTTGAGCATGTCAAGCATGCTGGTACTGTTCGGCAAATCGTGACAAAGCTATGTACCTAATCATACGTTACCTCGCGGAATAGCGAAAAAAACCGTCTCGCCTTCGTAAATAGTGAAGTGATCGAGGTATATTTCGTACCCCGTGTAGAGGTTCGTAATATAATCCGGAATCACAACAGTATCTTCATGTGTGTGATAGCCCGAGATCGCCAGTTTCGGGTGAAACCTGCGAATCGTCTCTTCCGCACCCTTCAGCGCCTTGAGTTCCGCACCCTCGATATCCATCTTGATCAGGTCCACCCGGTCCAACCGCCTCGACCGGACCAGCTCGTCCACCGTCGTCGTCGGCGCTCGCAAAGACCCTGACCCGTCATTCAAAGTCGTGGCCGGCCCGCGAGCCGAGTACTCAAGTTGCTCGCCGCAGCGGTCCCACAATGCCGCCTCCACAATTTCCACTCTCCCCGCTAGTTCCCGATTCATCCCCAGATTCCTGCGCAGCACTTCCAGGTTGTTCGGCGCGAACTCGAACGTATATACCCGGCCCTCGGCCCCGACCGCGTGCGCAAAATAGAGCGCGCTGTCCCCCCAGCATCCGCCTCCGTCGATCACGCGATCGCCGGCCTCGGCCTGAACCGCCGGAGTCCGCTTGCCGTAGGCATATTGCTTTTGCAAATACAGCGTTTGGACCCCGCTCGACGTGGAAAACAGCTCGATCGGGTAGCCCGCCCGGTGTAAGGAAAAGCGCCGCAGGTCGAACGACAGCGTCTTCGCGATCCACGGCGCGTGGAACTCCACCCGGATCGTCTCCTTCCCGCTGATCAGCGATTCCGCCAGGCTCCGCTGCCGCCAATAGTCCGGCGTATTTACCGGCAGTTTCACCTTCCGATGCCCCATGATCCGATAGGCAAGTAGTTTGACCAGGGTCGCCTTCGAGAAGTCGTCGCCGAGCAGTTCGTACACCTCGGCGAGACCGGGAAGCAGGCTTTCGACGCTGAACACGTTTTGAATCATCCGGCCATCCGCCGGGATCATCGCCATTCTTCCGGCGAACGCCGCGTTGAATTTCGTAACCAGCCAGTTCTTCAGCGATGCCGCGGGAGTTCCGAACATCTCCGGTTCCCAATTGTCGGAACCATACCAATTCGGCATGCTGCCGATCAGCTCCTGCATCAGTGCCACGGAAAACGCTGTTTTCGATGTCGACATTCGTAGCCTTTGATTTACACCTGACCTCAACGGTACACGTACACCGTGTACTCGTATAAGTGATAGTCGTGCCGGATGACGAAATGCTTGCTGGCTTCCTTAGTCAGGATCGCCGCCAAAGTATCGAACGGTAAGTGGAAAAGATCTTCCCTTTCCCAATCCACCAGCTTCGACATAACATTGAAGGCCAGCCCGATCCGTACTCTCGGAAATATCTTCGCGATAAGAAGTCGAAAGTACGCGATCATCTCTTCCTGAGTCAGCTCGCGCTTTTCCGTGAAGACTCCGTTCATCACGACGTAGTCGAACTCCGGGATCTCCTTGTCCTCCGCCAGAAGGTCCGCACAATAGTAGCGCACGTCCGGAAACTTATCCTGCGATGCTTTTACAAATGCCGTCGAAAGATCCAGGCCGCTGTACATCAGTCGCCGCTCCAGGCCGTACCTTAACATGTACTCGTAGAGATGGGATGTTCCGCAGCCGAAGTCCAGAAGGCTTGCTCCGGCGGCGCCGTCCGGCCGCACCACGTCCAGCATCACGCGATATCGAGTCTCGGCATCCCGCGCGTTTGGCCAATCCACGCCGAGATGCGTATCACCATACCGGTGGAAGCATGCCTCGTAGTGAGCTACGATCTCCCGGTATTTTCTTGCGCTATCCAAATTCATTCCTCCGATACGACGGGAAGTACCCATCCGGTGCCGCACCCTTCCGTGCCGTCAACTCCCCGTACGCCTTGGAATCGAGAATCCGTCCGCACAGATACGTCATCCTCACGGCCGTCGACCATCCCTGCTTGAATCGCGTCAAGCCGCTGACCGCAGCCTGCAGACCGGCGCCCGCCCCCAAGCTCACCCAGCGAACCCCCTTCTGGGCGAAATATTCCAGCGCCGTCCAGAACAGCGCGAAAGAGGCGCGTTCCCGATACCCCGCCTCGCTATACGCGCCCAAATGATAGTACGCAATCTCCCCCTGCACGGCCCACAAAGCCATCCCCGCCGCCTCGCCCTCCACCGAGCCCCGAAACATTTCTATCCCAGGCACACCCAACTGCCGCCGCAGCGAGTCGTCCGAAAATGCGCTGATCCCGCGAATCGAATGCCGCTCGATCAAATGGCGGTATAAAAGAACCCATTCTTCCGAATACTGCGCCGCATCTTCGCACCGGGACACCCTGACCGATCGAAAGGCCCTCTCCACATTGCGCAGGTGGTGCCCGGAAACAAACTCGCGCGGATTCCGCGTGAGGTCCGCCACAAAGTGCGCCTTAAACGGAATCGCCAGATCCGGAAAGCACTCCCTCAGAACCTCCCCGTCCCAATCCCCGAATGGATCCGTCACCATGGACACGCACACCAGATCCTTCAGTCCTTCCAGATCGCTCCGCAGTTGGGCCCACCGTTCGCAACAGAAGATCGGATAACATCCCATCGCGTCCCGCTCCCCGGTGCCGGGGATCGCTCGCGTGAGAATCCGCCCGCCGGAGCACGGGAGTTCCAACGGTTCCCCCCACGCCGAAAAACAATCCGCGTAGGCCCGATGCAGGTATCCGCTGGCCCTCATCTTCATCATGCCCGATTCGTCGGCGCGCGTGCTTTTTCTTCCCCCCGTGAGTCTTGAGTATACGGCACATCGAAACCCCTTCGCGCGGCGCAGCGCCTCAGCGGAGACCAGACGATTCTTTTAACTCCCCAGCCCGTCAAATGGGATGTACACTGTTGGTTTGAACACTTCCGCCATGGCGCGCGGCGTCGAAATCCATATCCCGATCAGCCCGACCGAGTCCTTTTTCCAGCAGGTTCACTATCTGCTCGAATCGCTCCGGCAAAATGGCGGGCGCCTGCGCGATGCCCCCGTCATCGTCACCGTCGGCGAGGATTGCGAACCCTTCGATATCGCCCGCCGGTTGAGCTGGAGCCGCGACTACCCGGTCGAGTTTCGCTGGATTCCCCGCCAGTGGTACCAACAGGAGTTCGCCACCGGGTTAGACCGATTCCGTCACGTATTTCGCGAACCCTGGGTCCTGTTCCTTGACGCCGACATGGTTTTCGCGCGCGATATTGACGACCTCTTGGATCGTGCCGCAGCCGACCCCGCGGTTTACGCCTTGCCCGACCACGGCTCCCCATTCCAAAACAGCGGGCTCCTCGATATCCATTCCGATGAGGAGTGGTGGCGGCTCGTCTTCGAGTCCGCCGGCTTGCCTGAACCCGTTTTCGAGAGCAAATACTCCGGGGTTGGCGTGCTGTCCGGCGTGCCGCCGCGCTGTCCGCCCTACTTCAGCTTCGCTACCGTATTGGCTCCTGCCGAAATGATGACGACGCTGGGCAGCACCATCCACCACGAAAGACAATTCGTCGACAACGTCGTGACCACATTCTGGAGAGCTCAAGTCGCCTTGACTCTGGCCACGATCCGCCACCATCTCCCCTGGCGCGCAGTGCCTTTGCGATGCAATTTTCCGCCCACCCTCCGCTGGTACCTTCCTCTCCTGCAGGAAGAATGGGATGACGTCCGCATCATCCACTACAGCAGCTACAAACGATTCAACATTAACCTCTTGATGGAGAACCCGGCCGCCATGGAAGATTGGTTGCGGGAGAATAGTTGCGATCCCATAGAGCAGGATTTCCGCGAACTGCTAAGGGAATTGCATTTCCCAGTTTCCCTCTCCAGCAGTCCGGAACCCTGGTACTCCGCGGAACACTGCCATCGCTTTCCGGCCGGTCGGCCCCTCACGCTCGAAGATATCCAACTTGGCTGGACGCCGCCGCGGAAGCTGATCCGCAACAACACCAAAGTACTTGCCATTGGCCGCCATTTTTCCGAGGAACTGGCCCCCTTCCTTTCCGGCGAAGGCTACAACCAATGGCAATTGCCGTTCGCCCCGCACCTCCACCCCGGTGGCAACATGGTGAAGGCGCTGTGGCGCACATTTGAAGACATCTTTTTCGTACTGCAGCACTTTCAGTGGGCGGTGGGCGAATTCACGCCTCATTCGCGACTGTGGTACACCACCGAACGCAGCCTTTTTGATCCTACCCATGCCCGGCGCGAGACAATCTGTTCCAGTCTGAAAGAAGCCGAGGTCTGCCTCATCACGCTTCACACCTCCGAGCTATGGGTGGATCGAGTCACGAATCAGCCCGCCTGGCGAGCCGTCTCTGAAGAGCAGCAGGAGCAGGACCGTTTTGTTTTTCGAAGAGCTACCGTGGCTGAAACTCTTTCCGCCCTATACGAGCTCGACCAATTGATTGACCGGCATCGGCTGGTGAACCAGTTCATCCTCGCGCTTTCGCCCACCACACTGGAGACGACCGTCCGTGACGAGTCCCCCGTCACCGCGACCCAGGCATCCAAGTCCATCCTGAAAGCCGCGATCGACCAGTTCATCTCGGATCCGTCCATCGCCCAAAAAGGGCGCTATCACTATTTCCCCTCTTATGAGATCGCGTGGTACCTCTTCGACCACCCGTTCTTGCCCGAGAGTACCGACCTCAGGCCGGAGGTCAACGTAGCTACGCTCAATGCCTTCCGGGAAATGTACACCGACCTGCCTTTATCAGGCGCTTTGAAGATGAAGGCGGATTCCTTCCAAACCCTGCAAAGCAACGCCCGAAACATGGAAAAGCAGCTCGTCGCAAAGGAAGCGGTCATCCACGATCTTGACCTGGCCGCGCGCGAACGGCTCCGGGCGCAACAGTTATTGCTCTCCCGCGTCGAGGAACTGGAAAGAAGCGCCGAGGAACGTTTGAGGTTGATCGACCGGCTGACCTGGGAGATCGGCGAACGGGACAGCAGGCTCGCTGAAGTCCAGCGCGCCGCCGAAGATCATCTCAAATCGATCGAGCGCCTTACCGGAACCTCGGTGAATGAGATTGCCGACCCGCTCAAGCGCTAAGCCGCCCCCTACTTTTTCTCATCGCACGACCGTCCGCTTTCCGCCAGCCCCCACGCCATCATATTGTCCAGCAGTTGGATCATCATCGGCTCCGCGTACATCCGCCCCGCATGCCCCAGCGCCGAATACACCGCGTGCCCT
>Ga0207071_1162_pt1 | contig 11649 bp, 10 predicted proteins | sample Alteio_BWMinHeat_67_FD_153531 | JGI IMG/M metagenome (GOLD analysis project Ga0207071, IMG submission 153531) | Enriched cells from forest soil in Barre Woods Harvard Forest LTER site, Petersham, Massachusetts, United States -... | ecosystem: Environmental > Terrestrial > Soil > Temperate forest >...
GGTGGCCAAAACATCAGATCGCATGCTCGAGCGACGCTGGCATACCGCGGGAACGTTGCTGGTTAGCGGAGTATTCTTCCTGGCGGCGGCTGGAGCGGGAGCACGATTTCCAATCTCATCGTTCACCTCCCTGTGCATTGCCACCGCCGCCGTCTACGCCTCGCTTGGACCTTTTTTGGGCATTGCCGACCGAAACGCTGGCCCCCAAAACGGTGGCCACTGCGATGGGATTGATCAACGCATTTGGGAATCTCGGCGGCTATTTTGGGCCGGTCGTAGTCGGATACTTCGCCAAACGATTTGGCGGATTCGGCTATGGGTTCGCCGCTCTGGCGGCGGCGCTGTTCGTCTCGGCGGCGCTGGCGCTATTGTTGCGTCCGGCGGAGCAGCGTTTGGCGGTGACACCGTAAGCTTGTAAAGAACGTGAACGCTTATCTGTCATCCTGAGCCCGATGTTGGCCGAAGGATCTCCCGTAAGACGGCACTCGGAAGAGGCGGGATCTTACGTTCGCCGTCATAGCCGAGCCGTATTTCTCTGTTTTTCGGCGCTTCAACGCCGCGCGCTGAAGCGCACAAAAATAGTTGTTGAAGTTTGTTCGCGACGGCGGGCATAAGAGCCCGCCTCTACCGATTTGTTGTGAGGTTAGGGTGGAAGTATTCTCGTTGAAGACCAGAGATATGCAACCCTCCAACGCGCCCGAAGTAGCTCTCGAAAGCAGAAAGGTCCTCGCAAGTGTCTAAGCCACCCGGCCTAGATCGCGGACTAACGAACTACGGCGATCCGGAATTCTCCCGCTATCTCCGCCGCTCCTTCGCGCGCTCGATGGGCTTTTCCGGAGAGATGCTGGATCGTCCTATTGTGGGAATTGCTACTTCCGGCGGCGGCTTCAACAACTGCCACCGCACGATGTCGGAACTGACGGACGCAATCTCTCGCGGCGTGCTGGCCGCAGGCGGATTGCCGCTGCCGTTCCCGACCATCTCGCTCGGCGAAGTTTTCCTCCATCCCACCAGCATGATGTTTCGCAACCTGATGTCGATGGATGTGGAGGAGATGATCCGCGCGCAGCCCATGGATTCCGTCGTGCTGATTGGCGGATGCGATAAGACGGTTCCGGCGCAATTGATGGGAGCCGCCTCCGCGGGAAGGACCGCTGTGCAGGTAGTCACCGGTCCGATGATGACGGGCCGCTATCACGGCGAGCGCACCGGCGCGTGTACCGACTGCCGGCGATTCTGGGCGAAGTATCGCAGCGGCGAGATAAGCAAGGCCGAGATTACGGAGATTGAAGAACAACTTGCGATCACCGCCGGAACATGCGCGGTGATGGGCACGGCGAGCTCGATGGCATGTTTAACCGAGGCATTAGGAATGTCGCTTCCCGGAAGCGCGGCGATCCCCGCGGTAAATTCCGCACGCCTCGTATCTGCGGAAGAGTCGGGAAAGCTTGCGGCGCGTTTGGCGCACGAACCTATTACGCCCGACCAGATCATCACTCCCCAGTCGGTAGAGAATGCGTTGCGGGTTCTGCTTGCGATCGGCGGGTCGACGAATGCTGTAATTCATCTCACGGCGATCGCCGGACGTCTCGGCATTCCGGTTTCTCTTCACCGACTCAACCAGATCGCTGATGAAACTCCGGTGCTGGTGAATCTGAAGCCTGTAGGGATGCACTACATGGAGGATCTGTACGCAGCAGGAGGCGTGCCGGCGGTCATGCGCGAGCTGCGGCCGCTGCTCCATCTGGACTGCATAGGCGTAGATGGCCGCAAGCTTGGCGATCGTCTAAGTGAATCCGCAGAGTGGATCGACCGCAGTGTAATTCGACCAATGAGTGATCCCATTTCGGCGACGGGAGGGCTGGTCGCGCTGCACGGCAGCTTGGCTCCCGATGGAGCCATCCTCAAGCGTGCGGCAGCGGATTCTTCGCTTTTCGAGCTGGAAGGACGCGCGGTCGTCTTCGATGGTCTCGACGACCTCAATCAGCGCATCGATGATCCAGCATTGGACGTGAGTCCGCGCGACATCCTCGTCCTGAAGAACTCCGGGCCCAAGGCAGCCGCGATGCCCGAATCGGGATACCTCCCAATTCCGGCGAAGCTCGCCCGCGCCGGCGTGAAAGACATGGTGCGGATCTCCGATGCAAGAATGAGCGGCACGGCTTACGGCACCATCGTGCTGCACGTCGCTCCCGAGGCGGCGGCAGGAGGACCACTCGCCGTGGTGCGCGATGGTGACCACATTCGGCTGTCAGTGGCTTCCAGGACGCTCGACTTGTTGGTTCCGGAGCGGGAAATTCAGAAACGTCTCGCCGAATGGAAGCCTCCCGTCTCTCCGCAGCGCGGCTATGCAGCTCTTTATCAGCGCAGCATCTTGCAGGCTCGGCAGGGATGTGACTTCGACTTCCTGGTGAAATAATCACCAGGAAGTCTTCCCCCGAAGTCACCTGCACTTACTTTCCATCAGCGCTCACCTCATAGTGAACGCAAGAACGCAATCAAATCCTGTTTCTGCACGTCAGTAAGGTTAAGGTTGAAGCGCTGCTTGTAGAACTCCAGCACATCGTTGAGGGTCGCAGCCGATCCGTTATGGAAGTAGGGCGCTCGAGCCGCAAGTCCGCGAAGGATCGGCCCGTTGGTCTTTCCCACATCGGCGCACGTGCCGTCAACCAACGCGCGTCCGGCGTCTGTGGTCTGGTACGTCGAGCCGCGATTGATCGGCGAAGCGACGCCGGGAGCGCACTGGATCGTGTAAACAGGCAGTCCAGCCGTATCCAGCGCCGGGAGTGGGGGATAGTCGGTGATGCCGAGGTTGATCGTCAGCGGAACCGAGTGGTTGCCGATATTCGGCGTGTTGTGGCATGTAGTACAAGTGCCGACGAACGAGCTCAGACCGGGCAGATCGTTCAAGCCTGTTACTCCAGTGATTGTGATTGGCAGCGTGTTGAATAAGACTTGTCCGCGAGCGATTGAAGCGCGCGTCGCGGTCTTGGCGCCACCCGGAGGATCCTTCAACCCAGTCCACCTTATCGCGGTACCATGAACAATTCACGAAGATTCACAGAAAGACGGCCAAGAAGATTGGGCTTCATGCCTATATCTCGATTCTCTTGGGAGCCTCTTTACTACAAAATGTCCATCCGTATACGCCAACTCCGCGCTCACTCCATTGCCATTGCCGATCCTCCCCTGCGCAGTTCTTACGGGCTGCACGCGCCTTACGCGTTGCGGACCATTGTGGAACTCGAGAGCGACGACGGAATCGTGGGCATCAGCGAGGCTCACGGCGGGGACGCGATCGCGCACGGCTTTGAGCGGCTTCGGCCGCGAATTGAAGGAGCTGATCCGTATCTGCTGACCGGTGCCCTCTTGCCGATGATCGAAGAAGATCCCACCGGCACGAGCTTCGATCGTTCTCAAACTTATTACGTCCCGGGCGAGAACCCGCTTGACGAGGCTGCGCGGCTTTATTCGGCCATCGAAATCGCGTGCCTGGACCTGATTGGAAAAACCGTCGGCAAACCCACCTGCGACCTGCTGGGTGGACGCGTTCGCAGCGAGGTGCCGTTCTCCGCCTATCCGTTCTACAAGCACGCGGGGGGAGGAGGCGAAGGAAGCGATGCGCGTCGGGATGAATATGGCGAGGCGCTGACTCCGGAAGCGATGGTGCGCCAGGTACGGCAAATGTTCGACCGATACGGCTTCAAGGAGGTCAAGTTCAAGGCGGGCGTGCTCGATCCTGACGCCGAGATCGAAACTGTGCGTCAGTTCCGGCGCGCTTTCGGACCCGAAGTGCCGATTCGTATGGATCCCAATTGCGCGTGGTCGGTGGAAACGTCAGTGCGCGTGGGCCGCGAACTGCGTGAAGAATTAGGAGGCGGTGGTTATTTGGAGGATCCGACTGCTGAGATCACCGGCATGGCCGAGGTTCGCCGGCGGTTGCTCGATACAGGCATTGCCACGCCGCTCGCCAGCAACGTTGCCGTGACTTCTTTCGCCGACATTCGCGAAAGTGTTCGCCAGAACGCGGTGCAGGTCGTGCTTTGCGATCCGCACTACTGGGGAGGATTGCGACAGGTCCAGCACCTAGGCAAAGTCTGCCGGACTTTCGGACTTGGGCTGTCGATGCATTCCAATTCCCATCTTGGAGTTTCGCTAATGGCCATGGCGCACGCCGCCGCGGCGACGCCGCATTTGAGCTATGCGTGCGATACGCACTATCCGTGGCAATCGGAGGAAGACGAGGTAATCGCCGGCGGGCGCGTGCCGATCCTGAATGGGTGCGTTCGGATCAGCGACCGACCCGGCTTAGGAGTGGAACTCGATCAGGATAAGCTCGCCAAAGGCCGCGAGCGCTACGCTCAGTGCAAATACCGCAAGCGCGACGACGAAGCGGAGATGCGAAAGCACGTCGATCCCAACTGGCGCCGAATGCTGCCGCGCTGGTGAACTGACTGTACCCGAGGCAGACAGACTCGAAAGATGCAGAGAGAGAGAGAGAACTGTGAGTCTAGTGGGTTCCGTCCGGTGTATGTGTGGGACGGATTATCTCGTGATTTGCGGCCGAACCCTCCGCGCTCGATGGTATTCCGCGAGTGCCACTTTAGAAAGTCCCCTCGATGGCAGCAAACACTGATCGCCCAAGTCCTCTGCCCTCCAACGCTCCCTGATGCAGGGGGTTCCAGCTATCGGCATCTTTTGTCCACCAATCCGGGTTCTGAGCGCCAACGCTTTGTTAGCAATCACAATCCCCGCGCGACCGCTCGTGAGTCGAATGAGCGCTGCCGCGGGCCGCGTCCGATTGCGATGGGCGCGTACCTGATTGCTGGAACGGCGATGAACGGCGCCGTGTGGCAGCGCCATTACGCAACTAGTGATAAAGCCCTGCTATCGCGTCTTCCTCTGACCTTTCAAAATTCGCAGGATCGCAATGATCGTATTCCAGTTCCGTGTTATCGCTTGCACGCCGTACAGCTTGTCGATCTGGCCAAGATAACCGATTGTCTTCATGTGACGACGGTACATTCCAAACACGAATTGTCCTTCCGACGCCATCACCTGCACCAACCATTCCCCGCCTGAGGGAAACGTGACTGGAAGCGATGCCCGGACGCCGGCTTTCGACAGGATGCTCACGAACCGAACAACATCCGGGGGGCACGGCTCAGTTCCAAACGGATTCTCCATCTCCAAGCGCATAAGATCGCGGCCTTCGCACAGTACAACATCTGCTTCGAAGGGCAGCCTGAGAAGCAGTGCAGCACGGAATTTTGCTCGAGACCCAGGTTTACGAACGATGAAGGTGCCCGCGGAGCCCACACTTACGAGATCATAGTCGCTTAGTTCTCGTGCGACGACGCTTGGGCGAAAGGTTCTGTGTCCGCCAACATTGACACCTCGGAGAAAAACAACGAGAGCCATCCCCGGATTATGAAGAAAAAGGCCAACCGGCGCTATGGCAGCGTACGTTCGCACCCGCGCATAGTGGAGCGACCAATCGTCGGTTTAGCCTCATCACACCGGTCTGTCCCGCTGGTCCGTTGGCGCAAAAATCGCTTGGCACTCACCGACCGGTCTAGGGCGTGATTGAGGAGCTCCGGACGAACCCTCGCGACGTTCGTCAACCTGTAGATTCTCCGACGCTCACAGTCGACAGTTACCGACTTCAGAGAGCCAGATTAGAGCCGTATGGCAGGGATTCGCGGCGTGTGACAGTATTGAACCATGGCAAAAACCACCGCTCGCAAGGATCTCGAGAAACATTGGGCGCAACAGGCCAGGGACGCTCAGAAGCCGCCGAAGGGCAAGAAGCAGCCGCCCGGGAAACGCACCGGAACGCGACAGGTGGAAGATCGCAATCCGAAAGACGGAACCGACTTGTAGCTAAGCTGGCCTTCAGTGCGCAATGCAAAGCCGGACGAGAACGTCCGGCGTTCCCTGGCTCATCTCGAAGCCGCTTTTTGTGCCGAATGTGGGAATCCGCGTACTCATTCTGGCGACTGTAAGAACTAAGGCCCTCCTCTGTTCTTGGCGACAGCCCCAATTTCTTCAGCAATTTAGCTATAGCAATCCACCGGAGCTGTTGGAACCAAAACTGCTCCTAACGATCATGAGAGTCCCGGTGTGCCCGGCTGCACCCTAGCAGAGTTGTGCGTGATTGTGGGTGGAGGCTGCACGCTTGGAATTTGAGTCAAAGACCCCCGGGAGCCCTGATGGCCGAGAACGTGATGGAACAAATCGTTGCCGATCTTCGCGATCGCGCGACCGAGCTTTATCCCCACCGCGGAGAGCTGCGCAATATCCGAGTTGTAGGACACACGCCCAAGCCCGCCCACTTTATCTATGACATGGTTGCCGATTTTTCCAACGGCAACGAACGCATGGCCGCCAAGGTCTATCGGGGCGGCAAAATGGGTGCGCAACAGTCGCGAAGCCAGGCGCAAAAAGAGTACGAAAATCTGGAGCGCGTGTATGGCAAGTTCTCAAGCGAGAACCTGCCGGGAGTTCCGCGTCCGCTAGGGAATTTCAGTGCCCTGGGCGCGGTGGTAAGCGAAAAGATCCAGGGCGTTCCGCTGCAGTCGATGATGATGAAGGCCGCGCTGCTCCCCGGCTACGACGACAACACATCGTTGCGCGAGGCAGCGTCAAAAGCCGGCACGTGGCTGCGTAATTTCCACGAGCTCACCACAGACGCCGTACAACAGTTCGACGGAAATGGCTTGCTCTCCGAACTAGAAACTCTGTGCCTCAACTGCCGTGGCGAAGGACTGGATGACGAGGCGATCCAGATGATCCTGACCGGCGCGAAGAATTCATTGGCGAAAGCCAAGAAGTCGGTCCCGGCTTCCGCCGTGCTCAACGACTTTACTCCGCTGAACATCGTCGTGACGGAAGAGGGTGTGGGCGTATGCGACTACGGCAAGATGACGCCGCGTGGGGTCTCGTTCAACGATGCCGCGACTTTTCTTGCGTCCGTCGAAGCACTGGAGAAGTATCCGTTCTGCAACCGGGCCATTACTGGACGCGTGCAGGAAAGCTTTATCCAAGCCTATGGCGTGGGTCCCGCAGAACAGGCGATCTTGCGAGTGCTCAAAATGCGCACGCTGCTGTCGATGTTCTCTCAGGGGCGCGGCGTGAAAGAGAGCGCCGTCCGCAAGAAGGTGATGTGGGCTACGGTGATGAAGCGATTCATTCAGCAGGCGGCGAGCCGGTCCTTGGCACCTGCGGCGTAAACCCGAATTAGCGCCGAAACAATAAGGGCACGAACGAAGCCAGATTCGCTCGTGTCCTTTTCTATCTTAGGCTTCTCGAACATTCGTCTTACTACTTCGGCGGCGCCGAACTTCCCGTTGCCGGTTTCTGATCTTGCGGCGCCTTGTTGTTGGTGATGTCGGTGTTGCCGTACAGAATCTTTACGTCTGATCCGAAACGTTTGTAATTCGTATATTTCACGACCTCGCGGACGCGCACGTCGTTGCCGGTGAAGTGCAGTACTTCGTCCGCCTTGGTGTAAGTTGGAAACCAATACTGCCCGTCAATCTGCTCGCGGTAAGTTACAAACTTTGGAAAGAGATTCTCGTTTTCCGGATGCTTTTTCTTCTTCGTAGGGTCGACTCCGATATCGGGCACGCTCTTGCCGTAAGTCTTTACGATCTGCATGTCTTGCTTATCGACCCAGATACGCCCTTGGAAGTAGCGTTGTCCCTTTTCTATGGTCTTGGGTGCTACGTCGAAGATGTAGGTGTCGAGTTCGTCGACTTTCTGTTGTCCCACATAGAGTACGTGATATTTAGCAATTTCATCTGGCAGGAGCGAAAACGCAACCCGGTGACGAAGATCGTCGATATCCTCTTTCGTCATCCCAAACCGCTGGAGCGAGGGTTGCGGTGCGAAGGTCACCTGCTCCAAGCGTCTTCCGTGGTCGTCATAGACGATGTCGCTTACCTCGCGAAATTCACCAACCACCGTATCGCCATCCACGTCCTGAACTTTGACGTCTTGGGTCCAGGTGTACCGGTCACGGGCCTGCTTGAACTCTGCTTCCTTTTGGGTGAACTTCTGGATGATTTCCTCCGGAGTGCTACCGGTGGGTGGCGCCGGATTTAGTGGCCCGGAGCCGTCATCGGCGATCGAAGGAATCTGAGGGGCGTTGCCGGATCCCACTGTAAATTGTCCAAGGGCGACGCCGGAAAGGCATAAAATCGACAAGGAAATGGCGAATAACGACGCAGCGGAGCGGGAAAGTGACTTCATTTTGGAGTTCCAGCATTGATATTGTAGCCGCTTCCACGCGTAACGAGGTCGGAGAAAACGAGCGAAAGTCCACTCTAGGAAGCGCAGCCCGGCATCAGAATTGAAAGGCAGGGTTTCCTGCCAGGCCGCCATGATGCACACAACAACCCACTGAGGCCCAATTTACCCCGATGGTCTTTGACTTCCACAGGCTCCCGACGATCCTCCTGCTGGGCGCGCTTGTCCCCATTTTTGGGTTCCTGTATCGCAGCAATCGCTCGTATCGCGTGCGCTTGTGGCTGATCGCCTGGACCATAGTGCTCATCCGCGTAATTGTGCAGGTATTTGGAAGCCGGATTGGCATGTCAGAGACCGCTGTAAACGCCATCGATCTGGGCGGCCTGCAGCTTACCGGAGTCGTTTTGCTGGTTTCCATGACCCGCATCTTCCATGATGCCAGCCAGCGTTGGCCTTTCTTCATGATGTTAGCAGTGCCATCGGTCGCGTATGCGGAGCTATTTGCCGTCGGATACTCCAACGTTTGGGTTTTCGCAAGTGTAGGAATCGTTCTGGGACTCGGCGGACTCTTTTGGGTCATCTTCTATCACCGCCGCAATATTGAGCGCTACATGCTCGTGATCTGCCTGATCGTGCTGTTGGTGACGTTCTGGGGCGTATACCGCACGATCCACGGACGCATCGATCTCGGCTTCTACACCATAGAGACCGCAACTTACGCCCTCGCGGGATTCCTGTATTGGTACTCCTGCAGGCGGCTATCGCCCGGAGTCGTGCTCACGTCATTTGGTTTCTTCGCATGGGCGGCGGTTTTCCCAGCGTTCTATCTCCTCGATCCCGAACATCCGGCGGCAGTGCAGGGTCTGGTGGCATTGTCCAATCTGCCTAAGTTCTGGGTCGCGATTGGCATGATCGTGACGCTATTGGAAGACAAGTCCCGCTCAGCGCAAATCGCCGAGGCGCAGGAACGCGCTACCCGCGAACAGATTCAACGATTCTTCCAAGTCACGTCGAGGTTGCTGAGCGGAGCCGATGTTGCCGGTTTTTGCGATGAAATCGCCGACATCGTGACCGAAGCCTCGAACTTTCAGCGCGCGGTCATCCTGCTTACTGACGATCAACACGATCTTTACGTTGCCGGCGTTTCCGGAGTGGGCGCCTCCGCCTTGGCGAAGTTGCGGGAAGAAATGAGCAAATTGACCGTGGATGCAGTGGAACAACGCTGCGCAGCCGGACAAAAACTTGGGCCGCAGTCCCGCCGATTGCACCGTGAACAGATCGAAGATATCTGCTTCCTGCCAACCGGTGCACAATATCCGCGCACACCATTTTGGGAAGACGGAGACAAAGTCGTCGTGCTATTCCGTTCGCCGCGCGGGCTTATGGTGGGGTGCATGTCGCTGGACGAGCCGCGAGAAGTGCAACGCGTGAATGCCGAAGGACTGGCGGCGGTGGAGATGCTGTGCGCCGACCTCGCAATTTCGATGGAAAACTTGCACTTGCAGCGCCAATTGGTGCTGTCAGAAAAACTTGCCGGATTGGGGAAACTGGTCGCTGGAGCCGGACACGAACTCAATAACCCCCTCACCGCGGTTCTCGGCTATTCCGAAATGCTTTGCGGATCGGTGCAAGACGAAGGCACTCGACGTGGCGTCGAGGTCATTCGCCGCGAGGCATTGCGTATGAAAGAAATCATCGAAAACCTTTTGCGCTTTGCCCGGCAAACGAAATTCGAACGGCGGGCGGTTGCCGTTTCCGCGGTGCTCGACGATGTGCTCAAGCTTCGAGCATACGAAATTAAGCGCGGCGGCCTCAAGACTGCGCTTGAGATCGCTGCGGACCTTCCGGGTGTGATGGTCGATGAGGGTTTGTTGAAGCAGGTGTTTCTAAACATTGTGAGCAATTCCCTCGAAGCTCTGCAACAAATCACCGCTCCGAAGATAACTATCGAAGTTGCACAGCAGGGCGAACGCGTCCACATACGCTTCAGCGACAACGGACCTGGCTTTGACAATGCAGACAGAGCATTTGATCCGTTCTTCACGACGAAGGATCCGGGCAAGGGACCCGGATTGGGACTCAGCGTCTCTTACGGCATCATCAAGCAGCACGGTGGGGACATTCGCGCCTACAATCTGCATCCCTCGGGCGCATGCGTCCTCATTGAATTGCCCATCGCCGACGGTCTGCAGGACGTTCTCGAGCCTAGCGGCGTGGCGGAGGCGTAAGAGTAAAGACGTTTCAGGAAGAAGCGTTTCAACGGCTTGTTTGGAAACGCTCTTTTCTGAAACGCCTTTCCCCAGCTTGGTACACTGTCCGGTTTCCTCTGGAGGCTATCGATGTTCCGCAAGCTTCTGTTGCTGTGTGCACTCGCAAGCGCTGGCTTCGCTCAATCTGCGCCGCAAAATTCTGACGCATCCGGACAGAGGCATCCCTTCACCTTCGAAGACATGATGGCGCTCAAGCGTATTGGCGATCCGCAGGTTTCACCTGACGGACGCTGGGTAATGTTCTCCGCCACCGATGTCAACCTTGAACAGAACACCAAGAAGCCGCATCTGTGGCTGGTTCCCGCAAACGGCGGCGAGTCAAAGCAGATCACCAACGGCGAGGCAGGCGAGAATCGCGGGCGCTTTTCGCCCGACGGAACAAGCATTCTCTACATTTCGAGCGCGGTCGGAGGCTCACAGGTATGGGCTGTCGGCTTCGACTCTGCGGCGGGCGCTCCCTCCGGCGACGCGCGCCAGCTCACTTCCATTTCTACTGAGGCAGACGGCGCCATCTGGTCTCCGGACGGTAAGCGCGTTGTCTTCGTCTCAGAGGTGTATCCCGATTGCAAAGATGACGCGTGCAACAAGGCGCGGGACGAGGAACTCGCCAAATCCAAAGTCAAAGCGAAGACATTCACCCGCCTTCTTTATCGCCACTGGTCGAGCTACACGCGCTTCACGCGCAGTCATCTGTTCGCAATTCCCACAGAAGGTGGCACTGCAACCGATCTGACACCGGGCGATCACGACGCGCCGCCGTTCAGTTTGGGCGGTCAGGATATGTATGCCATCTCTCCGGACGGACAGGAACTCGCCTTCACCAGCAACCCCGACGAGGTCGAAGCGACCAGCACGAACAACGATGTATTCGTGGTTCCCATTACGGGAGGAGCGCCAAAGAGAATCTCGAGCAGCCCGGGAAGCGATTCCACTCCGCTCTATTCGCCCAACGGACGCTATATCGCATACCGCTCCCAGGCGCGTGCGGGATATGAAAGCGATCGCTTCCGCCTTCTGCTCTATGACCGGAAGAGCGGCGCAACCTCGGACCTGACAAAGAACTTCGATCGTTGGGTAGAAGCCTTTGCCTGGACGCCAGATTCTTCCGCCATCTATTTCGCCAGCGAGG
>Ga0207071_1163_pt1 | contig 11594 bp, 11 predicted proteins | sample Alteio_BWMinHeat_67_FD_153531 | JGI IMG/M metagenome (GOLD analysis project Ga0207071, IMG submission 153531) | Enriched cells from forest soil in Barre Woods Harvard Forest LTER site, Petersham, Massachusetts, United States -... | ecosystem: Environmental > Terrestrial > Soil > Temperate forest >...
CCATGATGAAAATGGGTGCGATTGTCACAATCAATCAAGTGATAGATCAAGAAACAGCAATGCTAGTCATTGAAGAAATGGGGCATAAAGCAGTTCCCGTCAGCGCTTTTGCACTTGAGGAAGCTTTCATTAAAGATACGACCACAACAGGCGAATCTCACAGTCGTGCGCCCGTTGTCACTATCATGGGTCACGTAGATCATGGTAAAACATCATTATTAGATTATATTCGTCGCACCAAAGTGACTTCGTTAGAAGCGGGTGGTATTACTCAGCACATTGGTGCGTATCATGTGCAAACACCTAAAGGCGTTATTACTTTTTTAGATACACCCGGTCACGCTGCATTTACTGCAATGCGCGCACGTGGTGCAAAACTAACAGATATCGTTATTCTAGTTGTTGCAGCTGATGATGGTGTGATGCCGCAAACAGTTGAAGCCATTAATCATGCGAAAGCCGCAAATGTTCCAATGATTGTTGCAGTCAATAAAATTGATAAACCCGAAGCAGATCCCGATCGTGTTAAGAATGAATTAGCCAAACATGGATTGATTCCAGAAGAATGGGGTGGTGAAACCATGTTTATTCCTATTTCCGCAAAGCAGGGAACAGGGATTGAGAGTTTGCTAGATTCTATTTTAGTGCAAGCAGAAGTGTTAGATCTGAAAGCGATTGTTGATTGTCCTGCACGCGGTGTCGTAATTGAATCTCGCTTAGACAAAGGACGTGGTGTTGTTGCAAGTGTGTTAGTGCAGCAAGGAACATTGCACAAAGGCGATTTGGTGCTAGCAGGGTTTGAAGTGGGTCGTGTGCGAGCATTATTTGATGAAAATGGTAAAACAGTTGAAAATGCAGGTCCTTCTATTCCTGTTGAATTATTAGGATTGTCTGCTGCCCCCAATGCGGGCGATGAATTTATGATTGTATCTGACGAAAAACGTGCACGTGAAGTTGCGATGTTCCGTCAAGGTAAATTCCGTGAAGTAAAACTGGCACGCCAAAATGCAGCTAAGCTCGAAAATATTATGCAACGCATCGGTGAAGACGCAAAACAATTATCGTTGAATATTATTCTCAAAGCCGATGTGCAAGGTTCTGCGGAAGCGTTGACACAAGCATTAACAGGATTGTCAAATCCAGAAGTAAAAGTGAACGTGATTGCAAACGGTGTAGGCGGAATTAATGAAAGCGATATTAATCTTGCGATGGCTTCGAATGCGATCATGATTGGTTTTAACGTACGTGCTAACGCAGAAGCACGTAAACTCATTGAAACCGAAGGCATCGATGTACACTATCACAGCATTATTTACGATGTGATTAATGAAGTGAAACGCGCGATGAGCGGTGTATTAGCACCTGAAATTCAAGAAAAAATTACTGGACTTGCTGAAGTGCGCGAAGTATTTCGTTCTTCGAAGTTGGGTGCCATCGCAGGTTGTATGGTATTGGAAGGTTCAGTGCGGCGTAATAACCCTATTCGTGTATTGCGCGATAATATTGTTGTATTTGAAGGCGTATTGGAATCTTTACGTCGTTTTAAAGATGATGCAACAGAAGTGCGTGCTGGCATTGAGTGTGGTATTGGTGTGAAAAGTTATAACGACATTCGCCCTGGCGATCAAATTGAAGCATTCGAAAAAGTTGAAATTAAGCGAGAATTCTAATGCCAAAAAGTTATAGCCGCGTGCAGCGGGTGGCGGATTTAATTCAAAATACGCTGGCGGATATTTTAGAACATGAAATGCGTGATCCGTCTTTTGGATTAATTACAATTACGGGTGTTGTGGTGTCGCCGGATTTTTCGCATGCCAAAGTTTATGTCAGTGTATTATATGATGATAAAGCGGATGAAGCGGTTGCTTCATTAAATGAAGCTGCTAAATCATTGCGCTATCAATTAGCCAATCAAATCGAATTACGTGTTACACCGCAGTTAAAATTTTATTACGATGATTCCACCGTGCGCGGCGCGAAAATTTCTTCTTTAATCAACGAAGCGTTAAAAAATCCAAAGAGTTGATTGTGTAAAATCCCCTTTTTCAAAGGCTTTGTTGTATAAATAAATTATTTATGTTGTGCGATGTTCCCAGGCCGTAGGCCTGACAGCTTTACTAGCCTAGGGCAAGTGCACGCTCTTTGTGCACGCCGCCCTAGGTAAGAATGCCTCCTAAATAATGCTCGCGCTGTAAGCGCATTCGCTAGATGATGAGATACAATAGTTGGTAGTCTTTGCGCTTACAGCGCAAGCAGTTATCAGAGGTTATCATTACCTAGGGCGACGCGTAAAAAGCACGCTTGCCCTAGGCTAGTAAAGCTGTCAGGCCTACGGCCTGAGAATGTTGTAACTAGCTAAATAATTTATTTATGCAGCAACACTTTTTGCAGGAGGGATTTTAATGCATCAGATATCTATCAACGGCATATTATTGTTAGATAAACCCCTGCAAATATCTTCCAACAAAGCATTGCAACGCGTAAAACATATTTTTCACGCTAAAAAAGCTGGCCACACCGGGAGTTTAGATCCACTCGCATCAGGCATGCTGCCAATTTGCTTTGGCGAAGCCACCAAATTTTCGCAATTTTTATTAGATGCGGATAAACATTATTTCGTGCAAGCGCAACTGGGGGTGAAAACGAGCACGGGTGATGCTGAAGGTGAAATTATCGCAAATGCTGCTATCACGCACATTACACTAAAGCTATTAAATGATGCGTTATTACATTTTAAAGGCGAGATGCAACAAATACCGCCTATGTATTCTGCGTTAAAACAAGCAGGCAAACCTTTGTATGTTTTGGCGCGTCAAGGTATAGAAGTAAAGCGTGAGCCGCGGTTAATCCAAATTTATGATTTAACTTTTATTTCATTTGAAAAAGATATTTTTACTTTTTCTGTGCATTGCAGCAAAGGTACTTATATACGAACCTTAGTAGAAGATATCGGTGAATTTTTAAATTGCGGCGCCCATGTTAAAACATTACGCCGCACGGCAATAGCTTCTTTTTCAGAAAACAATATGATCACGCTAGATATGCTAGAAACTATGACTGAGCCAGATGGATTACAGAACTTTTTATTGCCCATAGATAGCGGTATCCAATCGTTGCCCGCGATTATCTTATCGTCTCACGACACTGTATATCTTTGTACAGGTCGTGTTGTTACCTTGCCCGAAGCCTTGCCGACAAAAACATTAGTGCGTCTTTACAACGATAAAAATGTTTTCTTAGGGGTAGGGGAATTTCAAGAAAATAACACACTTATCGCCAAACGGTTGGTCGCAACCCAAGCATTATTTGGTTAAATTATATCCAAAAAAAATGCGTAGAAACGCTTGTATAGAGCTAGCAGCCCCGTTACAATACGCGACTTATCTTTTTTTACTGGGAGTTTGATCCATGGCGTTTACAGCTGCTACGAAAGCAGAGATTATCAAAAAATACAGCAAAGCCAAGAACGATACAGGTTCAACAGAAGTGCAAATAGCCTTGTTGAGCGCAAGAATTGATTATTTAACTAACCATTTAAGCAAACATCAGCACGATGTACATACGCGTTATGGTCTTACGAATTTGGTGAGTAAACGCCGTCGTTTGTTGAATTATCTTAAAAGAACAGATATAGAAGCTTATCGCAAACTGATTGAAAAATTGGACGTGCGCGGGTAGTTTTTCTCTTTAACATATTGATTATACAGGATATATTTTGTGACAGCTGTCAGAAAAACTTTTCGTTATGGTGACCATACCGTCACTCTTGAAACAGGTATCATAGCAAGACAAGCCAGTGCAGCTGTGATGGTCACTATGGATGACACTGTTGTTTTAGTGACTGCAGTAGGCAAGGAATCTCAGACGGAAGATCGTGACTTTTTCCCCCTCACGGTGAATTATCAAGAACGTACTTATGCAGCTGGACGCATTCCTGGTGGCTATTTCAAACGCGAAAGCAAACCTAGCGAAAAAGAAACACTGACTTCACGCTTAATTGATCGTCCTATTCGTCCTCTGTTTGCGAAAGGCTTTAATTATGAAGTGCAAGTGATTGCGACTGTCATGTCCATGAATCCTGAAATCAATCCCGATATTCCTGCTATGTTAGGTGCTTCTGCAGCGTTAGCTATTTCAGGCATGCCGTTTTTAGGGCCTTTGGGTGCGGCGCGAGTAGGTTATCAAGATGGCGCATATTTGTTAAATCCTACATATAAACAGTTGGAAACGTCTGAATTAGAAATGGTTGTAGCGGGCACACAAGATGCCGTGCTGATGGTTGAATCCGAAGCGAAAGAATTATCAGAAACAGTGATGCTAGGTGCTGTGATGTTTGGCCATCAACAAATGCAAACTGCAATCCAAGCGATTAATGAATTAGCCGAAGAAGTCGGCACACCTCCTTGGGTGTGGCAAGCGCCTGAATTGAATCCACAGATTGAAAAACGTGTGAAAGAATTATGTGAAACTAAATTAACAGAAGCATATCAAATACGTGATAAATTAGAACGTGAAGATGCTATTTCTGCTTTGCGCGATGAAGTGATTGAAACGATGTTAGCAGACAATGCAGGCAAAGAAGATGAAACTGTTTTAGAAAATGATATCAAATATGCGTTTACGCATTTAGAACGTAATATCGTACGTGGTCGTATTATACAAGGCATGCCTCGCATTGACGGACGCGACACCAAAACAGTGCGTCCAATTAGTATTAAAGTCGGTGTGTTACCTCGTACGCACGGTTCTGCATTATTTACGCGTGGTGAAACACAAGCTATTGTAGTTGCAACATTGGGTACAGAACGTGATGCACAAACGATTGATGCATTAGAAGGCGAGCGTAAAGATGATTTTATGTTGCATTATAATTTCCCTCCTTACTGTGTAGGCGAAGTTGGTTTTCTGGGTAGTCCAAAACGTCGCGAAATTGGTCATGGTAATTTGGCGAAACGCGGTGTTACACCTATCTTGCCAGAGAAAAAAGATTTCCCTTATGTGTTACGTGTAGTTTCAGAAATTACAGAATCCAATGGTTCTAGTTCTATGGCAACGGTTTGCGGTAGCAGTCTTGCATTAATGGATGCAGGTGTTCCTGTACGTAATCATGTTGCAGGGATTGCTATGGGTTTAGTGAAAGAAGGCGATCATTATGCGGTGTTATCCGATATTTTAGGTGATGAAGATCATTTAGGTGATATGGATTTCAAAGTGGCAGGAACTGCAAACGGTGTCACCGCTTTGCAAATGGATATTAAAATTAATGGTATTACCGAAGAAATTATGCGAAAAGCATTGGATCAAGCACTTGCTGGTCGTTTGCATATTTTAGAAATCATGAATAATACGATTAACAAATCACGTACAGAAGTTTCTGTTTATGCACCACGTATTTTAAATATGCGCGTACCTGTTGATAAGATTCGCGATATCATTGGTAAAGGTGGTGTTACTATCCGTGCGATCACTGAGCAAACAGGCACAGTGGTTGATATTACAGATGATGGTCAAGTGAAAATTGCTGCGGCAGATCTTTCTGCTTGTGAAGCAGCGCGTCGCATGATTGAAAATCTAACGGCCGATGTTGTGGTTGGCGAGGTTTATGAAGGTACTGTGGTAAAACTCATGGACTTTGGTGCGATTGTGAGTTTTCTCGCAGGGAAAACAGGCTTAGTGCATATTTCTCAAATTGCTAATGAACGCATCGAAAAAGTCAGCGACAAATTAGCCGAAGGTCAAGTTGTCAGAGTCAAAGTCTTAGAAGTCGACCGTCAAGGTAAAGTGCGTTTAAGCATGAAGGAAGTTGAAAAAGTAAGTTGAGTTTTCTGCTTGATTTCCCCTCACCCTAACCCTCTCCCGCTATAAAGTTTATTTTATTTCATGATACCCAGCGGCGGGAGAGGGGACTCTAAGCATAGCGTTTGCATCAACCCTCCCTCTTGCTGCCAGCGCAATGAAAAACCAGTGAGTGAGGGGACTGTTATTGTAAGTATTCAACTCTATCAGTGAAAAATATGATACATCTTCAGAACATAGCGATTATATAAAATCTCCCTCTCCCGCCGCTGTGTCAGTAAAAAAATACGGTACATATCCAGCGGGAGAGGGCCGGGGTGAGGGTAAATTATTTTCTTTCTTGGACTAAGCTTAAGAATTCCATCCGCGTACTTCTATCTTCTCTGAAATCCCCCAACATCACCGATGTTGTCATCACTGAATTTTGTTTCTCGACGCCACGCATCATCATGCAAAGATGTTTCGCTTCGATGACAACACCTACACCTAAACCTTGAGTAATTGTTTGAATGCTTTCTGCAATTTCTTTAGTCAAACGTTCTTGCACTTGCAAACGTCTTGCAAACATATCCACTATACGAGCAATTTTAGAAAGCCCTAAAATTTTACCCTTAGGTAAATAAGCCACATGGCATTTACCGATAAAAGGCAGTAAGTGATGTTCGCATAAAGAATATAATTCAATATCTTTCACGATAATCATTTCATCATTATCTGATTCGAATAAAGCACCGTTGACGATTTTTTCTAACGATTGCTGATAACCTTGAGTTAAAAATTTCAACGCAGTAGCAGCGCGCTGTGGTGTGCCTTTTAAACCATCGCGGGAGGGATTTTCGCCTAAGCTTGTGATGATACTTTCGAAATGTTTTTCCATCGTAATTAACCCGGTGGCCAATGCAGTGTTCTGCCACCTAATAAATGCATGTGAATATGAAATACCGTTTGTCCTGCACCTGCGTTGCAATTCATGACAATACGGTAACCCTCGTTTGCGATATTTAACTCTTGTGCGAGTTTTTTAGCAGTTTGTGTCATATGCCCTATCAAAACATTATCTTCCGCAAGCAATTCATTGATCGTGGCGATGTGCTTTAGCGGAATAATCAATTTATGCTGTGGCGCTTGTGGGTTGATATCATCAAACACCAGCACTTTATCATCACGATAAACAATTTTCGCGGGAATTTCATTGTTAATGATTTTGCAAAATAGGCAATTCATGGCCTGATCTTAATTGACGATAAGCCCAAAGTACAGTAGAGTTTGCGTTATTTTCTACATGTAATTATGTCTATGTTTATCTTAAATATCGCAGCCTATCGGTTTGTCGCCTTGAGTGAATTACCTGCACTTCGTGAGCAGTTTTTGACCGAGTGTGAGCGTCTACAGCTTAAGGGGACGGTGTTATTGGCACCCGAGGGGATCAACCTTAGTCTTGCGGGGATTGCGGCGTCTGTGGCTTTATTGAAAGCTTATTTGCAGCAAGATGCGCGTTTCGCTGATATGATGTTTCGAGAAACAGTTTCAGACTTTGTACCATTTAAGCGTTTGAAAGTGAAATTGAAAAAAGAAATTATCGCCTTGCGCCGTCCCGAAGTGCAGCCGGAAAAAAACAGAGCACCGGCCATTTCGCCTGAAATTTTTAAACAATGGTTAGATGAAAAACGTGATATTACCGTGTTAGACACGAGAAATAATTATGAAGTGGAACTGGGAACATTCCAAAATGCAGTGAATTTAGCGCTGAATGATTTTTGTGAATTTCCAGAAGCGATTACTCATGTTGATCGCAGCAAACCTGTTGTGATGTTTTGCACGGGCGGTATTCGTTGCGAAAAAGCAAGCATTGTGATGCAGAATGCGGGTTTTTCTAAAGTGTATCAATTAGAGGGCGGTATTTTAAATTATTTTAAAAAAGTAGGTGATGCGTATTATCATGGGGAATGTTTTGTGTTTGATGAGCGGGTTGTGGTGAGTGCAGTTTGCCCTCACCCCGACCCTCTCCCGCTGTGAGTTCACTTTATTTTTCATGACCGCGGGCGGGAGAGGGAGATTAATGAGGTGCGATTTTAATTTAAGGAAATCAACAAATGAGTTTAAAAGAAATCGAAGCCGGTCGAAATGTTCCAGATGAAGTGAATGTTGTCATCGAAATTCCATCTAACAGTGATCCCGTGAAGTATGAAGTCGATAAAGCGACAGGTGTAATCATGGTTGATCGTTTTGTCGCAACTAGCATGAGTTATCCTTGTGATTATGGTTATATTCCTCATACGCTAGCAGAAGATGGCGATCCTATGGATGTATTATTGATTGCGCCTTTTCCGCTGTTACCGGGTGTTGTTGTGCGTTGTCGCCCGATTGGTTTATTACGCATGACCGATGAGTCCGGTCCTGATGCAAAAATTTTAGTGGTACCTATCGATAAACTTTCTCCGCGTTATAAACATATTCAATCACCTCAAGATTTAGGTGAAGATGTGTTGGCGTCTATCAGTCATTTTTTTTCGCATTATAAAGATTTAGAGAAAGGCAAGTGGGTGAAGATCGATGGCTGGGAAAATGTAGATGCGGCGAGAAAGGAAATTTTGGCGAGTGTTGAACGATATAAAAAATAAAATTTTTATAAACCTAATTCACTGTGAGAGCCAATACGCACCAGTTCCAATGTGTGAGTATCAGGTTTTCTATAAATTAAAATTAAATCGGGTTTGATATGACAATCGCGGTGATCTTTCCATTCTCCACTTAATGGGTGATCGTAGTTGCGTTGTGGTAATGACGCATCTTTTGCAAGCAATTTAATGACAGATAGTAGATCATTTTCAAATGTTGATTTGTGATGACCTGATTTTTTCTCGCGTTTGAAATCTCGCTTGAATTTATGGGTGTATTTAACTGTTCTCATCATCATCCATGTTTAAACTATCTAGCAAATGATCCACATTTTTTACCGTTACTAGTTCCCCACGACGTGCGGCTCTCATGGCTTCTATAGTTTCAGCGTTAGGCACGAGAGGTTCAAAAGGTAGGGATTTTTCTTTTGCAACGCGAATCAACATAATGCGAAATGCGTCAGACACAGTTAACCCCATCGCTGCTAGTACAGCGCTAGCTTCTTCTTTGATATGTCCGTCAATACGGGCGCGTACAACACTATTGGTAGGCATGAATAAAATCTCCTCTATATGCTACATTGTAGCCCAATATAAACGAATATGCAACTGTATCGTTATTTTGATAGTATTTATTAATCAATAAGTTGAAAATCAGGCTCCCTAAAGAGAGCCTGAGTAATTTGGAGAGTGCGGTATTTTGCCTAAGATTTTTTATCTTACGTTGTTAGCTGTCACCGTTGGTGCGGGATCCTGTGCAACCAAGCGTGAATCCAGTGATTTTCTAAGAGCAGAAATTTTGCTTTGATTCACGTTCAGTAAAATACCTTTGCCATTTAAAGTAATATCTATGACACTTAAGGCATTGTATGTGTTGCTGGTGATCAGCTGTCTTCTGGCATCACTATAGGATCTATGATTTGCTTCTTGGCTTGCTAATACGACAGCTTCAATCGTTTCACTGAGTGCTTTGTCATTTTTATCAGTGTCTTTTTTTCTTTCGTAAGCAGCGATAATGTCATACATGGTTTTAACACCAAGCGGTACTTTTACTTTTCCGCCACTCTTTAAGGTGACAGTTTCCCCACCGTTGAAAGTGAAGCACCATTTTTTAAATGATACATGATCCTTCCATTCTAACAGTGCTTTGTCCTCATACAATGCTTCTTTTAACAATTTATATAAATCTGTAATGTTATCTGAGCTTGCTTGTTGATTAGCAGTAGGTGGTGCCATGAAATTATTATGTTGCACAGCATTGCGTCTGTGTGCGTCATGATTCACATCGTAGGAATGAGCATCACGTTGAGCGCTTTGTGATTTATCAAAAAATTGTGCTGCTACCCTAGCGTTCTCAGCCGCTAGTTGTTTTTCAACGGATTCATTAGCAATTATTTGTTTCGCTGCTTTCATATCATCTTCTGGAGTGATTGCAGCGTTTCTCTTAGCTATTTCTGCTAATTTGGCGGCGGCTTCTTGTGCTTCTTTTTCGCGTTTTGCATTGTCAGCAGTATGTTTGTCTGATTTTGCTTTAGCTTCTTTTTGACGATGTAGCTCTAATTCTCTCTCAGCGTCTATTTCTTTCTGCCTACGCGCTATGGCTGCAGCAATAGTTTTATCAGCTTCTTCTGTGAGGGCTTTTGGTAAGTCTTTATTAACTATGGTAGTAACGCTGTTAAGATAAGTTTGAAAGACTTCTTCAAGATCTGTGTTGCTGGGCTTTGGAAGGCCATCTATTTTTGTCAAATGTTGCGCATAAATAGCGGGTAATTGAGTCTTTGAGTCGCTATTGTCAGCGGCTAGATGATCTCTTATGACCATTGCTTGACTAAATAACGTTGCGCATTTTTTATCTTTCAATTTTTTATTTTTTTCTTTTTCAATTTGTTCTAGTTCTGCTGCGCTTTTGGGGGAGTTTTTTAAATCTTTCAGGCCAGTAAGCTCAGGTTGTGACGCGGGTGCTATGCCGCTTGAAGTAGATGTTTTGTTAGTAGTCACTCTCTTTTCTAGTTCTGCAAAAGTTGGAGCGGCTACGGGTCCTGCGCCTCCGTCTGCGAGGCTGTTGTTATTAGGGGTGGTTTCAGCTTCTTTTTCTAGAGATGAGAAAGACGGAATATCAGTTGATCGTTCTGTAGGTCCTCTTCCTTTTACTGAGGCATTTTTACTGGTGATTTGTGCTGCTATTGCTGCAAAAGAAGGTGGTAATGATGTTGATTGAGAACTTTCTGGTGATTCAGTGCTGCTGTTAGAGACAGAAGTTGTTTTGCTAGCGTTTGGAGAAGCGCCAGCTTTAGGTGAAAAAAGTTGTTCTCGTAGTGTCAGCACTAAAGACGAAGTTTTGCTGACTAACGATGGATATTTGTGATCACTTTCCCATTTAGACCATGCATGTTCATTGTCAGTAAGTTTTGGTGCTTTTGCTACTGCGTTCTTAATTTGACCCGTGTTAGCAATAAGATTTTGCAAAAGATCTTGATGGTCTGCAGCGGGAATGAGTTTATGTTCTCTTTTCAATTGTGTGTTGAATTCGGTTAAATCAAAATAAAATTTTGCTATAAGCATTAACGCTTTTAGATAAGGGTGCTCAACTATGTGACTTCCAACGGCGATCTTTTCTTCTGCTGAGAAAGCAAGTTTCGCTTCTTGTAATTTGCGTATTGGAGGAAGATTATCGTCATTGGCGAGTTCTTTGATGCGGTAATCTTTTTTCAAGAAACGTCTTTTTTGTCGTGTAAACCAATCATCAGAATATTGCGAAATGAATCCTTGCTCGCCGCAAAGAATATTGTCATAAAGATCATCCATCAATTTAGAAAGATCGAAATATTGCAAGCCAAAACTTTCGGGTGCGAATGCGCTTTTCATGATGGAGCCTCCATAAATCCATTTATCAAAATGGTTTTCTAGTACTTACTATTGTAGCTCTTGTTAGCTTAAGGAAATCTTAAGAGCCCCAAAATTTTCAGTTTCCGTCGTCCCGCGGCTTGTCCGCGGGATCCAGAGAACATTCGTCATCCCCGCATGCTCTTAGCGGGGATCTCCTGCTTATTGAGATTCTTGCTAAGCTGGAGATTCCCGCTAAGAGCATGCGGGAATGACGAGATCAATCCTGGATCCCGCGGACAAGCCGCGGGACGACGTAAAATTACACGATGTTTTTTTCAAAGAAGCAAAGATTCT
>Ga0207071_1165_pt1 | contig 11485 bp, 9 predicted proteins | sample Alteio_BWMinHeat_67_FD_153531 | JGI IMG/M metagenome (GOLD analysis project Ga0207071, IMG submission 153531) | Enriched cells from forest soil in Barre Woods Harvard Forest LTER site, Petersham, Massachusetts, United States -... | ecosystem: Environmental > Terrestrial > Soil > Temperate forest >...
ATTGGCTGGCCAGCAGACTGGCGCGGGCCGATTCCGTCGCGCGGCGAAACTTTCCCCAGAAGTCGAGCTCCCACGCGACCGAGAGATCGACCTCGTTCGCGCTAGTGTTTGTCGCGGGGAACCGGGACCTCGCCAGACGTTCGTTGACGGCGCTGGCGCCGGCGCTTACGGTCGGAAGCTGGTCGGCGCGGGTGATGCCCAATTGTGCTCGGGCTTCGAGGATGCGGGCCGCCGCAATGCGCACGTCATAGTTCTGCTGGAGAGCGGTGGTAATCAACTCGTGCAGGACTTCGTCTTGAAAGACTTCCCACCACTTCTGATCGCCAAAGGAAGTGGTTGCAGCGTTGGCGGCCTGATCCGGCGGCAATCCTCGATACGTACCGTGAACCGAGACTGCTGGCCTTTTGTAGTTCGGACCGACAGTACAGCCGTTGATGAATACCGTAAGAGCCAAGACAAGTGCAGGGTTTCTCATCTCAGTCATCTCCTGCCGGCGCGGTCTGAGGGGTTATCGAAGGAGTCGTCTCCCGGACGCCTGATCGGGAGACCAAATAGAACATCGCCGGAATAAAGAAAATGCCAATCGCGCTCGCCGCCAGCATGCCGCCGATTACGGTGGTTCCCATGATTTGCCGGGCTACTGAGCCCGCGCCAGTTGCGGTCCATAGCGGGATACAGCCGAAGATGAAGGCGAGCGAGGTCATCAGAATTGGTCGTAGGCGCAGCCTTGCTCCTTCCAGCGCTGCGTCCATCAGGGGCTTGCCTTTGTCGAATTCATCCTTGGCGAACTCGACAATCAGAATGGCGTTCTTCGCGGCCAGGCCAATCAGCATGACCAGCCCGATTTGGGAATATACGTCGGTCTCGATCTGCACCATGTAGGGCGGGAGAAACGCACGCAGGAGCGTGCGGCGCAGCCACAGCACAAGGAAAGCGCCGAAGACGGCGACCGGCGTGCTAAGGAGGACGCTGATAGGCAGGGTCCAGCTCTCGTACAACGCGGCGAGAATCAAGAAGACGAAGAGCAGTGACAATCCGAAAATCGCAGACGGCGGCACGCCCTGCTGCGCCTTCTTTTCCTGGTATGAGATGCCGAGGTAGTCGTATCCCATTTCTGCCGGCATGGTTTGCGCAAAGACTTCTTCGAGCGCGGCCATTGCCTGGTTCGAGCTGTACCCCGGCGCTGCGGCGCCGTTGATTTGCGCGCAGCGATAGAGGTTGTAGCGCATGGTGAATTCCGGTCCGGCACGCGACTCGAATCTTGTGAGCGCCGAGAGCGGCACCATCACGCCATTTCTGTTTTTCACATAAAACTCGCCCACATTTTCGGCTCGGGTCCGGTAGTCGCCCTCGGCTTCGATGTAGACCTGCCACTGCCGTCCAAAGCGGTTGAAGTAGTTGATGAACAGGCCACCCATGAACGCCTGCACCGTGCGGTAGACGTCGTTGATGGCCACGCCCTGCTTGATGACCTTGTCCCGATCTACGTCGATGAACTGCTGCGGGACGCTGCCGAGAAATGTGGTGCTTGCGCTCGCGATCTCAGGCCGCTTTCGCACAGCAGTGAGAAATGTGTTGAGATTGGACGACAGGAACTGCACGTCCCGCCCGGCGCGGTCTTCGAGAATGAAGGTAAATCCGCCTGAGGCTCCCACTCCGGGAATGGCCGGCGGGGAAAAATCGAAGGCAATGCCTTCCGGAATCTGGCTGAGCTTGCGATTCAACTGCGCCTTGATCACCTGGAACTGCTCTTCGCGGCTCTTGCGGTCGTCCCAGGGCTTGAACGTGACCCAGAAGAAAGCGTTGTAGGTGGAGCGCGTAAAGCTCAGCAGGCTGAAGCCGACCACGCTGGTGGTGACTTCCACGCCCGGCGTGTCTTTGAGGATTGCCTCGATCTTGCGGGCGACATGTTCCGTTCGTTCCTGCGAGGCGGCGCTGGGCAACTGCAGGTTGATGTAGAGATATCCCTGGTCTTCGTCGGGAAGGAAGCTGGAGGGCACTTTACCGCTGAAGAAGGCTGCCGCGCCTCCGAATAGAAAGAGTAAGAACAGCGCAAAGACCGATTTGCGAAGCAGCGCTCCGCAGACTTTGACGTAGATGTTGGTGGCGCGTTCAAAGGTGCGGTTGAACCAGTCGAAGAACGTTCTCAGCAGGCCGCCACGGTTTTCCCGGGGCCGCAGCAGCAGCGCTGCCAACGCCGGACTCAGGCTGAGAGCGTTGAATGCAGAGAGCAGCACCGAGATGGCGATGGTGATGGCGAACTGCTGGTAAAGCCTTCCCGTGATGCCCGGTATGAAGGCTGTGGGAACGAAGACCGCGGAGAGCACGAGGGCAATTCCCACTACGGGACCAGAGATCTCTTCCATCGCCTTGAGGGCGGCATCCTTCGGCGACATACCGTCTTCGATGTGGCGCTCCACTGCTTCGACTACGACGATCGCGTCGTCCACCACCAGTCCGATGGCCAGCACCAGCCCGAAGAGCGACAGCGTGTTGATCGAAAATCCAAATAGCGGAAAGAAGACGAATGTCCCCACCAGCGAGACGGGGACCGCAAGCAGCGGAATGAGCGTAGCTCGCCATCCCTGCAAAAAGAGGAAAACGACAAAAACCACCAGCCCGATTGCGATCAGCAGCGTGAGGATGATCTCTTTAATTCCCTGCACGACGGAGCGGGTGGTGTCGAGGGCGAGCGTGAACTCCATGTCCTGCGGGAAGCGGGTCCTCAACTCGGTCATCAACTTCCTGACGCCATTGGCGGCATCGACGGCGTTCGATCCGGGAAGCTGATACACGGCAACGATGGCGCTGGGCTGTCCGTTCAGGCGGCCGGCCACCGAATAGTCCTGCGCTCCGAGTTCGATGCGGGCCACGTCCTTTACACGGACCACACCGCCGTCGGGCGACTCGCGAATCACGATCTCGCCGAATTCTTCGGGCGATGCAAGGCGCCCTTGTGCGCGGACGGCATACGCAAACTGCTGTCCCGGCGGAATCGGCTCGCCGCCTACTTTGCCTGCAGGATTGACCGTGTTTTGCGTTTGTACCGCGTTCACGATTTCCGGAACCGTCATCTGCAATTTGGCGAGCTGATCGGGCTTTACCCACATCCTCATCGCATACTGCCCTGCGCCAAAGACCTGGACTTGACCGATTCCCTGCGAACGCGTGAGTGGATCGAAGAGATTGATGTAGGCGTAGTTGGCGAGGAATTTCGCGTCGTAAGTGCCGTGCGGCGAGTACACCGCGATGAGCATGAGCGGAGCCGTAACCGACTTACGTACCGTGATTCCGTAATTGGTAACGTCGACCGGAAGCTGCGACGCCGCTTGCGTTTCCCTCGATTGCGCCAGAATCAAGTCGTTGTTGGGATCGGTATTTACGTCGAAGTTCACGACCAGCGTGGTTTGCGAATTGCCGGTCGCGTTCAACGAGTACATATAATTCGCGTTGTCCACTCCGCTCATCTGCTGCTCGATAGGAGTGGCGACCGACTGCTCCAGGGTCTGTGCGTCGGCCCCTACGTAGGTAGCCAACACCTGGATCTCAGGAGGAGCGATCTTGGGAAACTGCGCGATGGGAAGGCCAATAATCGTGACCGCACCCACGATTACCGTGACGATCGCGATTACCATGGCGACGATAGGGCGGTTGATAAAGAATTTCGACATGCGTCACTTGCCTTCGGCGGCAGCCGCCGCCGGCACGATCTTCACTGTCACGCCCTCGCGGACCTTCTGCACGCCTTCCACGACGACTTTCTCTCCCGGCTTGAGGCCGTCTTCGACGATCCACATCGGCCCAAAGCGTTCGCCTACGTTTACGGTGCGCACGCTGACTTTGTTATCGCTGCCGACCACCGCCACCTGATGCGCGCCCTGCAGCTCCGTAATCGCCTTTTGCGGGACGAGCAGCGCATTGGGACGGGTATAGCTCACAAAACGCACGCGACCATATTGCCCGGGGCGAAGGACGTTATCCGGATTCGGGAATACGCCCGCCAGCCGAATCGCGCCCGTCTGAATGTCGACCTGGCGGTCGGCGGCAAAAAACTTCCCTTTTCTAGGATAGGTCGATCCGTCGGAAAGGATCAGCTCCAATTCGAGTTGTTTCTCCGTGTGCTCTCGCGCTGCCGAAGTCGGGTTCCGCTGAACGAACGCAAGGTATGCCTGCTCACTTACAACGAAGTAGGCTTTGATTGGATCGAGCTGTGAAACCGTGGTGAGAACGGCCTGTGGACCCACCAGGTTCCCGACCTGGCCGGTCGCGATGCCCGCAACACCGTCGATGAGCGAGCGGACGTTCGTGAACTCAAGATTGATTTCCGCCTGTTCGATAGCCGCCTTATCGGCCTGAATCGTCGCCTTTGCTGCCAGGTTCGCCTGGATATCGTTGTCGAGTTGGCTCTGCGCTATCGCCTTTTCTTGCGCGAGGGGAGTGTCGCGCTGAACATCCAATTGAGTCTTGCCCTGCTGGGCCTGGGCTTGCGCGAGCTGTGCTTCCGCCTGATCGAGCACTGCCTTGAACGGCCGCGGATCGATGTTGAACAGTACGTCGTTCTTGCGAACCACCGCGCCTTCCCGGTAGTTCTGCTTGACGAGGTATCCCGAGACCTGCGGCTGGATGACCGCGTTTACATACCCATCAAGAGTCGCGATCCACTCGTGATAGATCGGGACGTCCTCTTGTACAACTTCGGCGACCTGCACGCTTGGCGATGGAGCAGGCGCAGCCGAAACGCTCTTCGTTGAACATCCTTCCAACGACAGGAGAATGAAAGCAACACTAGCGAGAAGACCCAGCGTTTTGCCATAACTCCTTCTCCGGGAGTCGCTGAAAGCGTGAACATCCGAGCGTCTGAAGTCTGACTTGCATAAGGAACCTAACCTGTAGCCCATGACCACTCCTTCCTTTTCATGGCCCTTGCAATCTGGCCGTCGCCCGGATCAGACTGAATCACTCCGAACTAATCCCGCCCGTCTCCATCTCTCTTCTCCCGGTTCCACTATGCCGGTCCGCTATTTTGAGAGAGAGCGAATCACTCCATGCAGGGAGCAGGCGGACACGCCCACCCAACGCGCGAGTGCAGGGCGGCCTCATTCTAGTCCGCATCGACATCATCAAGCAGCTACTGACAATACAATTTTTCCCACGCTTGTGGGGCGCACTCTCCCTAACATCTCATGGGCAACCCGCGCGATCTCACATCAACCAGGAAGAAACCCGCTCCGATCCCCTGAAGTTTAGCTGGATTATCGGGAATCGGTGACATAACGGAGACACGAATACCGCCGGTTTCAGAATTTGAAGGAGCGTTCCTTTAACACTCGCATGGGATTACAGGAGAAACCGTTCGGTCGCAATATATATCGTTGTGAGCGAACGAATAACTCGAGGAAACCCGAACACGAAAGATACAAAGATCAGGAGGGTGGGCTGAATCTGAGCTGTGCGCAGGGGAGGAGTCTGTTCAAGCTTGAACAGTACTGGAGGTTACAAACCCATGCTGGGGAACTGCAGTTTTCGCTGGCTGTTCACGCTTAATGTAAGCCAGCAGGGCAACGGCTTCAACTTTGGAGTTTCTTGCGTCCCGCAGCGGCTTTGTCGGCTGGCGACTTCTGGGATTGACGCTTTTCTGCAATTGCCTTCACCAGTTGCTTCGTGAAATCGCGTTTGGCTTTATTCTTTTTCTTTGTTGTATCAGCCTGCAACCTGAGTGCTGCCGCATCGAAATAGACTAAGATTTCAAGAATTGCATCCCTTCCCTTTTCGTTCACTTCATTCCAAACTACCCAGGAAAAGAGTTCGCAAGAGTTCTATTCCGAGACCGTTCATAGCCCATAATGCCTGCTTCAACGGTTTCATCCTTTCGGCAGTGAACTTTCCTTGAGGAGTTTCCCATGATGGAGCGGTCTCGTTGTTTGCTCTCCCTGGCGTTGTGCTTTGGATCTACTTCAATGCACGCGCAACAGTCTTCGTCCCTATTCGGTACTGAACAGGCGTTGCGTTCCAGCACGCCACCCTCGATTACGATCTACAACCAGGACTTTGCGGTTATCCGGCAGACGCTCCCTCTGCAGCTCAAGTCGGGAGTGAACGAACTTAGTTTCGACGATGTAACCGAGCAGGCGGAGCCCGATTCCGTGATCTTGCGCGATCCCACGGGCAAGCACACCTTGCAGGTGCTGGAGCAGAACTACCGCGCGGAAACCGCCAGCCAGCAATTGCTGCTGTCGCTATTTGAAGGCCAGACCATCGACTTCGAAGTCCATCAGCAGGACAAGACCGAGATCGTGAAGGGCAAAGTGATTCGCAGCGGATACGTCGATCGCGCCGGCCTAGCACGCCGTTTTGGTCCCGGATATAACCAATACACTTTCAACCAGTACTACTACAACGCCAACCCTCAGGCTCCTCCCGGAATGGAACAGCCGTTGATCGAGGTAAACGGCGGTTTGCGTTTCTCCCTGCCGGGCATTCCGCTGTTTCCCTCGCTGCCGGACAGCACCATCCTGAAGCCAATGATGAACTGGAAGTTGCAATCTAACGGCGGCAATTTCAATGCGGAGCTGGGATACATCACCGGCGGCCTGAACTGGGCAGCAGACTACAACATCACCGCTCCGGCAAACGGAGACTCGCTCGACCTGATTGGATGGGTCACAATCGACAATCACAGCGGCAAAGGATTTCGCGATGCCAGTGTAGAGCTAATGGCCGGGGAGGTGAATAAACTGCTGCCCAATCAGGGTCTCTACGACAGAGTCCAGAGTTTCAGCGCCTTGAATGGCGTCGCTGGCGGCTTCGGCGGTCAACCTCCGGTCACGCAGAAGACTTTCGACGAATACCACCTCTACACGCTCCATCGTCCCTTGAACATCGCGAATGGCGAGACCAAGCAAGTCGAGCTTCTGCGGGCGAGCGGTATCCAGGCGAAGCGGATTTATGTGTATGACGGCTTCCGCCTCGATCCGCAGTTCCAGAACCAGAACTGGCAGTACCTTCGCCAAAACCGCGAGTTCGGCGCGAGTTCCGACAACAAGAGTGTTTGGGTGATGCGCGAATTCAAGAATTCCGACGAGAACCATCTCGGCGTGCCGCTACCCAAAGGAAGAATGAGGTTCTACCGCCGCGGCGACGCCGATCAGCTCGAGTTCATCGGCGAGAACACGATCCCGCACACCGCCAAAGACGAAACCGTCCGCGTGTACACCGGCAACGCCTTCGACCTGGTGGGAGAGCGCCGCCGCACCAACTTCAGGAGCGACGTCAACAACAATACTGCGGAAGAGTCATTTGAAATTCGCTTGAGAAACCACAAGAAAGAGGCGGCACAAGTCGTGGTAGTCGAGCACCTCTATCGCGCGGCCACCTGGGACATTACTCAGAACTCAACCACGTTCTCCAAGAAAGACAGCCAAACCATCGAGTTCCCCGTCGACGTGCCGCCCGACGGCGAGCAAAAAGTGATCTATACGGTTCGCTACAACTGGTAGACGAAAACATTCGGAATCAATGCTTAGGAGGGGCGCCGCAGGTCAGCGGCGTCGCCTCAAGGCAATAGAGAATCTCTTTGCAATAATGTGTCATGCTGTCACGGACGGTTGAAAAAGATGGACTTGCAATTATTCCTGGCATGTTCCGCGCGGAGGAGATCTCGTCCGTTTTGGAGCACTTGCGTGGCGCGCAACTCCGAAGAAGCCGCGCTGGAATCCGCCACCTGATGTCCGATGCCGGTGTCGCAATGCTCGCCAACGATCCGCGTTTGCTTGGCATCGCCTCCGATGTGCTCGGCAGCGATGCGTTCCCATTTCGGGCAACGCTCTTTGACAAATCTCCCGACGCTAACTGGCTCGTGACCTGGCATCAGGACACGGCTTTGCCGCTCCGTACTCGTAAAGAAGCCCCTGGCTGGGGTCCATGGTCGGTGAAGGAAGGAATTTCTTACGCGCACGCACCCACGCATGCCCTCGATCAAGTGGTCGCGCTTCGTCTCCATCTCGACGCTTCCACGGAACAGAACGGGCCATTGCGCGTCCTGGCCGGCACTCACAAACTCGGCGTGCTGACAGACGATGAAGTCTACGGTTTGGCCGCAGAGCAACCAGCACTCGACTGCCTTGCCGATCCCGGGGCTGTGCTGGCAATGCGACCGCTGTTGATCCACTCCTCGTCAAAGTCCCAGATTGAAGCTCCGCGAAGAGTTCTGCACATCGAGTACGCATCTTCGATGTCGATTGGAGACGGTCTGGAACTTGCGGTGGCTTAGGAAATTCAGCTTTTTCGACTGCGCCAGCCGTTGCGGTGCTGGGGAAATACTCGAGTCAAACCGATGCCCACGGATGATACGCAAGACGGGCCCGCAAAGCCGCGCCAGTGGACAGGCTCGCTTCCTCTATTGGTCCTGCCGTCGGGCGCACTACTTCTTCGCAATCTACTCCCGCCTTGGGCGTTCATGTGGGCTCTCGCTTTTGGAATCTATGCGGGCCTCAAATGGCTGAGTTGGTGGAGATGCCGCGGCCGAATCCCTCATACGAGCTGGCGTTCCGTCGCTTACCTGATCGCTTGGCCAGGAATGGACGCGGAGTCCTTCCTGGACGCGAATCGGAGTGTTGCAAGGCCAACTCTGCTGGATTGGTTTGAGGCTGTCTTAACAACGGCGTTGGGAGTATTCCTGCTTTGGGCTGCCGCACGGGCGGTCCCCGAGGCACGGTCGCTGCTGCGGGGATGGATCGGAATGCTGGGTCTGATCCTGTTGCTCCATTTTGGGACCTTCAAAATTGTGGCATTGGCGTGGAAGACTTTCGGAGTGCATGCAGTGCCGATCATGCAGGCGCCTCTCCGCTCCACTTCGCTCAGCGAATTCTGGGGGAAACGCTGGAATCTCGGCTTCCGCCAGCTTTCCTATGACTTCATCTTTAGTCCGCTCCAAAGAAATATCGGCGCCGAAGCTTCCGGCTTCCTTGTATTCGTTGTTTCCGGGTTGCTACATGATTTGGTAATCTCGGCGCCCGCCCGTGGCGGCTACGGCCTTCCTACTGCCTACTTTGTTCTCCAAGGTTCCGGAGTTGCAATCGAACGCTCTCGGTTCGGGAAGAGGCTGGGATTGCGGCGCGGAGCGCGTGGCTGGTTATTCATGGCGCTTGTCACCGCCGGGCCGGCTTTTTGGCTTTTCCATCCCCGATTTGTCCTGCGTGTGATACTTCCTTTCATGCAGGCGATCCGCGCTCTATGACCGGTTCATTGATTGAGCGACTCTTCAATCTCGACCTGTGGCTGGTTGGCCTAGGTCATTTCGCGATCCTGATCGCCAGCTTTCAGGTACCTTACCGGTTGGGCTGGAAGGAAGACTTGAGGAGCCTGACGCCGTTCAACCGCAAGCTCCTATGGGTGCAGAGCGGATTTACGGTGTTGACTATTCTCTCGTTTGGAACGCTCACTCTGTGCCTCCATGCGGAGTTACTCCGCGGTGATCGGGCGGCGATGGGTCTCGCCTTGTTTATCGGAATCTATTGGACGGCTCGAATCGGTGTGGACGCATTTTACTTTTCCCATGACGACTGGCCCAAGGGACGTCAGTTTGTAATTGGGCACATTCTCTTGACCTGCCTGTTCGCCGCGCTTGCCGCAAGCTATCTCGGATTATTTGCATGGCATTTTGTGAAGCACAGAAGTTAGGAGTGGTGGGCTGTTCCTATTTGAACTTTCCGATGCCTAATCGGACCTGAATTGTGTTCAGACCGGGGTTGGGAGTGGCGAGTCCGGCGTTGGAAATGTGGATGTATTTGAGCGCCAACGTGGCGTGGAAGCCGCGCTGTCCGAACGGAATGTGTACTCCGACGCCCGCTTGCGGCGTGAAATTCACTTTGTTAGTGCCGCTGGGAACGTCATTATTGGTGAACAAAACGCCTCCGCCGATCTCAATAAACGGGATGGGGCGTGAGTAATCGCGACGAAAATTGAACTTCAAATCGAACGGAGTAAAGCTGGCCCCGTAGGCATTCTTGCCTGGCTGCACGACATAGTAGACCGGAATCGCCTCAAATTCATGCTCGACAGATCCTGATCCGAGGTTGAAGAGGGCGAATCCGACGCGCAAACCGGCATTGAAGACGCCGGTATCGGTGCGCCCACCGGCCACACTCGGACCGCCTTGCGCGAAAAACTCGAATTCTTTGGTGCCGCGCTTTACGTCCTGAGCCCAAAGATTGACGCATAACAAGGGCAGGAACAGCCATAACACCTTCCGCATTTAGCGTTTTTCCTCGCGAGGGATGGGAAATCGAGAATGTATCATGCGGGTCATTCCGGCAAAGATTTCACCCCATTTTGAGACTTTGGCCGCGATCTTGACGCTGTGGTAATCGTGCCACACTTCCATCCTAATATTTGGGCCGAGTTTTCCTCATACTTTCTGGGTAACCGCATGAATTTTCACTTGATATTTGCTTTCAGACTTCCCATAATCCAGTGAAAGGAAGGCGAATCGTCAACTCGAAACTGTTAACCCGAACCTCAACCTCAAGCTGAGGAAGCCGAACTGGCCAGTAACGTGGAAACCAGTAACTTGGAAAAAAAATATCTTCGAGCTGAAGTTCTTCGCATATTGCGCGTTACTCCGCGCCAATTGGCGGGCTGGGAACGCGCCGGATTGATTGCAGCAACCGAGAATTATTCCTTCTACGACCTTCTCCAGATCAGAAAATTGGACGAATTGCGGGCCAAAAAGGTGCGTCCGGCGAAGATTCGCGCCTCGGTGGATGCGATGCAGCGCCAGGTTGCAGGAATGGAAAATCCGCTGCTGGAAGCGCGCGTTTCATCGCACGGATCGCGGCTCACGTTTCGCCATCAGGGCCACGAACTCGATCCCCTGGCCGGACAATTCTTCCTCGATTTTGATCGTCCTAAGATCGTGGAAGCCCGAGCCGCGCAGCCCCGCGTCGCCGAAACTGCCGCAGAGCTCTTCGCCGCCGCCGTTGCGATAGAGGAAAATCCAGCGCGGCAGCAAGAGGCGCTCGACACGTATCGGCGCGTGCTCGAACTCGATCCCAAGCACGCCGCCGCCTGTATCAATTTGGGAACTATTTTCTATAACCAGCAGAACTATCTCGAAGCTGAGCGGCACTACCGGCGCGCCGTGGAAATTGATCCGCGATACGCGCTGGGATTCTTCGATCTCGGCAATGTCCTCGACGAAACTGGGCGCCTCAACGAAGCAGTCGAGGCCTATAGAGCCGCAATCGCCATTGCCGCGAACTACGCCGACGCTCACTACAACCTCGCGCTGGCCTTCGAACGCCTGCGGCGTCCGCGCAAGGCCATCACGCACTGGCGCGCGTATGTGCGCATGGATCCTGTCGGCGCGTGGTCAAACTATGCCCGCGGCCAGATCCAAAAGATTCTCGAAGGCGAGAAACTGAAAATCGTTTGGCGCCGACCGGGACTGCTTTCCCGCTCATAGACGGGCCTAAGCGCTAGAGACGCG
>Ga0207071_1166_pt1 | contig 11464 bp, 7 predicted proteins | sample Alteio_BWMinHeat_67_FD_153531 | JGI IMG/M metagenome (GOLD analysis project Ga0207071, IMG submission 153531) | Enriched cells from forest soil in Barre Woods Harvard Forest LTER site, Petersham, Massachusetts, United States -... | ecosystem: Environmental > Terrestrial > Soil > Temperate forest >...
GAGCACGTCGACGGGGCAGACGCGGGAGCAGCTCAGGCCGAGGACATTGGCGTCGAGGATGGCCATCGCGGAGCCGCGCAGGTTGCCGGTGGAGATCTTCTTGATGAAGCGCGGAATATCGATGTGGGTGGGGCAGGCGCCCATGCAGGGCGCGTCGAAGCAGTAGAGGCAGCGATTCGCCTCCGCGACGGCGGATTGCGAATCGAAGGCTGGGTGGAGGTCCGGGAAGCGTTCGAGATTTCCCGGAATCACTTGACGCCTCCGGCGGCGACCGCGCCGCAGGCGACAAGGCTCTTGTCGAGCGCTTCGATGAAGTTATCGACGTCGGATTTGCCGATGTTCATCGGTGGGGTCACGCGGATGACGTTGCCGTACATGCCGCCCTTGCCGACGAGGATGCCGTGTTCCCTGGTGGATTCGATGAGGCGCGCCGTCGCCGCCGTCGCGGGAACTTTGGTCTCACGATCTTCGACGAGCTCGATGGCCTGCATCAGTCCCATGCCGCGGACGTCGCCGATGATTTCGTGCTTGTCCTTCAATTCTTCGAAGCGGGCGCGGAGGTAACCGCCGGTTTCGGTGCAATTATCCATGAGCTTCTGCTCTTCGATGAAATCGATCACGGCTTTGGCGGCGGTGGCGGTTACGGGGTTGCCGCCGAAGGTGGAGAGGGTGACGCCCTTGAGTCCGTCGGCGACTTCGGGCTTAGCGACGGTGAGTCCGATGGGGCTGCCGTTGCCGAGGCCTTTGGCCGCGGTCACGATGTCGGGCGTGACGCCCCACTGCTCGATGCCGAACCATTTGCCGCCGGTGCGTCCCCAGCCGGTCTGGACTTCGTCGCTGATGAAGAGGCCGCCGTGGTTGCGGACGATCTTCTCGATGATCTGGAAGTATTCTTTGGGCGGCGTGATGAAGCCGCCGACGCCCTGGATGGGCTCGGCGATGAAGCCGGCGATGCGGCCGCCGGTGGTGCTGCGGATGAGCTCTTCGAGGTCGGAGGCGCAGCGCACGTCGCAACTCGGATATTCGAGACCGAAGGGGCAGCGATAGCAGTAGGCGTTGTGCGCGTGGAGCACGCCGGCCTGCGCGGGTCCGAGACGCCAGGTGCCCTGGCCGGTGAGGGTCATGGCCATGGCGGAACGTCCGTGATAGGAGTGGCGGAGGGCGACGATTTCGGTGCTGCCGGTGTAGCAGCGCGCGGTGAGGATGGCGGTCTCGTTGGCTTCGGTGCCGCTGTTGGTGAAGAAGCTCTTGGTGAGCTTGCCGCCGGGGGTGATGGCGGCGATCTTTTTGGCGAGCGCGGCCTGCGGCTCGTTGGCGAAGAGGGTGGAGACGTGCTGCAGGGTGTCGAGCTGCTTGTGGACTTTGGCGTTGACTTCGTCATTGCAGTGGCCGACGCTGACGGTGACGATGCCGCCGAGGAAATCGAGGTACTGATTGCCGTCGGCGTCCCAGACGTATTGGTCCTTGGCGCGGGCGATGACGAGGGGCTCTTTGTAGAAATGGAAGACCGCGGGAAAGAGGAATTCCTTATTCGCGAGGATGATTTCTTCTTTGGTCATATGATTACGCCTTTGCACTCATGCCTTCACCAAGGGGCCATACATATCGGGGCGACGGTCGCGGAAGAACTGCCAGGTTTTGCGGACCTCGGCGATCATGTCGAGGTCGAGATCGGCGGTGAGGACTTCGTCCTTATCGCGGGCGGCCTGGGCAAAGATGCGGCCGCGGGGGTCGCAGAAGTAGCTCTGGCCATAGAATTCGCCGATGTTCCATGGGGCTTCGGTGCCGACGCGATTGATGGCGCCGACGAAGTAGCCGTTGGCCACGGCGTGGGCGGGCTGCTCGAGCTTCCAGAGGTATTCGCTGAGGCCGGCGACGGTGGCAGAGGGGTTGAAGACGATTTCGGCGCCGGCCAAACCGAGGGCGCGCGCGCCTTCGGGGAAGTGGCGGTCGTAGCAGATGTAGACGCCGATTTTGACGAAGCCGAGGTCGAAGATCGGGTAGCCGAGGTTGCCGGGTCGGAAGTAGAATTTTTCCCAGAAGCCGGGCGCGACGTGAGGGATGTGGGTCTTGCGGTACTTGCCGAGGTACGTGCCGTCGTTGTGGATGACGGCGGCGGTGTTGTAGTAGACGCCGTCCTGCTCGATTTCGTAGATGGGGACGATGAGCGCGATGTGGAGGCGGCGCGCGAGGTCCTGCATCAAGCGGATGGTGGGGCCATCAGGGATGGGCTCGGTGAAGTCGTACCATTTGGTGGTTTGCTCGGCGCAGAAGTAGGGGCCGTAGAAGATCTCCTGAAGGCAGACGATCTGGGCGTCGGCCTGGGCGGCCTGCTCGATGTAGGCGACGTGTTTATCGAGCATGGCCTTTTTGGTGACTTCGAGGGATGAATCGGGAGGCGCGGCGTTGGTGGCCTGGATTAAGGAACAGCGAACGATGCGAGACATGAGTCCTCTTATGATCGCCAGGGAATACTCCGCCCACACAGTCTGGCGACCGTTATTTGGCGATGGGGCCTATTATGAACTCTCCGGATGGCGGGCGCAAGGCGGGGGGAGGACAATGGGTTCGCGCAAAAGGCGCAAAGAGACGCAAAGAAGCAGGGGGAGCGGTTTCCGTTGTCGCTCGGGCGAGTTTATACGCCGGCGGCCTTCAACGCGGCGAGGACGCGTTCAGGCCGGAAGGGAACTCTTCGGATGCGAATGCCGATCGCGTCGTAAATTGCATTTCCGACGGCGGCCATCGTGGGCTTCAGGCAGGCTTCGCCGGCGCCGTAGAGCGGCAGGTCTGGACGATTCGGATTGGGATCGCCGTTCACCATCACGATTTCGATGCTCTCCGGAACGTCGGCGTGCCGAAGGGTTGGATGCGAGATCCAGTCGACGCTCGTCACCTTTTCGGTGTTGAATTTGACTTCCTCGTGAAGTGCGCGGCTCAGGCCGTGAAGCATGCCGCATTCCACGGTGGTCCGAAGGCTTTCGGGATTCACGACGAAACCGCAGTCATGCGCGCACACCAGCCGCTTCGTCCAGACATGACCGGTCTCGCGGTTCACCTCCACTTCCGCGATCTGCGCGACCATGGTTTGCCCACGGAAGGTATAGGCGATACCGCGACCGGTCAGAATCTTTCCGACGCCGCGCGGTTTCCCGGAAGGCCGCGAATCCCAACCATACTTTTGCGCGGCGGCCTTGAGCACAGCAATCGACCGCGCACGGCGGAAGCCGTTGTCGTCGCTGGTGGCTGCCTGCAGCATCTTCAGCCGGAACTCCAGCGCATCGGCCTTGACCTCGGCGGCTACTTCATCGATGAACGACTCGGAAGCGAAGGCCGACTGGGGACCATTCGGATCGCGGAGGTTGCCGGTGCGGATGGGAGTCTCCCAAATGGCGGCCAAAGCGAAGACCTCGCCCGACATCTTGCGGTGCGGAATCGCATACATATCCGAAGGCGTGGCGGCGCTTCCCGCGGAAGGCCTGGCCCGCCGCTGCCCCATGAGTTGCGCGATCAGGGTGGTATCCGGCTCGTTGTATCCCAGGTGATTGTAGTCGCAGGAACGGGCCTCATACGAATACCCGGCGAAATTCCCCTGGGCATCCAGAGCCGCGCGCAATTTCACCAGGAAGGCGGGCGCCTTGCAATCCCACGCGGTCTCCTCGTCTCTCATCCACTGCATGCGGACGGGCTTGCCGAGTTCGTGCGCGATCCAGGCCGCCTCGCTGGCCGCGTCCTCCGCCGCGGTGCGGCCGAAGCCCTGCGATCCCTGCATATAAACCACGCGCACCCTGTCCTGCGGCATACCGAGAAACGTGGCGATGCCTCGGCGCATCCCGTACGTTTTCATGTCGTTCGAATAGATGGTCATCTGGCCGTTCGATGGGTCCGCGGTGGCGTGTGCGGGCCCGAACGCGGTATGTCCCTGAAAAGGGATCTCATACTCGGCTTCGATCGTCTTGGCCGCGTTCGCGAAAGCCGTATCGGGATTGCCCACCAAAGCGGGTGTGGCTGCCACCGCGGGTTTGGCGGCGCGCAGATAGTTGAAGAGATCCTCCGAAGACGGGAACGGAGCGGTCGCCGGCTTCTCCCAAGTCGTCTTCAGTTGGCGCGCCGCATTTATGGCCTGCTCCTCGCGCTCGCATACTACCGCGACGTAGTTGCCTTTGTTCATCACTTTGATGAAGCCCGGCAGATTCTTCACCGAAGATTCATCGATGCCAGTCAGCCTGGCGCAGGCGTAAGGGGGCTTCACGTTGCGCGCATGGACCATCCCCGGCAAGTTCACGTCCACGGCCCACTTCGCGGTGCCGTCCACCTTCCCGGGGATGTCGTCGCGGTGCATGGGTTTGCCCGCGTACTTGAGTTCCGGAATCGTCTTCGTCCTTGCCTGACCGTTGGCGGAAGCCGCGTTGTTCCCGCTCAGCGTGACATTAAACTTCTTTCCGCCGATCAACTCGCCGTAGGTGAGGTGTTTCGAGGGGGCGGCTTTCACCGTGATCACGGCCTCGCTGACGGCCAGTTGATCCACGGGAACTCCGAAGCGCGTGGATGCCATTTCGAGCAGCACACGGCGCGCTTCGGCCGCGGCGCGGCGCATGGGCCACGAGTCCCGTTCCATGGCGCTCGACCCGCCCGCGCCTACCTGGTCGACGGTGATATCGGTGCTCCCCATGATGCAGGCCGTCTTGTCGAACGCGATATCGAGTTCGTCGGACATCAGTTGACGGAAACCGGTTCCGGTGCCCTGGCCGGGGTCGGTTTTTCCGACGTAGAACGTCGCCGTGTTGTTCTCATGAATGACGATCCACGAGTCGAGTTTTTGCGGATCCACAATCGGGTAGGGGCCCGGTCCGTCGGCGGCAGGACTATTGGGGGCAGCGAAGCCGATGAACAGCAGGCCGGCGGTCTTGAGGAATCCCCGCCGATGGGTGGAGAGGATTTCTTCGACCTGTTTGGGGATGCCTGGGTTACTCATGCGGCCACCGTTTTAGCGGCGCGTTTGATGGCCGCCTGGATGCGGTTGTAGGACATGCAGCGGCAGAGCGTATTGTTCATGGTCTCGCGGATCTGCGCGTCCGTGGGATGGGGATTCTTGTCCAGCATCACCTTCGCCGTCATGATTTGCCCGTTCTGGCAGAAGCCGCATTGCGGGGCCTGTTCGTCGATCCAGGCCTGCTGGAGCGGGTGCAGTTTTCCGTTCGAAGACAGTCCTTCGAGGGTGGTGATTTCGCCTCTGACCGCGGACGTAGGAAGTATGCACGAGCGGACTGCCGCGCCGTTAACGATCACGGTGCAGGCGCCGCACTGGCCGAGTCCGCAGCCGAAATGGGGGCCCTGCAGGCCGAGGTCGTTGCGAAGAATGTAAAGCAGCGGCGTGGTGGGATCGATATCCACCGTATGTGTGGCGCCGTTCACCTTAAGTGCGATTCTGCTCATTGGGCGCGTCCCTCCTGCAGCTTGAAATGACGTTGATTGAGTCTATCGTATCGCCGGCGCGGAGGGTAGGCGGAACAGGATGAGGCCATGAGGGGGCGCCAACCGGTCCCACACGGTCGCGGCTCGGGTTGGGGTCGATTCGGCTTGGCAGGGCTTGAGGGCGAAGTGCGCCGGCATGTTGAAGCATGCCGGCGCCAAGGCGGCTAGAAGTTTAAGCGGCCGTTCAGTTGGATTTCGCGGGCACCGCCGATGGTGGTGACCTGGCCGAAGTTGGTGCTGTTGATGCCAGTAGTGCTGGCTGCGAAGCGGACGGAATTCGGGAGGTTGAAGAATTCCATGCGGAGTTCGAAGTTGGCCTTCTCGCGGATCTGGGTGCGCTTGACGATATTGGCGTCGATGTTGCTGAAGCGGAGGCCGCTGCAACCGTTGCGGAGGCCGCGATCGCCGAGCGCGCCGGCGACGGGGTTGGTGAGCACGGCGGGGTTGGAGCCCTGCGTGGCGCCGGGAGTCGAGCCGGGGATCATGAAGTTCGAAGGCAGGTAGGAGGGAATGCCGCCGGTCTGATAGAGGCCGATGGAGCCGCAGACCTGACGGTCCGTCATGCCGACGGCGACCGCGGGGGCGCCGGTGGCGTTCTGGCTGACAGTGTTGTAGGCGGAGGAGAAGGTGACGGGCGCGCCCGACCGCATGGTGGCGATGGCGCCGACCTGCCAGCCTTCGAGGACGCGGCCGATGACGCCTTTGGAGGCGAAGCGGCGTCCGCGGCCGAAGGGGAGGCGGTATACGCCGTAGGTGTGGAAGGTGTGGGTGACGTCGAAGCCGGCGCGGGTGTAGTTGAAGGCGGGGTTGCGCAGGTCGAGCGAGGTATCGGTTTCACTCTGCGATCCGGTGACGCCGGAGTTGGAGAGGGTTTTGCCAAAGGTATAGTTGGCCTGTAACTGGAGGCCTTTGGAGAAGGCGCGGCGGTATTCGACCTGCAGCGACTGGTAGTTGGAGCTGTAGGAATTGTTGAAGAGGCGCGATTGTCCGGTGACCGGGTTGGCGATGAAGTAGTTGGCGGCGTAGTTGCCCAAGCCGGCGCAGCCGGTTTTGTTGAGGAAGGCGTAGGTGCAGTTGGCCTGCACAAGGAACCAGAATTTGCCGGCGGCGCCCTGCTGCAGGGGCGTCTTGAAAGTCGAAGTGCTGAGCGAGGCGGTGGGGAAGCCGATGCCGGTCAGGACCGGCGTGGCGCCGCTCTTGCTGTTGAGCACGTTGTCGGCGATGGTGTTGAACTCGGCGAGCAGGGCCGGGGTGAGGTTGATCTGGTCCAGATCCTGCGCGCGGAAGAGGCCCACGCTGTGATTGCCGACATAGCGGATCTCCACCGCGTCGGCCTGGGTGACGGCGCGCTGGATGCCGAAGCTGAACTGCTGCACATACGGCGTGCGCAGGTTTTGATCGAAGGCGGCGACGCCGAGGCTGGCGCCGGTGGCGCTGAAGCCGTTCAGGAAATTCTTGTACTGGGGTACGGGCAAGACGAGCGGAGGCGGCGCCAGGACCTGGTTGACGCTGGGGTTCAAGACGGCGAGGGCATCGGCGGCCGCCGGATTCACGGCAGTGCCGGTGTGCAGGCTGGCATTGGCGCTGAGGATGTTGCTGAGCACGGTCAGGGTGTCGCGGATGTAGCTGATCGAATAGCCGCCGCGAAGCACAGTCTTCTGATCGAAGGGCGTCCACGCGATGGCCACGGAAGGCGCGAAGTTGTGGTACTTGGTTTTCCAGAAGGGATTGCCGTTCGCCTTGCCGCCGGGGACGAGTTGGGTGGTGGAGCTCAGGTTGGCCAGCAATTGATTGAAGGTGACGGCCGGGTTGGTGGTGAAGAGTGGGCCGTAGGGATTGAGATCGGCAGCGCCGTTGGCGGGGACGGTGCCGCGTTTGTTGGCGATATCGATGGCGGGAACGATTTCCCAGCGCAGTCCCAGGTTGACGGTGAGATTGGGCCGCACGCGCCAGGAATCCTGGCCGTAGAAGTTGTAGGACTGTTCCTTGATCCAGAGGGCGTCGGTCAGGCCGGGTACGAAGCCTTGTCCGGGAATGCCGTTGAAGGTCTGCGAGATGTTGTTGACCAGGCCGGTGAGATCGGCGTAGAGATTTTGCGCGCGCCCGCAGATGGCGGTGCCATTGCTGCCGGTGGGGAGGTTGGTGAAGCCGGCGCAATTGCTGAGGCCGTTGTCGTTCAGGGAGGAGGTGCCGAAGGTGACCTGGGGGACGACGCCGCCGGCGATGCCGGAGAGGTTGGAGAAATCGTTGAAGCGGTGGACGGACTCCCAGATGACCTGCGCGCCGAATTTGAGCGTGTGCGTGCCCTTCAACTTGGTGAAGTTGTCCTGGATGGTGTAGTAGGGCGAGAGGCGGCCCTGGGGGTCGAAGTTGCCTTCGGGCGCGGTGATGTTGCTGCTGAAATTGACCTTGAAGGGGCGCGGGAAGGCCTCGGGCGGGAGGAAGGAAATCGCCGGGCGGTTGAAGCCGAGGCGCAGTTCATTGAAGGCGGTGGGTCCGAGGGTGGAATTCAGGCCCATGGAGAAGAGGCCGCCCTTGGAGATATCGGTGTCGGTGGAATTGCAGGTGAAGCCGAAGCAAGTGGGCGAGATTCCTTTGAGGAAGGTCGGGTCGGTGCCGGGCGTGGTGGTCTGGCGCTCCCAATGCCATTCGGCGTCCAGCCAGTGCGTGCCCCAGCGGCTGCTCTCGGTGAGTTTGTGATCGATGCGCATGTCGTACTGATTGTCGGGGTCGGCGCCGGCGACGCCGAAGCGGACGCCGAGGGTGTTGAGACCGTCGCCGGCACTCGGGTCGACAGTGTAGGGGCCGCCGGGTACGGGGAGCGGGGTGGCGCCGAGCAGGCTCTGGGTGAAGCTGTTGATGCCGAGTTTGCGCGAACTGAGCGCGAGCAGGTTGACGCTTTGGGGCGTGTTGTTGCGATCGAGGTATTGGAAATTTCCCTTGCGGGCGGCGTCGGTGTAGACGGTGCGCGCGTCCACGTTCTGGAATTTCTCGCGGAAGGCGGTGTATTCGAAGAAGAAGAAAGTGCGGTTCTTGCCGTTGTAGACCTTGGGAATGTAGACGGGGCCGCCGATACTGCCGCCGAGGCGGTGCTGGTGGAGGCGGGGGCGGGCGTTGCCGTTGCGATTGTTGTTCCAGGTGTTGGCGTTGAGGAAATCATTGCGGCCGAAGTAGAAGGCAGTGCCGTGCAATTCGTTGGAGCCGCGCTGGGTGATCATGCGGACCTGGACGACGCCGACTCCGGAATCGGCGCCGACGTTCTGGCCGGAGATGCTGAACTCGCCGAGGCTTTCGAGGTTGACGTTGTAGCCGGAATTGTTGGCGAAGCCGCTGGTCTTGATGAAGCTGTCGCGGATATCGATGCCGTCCTGCGTGAGGTTATTGCTGGAGCCGCGGAGGCCGTTCATGATGGAGCTGCCGTTGGTCGCGGTGCCGGTGGAGGTAACGCCGGCCTGCTGGGTCGCGAAGTCCAGGGGGTTGCGCGTGGTGGAGGGGAGGTCGAAGACCTGGGAGCGGTCGATGTGAGTGGTGAGTTCGCCGGAGGTGGTATTGATGATGGCCTGGGCGGATTCGACGAGCACGACCTCGGTGGTCTGGCCGACTTCGAGCACGGCTTTGATGCTGGCTTCCTGCGCGGTGATGACCTGTACGTTCTTGGTCTCCCACTTGCGGAATCCGGGGGCGGCGATGGTCACCGAGTAGGTGCCGAAGGGCAGTCCGGGCACGGTGAAGGTTCCTTCCGAGCTGGTCTTGCCGGTGAAGACCGCGCCGGTGCCGTTATCGACGACGGTGAGCGGGGCGTTGGGCACCACCGAGCCCTGTTGATCGAAGACGGTGCCGGTGATCAGGCCCCGTTGTTCCTGGGCGAAGGCGCTGGAGAATACCAGCGTAAGGAATACGAAAATACCAAGTCTCATTTTTCTCCCCTGGTTAGGTTGGATTACGACCGCTACGAACGCGGAGCGAGAGTCGAGGCGAGCCAGCACGGAGAACGCCCCCAAAAACTTGCAAAGTACCCCTAGTAATACGTTGAGATAAAGCATACGCGCAGGTTGGCGGAGAGTCAAGGTGAAGTTGTGGGTGAAATTGTGGGAGCGCGATCGCTCCCCTAAAAAATGCTCTACGCCCCGTCTTGGGGATCTCTCATGTGCGTTGCGACAAAGTAGGATGTTTTGTCATACTCGGGTTATGGTGCAGAAAATTGCCGTCACCTTGGATCAGAGGACCGTTGCGGACCTCGACCGTTGGGTCAGGGAGGGCAGGTACCCGAATCGCAGCCGGGCGCTCCAATCGGCTGTGGACTTGCTGAGTGAGCGCGAGAAGCGGACCCGGCTTGCCCGCGAGCTTGCCAGAATCGACCCCAAAGAGGAGACGCAGATGGCGGAACATGGTCTGGGAGATCTCGCTTGGCCCGAGTATTAAGAGGTGAAGTCTACTGGGCCGACCTGAACCTTGTACGAGGCCGCGAGCAGGCCGGATTGCGGCCGGTCCTTATTCTGAGCCACGATCTGTTCAACAGGAAATCTGAAACCGTGATCGCGATGGCGATCACAAGTCAGGCGCAGAAAGCCGGATTCCCATTGACGATGGCGCTGCCCGCGGAAGCGATGCCCAAACCGTCATGGATAAAGATCTCGCAGATTCGAACAATTCCCATCGATCGCCTTGGCAAGAAGGTCGCGACCCTCGGTCCCGAGATGCTGGACCAGTTGATAGACGGGCTGCTTGAATTAATTGGCTAGTCCAATTCGGCCCGTGAGTGTCCACAATTGCCGTATGAACACCGGTATTGGCAACCGGGCAACGATTTTCCGGCAGCTACGCGGGCGACCTCATCCCGAGCGTCCGGCGACCTCCATCGGCGCCGTAGAACCAGGCCGTACCGGTTGGCGGTTCAGGCAGTGTTCCAGAAACCAACGCGATTACGGCACGGCCAAGTTCGATGACTGGCCCTGTAGACACCTCCATTGCTCCGCGAGGAAAGATGCGCAAGTCATCAAGGAGTGGCCAAGCGACGATCTCTTCGGCGGGTATCGATTCTCTGTTCGCGAGCCGTTCACACGCTTCTTTGGCCAGCACGATAAAGGTCTTCTGCTGCGCTGCCGACCAGCCTTCGTCGAGCGTGAGTCCATAATCTGAGATGCACGCAACTGTGCGCCACCACGACATCGCGTCCAACAGCCAGGGCTCATCGGCCTGATCGCTCGCCTCGGCAGCATCGATGAGGTGCTTTAGAAATACTCCAAGAGCTACGTTGTACGCCCAAAAACCATGGTTCGAGTAATCGACAAATTGCGTTTTGCTCACGCCAGACCATTGTAGGACGCTGCCCCCGGCAAGTTCCCGATAGGCGTTATCGTGGACTGCCCGAACTGTTCTTCAATGCTTCTCCAAGCGTAGGTATCGCTCGAAATCCGCACGTTGGGAGAGGAGCCGATATCGACTATCGCAATCGTCCTCTGGTTCCCGGGTTCGCTCGTCCAACCGCCGCAAGAACCGGAGGCCTGTACCCGCGAACTGGTTCATTCGTGGGCGAGTGGATTACAATACCCTCATCATGAGTTTCCGGCGTGCCCTTTGTGTATCCGCGTGGCTGTTGGCCGGCGCGGCGCTTCTTCCGGTGTCGTTTGCGCAGAGCAAGCGGCCACTCAACCATGGCGATTACGACGGCTGGCGGTCTATTGCGAGCGAGCGTCTGTCTAACGACGGGAAGTTTCTGGTCTATGGATTGTTCCCGCAGGATGGCGACGGCGAGGTGGTGATTCGCAATCTGGTGACGGGCAAAGAGCAGCGCGAAGCAGCGGGTGCGCGGCCGGCGCCGACGCCGCCGACTCCGGGCGAGGAAGGTCCGGTGGCTGCGGCCCCGACGGCGGTGCTGACGTTCTCGGCGGATAGCAAGACGGTAGTGTTCTCGACGTTCCCGACGAAGGCGGAGACGGACAAGGCGAAGAAGGACAAGAAGCCGGCGCCGAAGGGCGGGATGGTGATTGTC
>Ga0207071_1167_pt1 | contig 11398 bp, 5 predicted proteins | sample Alteio_BWMinHeat_67_FD_153531 | JGI IMG/M metagenome (GOLD analysis project Ga0207071, IMG submission 153531) | Enriched cells from forest soil in Barre Woods Harvard Forest LTER site, Petersham, Massachusetts, United States -... | ecosystem: Environmental > Terrestrial > Soil > Temperate forest >...
CGCGGCCAGCCTCTTCAGGCTTTTTTGTCCATCGTCGGTCGCCATATGCAGTCGGCCGGATTCTTCCTTCAATCGAATCTGCGCCGCTTTGAGCTCCGTCTCGCGCTCTTGGGCGGCTTGAAGTTCGGCCTCGGTTTTTGCCCAGTCGCTCTCCAGCTGGGCGACTTTTTTCTGAAGATCCAATACGTCCTGTTCGAGACTGCCCGAACGATCCCGCGCATCTGACAAGCCCGTTTCACGGCGTGTCAGATCATCGCGCAGTTCCTGAAGTTGCCGGTCTTTGTCCTGAAATTGCGCATGCAGCTCTTCCCACCGGCTCTGCGCCTGCTGATACCCTTCTAAAATAGAAGCGATCTCCAACGTCCGCAGCTCCTCCGTCAATTTCTGGTGCTGCCGGGCTTTGCGAACGGCGGCATCCAGGCTATCCATCTGCTGTTTGTAGATGGCCAGCGAATCGTTCAGGCGAAGCATATCCTGTTCCACCTTATTCAACCTACGCAACGCTTCTTCGCGGCGCACCTTATATTTTGACACGCCGGCCGCTTCTTCGAACAGCTCCCGGCGTTCCTCCGGCTTGGCCGCTAAGATAAATTCAATTTTTCCCTGCGCCATCACGTAATAGCCGTCATTGCCGACGCCCGTGTCGAGGAAAAGATCCCGCACATCTTTGAGCCGGCACTGCGTTTTATTAATGAGGTATTCGGATTCGCCGGAACGGAACAAGCGGCGCGCTACGGTGACTTCTGTAAAATCGAGTGGGATCTGATGCGAGCTGTTATCGAAAGTGAGCGCGACTTCGGACATGCCCTGGGAGGGACGGTTGGAGGTGCCATTAAAAATAACATCGAGCATTTGCTGGCTGCGGAGGGAACGGGCGGACATTTCGCCCAAGGACCAGCGAATTGCATCCGAAATATTGGATTTCCCGCATCCATTGGGGCCCACAATGGCTGTGATACCGGGTTCGAACTCAACTCGCGTGCGGTCGGCAAACGACTTGAATCCGGTCATCTCGATGCGTTTTAATCGCAAAGCCCGATTAGATTATCAATTCCCCTCATAAAATGCAACAAACCGCTACGGACGGGGGTTGTGGATAACTACCTACAAGCGGTGGATAACTATAAAAGCGGGTTATCTGGATCGGCTCAATGTCATGTTCAGCCATTCAATGGCTTGTTTGACGACGGGGAGTTTAACGTTCAATGGTTGGATGTTGGAGGCTAGGCGCAACTTGGGCAGGGCGCGACTCTGAAACAGCGTCGCATTTTTCCATGACGCCTCGCGGGTTGAAGGCCACAAGATTCCGCTGTATCCTTCGTTGAAGAGACGCTCCGCAAGCACATGAGTCGTCTCGCGATCGTGGGTCATGATTTCGGAAGGTCTCACGGATAGCTTATGAAGCGCGGCGTGATCGTCGAGGTCTACGATTTCGGCGATATCGCCCATTTCAAAGACGGCTGACGCCAGTCTTCGGCCGTCAGGCCGCTCAAAGTGACGATTCGTGATTCTCTTGGTGCGGAACCCTTGAAGGGCTTCGACAACGGCGGATAACTCTACCAGGGAGGTGTAAAGGACGCCGTCTATGTGCGGAATGTCGAACCGGCTCGAACCTTGCAGGTGACGCGGAACATGCAGAGGCCCACCGGGACGGTCATCTTGAGCGGAGCCGTCCCAATCAAAAACGCGGTAAAACCGCAAACCTGCCTGTCCGGTAGGCAGGCTCACGCGTAGGAGCCGGCCTCCGTCTGCTCAATGGCCGCCAGAACTTCGCTGACGCGACCATTCCGAATCAAATCAATAGGTCGTTGGTCGCGCAGAAAGGCATTCACGCCTTCCAGCCAATCGATGGCGACCTCGGGCCGGAACAACCGAAAGAGCCTGACCGCGAGATACCGCAACGCGGCGATCTGTTCCTCATTGGCTGGATCCGGCATGTCTTCCCCTTTGAGCCAGCGCGTAATGGTTGACTTGTCGACGTCCAGCACCTCCGCCAAACGAGCCTGGTTGCCAAAGCGATCCGTCAGCATCTTTAATTCAGCCACAGCTGCATTCGGTCGATTCATAAGAGCTCCTCCGCCCTGAGTATAGCACAACCATTATAGTTGCGCCACTAAATTAGTTCTATATTTATAAATGATCTGTTATTTAGATATGAAACATATATCCCATACTCGGAAACCGGCTTAATAGTCATTTTCACATTTTGTTCATACTTGCGAAACATGCCTGTAACACAAGCTGATTACACTTAAATTATCCCCGTGCGCCCGTACCGGGCGGGGCCGCATCCCGAGAAGAAACCATGTGGATTAAATGGCTATCATTGGCCGCGACACTAAGCCAGGTTTTCCTGGCCTCTTCTTTTGCTGCCGATAGAACTAATGATCCCGTTGTCGTCGTGGGCGCCAATCCAACCTCGTACAAGACCATGGGAAATCCAAAATCAGACTTAGATACCGCTGTGCAAGGATCTCGTTTGGTTCTTCCCGGCTTGAGAGCGATTGAAACCGCAGTTCATTCGCCGAACGCAAATTCAGCGAGTTTAGCAGCGGCTTTCGTATCTGACAAGTCCGGTCTTTCGGCCAACGGTACTGATTTAATTTCGGCCCCTGACCCAGCCAATGTGCCTTTGCCCATCACCGACGCAGCCACCAAACAGTTCGCGGACCTCATGATTCAGGCCGCCGACCAGATGAGCCCCGGTTCGGTCTATAAGGACCTTTTCAATACTGCGAGTCCGATGGAAGGTCTCCAGAGTGCCCCTGGCACTCTGGCAATACCCGGCATGAAAGACCTGAGAGCCGCCTATGCCGAACTCTTTGTACGCAGGGCGGCCCAAATCTGGAGCGTACAGAACTCTTATATCTGGCACGAGGCGGAGTTCGAAAATGACGCGGAGGTATTACCTCAGGCGCAGAAGGACCTTCAGAGCATCAAGTCTCAAATCAAACAAATGCGGCAACAGATACGCCAAGCCGAGGAAGCCATCGCCAGAGCGAAGGAAGTATGTTCGATGCTCCCCTCACCGAATTCTTCGGACTGCGACATCAGCGGTCCTACAAAGCAGAAAGAGACGGCAGAAGCCATGCTTAACAGACAACCCGTAGAGGTGCTCGGTAAGTCAGGGAAGGACGCCCCGAAAGGGCTGATTGCAGCCGCCGCCTATTTGGAAAAAACGTATATCCCGGCAAAGAAAAAAGAAATGGACCATGCTGGCGCCGCCTCGAAGCGCGCCTCAGATTTGTTGAAGGCTCTGGTAAACGACCCTATCCAGCCGGCGAAGTCTCCTGAAGCCTTAAAGGATCAAGTGGCGGCCATGCGGCAGCATCTCAAGGAGGGACCAACCTCCCAGGAAGCCCTCTCTGCCGAGGCAAACGATGCTGCCATAGCCGACGGATCGACGAAGCAGATTATTGACAAATTGTGGACGGCTATCCAATCGGGCTATCAAATGGCAAAGGACGGTCAAGCTCCCGGCTGGCTGCAAAATGCCGTGCTGTCATACATAAAGCCGATGTTTTCAGACCCAAAAGAATGGAGTTTCGCGCAATGGGTGAAAAATATAGTCGCTCTGTATCCAACTAAAAGCGTTTTCGGATCCATAGTTGGCTTCGCATACCGCGCAGTAAAGTCGGATGGGGTTGCTGGAAAGTAATATCAGGTGAATTTTCAAGAACAATCGGCAATACGCGCAGATTGCACTTAAGACAATTCCAGGGAGGGGGCTTCCTCCCACAATATGGTTCCTCGGTATTTCATCCGTCTTGCTAAACGTGGCACAGCGGTTTTTATGTCGCTGTGCCTTCTTTGGTCATCCTGCAATCTGGCGCAGGCCGTTAACGAGATCCCGCAGATGTTGGCCAAGCCGTTGGCCTTGCCTCAGTTGGACCTGGCTCCGCCGGGACACCTGGGCCGCCTCGCGGATTACTTCAATGCGCCAGGGCAAAACTCAAAGTTGGTTATTCTAATCCAGGATCTCCACGCAAACTACGGGGTTCAGAAAAATATCGCAGGCATCCTTGAATTTTCAGCGAAGAAACTCTCGAGTGACCATCAGAAGACGGTTCCATTCGCGGTGACCGTTGAGGGAGCCGAGGGGCCGGTTGACACGTCGAAAATCGCCTTATTCCCCGAACAAAAACTCAAACAAGAAGCCTTGGATTACCTCATGCGTGAGGCGGAACTTACGGGCATGGAATATTTTGCGGCCATGCGCGGTATTCCTCACCTTTTGATTGGTGTCGAAGATGGCCGTTTCTACAATGCACACCGCGAGCTCTTCCGCAAAACGCTTGAGAGCCGTACGCAGTTGGTGGAAATGCTGCGCGGCATCCAGTCCGATATCAACCTTCTGCGCTCCACGACCTATTCTCAGGCCGTGGCCGCAGTTCAAGAGAAAATTGACACCTATGACAAAGCTGAGCTCAGTACGGTCGAGTTCATCAACTACCTGGTGGGCCAAGCCGACAAACGTGAACTGGATGTATCCCCGGCGCTCAAAGCCTTCATCCAGAATTCAGCTACCGATGCCAATCGATCGGAGAGGCTCAGACAACTGACGAGGCAGTTTTTAACGCAGGTCGCTGATCATCTTTCACCAGAGGAGCGAGCAACATTAGCGGCCTTGGCCAAAAAGCAGGGTCTCGACATCTATTACGGGTATTTGCGGGACTTGATTTACAAACATCAACTCTTTATGGCTGTTCCTATGGAACTGGCGAAATATCTGGAATACCGGCACACCGCTCAATCGCTTGGATTTGATCAAGTCACGCACGAAGCCGACGAATTGGCCTTCCGGGTCAAAATGCGTGCCACGCCCGGCCGACAAGAAAAGGACTTGATACAAGTCGAACACGACCTGGCTTTGCTTCTCAAGGTGGCGAACCTCCAGGCCACTGAATACGAGGTCACCGCCTTCGGACCTCGCCTGAATGAATTTGTTGCACTTTGCCATTCGCTCTTGGCCTCTCATGGGCTCAAGACTTTTGACGAAGCCCGCATCCGTGAATTGATCTCGGCGAGTATTGACTACTACGTCATGGCCCTGATGAGGAACAGGCCCATGGTGGAGAATACTCTGCGGTTGCTCGGGGCTCAGAGCTCCGGGCTCGGACGTCTGAGCCCACAGCCCCCAGCCCAGAGCGTCGCCGTACTGGTCACCGGCGGCTTTCATACGTCGACGCTGGCGCAGCTTTTGCGCGAAAAAAATGTCTCATACCTGGTCTTGACACCGACAGTCGAGGAGCTGACAGATAAAGAACATGAGCTCTACATTAAGCGCCTCGCTGGAAATCATCTGACAAAGGAAGAAGTTGTACGAGCTGCTCAGGGACAAAAGTTTTTGTTTCAAGGATACCTACCTGCGGTGCGTGATTATTTATTTGAAACGTTTATACAAGCAAGACTCACCCCAACTTCCAGCAAGCCATCCAAAACAATATTGCATCGGCAGGTCATGCGAGCCCTGACCGCATTTGAGAGCGTGCTGTCCTTCGCGCACAGGAAACCAGTGGCTCAACCCGCCCAGGCGCCGACGCCGCCGAGGCCGTTCAATATCTGGGGGCGGGCCTTGTGGGGGATAGGCCTCGGTCTTTTGGACGGATGGTTAAGCACGCTGGCGCGGGCCCCGGGCGCGAGTCTGGCCTTGCAGGATTTGGCGGCGATTTTGGGCCTTGCGGTGATCGCCATTGCCGTGAGCGTCGCGGCAGCCGCACTTGCCCGAAGACTTTCCCCCAAGGACTTATCGATGGATTCGGACATCCAACGCACCATCGAAAGTTGGGCCAACGACCTCCATGCGCGAGTGCAATGGCCGAAACCCCGGGACCAATGGGATGCCCAGGACCGGGATTGGGACCGGCGAGTAGGCCGAGGATGGCTGGAAGGATTCTACGCATCCCCGGATGGCGGAATGACCTTTCGGTTCGCTCCTTGGCTCGTAGCCTACTCGGATAACCGGATATTTCGACGAATTCGCGGTCACCTCCTTCCAATCGTTTGGGCCCATGTCAGAATCCGCCTCTGGCTGCAACGGCATCACGTGACGATCTCCGGCGTTCAGACGCTGCTTCTATTGCTCGGTACTCCCATCCTGATGTTCTTCGGTCTCGAGGCGGTCGAGAGTTCCTTCCGCAACGGCAGGCGCGACTTTGAAATCTCACCGCCTGATGACACCGCACTGGCCATGGAAAGTGACTTACAGACCCGCGGAATCCGGCACATCGGTCCTTATCCGATAGTGAAAGAACTTGGACACGGCGGAATGGGGGTCACCTACTTGGCGAAGGATCCCAGGGAGCCGGACCGCTTGTTCGTTATCAAGATTGGCAAATTGATGAATTCCGAGGGCGACGAAATTCCATTGGAGGTTCTATTCAACGAAGCCTTCGTCCTTCATCAAATCGCCGCGGAGTCCGCCGAATCGGACAAGACTTATTATCCGCAATTTATCCAACTGACCAGGAACAACAATGGGACTCCCTATCTTGTGATGGAGTACATGCCGGGCGTCACTTTGGATAAGTTCCCAGTTTCAAATTCAGAACAAGCTCTCAGGATCGTCGCGCGCGTTTTGAAAGCGCTCCAACCGCTGCATCGAGCCGGGATCGTTCATCGCGATTTGAAACCGAGCAATATCATGATTGATGAGCAGGACGAAACCCGCGTCAGAATATTTGATTTTGGACTCGCTATGGATGCGAGGCTGACCGGACGCATGCCTGTCCAGGCCCCGACGGGAACGATGCTCTACAACTCGCCGGAGCAGGCGAAAGGGCTGCAGTGGCCCACGGCTTCATCGGACCTTTTCTCCTTGGGTTTGATCCTTTACGAAAAATTGACCGGGAAAAGGGCAAAAAATATGGACCTTCATTGGAGCCCGCGGAAATTTCACGCCGAACTTGATCGGGATTCGACGATCCGGCCCGAAATCAAGGAGATTATCAAGCGCGCCACGCAACAGGATACCGAGCGCCGGTATCAGACAGCGGCGGAAATGGAATCGGATCTTGAGTCGTTCTTATCAGCCGGGGGGCCCGCCGCCCCACCCGCGACCAGGGCTGCAGACGTCAATCCTGAAACTATCGTGAATATTGCGACCAAAGTGGCCCAAAAAGCGGCGGAAGCGCTGGAGGGTAAGACCAATCCGGAAATCGAAGCACTAATCGAAAAGGACCTTCTGCACAAGGGGATTGAATGGCGAGAAGGAAACCCTTTGACCGCAAGACGGGGGTCAGATGTGTTGGGCGGCATCACTTCACTTCGCGATCTGGAGGTTCATTACCAAAAGGGACACACGAGTCAGGCGGTCCATGAGTGGCTGCATGTGCTGCAAGTTGAAGAAATGCTGAAGGCGGGTCTCCCTCCCAACCTTATGGAGAACCCAAAATATTTGCGCCTCTTTGAGCTTCCGGCTCATGAGATAGCGCTCCCAGTGGCCCTTCGGCAAATCGACATCTTCGGCATCATCGACAATGCGCTCGGTTGGCTCATCTACCGAGTCGGCCTCGGGCCTGCCATGATGTGGGTCGCTCATAAGATCACTTTGGCAGTAACCTATCTAAAAAATGCGGTCGGCCTCTTGCCGGTTGTATTTCTCGTCCTTATGTCGTCTCTTGGTATCTGGAAGATTCAGCAATTCGTCGAGGGATTTGCAAACCATCAGACTTCCTCTTATCAGCATCTCCGTCAGGCTCTCATCATGAGTTCCGGATCCAATTTTTCACCCGCAGACACGAAACTCCTTTTTAAGTTCTTTGGCGAGGTGCCACCAAGCAAGTGGGGTCAACTATTAGAGCGAAGGACTGCCACTCCCTACGATGATCCGTCCGCAGGGCAGGCTCTTCAGAAGGACATCATTGATGCGCTGTCACGCACAGCCAGCAAGCAGGAGGATAAGAATGTGGTTCGCCAGTCGCTTGTGGCGTTAGCGGCTATGCTGGATGATGTTAATGAGCCCACGCGAGTTCAAGCCGCCGAAGCCCTGGATAATGTCGCGGCGGACCTCTCGTTGTTGGGCGATCGCCAGCATAGCGTCGAACAAAAAGCCGCCGATATTTTGCAGGCCCGAGATGCTCAGTTGGCTCCTCGGAACCGGCCAACAAATTCTGATATCACTTCATCGAGTAAATTCATCTCCTCTATCGAAGATGTCTTAAGCCAATTTTCTTATATCGCGGCAAACGACCGCCAGGGATTGGCCGCAGACATTAGCCAATCTATCCCCCGCGCAAAGGGGGCGTCGGAACTTCATCGATTGAGCGATCTGGCGAAAAATCTTCGGACCCGATATCGCATTCACAATGAGGGTAATGCGGATCTTCGCGAAGCGATAGCCTCACACAACGCGAACTGCATTGGCTCAACCCAACTTCTCGCGGCGGCAGTCTCAGCTATCGGTCTTCATGTGCAACCGATCGAGGTCATTAATAACTTCACTTATCACGTCATGTCTCTGATTAGACTTGCCGATGGACGCTACGTTTTCGTTGATTTGCTCCAGCCCAATCGCTCCATCGGCATCCCCTTTGATTTGCAAAGCGCATATGCTCAGGAAGGCGCCTTTTGGCGCGCTCACTCCGACGTTCCAGAAGGCGCTCCCAGACAGTTTCGAATGTTGGACGCTCACGGGATTGCCGCCTATGTGACGATGGAAGAACCCTATGTCTCATCCTCGTTATTGGTGCAAAGACGAGATTACGAGGCCGCGTCCACGTTGGATTCCTCAAATCCCTGGGCATGGGTCCATCTTGGGGAGACCCATCTACGCATCGAGCATCAACATGGCCAAACAAGCCGTGCGAACTATTCTCAAGCGGCCACTGCCTTCCGAAGGGCATTAGAAATAGCCCCAGACTTTTTGCCTGCGCTTGAGCTTGCCTGGGTCGTCGATCACAATGAAGGAAACCTCGATGCGGCGGCTCAGAAACAGAATCACCTCATTACGCTTTTGGAAGCACAGATCCCGACAGATCTTCTTCGCGCAGGCACGGTTTATGAAGGGGGCGATCCCAGAGCGGGCCAGGAGCGCGCCGTTCTTGCCGGTCTATATCAGGAAAGAGCAATATTGTTCGATGAATTAGGCCAACATGAACAAGCTGTATCAGACCGCCAAAAGCGTAATAATTTGGCTGGCCGAGGATCGGAAACCTCTCGATTCGATAACCTAGTCGACAGACCAAAGACTGCTTCGATCACCGTAAATTCCCAACGACTCGTCAAAACCAATGCCCATTCCGCTGAGGAGAATGCCAATGAGCTCTTGCAAGAGGGTCATTGGTGGGATGCGCTGAGCCTAGTTTTGGGGGCGGTCTTCTGGTTTGTCCATGTGAAAGTTTTTCGCCAGGAACCACGCGCCATAATTCCCCGACTCATCGTTGCCATGCATGCCGCGCTTGGTCGCGAAGACGTAATTATTAAACCGATGGATCGAAAGAACGGGCCTGGTCGCGGTTTAGCGGGCGCTCGAGTATCTATCGATAAGGAAACAGGTATCGAGACAGTGTTCGTAAATACGTATGCGCCTTTTAAGGCCAATGTGCGTGGTTCTATCCATGAAACTGAACATCTGAAGAATCCCGATGAGATTGGCAAGCCCGAGGAAGAAACGCGGATAATCCGCAAGAGCTACGAAATGATGAACCGATTAGAGGCGATGGTCAAAGAGCATCAGGCGAAGGCCCTTGAGGGAGTTCAATCGGGGGCTCAAATCGAGCGGCATATGCCTCACCCCCAAATCGAAGATGTGAAAGACCCAATTCTGACGAGCTTGCTTCCCGTATGGCATCTTCACAAAGAACAAGGCTTGGTTAGCCGCGTGCGCCGTTCACTTCTATTACCTGGCAATCAGGCTATGCAAACCGCGGCTTAATATTTCCATCCGGCTTAGTTTTTAATCGCTTGGATTTCTTTGATGACGGCGGGAAGGATTTCGTAGACGTCGCCTTCTACGGAAAGGTTGGCGAGCTGCATCATGGGCGCCTGCGGATCCTTGTTGATGGCGACAATAAATTCGGATGAGCTCATGCCGGCCAGATGCTGAATGGCGCCAGAAATGCCGCAGGCGACATACAGCTTCGGCCGTACGGTGCGGCCCGTAAGACCAACCTGGTGGCGGTAAGGAATCCAGCCTTTGTCGACCGCCGCGCGGCTTGCGCCCACGGCGCCATCGAGCAGTTGGGCCAGTTCTTCGATCAATTTGAAGCCATCCGGTTTGCCTAGACCAATTCCCCCTGAAACGATTTTCTCCGCGGTCGTGATGTCCTGGGTCTTCGAAATTTCGGGCACAAATTCGACAAATTTTGCGCGTATCTTCCATTGCGCGGGGTCGAATTTGACGTTCATCACCTTGCCTTGACGCCCAGCCGTTTGCGGCGCCCGCGGAAACGACATCGGACGCACGGTCGCCATTTCGGGGCGGTGCTTTTCGCATAGAATCGTCGCCATCAGATTCCCGCCAAAGGAAGGCCGCGTGGCATTGAGCATGCCGGTCTTTGGATCAATCGAGAGCTCTGTTGCATCCGCCGTGATGCCGGTATTGGCCATGATTGCCACGCGAGAGCCAAATGAGCGTCCGATGGTGGAAGCCGGCATGAGGAGTTTGTTGGGCTTTTCCTGCTTAATCAGCTCGGTGAGCGCGCACGCATAGGCTTCGTCCATAAACTGCGCAAAAATCGGATCATCAAAGACATACACTTTATCCGCGCCATGCTCGATTAAATCCTGAGCTGCGGCGGCCACATTGTGCCCAATCAGAACAGCGGAAAGATCTTCCTTAAGAGAATCGGCCAGCTGACGGCCGACATGAAGAAGCTCATAAATCGTCGGCATGAGTTTGCCGTGCCGCTGCTCGGCATAGCACCAGACCCCTTTGTACGCCGTAGGATCGAGCGCCGGACCGCTGGAAACCACCGTCTCCTTCTCCATGACAATCGCATGGAAAATGTCCGCCTTCTTGGCTTTCTCTCCCAGTTGATTGCAGGTATCCACACAAGCGCCGCAGAAAATACATTTGATTTCATCGATAACCGCCAGTTTTGGCCATTTGACACCCTTGGCCTTATCCTCTGCCGGACGCACGACCATATCAATGCAGGTGACCGGACAGACCTTGGAACAGGCCGTACAGCCGGTGCAGCGATCGTTGATGACGTAGATGCGGTTCGGCATAGTTAAATCAGTTTGAGTTCTTTTAATCGCGCGACAAGTTTCTTGGCTTTTTCTTCGGGCGAAGCGCCTTCAACGCGCTCCCCGCCCTTGCGCGGCGGCGGGTTATAGCTCTTCGCGACGATGGTCGGCGATCCGCCCAGCCCGATTTTCGACTTATCCGCTTTGATCGCCTCGGCGTTCCACTTTGGGATCTCCGCTTTTTTCGCGGCCAGTTTTCCTTTCAGCG